>MAAC01010193.1_pt1 | contig 178481 bp, 146 predicted proteins | sample 1115981 | NCBI WGS metagenome assembly MAAC01 (sample SAMN04961126, study PRJNA320927) | seawater metagenome | isolation source: sample BD02T64 sea water enriched with oil for 64 days | place: USA:Gulf of Mexico | collected 2013-07-27 | reverse complement strand
GTCTGTAATAATCTCTATGCTGTCGTTGGTATTTCATATATTAACGATAACTAATGCCACACTGCTAACCCTTTTATTAATGAAAAATAGACCTCAAAATAGTCAGCAAAGATACGAAACCGGACGTTAGCCTTGGCTTATCTAGCGACAAGTGATCCGACAAAAGACCTACAGTAGATAATGTAGTTGCGCCCAAGTTTTCATCGTGAAACTTAAAAAATCAATATGCACACTTGATTGAAATCACCGAAAGCGGACATTCGATTTACATGACTTCTCTGTGTTAAATGGTTAAATGGTGCTTTGTGGCAACTTGGTGCGGAGTATAGTCGACATGAGGAGTAGACGGTGAAAAAAGGTCAACTATCGGATCCTACAGCTGGTATAAATTTCCTGTATAGGCTCTAGGTGTATACGAATGAATGTATTCACTTTACGGGTCACTGATAAACTATCAATGGAGTTTCTGATAATATTAATTGATAGATGAATTTATTGATTATGAGCTTAGAATTTATTTTCACTGGCCTATAGTTGATTGATATCTTTTATTTACTGTGACTAAATATCAGTAAAATAACACAAAATAATAGTGTTATTTTACTTGTATACCATAAAGTAACTGTTTCTATTTTACACGTTATAAACACGTCACTCCATTTAATGTATTCATTAATACCACTCATCCCTTGCAATTATGCACAAGCGACACGCACAAATTGAGAATATTCACAAGTAAGTTATTCCTCTATGATAGCTTCAATTCAAACACACGAGGAAATAATTATGATTACTTTATACCATGCACCAGGTTCATGTTCTCTAGCCGTAAAAGCAGCCTTAGCCCTTACAGGCTTAGAACACGAAGTTAAAGTTATTGATGCTCAATCAGGCGAACAGTTCGCACCTGAATTCGTTAAGATTAACCCGTTAAGCAAGGTACCAGCACTTATTGTCGACGGTGACATCATCACCGAAGGCGCGGCTATCTTGCAATACCTTAGCGAAGTAGCACCCGCTGCAAAATTACTGCCTGAAGTTGGCACTATGGACCGCGCTCAAGCACTAAAATGGATGATGTTTGTTTATTCGAATGTACACCCACATTTTGCCCGTGCCTTTGTGCCTGCTCGTTACGGTAATGATGAGGCAGATGTTAAGGAAAAGGCAGAGAGCTCACTACATGACCTGTTCTCTATCATCAATGATCAGCTTGCCGATAACGATTACTTAGCGGGTTCAGTTTTAAGCATCGCAGATTTATATCTGGGCGTTGCTATTCACTGGCAGATGATCATGAAAGACTCATTAACAGAAAAATACACTAATGTTGCCAATTATTTACAACGTCTGTTGGACCACCCTGTTATTGGTCAAGTATACAAAAGCGAACTTTCTTAATCGCTAAAGCATAAGTAACAACTTAAACGCTGACAGCAAGCATTTGTATTTTCCTTACATATTCATTTGCTTGCCTCGTTTACTAGAAATTTAATAAGCGAGGGCAATGTCGTCTCGCCATAGGAAATATTATGAACAACATTTTCAGCTCAATCACCTTAGGTGACTATCAACTAAGTAACAGAATCTTTATGGCCCCCCTGTCGCGTGGTCGCGCCGTTGAAAATGGTGTGCCTAATGCAATGATGGCAGAGTACTATGCCCAACGTGCCAGTGCCGGTCTTATTATTGCAGAAGCAACCGCTGTCGCCAAACAAGGCTTGGGTTGGATGAATGCACCAGGCATATTTAATGACGAACAACAGGATGGCTGGAAGAATATTGCCGACGCCGTGCATGAAAAGGACGGACGGATCTTCGTTCAACTTTGGCACATGGGAAGTACCGTACACCCTGACTTTCTTGACGGTGAATTACCGGTTTCTTCTTCGGCGGTGAAACAGAAAGGTTCATTGACCACCCCTAAAGGGCGCGATCGTGAATTTGCAGTGCCAAGGGCGTTAACTAAAACAGAAATTGGCAACGTCGTGCAACAATTTGTCGACTCGGCAAGGCGGGCTATCGATTCTGGCTTAGACGGTGTTGAGATCCATGGTGCCAATGGTTTCTTAGTTGATCAATTTACCCGTGATGGCATTAACCAGCGTGAAGACGAATATGGCGGGTCAATCGACAACCGTTTACGTTTTATGATGGAAATAGTCAACGCTGTATGTTACGAAATAGGCTCGGGCAAAGTGGGGATCAGACTTTCGCCTAGCAATAAAGTATGGGGCATCAAAGATTCAAATCCTAAAGCGACCTTTTCCCGTGCAGTAACCCTATTAAATGAGTTTAATCTGGCTTATGTACATATTTTAGAGCCCAAACCAGAAACAGGTGATCCCATGGCAGATGCTGATTACTTAACGCCAGTATTGCGCGAAAACTACCGAGGGAACCTCATTATTAACGGTGGTTACAACAAGAAAACAGGAAATGAAGCCTTAGCTAACAGCGAAGCGGAAGCCATAGTTTTTGGTACACCATTCATTTCTAATCCAGATCTAGTCGAAAGATTTCAGGCCGATGCAGCTTTAACTCAGCCAGATAACACTACCTTCTATACAAGTGAAGCGAAAGGGTATACCGACTATGCCTTCATGGCCGTATAACAAAACTTACTTGCAAAGAAACATCATAGGAGCTTATCTCTGATGTTTTTTTCGCTAGCCAAACAACTAAATAAATAAATTTCAGGAGCGTAATGATGTCAGCATTTTATGTAGCACGTGTAAAAGTTAAAGATAGTGAGAAACTTGAAGAGTATGCCAGCCAAGCCTTCCCAATTATGGCTTCTTTTGGTGGTGAATTGCTTTGCAAAGGAGATTTGCAAGCAAACAACCAAGGAGACAAGGATCATGACTTTACAGTTGTGATGCAATTTCCTGACCTAGCTAAGCTTAATGAAGCATTTAATAGCGACTCATACCAAGCCATTGTTCCTATCAGACGGACGGCGGCAGACGTAACTATTTCTATCTATCAGTAAATGCAAAGAGGCTAACAAAAATGAAAAAAATTGCATTAGGTGAACAAGGATTAGTGGTACCAGTGGTAGGTCTAGGATGTATGGGCATGTCTGAGTTTTATGGCAAGCACAATCAAAAAGATAACCTGACCGTACTTGATCGCGCCGTTGAATTAGGCTGTACGTTTTGGGATAGCGCAGACATGTATGGCCCCTTTACCAATGAAGAGTTATTGGGAAAAGCATTAGTGGGTCAGCGCGACAAAATTACCTTAGCTACTAAATTCGGCATTACCCGTGGTAAGCAAGGTGAATGGTTAGGCGTAAATGGTCATCCTGATTATGTCAAAGCCAGTTGTGAAGCATCCCTCAAGCGCCTAAATACCGATTATATAGATATTTACTATCAGCACCGCATTGATCCTAATGTGCCAATTGAAGATACCGTAGGAGCTATGGGTGATCTAGTGAAAGAAGGAAAAGTTAGATATCTAGGTTTGTCTGAAGCCGATCCTGAACAGATCAAACGTGCCCATCAAGTTCACCCTATTTCCGCTTTACAGACTGAATATTCCCTCTGGAGTCGAGACGTTGAAGAAAATATCCTACCTACCATTCGAGAACTAGGTATTGGCTTTGTTGCATATAGCCCAATGGGACGTGGCTTTCTTAGTGGCACAATTAACCAACGAAGTGATCTTCAAGAAGGTGATTGGCGACTAGAGAACCCGCGCTTCGAACAAGTAGCCATGCAGAAAAATCGAGTGCTACTTAATACAATCAACAACATAGCTAAAAACAGTGAATATACCTCTGCTCAAATTTCACTCGCTTGGCTACTGTCACGAGGAGAGGACATCGGCATAATCCCTGGCACAAAACAGATTGAATATTTGGAACAAAATTGGCTATCTCAACAAGTAAAACTGTCTAAACAAGAACTAAATTCTCTCAATCAGTTATCGGATAAACATGTGATCGCTGGTCCTAGGTACTAAGAATTAACCTATATTATTCGGGCGTTACTCACTTAACATAATTAAGTTCTTTAGGAAATTCTCATGACATCTCAAAAAATTATTGCTGGCTCTGTTTTTCCTGATCTATTCGTTAAAAACTTGAAAAATGAAACTCTAGATATCAGTCAGATTGATCAAGACTTTGACTGGAAAATGATTGTAGTTTACCGTGGTAAACACTGTCCTTTATGTTCTGCCTTTTTAAATGAACTTGAGAAATATCAACATAAATTAAAAGAAATTCGAATTGATGTTGTTCTTGTTTCTGCTGATAGCAATGATCAACTAGTGGAACATTTGCCTCAACTCGATATTACTTTACCTGTATATTTCGGACTGAATATTATGCAGATGAATGAACTTGGACTTTATATTTCTGAACCTCGTTCAGAGCAAGAGACCGATCATGCTTTTGCAGAGCCCGGACTATTTGTGATAAATCAATCCGGTCAAGTGCAATGTGTTGATATTTCCAACAACCCATTTTTTCGGCCACAATTAAGTACATTGGTATCAGGTTTAGAATGGATAAAGTCAAAGGATTACCCAATTCGAGGAACTTACCAATTAATAAACGAATGATTAACTAATAAAGAATGCCTCCTCCTAAGAACGTTTTAATAACTAGCGGAGAATCAACTAATCACATTTATAAAAACAGGTATTGAGACTGGTATTCAAGGATTGATATCAGATAGATGACTTCCTAATTGATTTCAATCTTTGTACATGGATTCATTTCCTTCAAAAAGTAATTTACGCTGCTGCAACCGATCAGTTAAAAACTCTCTACAACACCTGACCTTAGCAGTATTTCTAAGGTCAATATGGCTTAATACCCATACCCCCCAAGAAGAAAGTGGCAATTCAATTGGCAAGCGTTTAACTGACATATCACGTATAACATCAGGTAAATAACAAGGCATTCTAGCAATGCCAATTCCTGCTTTAACAGCAGCATACATTGAGTATAAATCGTCAACACGTAAGGCAACTTTTGCTAACGGATAGTTCTCTTTTGCCCAAAAGGGTAATTCAGATTCATTACTCCATACAATAATGGCGACTTGCTCTGATAAATCCATATTAGATTTGCTATAAATACCATGTTGTAAGTTAGCTACTTTTTTCCCTATCAAATATTCAGGTGGTTTATCCGTTAATCTTATTGCTATATCTGCTTCTCGTGCAGCAAGATTTTTAACTCCTTTAGCGACAAATAAATTTGGCAATATATCCGGTTGAAGCAGTTTAAATTCAGCTAATTCTTTAGATAAACAATAGTCAAAAATATCGTGTGGCATTGTCAGGTTTATTTCTCCTTGCAAACGACTATCTTGACCAAATAAATGACGGAATACCTGTTGATTTTTAACTTCAAGTTCCAATGCTAATTCATAAATAGAGCTAGCAGCAACATTCATCTGATATCCACTTGGTAGTCGTTCAAATAAGCGGACACCATGCCGTTCTTCCAACGCTTGAATACGCCTTGATACGGTTGAATGATTTACTCCTAGCTCTTTAGCAGCAGTACTTAAATTACCGCAACGAGCAACAGATAAAAAATATCGTATGTCATCCCAATTAGTCATCTGTTTTTTTATCACTTAAGTTAGTATCTCCTTAAAGTTTATAATATCACAACAAATTGGGCTAGCTATTGTGCTCAGGTAAATGCAATTATCAATAGAGCTTATTCACAGGGAAATTTTTATTAATCTCTACCATTTGTTAACGTTGCCCACCAATTGATAATCCCCCATCAATTAGTAAACTCTCACCTGTTATAAAAGATGCTGAATCACTGCTCAACCATACGACTGAATTAGCTATATCCTCAGACTCTCCGAATCTTTGCATTGGAGCGTGAGATTTAAACGGCTGTGCTTCTTTACTATCAGGGTCAAAGAAACGGGACAGCATAGGCGTTTTAATATAACCTGGGTTAACATTGTTAACACGAATCCCATCAGGGCCTAACTCTACAGCCAATGCACGAGTCATACCGTCAAGTGCAGCCTTGCTTGCCGAGTAAACACTTGATCCAGCAAATGCACCTTTTGCTAACCAAGAAGAAGTATTCACAATAACGCCACCTGATTGTTGTGCCTTAAATTGCTTTATTTGATATTTACAGCATAACCAGACACCTTTAAGGTTAATATCAATGACGTCATTCATAACGTCATCCTCTATTTCGGTGATTGATGCGAAAGTACCGTCTATCCCTGCATTATTAAAAGCTATATCAAGCCTACCATATAGTTCAACAGTACTGTTGATTAAAGCTTTCACATTGTTAGGATTTGATACATCAGCAGCGATAAACTCTACATTTTCGCTTATTTCTCGCAAACTCGATACAGCCTGCTTCCCTGCTGAATCACTTCTTCCTGCTATCACAACCTTTGAACCATTTTTCAAGAAAATCTTGGCTGCGGCATAACCAATCCCTGTTGAACCACCTGTGATTAGAACTACCTTATCTTTAACATTTATCACTTCTATTACCTCTTCAATCAATTATGTAAGTACTGAGAACAATGTAAATTATATCGATAATTGCATGAAAGGAATGGCAGTTTAGTTGTGCTTTACAGACAATTAATTGTGCGAATCAAGCATACTACTACGAAAGGATTTTGGACTAATATGCTGATGCTTATTGAAGAAGTGATTGAAACTACTGGCATGATTGAACCCTAGATTATAAGCAATTTCAGATATTCTTTTATTCGATTGACGCAATTGCGTTTTAGCCTCTAATATTTTTCTTTCGATAATATGTTGTTGTGTGGATTTCCCAGTAACTATTTTCAATAAACGGCTTAAATGATTAACATGTACGGATAGTTTATTAGCGTAATCTTGAGGTGTAAAACCATTATTCACACCATTAAATTGTTGTTCTAATAAGTCTAAAAATTTATCAGATATTATTGTAGATGGAGAATATTTATTTATCTTCGACAATAATTGCGCATTTATTCCTTGATGTATAATAAGTTCAACATAATTTTGCATAGCAGTTAAGGTATTTATTTGCTGCTTATTCTGCTCTATTAATAATTGCTCAAAAAGAAAAATAAGCAGCGCATGGTCTTGAAGTGAGTATGAATAAACAGGACTAGTATTACTTTTAAAAGGAAGAGAATTCAATAGGCTTTTGTGTCTATTATTTGTCAAAAACTCAGCATCGAAAGTCAAAAAATAACCCGTTTGTTCTTCTGTTTCTGCATGCCAAGCGTAAGGGATATTGGGGTTTAAAAAGAGTAAGCAATTTGGGCGAACTTGCAAACGTTGCTCCCCATAGAACAACAATCCGCTACCTTTAACTACCAATGAAATTTTGTAAAAATTCCTACGCTGTGATTCAAGATCTAAATCACAATCGAAGTTCTCTCTTCGGTGGACTCGACAGAGACTATTATCGTTGGACTGATCATGTATATGGTAGAAGTGTTCAATTTGTTGATTGTGTTTGTTAGCTCGCATTAAGTTAATCCTCTTAACGTTTGATGCTTTTTGACTCCTATTGCCAAAGCCTTTATTCCCTAGTTCTAATTATTATCCCCGGAGAAATCATTAATATACCTGTCGATTCATTGATGATGCACTAGGAGGTTTAAATGACTGATATGCATTAGTCTATATCAGATATAACAAATATTAACGATGGAAAATTCCAACGTTGCTGCTACCCATGTTAATAGTCACATAATGAATAGCTCAGCCATAAGATTGGAAAATAACGATGAGCCTTTTTATTTTTCAGTGTCTATTTAGTTGAAATGCGAACGAAGTAATTTATACCCAAGCAATATAAGAAATGCAGCACTTATATATTTAACTATAAAAATTTTGCACCTATAGCCTCCGCCAAAGAGAGAAAGAATAAATAAGGCAATACAATAAAAGTTTAATCACTAACAACGATTCCCATGTTCATATAAACCGAGCAAAAAATCAGAAGAAAAAGACCGAGCAATAACATAGCCTCAAACAGAGGAAAAGACTACTTAATAGCACCTAGTATTTCCTTTAGGTATAATGCATTGATAATTTATGGGAGCATTACAATACTAATAATCTAAAGTGTATTTTCTCTTTTAAGCATTTATACACCGCATTAGCTTTATACCAGCTACATCAGTTGAGAAACCGAAACCAGTATAAAATGGTACCATTTCAGGCAGACAATATAATTCAAAGTGTTTTACCCTTTTTAATTTTTCATGAGCTTTAACAAGATTCATAAGTTCCTTACCTAATCCATTACTTTTATGTTCTACACTAACAATTACATCGAATATAATTGCTTTATATATAAAATCACTAATAACACGTGTAAACCCAATAAGGTTTTCATCATTATCAAGGATCCCAATACAAATTTGAGATCCTTTCACACATTTTATAGTATCTTCAATTGAGCGCTCTTCCCCCCACCACACTTCTTTATAAAGTTGATATACTTGTTTCACATGATTTTCTGAAAAATTATAGATAATCTTCATATTTTATTATTTACCTACGAGGCTGTAGAATTTCTATTTTAATAAAGCTTTCAAAACATGGTTGTGAATTTCGGATAAAACTACTCACAATATAAACCTTATAACAATACTTCGAAAAACTTTGTTGAAGCTAATTTCCTTTGGCGAAGGTATTATCTTTTTCTAAAAAGAGTAATTGTAAAACCTCAACTCCCTTTCTAGCGAAGCTATATAGCAGACCAATATTACCGATAAAAAAGCGAAACAAGCAATTTCCTTTTAAATAGCTTGCTAATCATCACTGCCCCCTAATCACTCAGGTTATGACCAACTCCTAAATTCCCGTGAGATATTATCTATTTGTGAATTAATAAAGCCTCATCTTCCAACAAAGGACCTTCAATATCTACTTTTCTTCCTCCGGCAGATAAAATTTCTCGACTGGATATGTCAAAATCAATTGCAGGGTTTTCTCTACCAAATTCTTGATAAAAACGAAATTTACTTAAGCCAAAAACTAATCTACCAATTCCCCCCCAAAAAATTGCAGATGAACACATTGGGCAAGGTTCATCACTTGTATAGATAGTGCACTTATTCAAAAACTCGGCATTGTATAACTTCGACGCATTTCTAATTAAGTTTATTTCAGCATGACCCAAAGCATCTACTTCAGTTAGTACTGAGTTTTCACCTTCTAATATGACCTTGTTGTTTTCATCGACTAATAAGCAACCATACGCTAAATTGCCGTTTACTTTCGAACGCCTAGCTATATCAAAAACTTTTCTTAACAACGACTCTTCCACTTCATTTTTCATAAAATCTCTCCACTATTGATATTTAATAATTGTAATATGGCCTCAGGGCTTTCCTAATAATTAGAAAACCATTTTTGTCTGACTTACACCATAAAAATCAAACCAAAAACAAGTTTTCATTTGATATTCCAAAGTAAACGACATTATATTCAGATATTAGGTGATTTTTTCAAGTGCTTGTAAATCCTCCAGCCTGTCACCCATTGTTTTATTGCAGGTTCAAGCATAACCAGAGTGATACCTATTACTATCAAACCACAAGCTATTACTTTGCCTCCCGCAAGAGTTTCACCATAAAAGTACATAGAACAAATAAAACCAAATACTGGTATTAATAAAGTTAAAGGTGCCATAGTTGATATGGGGTAGATGATAACTAAACGGTTCCAAATCCAATAACCTAACAAAGTAACTGGATAAGCTTGTACAAGCACAAAGAATATCCCCACAGGGCCAAGATTATTAGCTAATTCAACAAATGCCTGTGTGCCAGACGTAACTAAAGATAGAAGAAATAGAGTAATAGAAGCAAACAAACATGACCACACGACAAAAGCGAACATTTGCTTTATGTTTGCCCACTTTACTATAAAGGCCGACACACTCATCGCACTTGCTGCAATCATAACAAACATTATGCCTAGCAAAGTAACAGAACCATCTTGTACAGTCAGTACAATCAATAAACCACATATTGCGATAACCAAACCAATTAGTTTAATAATGCCAATTTTTTCTTTTAAAAAGAATACACCAATAAGTACACTAATGAATGCACTTGATTGTAATAATAAACTTGCCATACCCGCTGAAACACCAGCTTTGATGGCAAGTGTTAACATTGCCCATAATCCAACACCAAAAATCAAACCATAAATAATTAATAAAGTGAAACTAACCTGAGGACGAGAGATAAAAAATACGGCAGGTATCGCCGCCAATAAAAATCTAAGACCTGTTAATATAAAAGGATCTATTTGAGATAATCCCATTTTAACAAATGAGAAGTTTGCACCCCATAAACAAATTACACTCAACGCGACCAAGAAATGACTGATTTTCATATTTAACAACCTACTTAAAAACTTTATTCAAAACATGCCTATGAAACTGATGCATAGACCCAGGGCGTAATTTCCCTACGACTCCTTTAATTGATCAAATGGCATAATTCCAACGATTAAACCAACTTGTTATCCCATGAAGATAGACAAACAAGAAATTGATGAAAATCAATCTAAAATATACTTTTAGAATGAGGGTTCATTGGTTATTGATTATTGGTTATTGGTTATTGGTTATTGGTGAAATAACGGTAACTGTATGGTTATAATGTATCAAATATTATCAAATGCTATCCGTGCAAAAATGCATTACGTATGTGCAATAAAATAATATTAAGTATCTCTATTTTAGTTTAATGGAGTAGGCGTTTTCATTTAGTAAAACCTCTGCTCAGAATAAGACCTCTTCACGATCCATTCTTGCGTAAGTTCATGACTTTACTTTTAGAACTCAGATCATGCAAAAAAAACTAAAATTTAAATACAGAAAAAAGTTGCCTAAAAGAATACTTACTATATAGTTGTATCATGCAACCATGTAGTAAGTATTCAAGGTGAGTGATAAAAACAATGAGTAATATAAACAAGAAATATGAAATAAATGAAGGAATGATAAACACTATTCGAACCTCGTCACGTACATTGGTACGTGAATTCGGTTATATGAATAGAACAATAGCGGGCACTAAATATTCCCCGTCAGCGGTTCATGCAATAATTGAAATAGGTGCTGAAGATCTACTTTCAGGAAAAGAACTTTCGGAACGTCTGAATCTTGAAAAATCTTCAGTGAGCCGTTTGGTTCAAAACCTAATTAAGCAGGGAGAGGTTGAAGTAAAAACATCAAATATAGACACGAGGCAAAAGAATTTATTTCTTACTCAACAGGGAAAAATCACCTTAAATGATATAAATAGTTTCGGCTTAAATCAGGTAAGTAACGCCTTAGGTCCACTTGATGAGGGATCTCGCAATGTGATCATGCAAGGGTTAAGTTTATATTCCCAGGCTCTCGTTCCTGATGTAAAACCGATAGAGATTACTATTCACGAAGGCTATCGACCAGGCCTTATTGGAGCTATCGCAGGATATCATGGAGTTATTCATAATCAGATAGCCGATCTTGGTGCTATTTTTGAAGGCCTTGTAGCCACAGGGATGTCAGAATTTATGCCTCGCGTAGAAAATAATGCTAATCAAACATGGTATGCGGAACAAGGCGGTAGAATTATTGGCGGCATCACTATTGATGGAGAAGACTTGGGGAATAATATTGCACATCTCCGATGGTTTATAATTGATAACACTCTCCAATCAGCTGGCCTCGGCAGTAAGTTAATCAGAAAAGCTATAGATTTTTGTGATGATCAAGGATTTGATGAAACTCACTTATGGACCTATAAGGGACTGGATGCTGCAAAAAAACTTTATGAACGCCATGGTTTTAAACTTGTTGAAGAAGTAAAAGGTGACCAATGGGGGAAGCAGGTTATAGAACAAAAATATGTACGAATACAAACTAAATAACTGAAGACGTTTCCTTGTTCTCATTACCGTTACTTAATAGATATTATATTTTCAAGTGCTTATTACTGTTTTTGAACAAAATGTGAGTAGCCTTTTAAATATTTTCTTGAGTTGACTTATGTGTTGGGTTTCGTTTTGACAGGAGTTCATTAATTATCAAATAGTAATGGTAATACTAAGGTTCCTGTTTTTAATTGAAAATGGAACCTTCTAGGTAATACTAAATAATATTCCTATGGCACTCAGGGAGCTTAGCCCCATAAATTTAATACTCTAACTAGATGATTCTAATGTCTGCTTTTGAGGTGGTGTACATAATTTCACGCAAAATCTAGAGCGAAGTTTTGGGTGTAAAAAATAACAACATCAAAAAATCGAATGGCTGCTCAAGGTTCTGAACTGCCGTTAGTAACTCAAATGCTAACTTCCGCTTTTGGCTAACTGAAGAAGGCTCTAATACACACTGCCTCAATGTTAACAAAGATACGAAAGCGGACGTTCCTCCATAGATAATAAAATGGCGATTTTGATGATGACTTCTGTCGATAAGACTTTAAGCCTGAATGTGAACTAAGTTCCATGTAAGAGACATCGTCTAGAATCAGATAAGAAAAAAACGGACAGGAATTATTGTCGGAGAATAGGCAGAATAACCGCCTATTCTCGTTTAATCGACTACCAACATAGTACCGTTGGCTATCGATGTGAGTCTGTTAAACTAGAGGTTCACAATAATCTTGCCCACCTGTTGATTCGACTCCATATACTCATGAGCCTGTTGAATATCTTCGAAGTTGAATTCTTTATCGATTACCGGGATTAATTTATTACTTTCAAATAAAGGCAATAAAAATTTCTTGGCAGAATTCAATTTTCTTTTGTCCTGAGAAATTTCAAAGATGGTGTATCCTTGGATGATGAGTCCCTTGCCCAAAGCCGTGAACAACGGAAAAGGCGTGACCTCACTGTCCAGCGCGCCATACTCTATGATGCGCCCAGCTTGCGCGGCTGCCTCAGCCAGCTGATTCACTATGGGTCCACCGATAGGATCGAATATCAACTCAGCACCCTTGCCAGAGGTTATCTTTGTCACTTCAGCCACTAAATCCTCCGAATCAGTTTGAATCACATGATCCGCTCCATGCTCTAGTAATGCATCTTTTTTGGCTTCACCACGACTGGTGGCAATTACAATGGCACCCTGACTCTTTGCAATTTGAATGGCTGCAAGACCGACGCTACTGCTAGCGGCGGTAATTAACACATGCTGCCCATTTTGTAACTGGCCATAATGAATCAGAGCACCATAAGCTGTCACGTATTGCATCCAGATAGCTGCCGCTTGTTGCGGACTAAAGTTGGCTGGCGTTCTAACAACAGCCGCCACTGGTACCACAGCATGCTCTCCATATACGCCAAACTCGCTCATGGAAAAAGCTGGTACCGTGCTAACCATGTCCCCAACTTTAAACTCGCTTACGTTATCACCAATGGCATCAACTATGCCGGCAGCCTCATACCCTAGGCGCGAGGGAAGTTGCGGTGTTTCCAAGTAGGCACCGTTGCGAAACATGACCTCTGCTCGGTTCAAGCCAATGGCCTGTACCTTAATACGTAGCTCATTTTTAGCCGGCACTGGCACAGCTACGCTTTCTATTTTTAAAACTCTGGCGTCGCCGGTTTCATGAAACCGCACTGCTCGGGAATTTGATGATTTCATTTGTCTCTCCAATTAAGTGTAATTAATGATTAGGTATGTAAGAAATAAGGCAAACTTCACTAGTAATTAGTTAAGTTTGCTACTGGTATTTGGCGCGCTAAAACCTCTAGCCCACTATATGAAATTGACTGTTCATGCCCAGGTCACGCAGCGGGATAATTTCCTGATAGGCCTTGGAAGCATACCAATTCACCGCACTGTCACGATCGGGAAACTGAATCACCACCTTGGTACTAAAAACCGTGTCGCCATGCAGTGCTTCGATGGAGCCCTTGGCTAGGAACTCACCACCATAAGGAAGCAGGGTTTGTGCCGCTTGGGTACTGTAGGCTGTTAGTTTCTCTTTATCGGTTGGGGTTAGGTCAACAATAATAAGTGCGCTCATGAGGCTTTCCTTGTGTTAGTTAAATTTACTGTTTGTGTATTGATTGAGTTGACACATCATATGAAAGCTGTGATTATTTAACAATGCCTAGAAATTGAACTGATTGTTTAAAAATATGAACAATATAAAAAGACTTCCAGCCCTGCTCATCTTTGCAGAAGTGGCCAAGCAAAAATCTTTTACCTTGGCCGCGAAGCAGGTGGGTATGAGTAAGTCGGCCATCAGCCAACAGCTCAAACGACTGGAGGATGACATAGGCCAGCAGTTATTATCGCGACACACCCGTGGCATGTCACTAACAGCAGCTGGAGAGAAATTACTGGGGCGTTGTGAATTACTACGCGATCAGGTTGAGCTAGCGATTCAAGAGTTGGACAGCAGCAAAGAAGCACCCTCCGGCACCTTTGCCCTAACTATTCCCCACTCTTGCGAAAAAGACGTGGTGGTTCCTGCCCTAAGCCAGCTGTGTAAGGAATTCCCCCTAATTCAACCGCAGATTCACGTAACCGATAGCGCTCAGGACTTAATCCAAAATAACTTAGATGTGGCTATCTACGGCGGCGAATTAAAAGACAGCAACTATCGCTCCTTACCCTTGGGTAGCGCCAATGAAATTTTTTGCGCCTCCCCAGCCTATGTACAAAAACATGGACTGCCCAGCCAGCTCCACCAGTTAAAAGAACACAGACTCATCGCCACCTCCTGGCAGAAAAGCCCATTGGCGGTTTACAATAATGATGATTTAACTGAAAAAATCGACCTGAATGTTAACTTCTTCGTCAACACTAACACTCTTCCTAATGCTCTTGAAATGGCGCAGCAGGACATGGGCATCGTACTCTTGCCCGAGTTTACTATTCAGTCGGCATTGGTCGGCGGGCAGCTGGTGCGAATATTACCTGGAATCCAAGGCTGGCAGTGGCCATTTTATATGGTGCACAGATTTCAGAGAGACAAGCCCATTCACATCACCCGATTTTATCAACTGGTGAAGCACTTTTTTGCCAAGGCCAATGCTAGGGGGTAATTCATAAGGAGTGTGAATGTAAAATTTAAGAGATGACAGGCACCCAATAAGAAGCAAAGCAATTAGCATAATATCAAATACTTAAATGTGTTTCTGAGTATTTTGGCGTGTTACTAAGACGCCTCAGTAATATGACTCAAATACTTTATTACAAAATATATGGCAAAAAATATTGGTCTAATGTCAGGAATGCGACTTTGAAGTCATACCAATACAGTTACGTGAACGACATCTATGGCTAAGCGGACTATTTATAGTGACCATTCACATCTAAATTAGGTCGGTTTTGTGGTAGCTGAAGAAGTCTCTAATGATCACTAGCTTAATGTTAACAAAGATACGAAACCGGACATTAAAATCAATAGATTTTTGAGCTGTATTTTGTGTTAATAACACGTTGAGCTATCTTCATCTTGACAGTCAACAAAGCCACCACAGCGGTCATTCATAAAATTGTACAAACATGACTTGTAGTTGAAGTAGTTAAGGTATCCATCGAGAAATAGATACCTTATAAACTACAAATAATAGGAGAAATATTTAAAATTCAATTAGGGCAATTGACAAACCTCTTCTTCTTTTTTGTGATAATAATCAGCTGTCAATCCAAGTAGCTGAGGTACTGTGGCCGAAATTGCGATAGATGAAAACGTGCCAACTAAAATCCCTGAAAAGAGCGCAATAGAAAAGCCAGCTAATGACTCCCCTGCAAAAATCCATATAGCTAATATCGTAGCAAGCGTTGTACCTGAAGTTATCAAGGTGCGAACGATGGTTGATTTAATTGCTAGATTAATAATTGTCTCTATGCTGTTTTCTTTATTTCTTTTCATGATTTCTCGTATCTTGTCACCGACAATAATTGAATCATTTAGCGAGTAACCAATAATGGCAAGTAAACTTGCGAGTATTGTTAAATCAAATGAAAGTTCAAACCATGCAAATATGCCAAGTACGATAATCACATCATGAAAAAGTGCAATTACAGAGCCTGCCGCTAAACGCCATTCAAACCTAAAAGATAAGTAAAGTAATATCACTATCACTGAAGTTAATAACGCTAATCCACCTTGGTTAATCAACTCTTCTCCCACTTGGCTGCCAATGTAAATAGCATCTTGTGGCATGATTGTTAAGCCACTTATCTCGGAAAATTCAGTTAGCCATGTTTTTCCTTTCAAACTTATATCATTATCAATCTGTTGTACGCTCCAGTGTGTACCGTTTTCAGCCGAAGATAATTGAAATGTGTCTGGCAAAAATGACGTTAATAAAGCCTCCATTTTGTTCTGAGTTATCGATTGTTGAGTAGAGAACTCTGTTAGGTATCCGCCTGTAAAATCTAAACCAAGGTTAAGTCCGTTGTAAAATAGGCCGAGTAAAGAAAATAAAATGAATACTGCTGCAAAATAAAAACTAGCAAGTCGAAACTTACTTAAAACTTCTGTTTGTTTTAATAAGAAATCATTCATAATTTTACTCCAAGTAGCTGAGACTTGTTTTCACGGATAGATAGGTTGGTTAATGCTTTTGAGACGAATACTCCAGTAAACATACTGGTTAATATTCCTAAGCATAAAATGATAGCGAAACCTTTGACTGCACCATAACCGACAGAATATAAAATGATACCTGTGATCATGGTGGTAATGTTGGCATCCAAAATAGTTGAAAACGCACTTTTATAACCATTTTCAATTGCAGAGAGAGCATGCCGCCCACGTTTTAATTCTTCTTTTATTCTTTCAAAGATAATCACATTAGTATCAACCGCCATACCTACCGTTAGCACTAATCCTGCGATCCCTGGAAGTGTTAAAACAGCACCGGGAAGGAGTGACATTAAACCAAGTAAACTCACTAGGTTTAAAGCCAATGCAACATTAGCGATAATGCCCAACGTGCGATACCAAAAAGCCATAAACAATAAAGTAAAAGAAATTCCGATGGTCAACGCTTTAATACCGTTATCTATATTATCAGCACCAAGTGTCGCCTCGATACTTCGTTGCTGTACAATTGTTACTGGTGCCGTTAACGAACCAGCCCGTAACAATAACGCTAGCTCTTGTGCTGCCTGTGGGCTAGACATACTGGTAATACTGAATTGAGAGCCTAAGTGTTGTTGAATGGTGGCAACATTAATCACTTTGCTTTTCTTAACCATTTCATTCTTGGTATTGCGATAAAACTCAGAAAACACCGTCACCATAGGTTTACCAATATTTTTCTTAGAAAACGTAGACATTTTCTTACCACCAACGCTATCTAACGTTAAGTTTACTAATGGTATACCCATTTCATCTTGACCTGAACGTGCATTTTTAATACTACTCCCCGAGAACACTACCTTACTATTCATCCTCAATTTTCGTCCATTTTCATCAGTCATATGTAAAATTCCTGCTGCTTTTGAGTGTTCAGCCATTTGATAAAAATCTAGTGAAGCCGTGGCACCAATAATCCTTTTGGCCTCTTCGGGGTCATGAACACCAGGTAATTCGATACGAATTCTATTTTTTCCTTGTTTTTGGGTGACCGCTTCTGTAATACCTAATTCTTCTATTCGTCCTCTCATGGTTTTAAGAGTTTGTTTCATTGTTTCTTGACGAAATTTAACTTGCTCTTGCGCGGAGTAGGTTAAGGTGATTTGATTTTCATCCAGTTTGTTTTGAGTTAACTCTGGGTAGTTTTTTTTAATTTTTGCCAAAAAATCTTTATAAGCACTTTGCTTAGGTGAAGAATAATTAATCACAATTGAATAGTTATCTTGCTGTTCAACCTTACTTAAACGAATGCGTTTTTCTAAAGCTAAAGACTTAACATCCAAAGCAATACTTTTTAGTCTGTCAGACAATGCTCGCTCGGTATCAACATCAAGTACAAATAACACGCCTCCACTTAAGTCTAATCCTAGCTTTATAGGTTTTCCTTCTAATGATTTCAACCATGTTGGAGCATCATTTTCGATTGAACTATCAATAGAATAATTATCGCCAAACTCTTGTATTAAAAGGCGTTCAATAATGTGCTGATCTATTTTATTGTTTAAGGTAATGGTAGTGCTATCTGTAGATGCATTAATTACATCTACAGTAAGATTATGGTCAGCTAGCAAAAAGTTAATATCTTGAGGGGATATTATCTCGTTTTGAGTGCTGTTGTGTGTAAGGTGAATATTCACCTTATCGGAGTATAAATTAGGTAATGCGCTAATTAGCATAAACAATAATACGAAAATAATGACAATATTTTGCCATTTAGTATGCTTTGCATACTTTTTTGTACGTGAATTCATCATAAAATCTCAAAATAAAGACTCACCATAAGTAGCTACAACGCAATTGTCGTATAGCAAATACAGCAAGTAACCGATGGTTTAATATCAGCATTGAAAAAGGGTAAATAATTGATTTTTACAGTGCAGAAAATACGGATTTATAATTTTACTGAACTGCGGGTGATGAATTAACTGTGGTAAGTGGTACGAGATGAATATAAAAAGTTCCCGTCTTTCCAGCCAGAAAGTCGAGATGAATTAGTGTTATGACCTAATTGTTCAAACCATTGAGGGGTAACAGGAGGATTTGCTAGGTTTTTAAACAACCCCGCAGTCAATTTGATTTTAAAAAACTCTATAACTAACACATAGTTTGGTGTTGTTTGTATCTCAGCAGTAAATAACGAAGGGCTAAGTCTATTAAATCTTGGAATATTAAATGCCTCTTCCGACTCATTATTATCAAAAACTGAAACACTTGGTTGTTCAGCTAGAGAACAAGAGACATGATTTAAAGGCCCTTTATCAATAATTTCAAGGCTCGGCAAAGTATTAGCTGTTTGAGCTAATACTAATAAAAATAACATGATTGTTAATTTACGCCACATGAAAATAAATACTCCTTTAAGATATTCAATGATATATGGTTATTTATCTATATTTCAATAGTTTTATTATTTTTAGTGCATATTGAGTTATCAAATGGAACGTTTAGGCTTCCAAGTGAGCATTAGATAATACAATTATATTCCATTACTAAAGTATTCAAAGTAGCAAAAAGTTAATATCTAGATAAGATATATCAACGGCAGCAATGATACGAAACCGGACGTTTCACTAATTCGTTTTTATGACTCGTCTGTGCGCAAAGAAGAAGTAAGGTTTTGAAATTTTGAGTATTCGTTGAGGTCAACTGAACACCAGTTAGTTGACCTAAGAAAGTCGACAGCTGAATTCAAAATTATTGGCATAGCGGACGTTAATAAAATCGGTTTTGAGATTAATTTAATGTTCAAAAAATAAAAATACGGCTATAGAACAAGAACAATATCTATGACCGCTGCAAGCTCAAAGCCGTCTGTGTCGTGTTGTCTTTGTACGATCACTTTTATCTCAAAAGAGACCAAACCCATTGGCTAAAATCACTCCAAATTATGTTCAATGTCGAAACATAAACTGACATCAATATTTGAAACATCATAAACACGTAGTTCTCAAAGCTGTTTTTAATTAATACTGATTGAACAATACTTTTCATTGCCTTTTCTTCGATTTTATATCACTAAATCACCTGCATTTGTAGCTAAGGAAACTATACTTGTTAAATATAATATAATTTAATTCCTAGATAGCAGAAAAATAATGTTATTAAATACTCAAATTATACCTCCACTAACCATTCTCTTGAGCCTGATGGTACCTTTTTCTACATTGGCAGATGATAAATTAGAGAGTGATATGTCGTATTTCTTTAATCTGTCACTAGAGGAATTGTTACAGATTACCGTTAGTACTAGCGGTCTTACCGAAAGTACCGTTAGTCAGTCGCCCTCAACGGTCACTATTATTAACCAAGAACAAATTACTCGAAGTCCTGCTAGAAATATTCGCGACTTGCTTGAGATCTATGTACCGGGTTTGATGTTCGTCGATGACTCGACAAGTGGTGGTAATATTCGTATTCGTGGGCTTGGCGAGCGAAATTACACGACCCTTTTACTCATAAATGGCAGACCAATTAATCAAAAATCTTATCGGGGATCACTTTCAGTACTGAATAACTGGGACATGAAGGATATAGAAAGAATTGAGGTTGCCAGAGGGCCAGGTTCAGTAACCCACGGTCCCGGTGCTATCTCGGGTGTTATCAATATTGTGACCAAAAAAGCAGGGACTTACGATGGTGTAACCTTAGGAGCAACATATAACGCAGATTACCAAAGCAAAGGCGCTTATATAGATGTTGGCCATGTAGGTGAAAATGTACAATGGCGAACTCACATCAGCATGATGCGTACCAAAGGATATGAAAATCTTCAAATATATCAATTTTCTAATAATGGTGAGCATGGTTACAAAGGCGATGACGAGGCTTTTAGTGGCTCAGACGGTAACACTGTGGCTAATTTTTACCGCGATGCCGATGAAAAAGCGCAAGTCAAAATATCCTTTGATATGGCGTTCTATGATAATTGGCATTTATTAACGCGCTATAGTTCATCGGGAAATGTTGGTACAGTGACAAAGAAGGATTATTTAAATGGCGAGCAAGCAACTCACGAATTTCGTGAAGAGCTGTTCTTAATTAACCTTGACAATAACTATCAGATAAATAATCAATGGCAATTAAAAAGTTTACTCAGCTTCGACTCTGTTAATTATTATACCACTAACGCCAAGCAATTAGACCTCGATCATAACGGTATATTAAACAGAACAAAAAACTATTCAGAAAACGAATGGTTTGCTCGCTCATTACTTACTTATAGCTGGAATGAAAATAATTCCTTTACCGCAGGTATTGAATACTCCCATGATTATTTAGCCAAACCCTGGGGGGAATCAAAGAATACATTCCGTGCAGGCTCTAGCAGACGCAATTTTATTTCTGAAGATTCAGTGTATCGAGGTGATGGTAGTAACGGTACTCTCAAAGATTCTAATGTAGTTGAATATACCGATGGCTGGTCGGCTAACACTTATTCAATTATGGCTGAGTTAAAATATCATTTACTACCCGAGCTTCAAGCATTACTTTCGGCTAGAATGGATAAAAATGATTTTACCGCCAGCATGTTTTCCCCTCGCATTGCCGTGGTTGCTAACATTGATGAACACAACATTATAAAAGCTAGTTGGCAACAATCTCTACGCATGAATACCATGACGGATCTTTATATAGAGGAACTTGAAGGCAATCAAAACGATCCGGAAGAAATCAAAGCATTTGAACTTACATACCACCATATTTTTAATCCGCAATGGTACACAAACTTAACTTTTTATAGTTACGATGCAGAAATTATTGCTTGGAGTGGCAACAAGTCAGAGCTAGTTGGTACGCAAAAATCCAATGGTTTAGAGTTAGAACTTACCTATCAAGCCGATAATGTCACATTTGGTATTAATCATTCCTATCTAAAGCTTAAAGATTGGGATTTTGTTGCCATGACAGATGAGGGATCAAAAAGTCAAAAAATTAGTCTTTCAGACTTTTTTTTTCATAGAGGCTTTCTAGCTTTAAACAGCACAGGTAATAGCCTCACATTTTGGTCTGACAACACCACTAAACTATGGTCAGATATTCGTTTGGGAGATGATTTCATACTGCATTTTGATGCCAGAATCTTATGGGAATTAGAATATGGCAATGACTTATTTACTATGTATGACAATGCTTACGCTGCGGTAGATACAAGCTCTTTATCTCCTGGCGATATGGAAAATTATGCTAATGGTCTGCAAACCTTGAGTGAATATCAAAGGGCAGTTGATGAAAAAGGAGCCTTTGGACGGTCGGTACGTCTTAATGCATCTTTGATTTGGGATGTACCTTACTTCAACAATACTAAACTGAGCCTTTACGCACAGAACCTAATTAACTTTGATAATAATAAACGACAAAAATCAATAAACTATGGTTTTGTTCCAATAAGTAGTTGGGTGGAAGAGCCTCGTGCTTTCTGGCTTACCTTGGAAATTGAGCTTTAACTTAACTGTGATCCCCTATGTAATTCTAACAGTAATGACTGCAATCAGGCCACTGCGGAAATTGTTAATCGGCAACTAAATCTGACTCGTATTGATAGTGATATCAAAAGACTGTCTTCAAGGAAAATCAAGTTTCCTAATCCAAATCAATGAGACTTGGATTGAATGGGTAAGCCATTAATTAACTTCTCATGATTCAAAAAGTTGATTTGGTCTGACTCATGCTAGTTTCGAGTTAAGATAAGTGCAAAGGGGCGTTGCTATTGGATACAGCATTATCTGCCAACATTACGGGCAAGGTGATGGTGCAGCAAATGCCTTTCCCTGGAATACTGGTCATGACGATATGACCCTCTAACTTTTGTTCAACAATGTTATAAACAATATTCAAGCCTAAACCTGTCCCACCTTTGTTACGCTTGGTGGTAAAAAAGGGCTCAAATACTTTATTCAATACTTCAGCGCTCATGCCTATACCATCATCTTTATAAATTATAGTAACTTCATCAAGGGTAAAATGTTCAACTTCTATGGTGATTAGCCCCGACGCCTGCTCTTCAAAACCAAATAAAAAGGGACACCCCTAAATTTGATTAATTGATTGTTACTGTCTAGGCTTAACTTATTGTTTGATTACTGAACAAGGATTAAGCCATGACCCGCGCTAGAAAAGAGCAAGTATGCTTAGCTGAAACGCCTTACTATCACTGCATTTGTCGCTGTGTACGTAGGGCTTTTTTATGTGGTGAAGACCAAGTGACAGGGCAAAACTTTGACCATCGAAAACAATGGCTAGTTGATAAAATTCATCAGTTGTCTTCAATATTTGCAATTGATATTTGTGCCTATGCCATTATGAGTAATCATTACCATTTAGTACTTGAGGTAGATAAAAGCAAAGCAGATAGCTTCTCAGATACTGAAGTCGTCATGCGTTGGAAACAACTGTTTAACGGTCATATCCTTGTTGATAGATGGTTAACCAAACCAGATATCACCCAAGCAGAAAAAGATAAAGCACTAGTCCTAATTCAAGTATGGCGCGAGCGTTTGTATGATTTAGGCTGGTATATGCGTTGTTTAAATGAAAGCATAGCGGTGCAAGCCAATAAAGAAGATAACTGCAAAGGGCGATTTTGGGAAGGGCGATTTAAATCTCAAGCATTGCTAGATGAAACGGCGCTTTTAGCCTGTATGGCGTATGTTGATTTAAACCCAATACGTGCTGCAATTGCTGACACACCAGAGCAGTCAGATTTTACTTCTATTCAGCAGCGGTTAAAGGCGGTTGCTATAGCTGCAAGTCAAGGAGAGGGTAGAGCAGCGCAACCTGACAATTTAGCACCTTTTACGCATTATCAACCGCATAGTAAACAACAAATAGGCTTGCCGTTTTCGTTAGTCGACTATGTTAAATTGGTTGAATGGACTGGGCGTTGTATTCGAGAAGATAAACGAGGTGCAATTCCAAGTCATATTAAACCATTGTTTGAACATTTTAATGTGAATGAGCAAGATTGGTTGGCGATTATTACCGACTTTAATCGTCACTTTATCAGTGCTGCTGGCAGTCCAAAACATTTGATTCACTGGGCCGTTGCCACTAATCGAAAGTGGTGCGCTACTCATCGAAGTTTGAAGCTGTATCAAAAATCCAATTTGTCTTAGCTTGAAGAGCAATAGAATAAAATTATAAAATTATAAAACTATAAAAAGGGACACCCCTAAATTTATTTAATCAAAACACCTCATTGAAGAGGTGTTTTTAATGCCTTTTGTGTAGGTTTTAATGTTGTGTTTTAGGGGGCGTTTGCGTAACGTGCGGCAAGTTTTCAGCGGCCTGCTGGCACTTTCTCAATGGCAAGGCGGCACAAACGTTTTGGCAGGGTAGCCCTTTGGGGTGGCATCTACAATGACTAGCAAAATTAGTTTAAATTATAATTTGCTACCCTAGGATTTTCAGGTAAGTCATTTTCTTATCGGCTTTGTATTATTCTTTTGTTGTTGGCAGGTAGTGAACATTATTTATATGTCATTCTTGTTAAGAAAAAGGAAGAACACTTAAAAAAATATTTTTTAGACCCCGAATTTATTCAGGTCTTTTTTTACACATAAGTAAAAAGTTAGCCTTAATAATACTTTCGGTTTACTTATATCGACTTCCACGTAAAATGCAGAGAAAGTTTCTTTTGCCACATAACTACGCTACATGAATGCCAATACGTTAATTATTCTCGATTTTGAAACTACAGGTTTATCCCCAACTAATGGCGATAGAGCCATAGAAATAGGTGCTGTGAAGCTTGAAAATGGTGAGGTAACCGATTCTTTTCAGGAGCTAATGAACCCTGGAAGACCTGTGAATTCATTTATTGAAAATTATACTGGCATCACTAACCAAATGTTAAGTGAAGCTGCTCCTTGTTATGAAGTGATGGAACGTTTTGCTGATTTCATTCAAGGGCAAAACCTTGTTGCTCACAACGCTTCCTTTGATAAACGCTTTTTAGATAGCGAATTGAAACGAATATCTTGCGACTATGATGGACAGTTTTCTTGCTCATTACTTGTCTCTCGTAGGTTATATCAATCAGCACCCAACCATAAGCTAGGTACACTGATAGACTACAAAGGCATTACATCAAATGGCAACTTTCACAGAGCATTATACGATTCAGAAATGACTGCAAAATTGTGGTTAGCTATGATTAATGATATTCAGCAGCAAGCAGATATTGAAGCTGTTCCATTTTCTTTAATGCAAAAGTTAGTTAAAACGAGCAAAGCGAATGTGTCTGAACTTTTTGCTAATTATAAAATATAAAAAGGGACACCTTTAAATTTATCCAATCAAAACACCTCATCATTGAGGTGTTTTTTTATGCCTTTTGTGGAGGTCTTAATATTGTGTTTTAGAGGATCATATACGCAACGCATGGCAAATTTTCGGTGGAATGCTGGCGCTTTCTCACTGACAGGCTGGCACAAACGGTTTGGCGGGGTGGCCCTTTGGGGTGGTATCTACAATTGTATATTCCAGTGATTTGGACCTTGCAGTCATCAAGTGAATGTACATACAACCTATATGTTGTTATTGGTAAAAACAGTGTATAGGTTGTTATTTCTCTTTACAACCTATACATTGTAACCTATATTTACAATGTATAAGTTGTTTTCATTGTGAATGAGAGAGTCCGATATGAACTATATTGTTAACACGCCAGCACAGCTAAAGCCTATTCTAGTGGGGTACCGAAAATCAAATGGCATGTCACAAAAAGATATGGCGGAAAAGCTGAATGTAACGCAGCAAGCTTATCAAGCTCTTGAATCAAAGCCTCAATCTGTGACGTTAGAGCGGTTGATAAAGGTTTTAAATATTCTTGGTGTAAAGCTATCCTTATCTGATACTGAATCGTCTTCTTGCTCAAATAAAGAAGACGGCACGGTACACGTACATGCATATAGACGCGTGATAGAAAAAGAATTAAGTGGCTCTAAGTATCAGCAAGTAAGAACTAAAAATGTACCTTCTGGCAAAGTTGTAAAAAAGCTCAACAAGGATAGTTGGTAATGGCTAAACGTAAAATAACGCATTTAAATATATGGATGAATGGGGTTCTTGTTGGCCAATGGGGAAAGAGAAGCGGTGTAGAAGAGTTAATTTATGCACAAAGCTGGGTTGATAGTAAACAAGGTCGCCCATTATCCTTATCGCTTCCATTTACACCGGGTAACCAAAAACTTCGTGGTGATAATGTTAAGTTTTATTTTGATAATTTATTACCAGACAGTGAAGGTATTAGAAATAGATTGGCAGTTAAGTTTGGTACGAACAGCGCCTCTCCCTTTGATTTACTTGTTGAATTAGGAAGAGATTGTGTTGGTGCCATTCAATTACTCAAACCTAGTGAAGAGCCTGATGATATTTATCAAATATCAGCTAAACCGGTTGGAGAGGCTGAAATAGCAGATATTTTACGTAATGCCGTATTATCTGACGGGTTGTTCAATAAAGATAATGATGACTTTAGAATATCCCTGGCAGGCGCCCAAGAGAAAACGGCCTTTCTTTGGCATAATGAGCAGTGGTGTGTGCCATTGGGAGCTACACCAACAACTCATATTTTCAAATTACCTTTAGGTTTGGCCGGCAATATTAGTGCAGATATAAACTCTGTCGAAAATGAGTGGTTATGTTCAAAAATATTAGATGGGTTTGGTATTCCTGTAGCTTATTGCGATATCGGGCAATTTGAAGATCAAAAGGTACTTATTGTTGAGCGATTTGATCGCGAATATTCTGAAGATGACAGTTGGATCATCCGATTACCGCAAGAAGACTTTTGCCAAACAAATGCAATTTCGCCTTTGCAAAAATATCAAAAAGATGGCGGCTTAGGCATTACTGAATGCATGCAAATATTAGATGGCTCAAGTAAGTCGGTAAAAGACAAACACACATTTTTTGCCGTTCAAGTTATTTATTGGTTACTTTTTGCCACGGATGGGCATGCTAAAAACTTTAGCATCAAACATACCTCGCGTGACTCCTATGAAATGACCCCACTTTACGATATCTTATCAATTTTTCCAATTTTAGGCCCAAAACAAGATCAGATCGCCAAAAGAAAAGCAAAATTAGCGATGGCAGTACGTGGTAGTACAAATTATTATGAACTAGAGAGAGTTCAAAAACGCCATTTCATTACACATGCTGTGAGTGTTGGAATCACCAAAGAGGAAGCACTTCAGTTAATCAATAACCTTATAGAAAGTACACCAGCAGTGATTGAGCATATTTATGGGATGTTACCAGAAGGGTTTAATATGTCACTAGCGGACTCTATTTTACAAGGTATGCAAGAGCAAGCCGATAAATTAGCGAAAATGCCGGCTCAAATGTTGTAGTTTGAATGTTTTCCATAAATATGTGGAATGACATTCAAATAATTCCATATATTTATGGAAAATTTAATTCTTATCATCCTATTAAATGAGTAAAAAGCATACGGGTAGTGGCATTGAATTCTTAGTAAGGTAGTTGACGAATCGCTTTGGTGATTAAGTAGTACGGAATGCTCCAATAAACCACTAGGAATGTGATAATGATTGATTTACCTAGCTTAAAACGTGAAACCCGTTAAGGTATGCCTGCCGCCGATTAAAGCTTATTTAACCGCCATTATGTTGTTGGTTACTCCTATTATTTTAGATAAGCTAAATGGGCATTAGAAATAATCGACCCGAATAAAGAAGATGTAACAAATAGAATGTAACGCTGAGTTAATTGTTTCTGGGGTATAATCAAGGGTATCAAATTTATGCTTCTATATAACCACATGAAAAACAACGGGTTGTTATAGAGTGGGCAGCATGATGTAAAACTTGTCTCATAATTGAAAAGCCCGAATAGTAATATTCGGGCTTTTTTATTTGTATTTTCTAAGTTATTTTTCATTACAGAGAAAATTACTTATTAGGAAAGTGCCACTCTTCAACAACACCATCACTGTTACTGGCCATAATGGCTTGAGCACTTTTTTTATCGTTTATAGCAACGCTAAGTACTGATGCTCTACCAAGTTGCATTGAAGACTCCCATTGTGCGAGTAGTGCGCCATCAGTAACGCGCCATAATTGCAATACTTGTCGCGGAGAACCGGTTAAAAGTAGACTTTTATCCGCTGAAAAAGCAGAATCATTTACTTCAATAAATTTTAAATAGGTATCAAGCTCAGCAATTAAACTCCCTGTTTGTAAGTCCCAAAATTTTCTGTCTTTAACCGCATCAATACTAAAGCCAACCAAGCCATCAGCGCTTACATCAACATGGTTCACTCTGGTCGCATGCTTGAATTCAAATTGATTCTCACCCGTTGTCGTGTCCCATAGCATCGCTTTTTTATCGCTTGAGCCGGTCAAAGCAAGTTGACCATTGTCAGATAAGCTCACGGCATTAATATCTAAACGATGCTTCTGATAAGTGGTTACTTTGTTCGTTATCGTGTCAATAATACTGGCTTTACCACTTCTAAAACCAAGTAAAAGCATTTGACCACTCTGTGAAGTAGCAATGTCATTGATGATGTTCTCTGCAACCTGCCATTCACCTATTATTTGTAGGTTGTTAATAGCGTATTTTTTTACAGATACTCTATTTGAAAGAAACAGAAACTGCTTATCTTTACTGATATGAGCTATTTCAATATGTTGTGCGTGCGCAGCTGACAAGCAGCTAGGTTTACTAGCTGGCAGCTGGTTTTGCCATAAACAAACACTATTCGCATTTACCACAACATTAAGCTGGCCATCACTTGATAACGCTGCCGCTGAAAGAATTGAGTCACTATGACTATTTTTACTAATGGCTTTAGAGCTATACACTTCTTGTTGGCTACAGGCTGATATCAGCAAAGAAAACAACATTGTAATTAAAATTTTCATCGGGTCTTAATTCTCTTATTTAGTCTATTTTGGCATTTTTAGCTGGTACAGTTTACCTGATTTATAACGACATATCTTTACAGTATTTTTCCTATTCTTTGTATACTTAATGAGCATATTGGGTCACTATTGATGTTACAGAGGTAAAATTTCTAGGATCAGGAAATGAAAAGTAAATTCAGTATATTAGCTGCACTTTTAATAAGTATAACTTTACCTGCATGTGTACAAGTTCAATCTGAAGTTAAACGAGAAAATAAGCAATTAGCAATTTCTAGTGTTCGCGATGCTCCTTTGACTTACGCTAAAGGAAGTACTTTTTCTTTATTACCGCATTACGCTAAACAGAGTTCATTAAACGCAAAGCAAACTCAAACTGTTTACGCTTTGTATAACGATACTATTAATAAAAACCTGCAAGAAAACGGTTACCAAACAGCTGAAAAAAATCAACCAGTGGCTTTTCATGTTGGTTTTGGTATCGCACTATCAAGTGACTTTTCCGATGAAAATATAAATGAAAAGTTCGGCGTATTACCTGGCTTGCAAGATAAACAGAGTTTACAAAAAGGCAGTTTCTTAATTTATATAGAAGACACTGCTTCAGGTGCCATTATTTGGCGTGGCGCTGTACAAGGTTTCGCTCACGAGCAGCTTTCAGTAGAGCAACGCAAGCAAAGAACAATCTCAATTGTAGCGAGTGTAATGCAACAATTTTATCAAACAAAATAACATTTCTTAACAATGTATTTATGATAACTATGGTCTACTTAATTAAGCCATTAAAAAGAGGAAAATATGATGAAGAATATAACAACTATGTTGATTGGTATGTTGACATTAATTACGTTGCAAAACCAAGCGAATGCAGCAACGTCAGAAGTTACGTGGACTGATTATAAAGAATATCGTGATATACACGCAGGTGAAGAAAGCCGAAAACACTTTCGTGAACGTACTTTCAAAAACTTTGAGAAACATTTTGCTAAGTTAGCGAGTAAGTTGCCAGAAGGGCAAGTGTTAAAGATAGACGTTACTGACGTAGATCTAGCGGGTGATACCCATGCCGGAGGTATAAATCGTATGCGAATTGTTAAAGAGATTTATTCACCGCGTATGAACTTTTCTTATCAACTTGAAAACGCTGATGGTAGCGAAGTCACTGCAGGTGAAATAAAATTAAAAGACATGAATTTTATGTCGACTAGTAATTTAAGATACCGTCATGAGTCATTAGGCTATGAAAAGAAAATGCTTGATGAATGGTTTGTAGATACATTTAAAGCGCATGTTATTGAAAAAGATAAGTAACCTTGTCAGTGTGTTTACTTAAAATGGCAATGGAACCTTTGGACTATAGCAACCAGCCTGTAATGGTTATACGTTGTTGATGTGTAGGGGAGGCAACCATTGCCACTTGATGATACATCGGATAATCAAGTTTAAGCAGCAACAAGCTGTTAAATTCAGGAGTTAGTACTTTTTTATAAAAGCGGTATTTTTTGGGGAATAGCTCTAACTGGCCGCCAAATTTAGGCTGCCAACCTTGACTTAAATTATAAACAAAGGCGTATTTTCCTTTAACATTATCATTGTGATAAGTGAGAAAATCGCCTTTATTAAAGCTGGCGATAAAACCACCTTTTGTTAAACCATTAATGGGTAAACTACTACTAAGTTTATCAATCAGCGTCTTTCTAAATTCTAAAGCAATTCCTGATAATACTGAATGTGGCGCCTCAATATACCGGGAGCGTTTAAAGCTGAATGAAAAGCGATTATCACGTTTTGCATGAAGTGCCTTGCTATAACGACTCTTAATACGTTTGTTACCAAAGGTGTTTGAGCCTGTAAGTGGCGAATAAGGTTTGATTCTTTGGCGCCATTCTTGTGGATTTCTCGTGCGAATAATTGATTTTCGAAAAGCTGATGCTTGATGTTGAGGCAAGAATTGAGGTATTTGCAAATAACCATGCTTTTCTAAATGTTCAAAGTAATCCATTCTTTTAACCCAATTCAATCCTAAATATTCACATGGTTATTGGCTATTCATTTATATTTTCAGGACGTTTATGCACTATGAGTTTGTTCAAATCCAGCTAATACATTAAAGAGTTGCTCTATCTTTTTTACTAACGGAATTAACAACGCTTGTTGGTTTTTATTCGCTTGCCAATGCAATAAATCATCGGCAATTTCTTCAACATAAGGTTGAAACGTATTGGCTGAACAGTTAAACCCGGCATCTTTTTTAAAAACAGCTTCAAAACCTGCTTTCTTATGTTCACGTAAGTCAGCTAAAGTGGCATCGGCTGTCAGTGATTTTTTCAAAATAATTGAAATGTTTTCAATTAACTGTTGTTCAATAGCTTTGGTCATGGTTTTTTCTTTTTAAAAGGTACGGTAAGAATTGTGGTAATTATGCCAGATAGTACTGCGTATGTTTAGCAGTGAAGCATGTTATTTTTACTATAGGTGGTTTAAGCGCATCAGGCTATATTTATTGGTGTTTTACTCGTTTCTCCAGCAATTTCACGCACCAATTTAGGCATTAAAAAACCTGGCAATGAAGCTAACATCTCTTTTACAATTGTTATGGCTTTTGCTTCTTCTACATCGAAATGAGCTACCCCTTGCACAGGATCAAACAGGTGCAAATAATAAGGCGTTATACCAACATCAAACATGGTTTCGCTTAACTTGATTAACGCATTCGCGTTATCATTAACACCTTTAAGCAGCACGCTCTGATTAAATAATGGTATTCTTGCTGCTCTTAACGGTTCCAGCGCTTCGGTAAAGTTATCATCTATCTCATTGGCATGGTTTATGTGTAGTACTATCGTTGATTTCAAGCGGCTGCTTTTTAATGTGCTAACTAAATCTTCAGTAATGCGATTTGGAATAACGACAGGTAACCGAGTATGAATACGCAAACGTTTAACATGAGCAATAGCTTCTATTTTTTCCACCAACCAAGCTAAGTGTTTATCGCTAGCCATCAACGGATCGCCGCCGCTAAAAATAACTTCTGAAATTTCTTTATGCTCGCTTATGTAGGTTAACGCCGATTGCCATCGTTGTTTATTAGGGCTGTTTTCTTGGTAAGGGAAGTGGCGACGAAAACAATAGCGACAGTTGATAGCACAGGCACTTTTTACAATCATTAATACACGGTTTTTATATTTATGTAGTAATCCCTCTGCAACCGTATCATGCTCTTGCAGAGGATCAGTGAGGTAACCATCAGTTATGACAAACTCGTCAGATAAAGGCATCACTTGTCTTAATAACGGATCATTTATATCGCCAACTTTCATACGCTTAATAAATGGCAAAGGCACTCTAACAGGAAACAATTTTCTTGCTTTAAAGTGTTGTTTATAGTCATCAGCATTGATATTCAATAACGATAATAAGGTTTCTGGCGCTGTGACCACCTGACGTAGATCTTTTTGCCATGAATTTTCATCGCAAAGATGCAATTGAGGAGCGATCTGGGTTATTATCTGCGAGAATTCTTCTGGTCGTTTTTCGTTTAATTTATTGTTTTCATTCATATTTGTTATATTCAAACTAAACGATCAATCATTGTGAACAACAACTGTATATCTATTAGTCACTTACAAGTTATCTATCTATTACAGATATTAAAAAACCGCCATAAAAAGCGGCCTTTTCAATGCTTATTTCATTAAGCCGCTAAGTGCCTAAAAGCCTCTGCAACTTGTGTGTTTTCTATCTTTTCAGCATAAGTTGCCAAGTAAACTTGATAGGGTGGCAATCCACTCATTTCAATCATCTTTTCTAGAGTTTCATTTGTTGGCAAAGCATGACCATTTCGGTATTGGCTAAACATAACTCTTGAAACACCAAGTTTCTGAGAAGTTTTATTATCGGAAATTCCGTTACAGACCTTATTTAATACGTCTTGAAAGTTCATTTAGATTTACCTGACTGCTGCTGACTTTTTAAGTTTAGTTACATGTAAACCCTTTTGCAACGTGTTAGCGAACACTTTACAGGGTGTTAGTCGTTGGTTTACAGTTTAAATGCTTTCGCGGTGAAGTCATTTACTTAATGTTGTTGACGCTCATTAGATGTTATTTCAGCTTAGCCCTGAAGGCCTACTTTTTTTAATATGACAGGGCTTGTTGTGACTAAAGACATCTATTTTCAAAATGAAGCATGGGGCGATGTGGCTATACAGCACAACGGTCAAGTGCATCATTTCTCGAATTTAGTCTCTTTAATTTCATTTTTACAAACTATCTACGGACACGACTTCAACTTAATCGAAGTTAACGACGAAAACTACCAAGCGTTATATAACTCGGGAGTTTTTGATGACCAATAAAATCAATAGCATTCCTTGTAAAGTAGATGCACTTTCACTTACTTGGTCACCAACCGAACTACTACGTATTAAGCACTTAGCCAAAATTGGTGCATGCCTTAAAGGTGACATTGTTACTACGGCAAAAAATGACTCTTTAGCAAGAAAGCATAATGAGTTAAAAGAGAATATGCATAAAGAGTTTCTTGCCACGAATGCTTTTAATAATGATGCTTATCAACAAATCGTTTCTCGTTACAAATCTTCATGTGAGCAAATCACACGTGAATTCGACGAAAGACGGTTTAAAGACCTACCTTTAAATTCAATGCGTTTAGCAGAAAATGAAGTTGCTGCAAGATATGAACTTCGCGACATGCTCAAAGGCGAGTTAGAGGTCGATACTGCCACCAAATACGATGACCGATTAAATAACCTTTTAGATAATATTGGTGTGGATTTAGTCGACACACTTTGCTGCGGTGAAGCTGAGCGCTTTGTCTGCCGGTTAAACAATGTGTTCACTTCTGAAACGTATATGTGGACGGTTAGACCTAACCCATCAGGACGTTTCAATTATCAATATTCCGCAACACTGTATGCTGATGGTGTTAATGCAGGGATTATAGCTTGGGGTGGTAAAAACCTTGGCTGTTACGTTTCTTTCATGGGCTTAGGTTGTGACGCGTTAGATATGGCAAGGCTCTATCAAGAAATAAAAAACATTCCTGAAATTAAAATTACTCGAATTGATTTGGCACATGATGATTATGCAGGGACGCGCTCAATTAATGTTGCTAGAAAATACGCTAAAAAGGGCGGTTTTAACTCTGGCGGTCGTCCTGCCTCTTACATGTATATCGAGTCTGGTCACCTAACTCAAAAAATACAAAAGCAGCTTAAAAAAGAGTTTCGCTTTATTCCTGATAAAGGACGTTCTTTATATGTTGGTTCGCGTGAATCTGGCAAGCTTTTACGAGTATATGAAAAGGGTATTCAAATGGGTGACCCTAAAGATAAATGGGTACGCTGGGAGCTTGAACTACATTCGAGTCAACGTGTTATTCCTCTCGATACCATGATTAAACCAAGTGAGTATTTAGCGGGTGCTTATCCTGCATTATCTTTCTTAAATGAAGAACAAAGCGTAATCAAAACCATCGTTAAACGCACAAAAATGACGGTTGAAAAAATCATTGAAAACCAAGTCATTTCAACTCGTAAAGCCATCAATATGATGCGCTTAATTTGCGACATGACGGATACACAAATCATCGACAGATTCTTAAAAGACCTTGCTGATCCATTTACTCGGTCTTCGCTTCCTCAGCGGTTAGCTATAACCACCACTGAGCAAGCCTACTTAGAGCGACTTTCAACAACAACCTAAACGAAAAAAGGAAATAGAACTCATGGCTAAACTTCAAAATATCATCGTAATTGGCGCAAAATTTGGTAGTGGTACTAGCAACAAATCAGGCTCTCCAAAACCTTACCAATTCGCCAATGTGACCTACTTAAAAAATGCGGAGTCGTTCCAAAATGAGCAGCACAATATTCAAATGGCGGGATTTGATACACAAGAATTAAGTGTTCTTTTTGATGCGGCTTTGTTCGAGCGCTTTAAAAGCCAATGCCCCTTTGGTGAAAAAGTTCACTTACTGCTTGATGCCGACCCACAAAATCCATCACGCAATATCGTCACTGATTTTGAATTAGTGAAGTAGGGCACAGTCATGGTTGATTCAGTCGCTTTTTTTGAAAAGAACATCAATTTAACTAGCTTAGTGCCTGTTACACAGCGATTTCATTGTGGTTGTGGTTGGTCAGGTGTAGTGACTGAATTAGCCAAATCACATGATTACAGTTGTTGTCCTGACTGTGGTGATTATGACATTCGCATGCCTTTTCAATTCTTTGAATAGGCAGAGTAATGAAATTTTTAATCATTCTTTTATTGCTGTGCTCGTTTAACTCAAACGCAGCTTATTGCTTGTATGAGACAAGTAACGGCAACTTAAGAATTGATAGTACATCGGTGGAGTCATGCCCAAGTGGCTTGGTTCTACTAGATAAGTCTGATTATGACGCAATGAGTCAAGACGCAATCATTGCCACCTTAAAGGACTTATTTGAATTCTCTGGTGAGGACTTCGCTTATTTTAATGCCATTTGTTTAATTGGCTTTATTGCGGGTCATTCACTGGGAAGAGTTAACCGAATTCTCGGTAAAACTTAACGCTCATATTGAGCACTTTACTTAAAAATACTAAGGGTATTTATTATGAAAAACTTAAAAAATCGTTTTATGAAAACTAAAGTTGGTTTCGCTTTATCTGCGGGTTTCACTGGTGCTATGGCGCAAGCGGCTGATCATTCAACGGCCATTGCTGCTGCGGGAACTGATGGCGAAACCAATACGGGCGCTGCTGTTGTCGTTGTTTTAGGTATCGCAGCTGTTGTAACGGGTGTTGGTATTGTAATTAAATTGCTTACTCGCTAAGCACAGGTTTAAGCAATGCTTACATCATTAATGTTCGCCACCATTTTCACTTACTGTTTTGTTGAGGGTTTCTCCAGTGCAATACGTACAAGTTAATGTGTGGCAAGCATGGAAAATAGCGGCTTTTTCAGTCGCTTTTTTTTCCTCTTTTTTTGCCTTTTCGTTTAAAGTGGATTATTCAAAACTTGATGGTGTATCGCCTAAAGTAGACACGCAATGTGTAGTAACGAGTACAACTAATGGTACTAATGCCTTTCTTGGTAGTACTTGCGATGTGGATGTTGCTAACCTGTGTATGTCTCTTTATCCAGAACAAGAAAAATTTAGTACTAATGACTATCGAACTAACCCCTCGGGTCATCTTTTTGAACAAACCGAAACTTTTGCAAAAGTCCAATGTACTTGGACAAGAAATTTCGTCGTTACGGGTGTTGGTTGGACTTCTGCTGAATCTGGTATTTATCTCGGAAATGTTGGTTTAGGTAAAGTTGATAGTAATAGTTGTCCCCCAGAATCACATCCTAATCATAGCTTTGGTCTTGATACTAACGAAGATGGTGAAACAGATATCTGTTATCACCCTAACGATATAGCTTACGAACAAGAAAAAGAAAATGAACTGAAAAAAAATGATGATTATTGCAAAGAATTAGTCATTGATTCAGGCAACAACACGGCTTCAACAATGTGTTATAACGCATACAATGGCGCATCCTGCTCAGTCTCAAAACAAACCACTGGAGATGCCAGTTATTACTCAGGAACTGGAAACAACGCTTTAGGTTGTGGCAACTCAGAAGACCCCACCTATGACAGCTCAGGGACTGGCACTGATAAAGATAGTTGTATCCACTCTAATGGCAAAAATTATTGCGAGGCTAAAAGAGATAAACATTGCTCTTCAACTTCTGGTACTGAAATTTGTGATGATGGCTGTATAGATAATGGCTCGACGCTTATGTGTGATACTTCATTACATAACGATGTTGGTGAAGGCGAATCAAATTACCATGATGATAATGGTACTTGCTCTGTCATTGCGGCTAGCTCTTCAAGGGGGTTTTGTGAAGATATGGGCGGTGATTGGGATGAAGCACAAGACTATCAAGAAACCTCTTGCCCTGTTGGGACGGGTACTTGCTCTGTTCCTACGGCGGGTCATTGTGCCGCTTGTTTTGATGCAGGGGGTAGTTGGACGCCTGATGACGTAACGACACAATCACAAGAAACTAAAGCAAGTATTGAAGTCGCTGCACTGGTTAAAAAAAGTAATGAAAAGTTAGCTCAAATTGAGGCGGGTGTGCGCTCTACAATGGAAACGCAAGTTTCTACAATTAAATCAGGTAACCAGAAAGTCGTTGCCGCTATCGAAGAGCTTTCTAAGCTAACAAAAGACAGTAGTAGAGAAGTGGTGTATGCAATAGAGAAAGAAGAAGAAAAAGAAACCTTTTCTACAACGACGGGCGATATTGATAAGTCAAAAATCAACGCCCTTTTTGATGAATCAAGCAAAGCGGCACTTCAAGCAGAAATCACACAACTCCAAACTGATATGACTAGCTTTATCAACTTAGCTAAGGCGGAGGCTACTTCCTTAATGACGATTAATGTGCCAAGTGGCTCAGGTTATGAAGCCAGAAATCTTGTGTTAACACAGGGAAGTTTCGATTTGTCATTATCGCGTTTCGGGTTCTTTTTTAACTTGTTATCAGGTGCGGTGATGTTGCTTTGCTCCATTTCTGCAGGGTTTATCCTATTAGGAAAAGACTAATGAAAAAAATCATATTAGGCGTATTTCTCTTTGTGCCGTTTATCGCTATGGGTGATACCTATCAAGATATTGCAGGGGCTTCACAAATGGTTGCCGATAGTTTTAGCGAAATGTGGACTTACTTTTTTGATGATGTGCCAAGCATGTTGCAGCGTTTAACAGGTTGGTTAGTTGTCTGGCTTGTTAAGGCTAAGCTTTTTGTAAAACTTGAACTCATGCAATATTCGTGGGGAGTTGCCAAAGTCATCATTGCTGATTTAAATATCATGTCTCAAATCACTGCGCAAATGACCGCTTTACCGCAAGATGTAAGGCAGGCATTAATTGATATGCGTCTATTCGATGGTATTAATTTGTTATTCCAAGCGTGGATGACGCGCTTTGTTATGAGGTTCTTAAGCTAATGGCAACGTCAATATTCCATGGTAATCCCGGCTCTTTTAAATCAGCCAGTGCTTTGTGGTTTGAGGTATTGCCACAGCTTCGAGCAGGGCGGTTAGTTGTTACAAATATTGAAGGAATTCTTACAAAAGAATCTATTGAAATAGAGCTAAACGAAACCTTTCCTGAAACCGCTGATATCTGGCGTTTATCAAGTCAAACAGAAAAAGGCTTATACCTTTGGCGTCGTTGGTTTTGGTGGATGCCAGTTAACGCTTTTATCATCATGGATGAAGTACAAGATGTCTTTCCAGATGATGCCAAAGTATTCAAACCTGAAGAGCTAGATAGCCAAGGTATCGACTCATTGAAAGATAAGTTACCAACAAAATACTTTGAGTATTACAAAAAGGAAATTGCGAGCTACACACCACCAACGGATGAAGGCTCAACCGATGATACAGGCGAAACGGTATTGGATGAAAATGGCCATATTATCTACCCTAAAAAAATGCGTGAAGCGAATATGCGACAGCGTAAATATAACTGGGATTTAATTTACTGTACTCCTGCAATTGAAGAGGTACATAAACTGATAAGGCGTGTTTGCTCTTTTGCTTATTATCACAAATATAACGACACGTTAGAATTTATCCCTTGGTTTAAAAGGAAGCCTAGAATCCATGAACACAGTCCAAAAAACAATGGAATACCCAAAAAGAAAGACGATCCGACAGTTTGGCGGCGGGTTCCCGTCGACGTTCATAAGCTCTACAAGTCAACCAGTACAGGGGAGGTTACAAAACGGGGAGGTGTTAACGGCTTCAAAGACCCTTCGCTTATTTTTGCTATCGCCATACTACTTCTTTGTGTCGGCTATGCGACATGGTGGGGATTTATTAAAGACGATAGGAAAAGTCTTGGCACATACCACCGTGAGTCTCTTCAAGAAAACGGCCAAGTTTCTAGCGCGTCCACTGCTAAAAATTCTAATTTTTTTAATTCTTCTAACCGTTTTTCGCGTGGTAATGAAAATGCTCTTTCTTTAGCGTTACCTTATGAAGCGTCAAAAATATATATGACAGGTTATCAAACGGTAGTCTTAAACAAAGACAGAAAATACAAAGAGTACATTTTTAAGCTTGTTTCTGGTAATGATGAAATTAGCATTAATAGTATGGATTTACATTACTTTGGCATTTCTGTTGAATATATAAATCACTGTACCGTTAAGCTTGTTGATGGTGACTTAACACGTTTCGTTCATTGCTCACCTAAAATCATTAATAATAAGCCGATTGTTAATAATGAGTTAGAAAGTACCTAGCGAACAATTGAGAACGATGACGACGGCGAAGCCTGAGCAAGGAGGAAGAGGCCGAAGAGGTGAGAAGTCAATGTTATAAGTTTACTAAGAAGCTAATAAATAAGAACAAAATAACAATTGGCTTTTACTGCATTGTCGCTTATTCTAACCATAATACGGCCATTAATTAGGCTGTTAACTATAAAAGGAGGTGTTATGCCAAAGGATACATTAGATATTATTGATACGGCAGTTAAAATTGGTTTAGGTGCAATTATTAGTGGTGTATCAACTTATTTTATTACATCTAAAAATCACTCAGTTGATAAATCAAATAAACAGATAGATAAACGTATAGAAATATTAGAGTTTGCTACTGAAAGCATAGAACCTCATCTGAATACCCTGAGAAAGTACGTATCAAAGGTTGATGGCTCCCTCAGACATGGTATTCCTTCTGGAGATGTTGACCGTCAAACACTGACACAGCAAGGATTATTGGCTATAGATAATGATTTTGTTGATACAAGAGAAAAAAAATCTATTGCTATTTCTAGACTGAAATTAATTGGTGAAAATGAAATTATTAGCAAATTGTCAGTCCTCACAGACTTAGGAAATGATTTTAGAGAGGAGCTTATTTTTAAGAAAGTGGTTATGTCTCCTGAAGAACTTGAAGAGTTTTGTACTCAGCTAAATATAGCAACTAACTCGTTTTATCATGAGTTACAAATAGCTTTTGAGCGCACCTATGGCTTACAAGCAGCTAAACAAGTGCGTTAGAGTCTGTGCATGGACAATTTGCCTGTAAATTTATCAGGCAACCCTCTACCTTTCACTTGATTAACTACGTCCTACATTACTTTCCATTTTAGTTCCTTTTTAGTTTCAATTTAATAAGTACCCGTTTCGAAGAAACATATGGGTGCGCGTTAATTTGATGCTAATCAACCAGACTGATTGAAATCTTTTGTCAAAGAAAAATCTCGGAGTTTCTGAGGTTATTATTTTTATGCCTGGTTGCAATGAGGTACGAATGAAAACCAAGCAGTTAAGAAAATAATGTTCTTAGACACCGTTATTTTTATTGATGAAAGATTGATTGAAAGTCTTTGGAACTGCTTTTGACTTTTATGTTTTCTTTAGGAGCAAAGCGACCCCCGTTTAGTAATACGGGGGTAAAGTTTTTCTCTGTCCTCTATGTGCTTTAATTATAAAGGGCTGTAGTAAGGTGTCTTTTGAAAAATATTTTTTTGTTCTATAGTACATTTTTGTGATGTACTATTTTTTACTTTAAAGGGATTTAACTTTGTTAAGCTACATATTTAAGAAATTAATGATTTTAGTTTTTGGTTTAATAATATTCTATTTTCTTATGCAATTCATTACGTCATCTATTGAAGATAGTACCGAACGGATGCAAAAGGATATAGGAAAATTACAAGAAAAAAAAGTTGAAACTGCTAGGGAGATGATCTCAGAACTAAAACAGGAATTTCAAATAGAACAGCCCGTTTCTCAGCCTAAAATCGCAACTTTAAGTTATACAAAACCAAAAGAATCTACTATTTCTCTGCAAGACAAAGATTGTAATGATGCAATTTTAAAAGCTATGTCAGATAAAAGCAAAGAAGCAAAAGCATCTAAAAAAGAGTTCTGTGCTCATAACATCAAATAACTTTGCTCATTTGTTTTTATTGACTATATTGTTAATCTGTAAATAAATTAATTCAAGGATGATGAAATGAATCAAGAACTTCCTCCATGGGCTTTAGTTAAAGTATGGCTCGATATTCAATATCAAGATACTCCTCAAAATGTAAAAGATAAGCGCCTTAAATTATTGATTTATTATTTTGGTTCAATTAAATCAGCAATAAAATATGTTGAAGAAAATAATGATTATCAGCGTGCATCATAAAAACATATCTCTAGGACTTCTTGGTGCGCATTGCCGACGTTAGAGGTTGTTATATTTACGTCAGCTGCTCTGACAAAGTAGACGTTAATATCAATAATCTTAAGCTTGTTTGGTTCTCAGAAAACATTAACACTAAACTAATTATGGATAAATACTAAAGTTACGTTGAAGTACTAAATAGAGTTCGAGTTATTTGTATAATTAAATACAAAGGTTAAACTAGTGTAAACTGTTAGTACATTGCTATCTAAAAACTAAATAGATAAAGGAATAATTAATGAATACAAAGTTTACCTGCTACTTGGCGCTTAGTTTAACTGTTTCTTTCGGTACAATTGCTCAAGCAGCCAATGAGCAATTTGTACCAAAATATGGCACTTTTCCAATGTTAGACTATCCAAATTATGAGGTTTATAAAACTGAGTTTAAGTCATTAGTCTCTCAAGGAATAAAAGCTGACAAAGTGACTTGGAAAAAATGTGATGTAAAAAGTGAACCTGAAGAAGTGGCGAGATTAAGAGCCGCAATTCAGTCTGTAGTTAATTCTAGTGCATCAACATCTTCTAGCTCTTCATCACTTATGTCTCGTGCAAATAACAGTAGAAACCAAAGTGGTACAAACGAGACTATTATTTTGGAAAATCACGCTATCTATTCGCCTGACGGTGATTGTAGCTCTGAAATCCTATATGAAGAATATGAATTCACATTGCTCAGAGAAAGAAGTATGAATGATAAAGGGACAATTGTTCATGTAAAAACCAAAAATAAACGTTCTGCTAAGAGTCTAGTCAAAAGTATAGGTACGCATATATATGCCCTTGAAGAAACTGATAATTATACAGAAGTATCTATTTTGTCAGATTTACATAAATCACCTCCAATAACTAAAAATAAAACATTCGCACTGTCTAGCCAAATTCCATCTGAAACTAAAGATAACCCACTTGGGTCATTAAGCTTGACATCAGAATCAGTATCTGGAAAACCTGAAGGCATGTATATTATCTCTACATTGAGTAGAGTTGAGGGAACAAAGTACCTCCAATACAATTATATTAATTCTACACCACTTAGCGCAGGTCTATTCAAAGATGGTGTAAGACACGGAGTTTTTCAAGAGCTTACCGTTGACGGAAAGGTTCACAGGCAAACATGTTTTGAAAAAGGAGAACCCGTTGAAAAGATAAATTGCACATCATTGTAAACGAGTTTGAACTAAATGTTGATCTTTAGACTATTACTTTTACTTATATCTTTTCACTCTTTAGCAGCGGATTTTGAAATGAAAAGTGCCTCTGCACTTTTACTTCTAAACTGTATTGAAGGTGAATGCGTAAATGGTTACGGTAAGAAACAAGCAACCAATTACCCAATATCTTTTGAAGGGTATTGGAAAGGAAGATCTGCCCCTCTCGAAGGAAGTTATGAAGTTAATTATCGTTCAGACCAGTTTACAAATGTGTATAAACAAGGTTTTTTGACAAAAGGCGTTTCATTTTATTCAGATTTTCTTACAAGTGAATTAGATTACTTCACTGGAAACTATGACATTATTGATGATGTATACAGTGGAAAGTTGCGGGCTGTACCTGCTAATGGTACATACTACATGAGCGTAGGGGCACAGCTTAAAGGAAGATTTTTCGCCTTTCCAGTTCCAATCCAAGGTGTTTTTAAAGATGTCACCAAACTCTCTTTTAAACAACGTGAACAACTAACTGCCACAAAATTAATTTTTATGGGTCAAGTCAAGTTTCAAAAACAGTCAGAGTTTGGGGTATATTCTGCCACATTTGGAGTATCAGGGAAGCTTTCTTTTATACCTTCTGACCGAGGAGTGTTAGAAAAAGTAAAGAACGATTACATCAAAGATGTCAAACGGCGAGAAACGGCTCGCAGAGAAAAGATTCGAAATGAAAAAATCCGTAGAGAAAAAGAGCATCAACAAAACTTAGCAAAACAAAGACAAAAAGCAGAGAAGAGTTTACCTTGGGGAAAGATTTTTGCCTTTGCTGCAGGTGCTGTCGCAATTTCCAATGCTGATAGCATCGACGCTATACAAAAGCTTGATATCATGGAAGCTTACACTAAAGATGTTATGGGTAATACAACATCCAATATGAATAATATTCAAAAAAAATATACCCAAAACTATCAGTTTAATAATGTTTATAATGAATTCGATGCAAATCAAAAAAAATACGAAAAAGAATATACAAAACAAATCATTTCATCTAAAAAATATAATATTAAAATGCCAGATGGTTCAGTAAAAGCATTTAACACACAAAGTCAATTAGATACCTATATTTCTCAGTATAAGGAAAACATAACAAATCAGCCTGCAAGGCGAGAAACCGCTCAAGTATCCTCTGCACTTGATATTGGAGTTGTTCGCACCCGAAAAGATAATAATCAATATAAAGGTAAAGATGTAACTCAAACGACCCCTAAAGATATCGTAGCTTATGGTGCCTATTGTTATGAACCTGAACGTTTTAAAAAACTACCAACGATGTCACTTTTTAGAAATAGAGAAAAATCATTTGAAGGTAATGATTTAAAAGAGTTTAAGTATGGGAGTACTAGTTATGAAGAGTTGAATGATTTCTGGGTATCTAAAGGTTTAGATAATTCACTCGCTTTCATGAGAAAGAATCTTCGAATGCCTGCGGTAAAAGTTTGTCAATGTAGTCAAATGGAACCCGTTCTTAGCAAAACACTTAAAAAATCAGGATGTTCACTTCATGAAAAACCACAATGTAAGGAAGAAATGACAGGAATAGCTGACGGTTCAAGTAACAGCAGAAATTTAAAACCTGATGCTCGTATATTTGCTTGGTATAGCTGTAAATAATTATTACTGCATGGCAAAAGTTCGTCAAAATGAATTTAGAGGAAGCAGTTAGCATTAGATATGACAGTTCTCAGTTTAGAAAAAGTTGATGATAAGGGATTCACTGAAAATGGATAAAATCAATTGGTTGTCTTTTATTCTTGAGTTGACGTTAGGAACTCAAAAGTTAACGACGGCTTTGTGGTAAAAGCCGCCTATGGGCGGTTATTTTAATTGTTTAAAACGGCAGCATTTCAACCGCTGCTATTTTTGCATCTTCGCCTCTCATATCATAAATTCTTGTTGTATTAATATTTGAATGTCGCATCAGTTTTTGAACAATAAAAACATCAACACCACTAGCTAATAAGTTGGTAGCAAAAGACCGTCTTAAATCGTGAGGTGTGAAGCGTTCTATACCGGTGTTCTTACATCTTTTGTCAATAATATCGCCAACGGTTCTTACTGAGATTCCTTTATCCAGTAATCTATGGTTTTTGGTTAATGATGAAAAAATAGCGCCTTGTTTGCTACCGCGTATTTGTAGCCAACGTTTTAATGCCCTTAGAGAAAAACTAGGTAAATATACATTTCTAATAACGCGACCTTTTCCTTGAATTATGATTTTATTACCTGAAATGTCTTTGAGTTCTATCTGTGCTATCTCAAAAGAGCGTAATCCGCAGCCGTAGCCAACAGCAATAACGGCAGAATCTCTAAGGTCTTTAATATCATTGCCAGAATAATTAACAGCGCCATTTAGCTCTGTTGGGCTTAATGCTCGACCTGTTATGTCAGAATGGCCTTTTACACCATCAATGTCTTTTATTCTCATGTAAGTTTCAGTATCAATTATATTAAGTCGCCATGATTCTCGACTGACACTTTTTAATTTACTGATGTAGCTGTTAATGCTGCTAGTTTTTAAATCCTTGTCGATGAATTTTCTTCTAAGCTTTAGTATTTCGGCATAGTTCAAAGCTGACCAATCTAGCGTCATATGATTCGTTTGATTATATTCAAAGCACAAGTAATCAATAACTCTAAGGGTGACTTTGTTCGCTTTTTTTGTTCCAAGTGAGTCTGCAAATACTTTTGCAGGATTATTTTCATTTTTTTTCATTTATTTTCAACATCCTTTTATGTACATCACAGCAACTATCTGCGGTGTAAGGTGCAAAAATACAAATGTAGAACAAAAAAAGAGGTGAAAACCGATGAAATATAGTCGCATAAGGGTTATTATCTGCGACAATTCTAATTTCAACTTATGATCTGTACCTTAGATACTGCGTAGTTTAATGGTAATAGACAATTAATTAAAGAGCACACTTATGGCTAATTTTTCTACCAACCAGTTTAAAGCTGGACTTAAAATCATGCTTGATGGCGAACCATGTAACATTTTAGAAAACGAGCTAGTAAAGCCAGGTAAAGGTCAAGCCTTTAGCCGCGTGAAAATTCGTAAACTTGTTTCAGGTAAAGTGTTAGAAAAAACCTTTAAATCAGGTGAGTCTGTTGAAGGTGCTGATGTAATGGATATTGAATTAGCCTACCTGTATGCTGATGGTGAATTTTGGCACTTTATGAACAACGAGACTTTTGAGCAAATTGCTGCTGATGAAAAAGCCGTGGCAGATACATTAAAATGGTTAGTTGAAGGTGATATTTGTACTATTACTTTATGGAATAGCGCCCCCATTTCAGTAACGCCGCCGAACTTTGTTGAAATAGACATCACAGAAACAGACCCTGGTTTGAAAGGTGATACCGCAGGTACAGGTGGCAAACCTGCTACTTTAGCTACTGGTGCTGTAATTCGTGTACCTCTGTTTGTTCAAATCGGTGAAAAGGTTAAAATTGATACCCGCTCAGGAGAGTATGTATCTCGCGCAGCTAAATAATCACCTTTTGTTATCCCTAGACACTGTTAAAGCAAGCCTAAGTTCTTAATGATAACTTAGGCTTTTCGTTTTCATAAGCAGTTAGATATTACTCCCCGTCATGGTAAAATTGCCATTACACTGAATCACTATACTTCAACTACATAGTGGGGTATATTCTTGCTATCCTTGTTTTTATTACCTTATTTAGAGTCTAATTAAGTGAAAGAAAAAGCTACTTCTTTTGATATTGCTTATCAAGCTGGTGTTTCTCAATCAACAGTGTCTAGAGCCTTGCGTAATAGTCCTTTGGTTAACGAAGAAACCCGACAAAAAATTCAAGCTATTGCTAAAGAATTAAATTACAAGGTAGATAAAAACGCCAGTAATTTACGCTCACAGCATTGTGAAACAATAGCACTACTGCTGTTTGAAGATCCCACCAATGATGACTCGGCTATCAATCCATTTTTTCTTTCTATGCTGGGTAGTATTACCCGAGCTTGTGCTGATAAAGGCTATGATCTGTTAGTGTCTTTTCAACAAGCAAGTAACGACTGGCATGCCGATTTTGAAGATAGCAATAAAGCCGATGGTCTTATTTTATTGGGCTATGGTGACTATGTTGATTACGAAGAAAAGCTCATCAAACTTAGTGAGCAAGGCACACACTTTGTACGTTGGGGCGCAGAAGTTAAAGACTTACCTGTTGTTTCTATTGGCTGTGATAACTTGCTTGGCGGTAAAGAAATAACCGAACATGTTATTAAGCAAGGTAAAAAACACTTCGCCTTTTTAGGTAGTGCTTCTAGCCATGCACCTGAGTTTTTTGAACGTTACAAAGGCCACTGCCAAGCGTTAAAAAGTCATAATTTAACGGTTAATGAAAAAACCCAATTCAATGCGTTATATACGGAAGAAGCGGGTTATGAAGCGGCTTGTAAATTAATTGCCAGTGGTGAAAAGTTTGATGCCATATGTGCCGCAAGTGATTTGATAGCAATTGGCGCAATGCGTGCTTTAAAAGAACATGACATCTCAATTCCAGAACAAGTAGCCGTGGTAGGTTTTGATGACATTGCCATTGCCAGCTTTACTTTTCCGCCGTTAACAACCGTTAAACAAGACACTAAATTAGCCGGTGAGTTATTAGTCAATACTTTACTTGAGTCAATTGACGGTAAAGATATATCGACTACCGTAATAGCACCTGAATTGATGGTAAGAAAGTCTTGTGGCAAATAAATAAATAGGTTGCATTGATTAGTAAAAAAGGCGCTTATTGAGCGCCTTTTTTAATACGTTTATATCAAGTCATCAGAACTTAAGCGGTTACTTCATTGTCATTTGTTTTCGTTGACTCTTCTTCTGCGCCATCTTTAACAAACACTACCGATAGAGCAGCTAAGGTCATTGAAATACCAGCCATCATAATGATGTAGATTGCTTCATTATCAAATACTGACGTTAAAATCCAGCCGGCAAAAATACCCGAAATTATTTGCGGTGCGGCGATAGTAAAGTTGAATATGCCCATATACACACCCGTTTGTTTTACCGGTAGTGTTCCAGCTAATATAGCATACGGCATAGCGAGAATAGCTGCCCATGCGATACCTATACCCACCATAGGTAAGAATAAAGAGACAGCGCCCATAGGTACTTCAATTTGAGTAATACCAAGGTTTACTATGGTTAGCTCTGGGTTTTGCTAACCAATACCACCGGCTAACAGCGACAATGAATAAGTTAGCTTACGACCAATTTTATTGGCAATCTTAGCCATAAATAAAGACGCAATGGCCGCAAATAATGAGTAGGCGGCGAAGATAATACCCACCCAATCACCCGCAGTACCTTTTGCTTTAGCAATGTGATCTGGAATAGTGCCTACCGTTTCCAGATAATGAGGGTCAAACCATTTTGCTTCTATGCCCCAAATGTGCTGTGCTATTGCTGGCATGGTGTATACCCACATAATAAACAAAGCAAACCATGAAAAGAATTGCACTACTGCTAATTGCTTCATGGTAGTAGGCATACTTTTCATTAATCCGAAGAATTCAGATAATTTTTCACTAAGTGAACGTTCAGTATCACTTTGCTCTAATGGCGCCAAGCCATTTGTGCCGGGAGCATATTCTTTGGTTCTAAATACCCAATATAAAAGGCCCAAATAACTGATGGCGCAACTGAGCCTGCACTTGCGGTATTTTCTAAACCAATCACATTAGTTAATACGAAAGGTAGAATAGAGCCAAATACAGCGCCAATATTAATTAGAAATGACTGAATGGAGTAACCGACGTTACGTTGTTCAGCGGGTACCATATCAGACACTAAGGCGCGAAATGGTTGGAAAGCTAAATTAAAAGATGCATCCATTATGGCAAGCATCATAGCACCAAAAAATAACGGTACCATAAATGTGGTGAAGGCGGCTGAGTTTGGCATTAATAACATACCTATTGCAGCAGCAATACCACCCGCTAAAATATAAGGATTTCGTCGACCAAATTTATTCCATGTTCTATCCGAAGCTGAGCCAACAATGGGCTGAATTAATAAGCCCATAATAGGAGCAACTAACCAGAATAAGGATAAGGAGTGAAGATCAGCGCCTAAGTCCGATAGAATTCTACTGGCATTAGCATTTTGCAGGGCAAAACCAAATTGCACACCAAGAAAGCCAAAACTGACGTTCCAAATTTGCCAAAAACTTAAGCGTGGTTTTTGCTGTGATAAGTTTGTACTTTCATTAGTATCAGTGGTGGTCATATAGCAGACTCTTATAGTAATTATTGAATACTTACGATAAATGCTTGAGAAAAAAGTATTCTGCTTAATGTTTTAAGCAGAATACTAAAGGCCAAAGGGAATTGGCTCCCATCAAACAACGATGTATTGAAAAATAATACCTTCAATATAGCCAATATACCTATAATGGTAGTTAACAGCTATCTATTACATACGTATTCAATCAAGGTATTGTGCTATATCTTCCAGTCAATTTCTTTAATTCGAATCATAAAAATAAAAAAGGCTACCTAACAGGTAGCCTATAAAATCAGATTTATTCTAAACAGTTTAACTAGAATAAATAGCTTACATTGAAATCAATGCTGCGAGGTAAGATGTAACGACCATTGTCTAACAGACCTGAAGTTCCGCGAGGGTCACCTTCAGTTAAACCTTCTTCATCCGTTAGGTTATTCACCGCAAGTTGCATTCTTACTTCATCAGTAAGGTTTACGATAACGCCGACATCAATTTTGGCAAAACTTTCTAATATTAGTGCGTCAGTATTAGCATTATCACTGAAGCGATCAGCTGCCGAAGAAATCGTACCGTATAAAGTACCGTACAGACCACTGTCCAACTCAAAATCATAGCTTGGCGTAATACGTACTTGCCAGTTTGGTAGTCTCGCCGCTTCATTGCCGATATTTTCAGGGGTACTAGACTCAGTTTGTTCAGTTTGTTGCAGCGTCGCACCAACGGTAACAGAGAAGCCATTGTCGGTGAAGAAACTAAAATCAAGCTCTACACCATAGGCTTCTGTAGTCGTTACTTGTATAGGTGCGCCTGGTCTAGAGCTGAACTTATCACCGGTAACTTCATTGAAGAAACCCGTTGCATAAAGTTCAAAATTATCAGATGAATGCTTATAGCCTAATTCATATTGTTCAACATTTTGAGGGTCAACTTTGCCTTCTCTTAAATCATCAAAAAAAGGCATCTTACTACCGTCACTGGTACGAACAAAAATACCTTGTTTGTCAGCAAACATCCAGTTGGCACCCACAGTCCAAGATGTACTTGTTTCATCGAACGAATGTACTTGATCTAACGTACCGTCTAAGCCCACATCAAGAGTGTATTCAATTTCATGGTTTTCACGACGTACGCCCGCATCAAGAGTAAGCGCATCGGAAAACTCAAAAGAGCCAGCTAAATAAAGTGCTGTGGTTTTGCCTTCTCCAATGCTATTGATATCGTAACTCCAGCTACAATGATCGGCATTATCATTGCAATCAATACCCGTTAAGTTTTCACCGCCTTGCTCAACAACATGGTATGACTGATTACCTAATGACCACCAATCTTTAGATGAATAAGTCGAGTTATAAAAACCACCGGTGACACTACCCTTATCAAAAGTTTTGGTTAAAATAAAATCATTGGTAAATGCTTCAATTTCCTTGAGAACAACCCAACCACCAACCATTTGAACATCAGTGTCACCATCATAGACAGTACCAGTAGCAAGGCCGGTTGCAGAAACGCCATTATCAGCAACAGTTGATAATTTAACTGCGCCACCTTGTGGTAATAAACCATAGGTATCAGCATCGCCATTGGTATAACTGAAACGATCAACTAAAAACCAGCCATTATCTAAGGTTAGGTCAATGCTGCCGCCAGAAACGGTACCATCCCAACCTCGGCCTTTACCAAAATCAAAAACTTTAGATTCGCCCTCACCAAATTCAATTTCTTGAAGACGATTATTAGTACCTATTTGCGTAAATTCATTATCAACGCCTTCAACCGTGATAGGTGCTGGTACATACCAGGTGCCATGGTCATCAGTACTGCGGGTATATAGGTTAACTTTACCGTTATCTAACTCTTTAGTAATGTTGATGGTAAGTTGCTTACCTTTTTCAGCATTAAAACCAGCATCACGAGCACCGGGCGAGCTTTTAAAATAACCACCCATCATGAAGTACAAATCATCTGATATTTGACCACTTACTACGCCATCTACACGCTGTAAACCGTAATCTGATGTGGAATAATTTATTGAGCCTTCAGTATCTTCACTGCCTTCTCTTAATAAAAAGTTAGTAGTAAGGCCCGGTTGGCCATTAGATAAAACAGGGTTAGTACCACCACGCAGTGCTTCCATAAATTCAACGGTATCATCTATGCGAAATAGCGTTGAATTTTCTAGAAAAGAAAGCGTCGGTGGCGGGAAAATAGGGGCTCCTTGTAGTTGCACTGTAAGGTATGGTGCATCACCAGCACCAGGGAAGCCACGAACAAAGACATTGGCACCAGAAACACCACCTGAGCTTTCAGCCCACACGCCTGGTACTGCTTTAAAAAGATCTGCGGTACTCTTTGGAGCTATCTTTGCCATGTCATCTTCAGAAAAAGAGCTAATAGCAAAACTTGCTTCTTCTTTGGCGACCGCCTTACCGGTGAGTGAACCCGTTACTACAATCTTTTCTATTTTTTCATCAGATTCAGGGCTTTCAGCGGCTAAACTATAATTTGCTTGGCAAGCCAGCGTCATTGCTAGTGTTATTGATGATAACTTAAATTTATTAGTCATGTTGTTGTCCTCTTTCTCTAATATTAGCAAGAGCTATATCAGTTAGTAGTTATATTTAGTGTTTGTTTTTCCTTCCCCACACTCAATATAAAATTACTTGCAAACGATTGCAAGATTTTTTTGCAATCGTTTGCATTATTTGTGCTTGGTTTTATGGAAACGATTGCGTTTTTACTCGTTTATGTGATAATCGCTCCATGAATAAAAAAAATGTAATGACCCTTGCTGATATAGCAAAATTGGCTAATGTGTCTAAATCAACGGCTTCACGAGCATTAAGAAATAACCCTGTTATTAAACAAGATACTCGTGAGTTAGTGCAAAAAATTGCTAAAGAGCATAACTTCAAAGTTAATGTTACGGCGAGTAAACTGCGTACCCAAAAAACCAATACTATTGCTGTGGTGGTGATGTTGGAACAAAAATCGGGTCAGGTAATTTCTGATCCCTTTTTAATGGAGATATTGGGCACCATCGCTGATGAATTAACTAAATTTGGTTATGACATGTTATTAACAACAACCAAAACAGCGACACATGATTGGTACAGTTATTATTACGAATCAAAGCGAGCTGATGGGCTAATTGTTATTGGTCAAGGAGAGCACGACCAACGCATTGAGTTGTTAGCAAGTACTGACTTACCTTTTGTGGTGTGGGGCACTGAAATTCATGAAAAAAGTTATACAACCATAGGTAGTGATAACCGAAAAGGTGGCTTCTTAGCGGTACAACATTTGATTCAACAGGGCTGTCAACGTATTGCGTTTCTTGGTGATATTAACCATAACGAAGTTGAACAACGCTGGTTAGGTTATCAAGATGCCTTATTTGCAGCAGACTTAGCCGTTGATCATACGTTACAAATAAAAGCAGATTTCACCTCACAAGATGGTTATGCGAAATTGCGTGATCATTTATTAATTGAAGATGAAAGTATTGATGGTCTATTTGCGGTAAGTGACGCTATTGCATTAGGCGCCAGTAAGTACCTTTATGAGCAGAAAATTTCTGTACCAAATGAAATTGCTATTGTTGGCTTTGATGATATTGCTATGTCAGAATTTTGTTCACCTTCGCTATCAACGGTAAGACAAAATACCGCGGCAGGTGGTCGGTTACTTGTTAAAACCTTATTGAATAAAATCAACAAGCAACCAGTAAAATCTCAGTTATTAGATGTAGAAGTTGTGCAAAGACAATCAAGTAGCCGTATTTGATTGATAACTAGACAAAACCTTATTTAGATCTAACTCACTCATATTAGCAAAAACCAATTCAGCTTGAGTGAGTACTTTGGTATCGCCAATACCAACGGCAAACATATTAGCCGATTTTATTGCCTGTACCCCTGCAACAGCGTCTTCAACACCGATGCAATACTCTGGTGCTACTTTAAGCCCGTTGGCTACAGCAAGGAAAATATCTGGCGCAGGTTTACTATGAGTAACAACTGCGGCATCACCAACATAATCAAATAAGGCCTCAATGCCAAGTTTGTTAATTACCAGTGCCGCATTTTTACTAGCAGAAGCCAAACCAATTTTGATGTTAGACGCCTTGAGTTTACGGAAACAGGAAAGCACACCTGCAAAAAGGTGGTTAGGATTAATATCAGCAATTAAGCTTAGGTAATGCTCATTCTTATCGCAAAGTAATTGCTTAAATTGACTGGCTTCCATTGCGATGCCTCCTTTCTCAAGGATATAAAGTAAAGAGTTTTCACGATCAACCCCTTTGAGTTTCTCATTATCATCTAAATTAAAATCTACGCCTAGTCGAGTGGCGATAGCTTTCCATGCTAGATAATGAAATTCTGCGGTGTCCGTTAACACGCCGTCTAAATCAAATATTACTGCACTTGGTTTCATAATTTTTACTCTCTTTATAACGTAAACTGCACGATATTTTGCTGTGCCGTTAACGAAAAATGCTGTTTGTAATGTGCTAGTAACAAACGATCACCTGATAACAACTGGTATGACGCTTTTGTCGTGGTTAGCACCACCTGTAACTGACAATTAAACAACTTAACTTTGAAGCTAAGCGATTGCCATTTTTCAGGTAGGTTTGGTTTGAAACTAGCATAGGTATTTCTAATGCGAAGGCCGGCAAATCCTTGTACAACACACATCCAAGAGCCTGCCATGGCAGCAGTGTGAACACCATAGTGGCTATTATTATGAAGATCGTTTAAGTCGGTTAGTACGGTTTCTTCGAAATAATCAAAGGCGGTTTGATGATCACCGGTTTCACTATAAGCAAGGCTATGAGCACAAGCTGATAAGGTTGAATCGTGAGTAGTTAGAGGCTCATAAAAGGCCAAATTATTACGTTTAAGTTCAATATCAACCTCATCGTCTTGAAGAAAATTAGCCAGCACCACATCAGCTTGTTTTAACACTTGATGACGATAAATGACTAACGGATGAAAATTAAGTAACAAGGGATACTTTTCTTTTGCGGTACTGGTAAAGTCCCATGGCTTTTTATCTAAGAAGCTATCATCTTGCGGGCTAATATTTTTCTGTTCATGATGAGGCAAATACATGGTATTGCTGATCTTTTTCCACAGTGAAATCTCATCATCAGAAATCGCTAATTTTGCTAACAAACTGGCAAGCTGCTTAGGATTATCTTCTTGCAGTAAATCAATTAATGTAATAGCAAAGCCAAGATGAATTTTAGCCATGGCATTGGTGTAATAATTATTATTGACCATGGCAGTATATTCATCTGGTCCTGTGACCATATCAAGACAAAACAAGCCCTGTTTACTTTCGTTAAAATGCCCTAAAGACGGCCATAAACGGGCGGTTTCAAAAACTAATTCAGCCCCTTCATTCCAAATAAACTGCCAATCTTGTGTTGCACTAAAGTAATGTTTAACAGCATAAGCAACGGCTGAATTAATATGATATTGAGCTGTGCCTGCAGGAAAGTATGAAGAGCACTCTTCACCACCTATGGTACGCCAAGGAAATAATACTCCTTGCTCATGGCCCATTTGCTTCGCGCGAGCTTTGGCTTTAGTTAAGCCGTTAAATCGATAACTCAGTAGATTTTTAGCTGTCTCAGGCTGGGTATAAATAAAGTAGGGCGTGATGTATATTTCTGAATCCCAAAAGTAATGGCCATCATAGCCTGGTCCAGTTAGCCCTTTAGCGGCAATATTACGCTGACCATCTTTACCTGCAGACATATTAAGGTGCAGCATGTTTAAACGCATGGCTAATTGATGTTGCTCGTTTCCTGTGATCACTACATCAGAGTCTTGCCAGAAGTTATCAATGTCTTGCTGATGTAAATGTAGGTTCTTTTCAAAACCACGTAGCAAACAGGCATGTAAAGCATCTTGGCTTTGTTCGACGAACTCGCTTAGCAGTAGACTACTGTGGCTTTGGAAACTAGATGAGTCTTGGCTGGTGTTATAAAAGCTATATTTAGTTAGTTCAACTACATTATTACCTAGCTGTCCCTCAAATTGATCTACCAGTATGTTTGCATCAACACAGGAGGCGCTAGGTGTATGAGTAAACCCTGCTCCTTTTGTTTCAAAGTGATGACAAGTGGCCGCAATGATCAAGCTCTTTGGCTCATGCAATTGCTGCAATATGTAAGAGTATTTAGCAGTAGACTCACTGCCAATCATTTGCAAGTGCTTGTTTGTTGATAAGCTACCAACTCGGGGATCATCACTTTCTACGTGGCTATTTGATGAGGCATCAATATATGATTTTATTGATATATTGCCGGTGTAATTGATTCCTTCAATACGATAGTGATTGATCATCATATTGCTTTGGTGCAGACAAACAAAACGAGTAATAATGAGTTTTAATTTTTTGCCTGAGGATGTCGATAAATGCAACTCTTCATGAAACGTAGCTTGTGCCAGATTGATGTACTTTGTACTTTGTGCTGAAGGGCTGAAAACCTCACTGCCAGTCGAAATTTCAATAACTTTGGTATTAGCAACTTGCAGCATTTTATTATTGAACTTGGCAAAGCCGTAAGCTGACTCATCGTAGTCAATGGCTTCGCTAACATAGGCACCGTTGATATAAGTGCCTTCACATTCATTTTCTGAACTTTTATAGCCACTTGTTCCACGTGTACCTAAGGTACCATTGCCCAGTGCAAACAATGTCTCAACGACACCAGTATTAAGGTGGCCAAGTTGCTGCTGTGGAATAATCCAACCTTTTGACTCGTCAACACAAGTATTCTTTTGTAAAGTGCTCACTGTTATAACCCTTTTAAACTATTTACTTCTCCACGCATAATACAAGCACATTTATTTTTTTGCAATCGTTTGCAAAAAAATAAAGTTAAGGCTAGTATGAGCAATACAAAAATAAAAGTGCAATCGTTAGTATTGAGAATTGTAGCGTGCTTATGGTAAAGAAATAGGTAATGCTTGCTATTAGCTTTCATTACTAATCGCGTTAACTATGATTTAATAAAGCAACTATTTGAGAGGTATCATGAAGAATTGGCGCATAAAATTATCCTTGTTATTAACCTATTTTGTTTTTGCAATATTGCTAAACAGTGTTGGTATTGTCATTTTACAAGTGATCAATAATTATGAAGTGAGTAAATCTGCCGCGAGCGTATTAGAAGGCTTTAAAGATTTGCCCATTGCTTTGGTTTCATTCTTAGTAGCTTCTTACCTACCGCGCTTTGGTTATCGCAACGCCATTGCAGTAGGGCTCGTTATTGTGATGGCCGCTTGCATAGTCATGCCTCAATTGCCAAGCTTCGCCATGACTAAGGTATTGTTTCTTTGTGTTGGGGTAGCCTTTGCTTTAGTTAAGGTTTCTGTGTATTCAACAGTAGGTTTGATTACTGGCAATCGGCAACAACACGCTTCATTCCTTAATACCATAGAGGGATTCTTTATGATTGGTGTTTTGGCTGGCTATTGGATCTTTGGGCTGTTTATCAACCCTGATGAGCCAAAATCTTCTGATTGGCTAACGGTTTATTATTGGTTAGCTTTATTATGCGCGATTAATTTACTTTTACTTATTTCTACGCCCTTTAAACAAAAACCGGTCTCAGAAAAGCAATCTTCAGCATGGCGTGAATTTTTAGCCATGGTCACTTTAGTTAAACTCCCCATGGTATATATCTTTGTTATTTCGGCATTCTTATATGTTTTGATTGAACAAGGTATAGGTACTTGGTTGCCAACGTTTAATAATGAAGTGTTACATTTGCCCACCAATATCAGCGTGCAAGTAACCAGCATTTTTGCCGCCTGTTTAGCTATTGGTCGATTAAGCGCAGGTGCTATATTAAAACACGTTAATTGGTATACTTTACTGAATGGTTGTTTGGTTGGCATGGCCGTGTTGATTCTATTGATTTTACCATTAACGAACAATTTAGAACTTAGTGATAACATTGGTTGGCATAATCTACCTTTAGCCGCTTGGCTATTTCCTTGTATTGGTTTGTTTATGGCACCTATTTACCCCGCAATAAACTCAGTGATTTTAAGTGCTTTAGCTAAAGAAAAACATGCGGCAATGACAGGGTTAATAGTGCTGTTTTCTGCTTTAGGGGGCACAACAGGGTCAATTATCACCGGCTATGTTTTTTCAGCTTTTGATGGACAAACAGCGTTTTATTTAACGCTACTACCGATAGTAGTGATTGCAATAATGTTAAAGACATTACAGGCTTTTGCAGAAGTTAACGATGAAATGCAATATGCTAAATAAAGTAACTCTGGGGCTATGTGTTATTGCTGCAGTGTGAGCATTACTTTCAGTTAAAAAAGCGGCTTGATTAATCCTGGCGATGAAGCAAAATTGTAGCTACTTAACGTAATAAGTAGCCTTTTATTTATTCAGCTCTTTCCAGCCATTTCCTACATGCCTTGTTAAGATAGTATCAAATGTCCCATCTTGCTTTAATGTTTCAATAGCTTCATTTATTTTTTCTAATTTATCTAAATGATTCGACTTATTTGAAAACTGAAACCACTGCTGCTTATACGCTAAGGGGAATGCTGGAAGTTCAACGGCACTCATTAAATTTAATTCATTGAGAATGTTTGTTAGCGCAATAGCGTTTCCTACTATGGTATCTAACCTGTCCATCGATAACATTTTTACAAGCTGGGGATAATTATCTGCTTCGTGTATATTTAAATTTTTATCATTGCTAAATTCTGTACTTACAGATTGAGTACGTAAAATTCCAATCATTTCACTTTTATATAAATCTTGATAAAGACCTAGTTTTTGCCCTTTTTTGTTTAGTGCAATAATTTTAATTTCTCTTATTATTCCTGCATATTTAACAAAGGGATCTCTTTTGGTAAAACGAAACATGATAGTAGCATCACATTTGCCACTTTTTAAATTATGAATGATACGGGCTCTAGGAATCACTTTAATATCAAAAGGTACGCCAGACTTTTTTGAAATAGCCTGCATGTATTCATAATGAGTGCCAGTCCATTGCTTGTGTTCATCGAGATAGGCGAAAGGGTAGGAGTGAATCACATTTACAACGATGCCATTATCTTGAACCTCAGCATAAATATTCTGTGGATATAAAAGAAAAAACACTACCACTAATGTAATCAACCGCATTTTTACATTCCATCAAACAATCAAACTTAAGATTAATAGAGTTTAAATTGAATTCATTACAAATAAAACTTCCGATGCATGATGATTACTAAAAACAGGTGTAATCATTTCAATTCGAAAAAGCTATAGGTATATAACTTACCAATATCATTCACTATTATAAAACTAACACAACTTCCAGTTTTTGAATATGATGCGGAGTGCCTTTTTAAAATACAATAGAATATTGCTTATATATCAGATGTATAGCGGTATTGGTTGCTTAGGCGATACATGGCACTATACGCCCCATTACAATGTTGTTTGTCTATATATTAGACAATGCTATATCTGTAGACATGCACTTAGCGTATCAAGTGATCTTTAAAACCAAGCTAACTTACTGTGTTGTATGTACTCTTAGAACGAATTTGTTAAAAGCTCATTGGCTAGATGCCTTTATTTTCAATGGCTCTATATGAAAAATGGCTATTCAATCTCTTGAATAGCCATAGTTTGACTTGATAGCCTGTAATTAATCAGGCCCTTTTTTATTTTTACAAATGGCTTATTGTAGTAAATAAGCGGCAGCACCAAGCAAACCAGGTTGTTGCTCGGTAATGACGTAGGTTGGCGTTTGCTTGGTGATGTGAGATAAACGGCCTTTTGTTTCAAAACGTTCACGAAACTTAGTGGTGTTTAAGAAATCAATAAAACGAGGCACGATACCACCAGCAATATAAACACCGCCTTGGCTATTCATTATCAGCGCTAAATTACCGGCAAAGCTACCTAAAGCCTGACAGAAAATAACTAAAGCCTGATGACAAAGATGACAGCTATTATCAATACCTTGCTTACTTATGTCTTGTGCAGATAAATGTACTTGCTCTTCATCACTCGCTTTATGTGCTAACGCTTGATAAATTTGCTCTAGTCCGTAACCAGAAAGGAGCTGTTCGTAAGATACCCGCTCTTTAATAGTATTTAAAAAACGTAAAACGGCAATTTCTTGTTCGCCTATTGGTGCAAAATCAACATGGCCGCCCTCACCACTGACACAATGCCATTGGCTTTTACCAGCGATTGAAACAGGCACTAAATTCGCCACACCTAAACCGGTACCGGGTCCACACACTGAGATAGGCTTACCCGCAACCGCTTCGCCGCCGCCAACCTTCACTTTTTGTTCATCACTTAACAAAGGGATAGCCATCGCAATAGCAGTATAATCGTTGATCAGGGCCAAACTATTTAATTTTAACGTCGCCTTTAATTCAGTTTGTGAAAACTGCCAAGGTAAGTTAGTCATAGAAATAATGTCATTATCTACCGGGCAAGCAATAGCAAGGCAGGCATCAAGCGTACAATTATTGAGTTGCTTAGTATCAATATATAGATTGAGCACTTCAGCTAAACTACCGTATTCTGCGCATCGATAGGTTTCAATATGAGTAAATTTCTTTTCGTGTTGTCCATCTGCTTGAGCAATACGAATGTTTGTACCACCAATATCGGCGATTAATTTTATGGAATTCGTTACGGCTGTATTCATTGTCAAAGTTTACCTAGTTATTCTATATGTAGCGTTAAAGGTTGATGCTGCCAAGAAAACGAGAGTGATAAAGTTTTATGAGACTTATCCCAATTTGCCTTTATGCTTTGCTGATTATCAATCTTTACGCTGTTAGGTTGTTTTTGCCAATTATGAATAACTAAGTTTATCTCTCTGTTATTTGGCATACCTTTATAAGTTTTATTATTGTGCGTTAAATTAATGGTTAAGCTGTGTTCTTTCTGGCTTGCATTAAACGATAATAACTCATAAAAATCTTGCTTGATAGCTTGAAACATTTCACCATCATCTTCATACATTTCATAGTTTGCAGAAGTAACTGAGCTATCAGCATAATAATGCAAATTCAGCTTGCTGCTATCGTATTCTTTGGTTGATTGAATATCATTGACCATAGGGACAAAACTACCGGCGCGAACTAATACAGGTAAAGTTTCTAAACTAGTGGCTAGTTCAATAACTTGATTTCCTTGATGCTTTCTACCGGTGAAATAGTCAAACCAAACCCCTTTGGGTAAAGCAACAGAAACAGATTTCACCTTAGCATCAACCACGGGAGTCACTAAAAAGGCGTCTCCCCAAAAATAGCTGTTCGCGTTATTCATTAAACTCAAATCAAGTTCGTTTTCAAAAAACATGGGCCGCATTAACGGCAAACCCGTCGTACTATTTTGATAAGCTAATGTGTAGTTATAGGGTAATAACTGATATCTAAGTTTGATAAATTTTCTGAGAATATCTTGCGTTTCTTTATCATGAAATACCACTTCTGGTGCGATGTTATCTTGTGCATGTGGGCGATAAATAGGTTGGAACACGCCGTATTGTAACCAACGAATATACATCTCTTTATCAAAGACTTCACCGCCGGCAAAGCCACCTAAATCAGAGTGAGTATAACCCATGCCTAACAGGCCCATTTGTAAACTGAGTTCAACTTGCGGCTTCAAGCCTCCCCAGCTACGGCTAACATCACCAGTCCAAGGGATCATGCCATAGCGCTGTGAACCAGCAAACCCTGAGCGCATCAAAATAAATGGTCGCTCATTAGGTGATAGTTTTAGCTGGTTTTGAAAAACCATCTTCGCCCATTGATGTCCATAGGCATTATGAATGGCATCACCGTTAACCACACTACCATCGCTCATCGTATGTAAAGTATCGCTAGGGTGAACCTCAGGTTCACCTAAGTCACCCCACCAACCGGATACACCCTGTTGGTAAAGATTGTTGTATATATCATTGAACCACTGCTGGCCTTTGTCACTAAATACATCAACTAAGCCTGTGTTACCAAAATAGAAGTCGAATTGCTTAGGAGTACCATCATCAGCCTTTGCTAACGCTTGCTGCGCTTTTGCATCGCTCCACTTTTTCGAGGTTGATAACACAAATGGCTCGGTGATCAATATAGTATTTACCCCTTGTGACATAATATCTGCCATCATTTGCTCTGGTGTAGGAAAAGCAGCAGCGTCCCAAGCTAAGTTGCCCATATGGCCCTTAATGTCTTTACCAAACCAATAAAGATCTAAGATGATGGCATCAAGAGGGAAATCTAAATCAATAAATTTATTGACCGTATCTCTGACTTCTTGCTCTGTTCGGTAGCCAAAGCGAGAAGCATAATTACCCAATGCCCAACGAGGTGGCATGGGTTGCTTGCCAGTAACATCAACATAATTATTGATAAGTTCAGGATAAGTGTCGCCAGAAAAAACAAGATAAGCCATACGACCAGAAACCGCTTCAAATTGAATGACATCGGCATTGGTTTTGCCAAGATCCATCCAACCTTTTGCTGAATTATCAAATAACAAAATATATTTTTTACTTGATAATACCGCCGGTAAACTAAAATTCATTTGGTTCGATTGTGTTTCATAACCATAATGTGCACGATTATATAAGGGCATGCGATGACCGCGTCTATCCATACCGAGTACACGTTCTCCGCCACCGATTAACTTTTCATCCTTATTTAATTTAAAGCGAAAACCTTGAGTTTTATGTGCTTTTTCATCTTCTATTAGGTTGCCCGTGAAAAAACCGGTTTGCTCTTTGGTCAGCAATTGTTTAGCACCTTTGGTAAGGCTATAAAAGGCAATACTAAAAGGACTCTTGCTCACCACCGCGCTGAGTTTTTTACTGGAGAATGAAAGGCTTTTAGTGTCATCTTTAAGGGTAAATACTTGCTTTGTCGCTGCTTCTTTTATGGCAAAAGAGGGTAGCTTTGCAGCGTTTTGTAATAACACATCAGGGCTTTTCTTCGTTAAAGCATAATGTACTTCAATGGCCTGAACACCGTATGCAGTTAAACTGACATCACCTTGTTTAGTGGCAATGACTAACGTGTTGTCGACTAATTGATGACTTAAATAATGATTACTTTCACCAGCAAAGGCACTGAAATGCACAAAAAGTGCAACAAGAATATAAGTTGCTCTAAGTGGTGAGAGCAGCGAGAAGAAGGTCAAAGGTAATCCTTAGAATAAGCTTATTTTAGTATGTAACGATGATAACGCTGTTCGTCAATATCAACATCTTGAATACGTATGCAATCTCTTGTTAGTGCTATAAGTAATCTCTAGCATTAAGACAATTCACTCATCATAACGATTAAGACTACCTAATGTTAGCTCAGATGTTTACTCAGAAAAAAGTTATTACTTTATTGTTACCTTGCTTACTATCTGCTTGTGCAGTAACCGAGCAAATAAACTCAACACAAAATTCTACCAATTTTTACGGCACGCAAAATCATTATGCTTCGCAAGCGGTTTATTTTTTAATGACGGACAGGTTTGTTGATGGCGACCCGAGTAATAACCAAGAAAATCAAGGTGGCGAATATCCTACTTTTAATATTAAATTGTCAGGTGAACATGGTGAACACGCCAATGTGGGCTATTTAGGCGGCGATTTTCAAGGTGTGTTAAATAATGCACAATATATTAAAGATATGGGCTTTACTTCTATTTGGACGACCCCCATTTTTGACAACCCAGATCAAGCTTTTAGTGGTGGTGAGCCAATAACATTTGCAGGCGCATTTAAAGATGGCGGCAAAACCGGCTACCACGGCTATTGGGGAGTTAACTTTTATCAGGTAGATGAGCACTACAATTCTGCTAACCTCAGCTTTCAAGACTTGACCATGCAATTAGAGCAAGAATATCAACTTGAATTTGTGCTAGATATTGTCGGTAATCATGGTTCACCTTCTTATAGTATGCCGATTGATCAAGCTAAATTTGGTGAACTGTATGATGAAAATAATAACTTAGTAGCTGATCATCAAAACCTACACCCTACCGAGTTGTCATCAACTAACACTTTGCATCAATTTTACAATACCAAGCCTGACATTGGCGAGTTGTCCGATCTGAATGAAAACAACCTTGAGGTTTTAGCGTACTTTACCAATGCTTATTTAAAGTGGCTTGAACAAGGTGCAGATTCAATTCGCATTGATACCATTAAGCATATGCCTCATCACTTTTGGAAAAAACTAACCGATAATATTCGCGCAGAATATCCTGATATTTTTATATTCGCCGAAAGCTTCTCCTATGATGCTAACTTTATTGCTGAGCACACACAAATTGAAAACGGTGGCGTCAGTGTTTTAGATTTTCCCGGACAAAAAGCAATCACCGCGGTGTTTGAAAATAACAATAGCGACTACCGGGATATTTTATCGTACTTACATTTGAATGACGGTACGTACCACAACCCTTATGAACTGATGACATTTTACGACAATCACGATATGGCGCGCATGAATGCAAGTGATGAAGGTTTTATCGATGCCAATAATTGGCTTTTTACCTCTCGTGGCATACCGGTCATTTACTACGGTAGCGAAATGAACTTTATGACAGGTAAAAGAGAGCATGAAGGTAATCGCAATTATTTAGGACAAAACAATATAGAAAAAGCCAAATCTCACGTTATTCACAGTGCGTTAACGCGCATTGCTAATATCCGCAAAAGCTCAGTAGCACTGCAAAAGGGCTTGCAGTTGAATGTAGAATTCGACGCTAATACCGCAAGCTTTTATCGAGTGTATCAAGTAGGTGACGTTAACCAAACCGCATTAGTTTTACTTAATAAAGGTAATACTACCAAGGCGTTGAAAATTGATTTGTTGAATCAAGGTCAGTGGCTGGATGCCACGAGTGGCGAAAGTATCAATATTTTACCAGAACAAAAAGAGTTGATTATAACTGTGCCTGCTCATGGCGTAAGAGTGCTTTTGCTTAACCAAGCACTAACAAGTAGTACGATTTTACAGCGATTAGCTACAATCAATAGACCCTAATATTTGGTAAATCTTTACCTCGAAAACGCTCAATGTACAAAAAGTCAAAATGGCAAAGCAGTATCTGCTTTGCCATTTTTTGCTTTCTAGGCAGAAATTACATACGTATGCATAGCATTTTTGCGGGTTTTAGTCTTTGCATACGTATGTAGTTCATTGCCCTAATTTTAGAGTTGGTCATAATCGAAGCATAGGTTTTTTTATTAACTGAATAAATGAGAGTTAGAAGTACTTATGGTTACCAAAACTAAAACCACCACGAAAAAAGCAGCGACTAAAGTGTCAGATATAAATACTGCTGAGCTGAAAGCACGTATTCAACACCACCTTCAATTTACGTTAGGTGACGTTGCTGATGAACAAGAAACAAAATCAGCTCATTGGCAAGCAACCTCTTTAGCATTACAAGATGTAGTCGTAGCTAAATTAAAGAGCACTCAGGCTCGTCAATTTAAGAAAGATGCCAAAAGTGTTAATTACTTATCGCTTGAGTATTTGATGGGGCGCTTATTGTCAAACAATCTGCACAATGTTGATTTATACGAAACTGCAGAAAAAGCATTAAAAGCCTTAGGTTTTGATCTAGCTGATTTATGTGAAGAAGGTCCAGATCTAGCATTAGGCAATGGTGGCTTAGGTCGTTTAGCTGCTTGCTTCTTAGATTCTTTAGCAACATTAGATTATAACGCCATGGGCTATGGCATCCACTACCAACACGGTTTGTTTAAACAAGCGTTTGTAGATGGGCACCAAGTTGAAACGCCTGATATGTGGCGTGAATTCGGTAACCCATGGGAAGTTTGTCGCCCAGAGTCAGCCCAGTACATTCCACTATATGGCCATGTTGAGCAAGTAGCACAGGCTGACGGTAGTACTAAGTCAGAATGGCAAGCAGGTAAAGTCTTTAAAGGTGTACCTTGGGATATTCCAATTGTTGGTTACCACAGTGACACGGTAAATACCTTACGCCTTTGGGAATGCCGAGCTGATAGTGCCTTTGATTGGGATAAATTTAACAATGGCGATTACTTACACGCTTTAGCAAATCAAGTTCATGCAGAAAGTGTTTCAAAAGTGTTGTATCCAAATGATGAACACGAAGCGGGCAATGAGCTACGCTTTATTCAGCAATACTTCTTCTGTGCTTGTTCTATCAAAGACATTATCGCCCGTTTTGAAGCGCAACATGGTGATTTATACCAGAAGAAGAATTTAAAGATTTTCGCTGAAAAAGTGGCGATTCAGTTAAACGACACTCACCCAACTATCGCTATTCTAGAGTTTATGCGTCTCTTACTTGATGAGCATGAAATGACTTGGGATGATGCTTGGAGCCTAGCACGTAAAGTATTTGCCTACACTAATCATACCTTGTTACCTGAAGCGTTAGAGAAGTGGTCAGTCGCGCTATTTGTTAAAGTGCTGCCGCGCCATTTAACGATTTTATACCGTATTAACGAAGCCTTCTTAAATGATGAAGTTTCCAAAAAATGGCCTGATGATGAAGGTATGCGTACCCGTTTATCTATTATTGAAGAAGGCGAGCAACGTAAAGTAAGAATGGCGCACTTGTGTGTTGTTGCCGCTCATAAAGTTAACGGAGTTGCCCAGATTCACTCCGATTTAGTTAAAAAAGATTTATTCCCCGAGTTTGATGCTTTATGGCCAGGCAAATTAACTAACGTGACCAATGGTATTACGCCACGTCGTTGGTTAAAAGCGTGTAATCCATTGTTATCAAACCTGTTATCTAAAACGATTAAGGAAGACTGGGCAAAAGATCTTGATAGCTTAAAACAGCTGGCAGGCTATGCAGATAAAGCCGCTTTCCAGAATAAGTTTATGGATATTAAGTTGCAAAACAAAATCAGCTTAACTAAAGATATTAAAGAGTTAACTGGGATTACCGTTAGCCCTGATGCTATTTTTGACGTGCAAATTAAGCGTTTACATGAATACAAACGCCAACATTTGAACTTGTTACACATCTTAGCCTTGTATCGTCGTTTGTTAGAAAACCCTGAATTAGATATGCCATCTAGGGTATTTATTTTTGGCGCAAAAGCGGCGCCAGGCTACAAGCTTGCCAAAGAGATTATTTACGCTACCAATAAAATAGCGGAAAAAATCAATCACGACGCAAGGATTAAAGACAAACTTAAAGTGGTATTTTTACCTAATTATCGGGTCAGTTTGGCGGAAAAAATAATTCCTGCAGCCGATGTTTCTGAGCAGATTTCTACCGCCGGTAAAGAAGCATCAGGTACAGGTAACATGAAGCTCGCCCTCAATGGTGCTGTGACCATTGGTACACTAGATGGTGCCAATATTGAAATTGCTGAAGAAGTTGGCAGTGACAATATCTTTATCTTTGGTTTGAACGTTGATGAAGTTAAAGCCCTTGATAATCATGGCTATAACTCACGCCATTTCTACAACACTAATAGTGAAATAAAGGCTTGCTTAGATTGGTTAGACACCGACTACTTTACACCAGGTAATGCCGGGGAATTATCACCACTTAAGCATAGTTTCCTTGATGGTGGCGACCCATACAAAGTACTGGCCGATTTCCAATCGTACTCAGATGCACATTTTGCTTTAGGTAAGGCTTACCAAAACAAAAAGCGTTGGGCGCGTATGGCCATCTTAAATACCGCGATGATGGGTAAGTTCAACTCAGATCGTTCTATTGAAGATTATGTCGATAATATTTGGCACTTAACTAAGTCATAACACTTATTTTGCCGAAAGTGATTTCGGCATTATGCAGAGAAAAGTATGAGCAAAAAAATTAGCACCATGAAAAGTGTTTTAGCAAGCACAAGTATCAAGCAATCGGATATTGATGCCATAGTACAGGCACGACATGGTGCTGCTCATACGATTTTAGGTTTGCGAGCACTTACTAGTTCCAGGTTTCTTGTTATCAGTGCCTTTATAGCAGGTGCTGATAGTGTTGCCATTATTGATAAGAAAACACAAAAGCAACTTGCGCTACTCACTCAAGTTGATTCAGCGGGTTTTTTTATTGCTAAATTACGCCGCAAGAAAACATTCGCTTATCAGTTGAAAGTGTCATTTGGTCAAGAGGTTCAGTTGATAGAAGACGCTTTTGCTTTTTCTTCAACGCTTGGTGAGATAGACATTCACTTATTGAATGAAGGTAATCATCAAAAGCCTTATCAAAAATTAGGCGCTCATCATTATGTTATTGACGGTATAGAAGGTACCGCCTTTAGTTTGTGGGCACCCAATGCTGACTCAGTTTCTGTCATTGGTGACTTTAATCAGTGGGACGGCCGTATGCATCCCATGGAAAATATTTTCCATCATGGTAGCCGCAGTGGTTATTGGACGATTTTCATTCCAAATATCAAACTCGGTAGCTTATACAAGTTTGAGCTCAAAGACAGTCAAGGCAATACCTTAGCAAATAAATCAGATCCATTTGCTAGCCAAGCACAATATCGCCCAGATACGGCCTCTATTGTTGCCGATGAAAGCGATTACCCTTGGCAAGATGAACAATGGTTAATAGAACGTGGCCAACGTAATGCTCGCAATGCGGCTATTAGTATTTATGAAGTGCATCTAGGCTCGTGGAAACGCGCTGAAGATGGTGGTTTCTTAAATTACCGCGATATTGCCAGTCAGCTTATTCCGTATGTGTTAGAGATGGGTTTTACCCATATTCAACTTATGCCAGTGAGCGAATATCCTTTTGATGGTTCTTGGGGCTATCAACCTGTGGGTTTATTTGCAGCAACCGCTCGTTTTGGTAGTCGAGCAGACTTCCAATATTTTGTCGATGCTTGTCACCAAGCAAAGCTGGGCTTACTTATCGATTGGGTGCCAGGGCATTTTCCTAGTGACGCTCACGGGCTAGCACAGTTTGACGGCACGCATCTATATGAACATGAAGACAGACGTTTAGGCTTTCATCCAGATTGGAATACCTTAATTTATAATTATGGTCGCACGGAAGTGGCAAACTTCCTGCGTGCTAGCGCATTGCATTGGTTAGATAATTTCCATATTGATGGTATTCGCGTTGATGCCGTCGCTTCTATGTTATACCTAGATTACAGCCGAAAAGAGGGAGAATGGCTACCCAATATTCATGGTGGTCGCGAAAACTTAGAAGCCGTTGCGTTTTTACAACGCTTTAATGAAGAGTTGTATAGCCAATACCCAGGTACATTTTCTGTTGCTGAAGAATCAACGTCTTGGCCGGGCGTATCACGTCCAACAGACTCTGGCGGTTTAGGCTTTGGCTATAAATGGAATATGGGCTGGATGAATGACAGTTTGCAATATATGCAAGAAGATCCTATTCATAAAAAATATCATCACGATAAATTAAGTTTTAGCTTGGTTTATGCCTTTGATGAAAATTTTGTGTTACCACTGAGTCATGACGAAGTAGTACATGGCAAAGGTTCTATTCTAGCGAGAATGCCCGGTGATACTTGGCAACAATTCGCCAATTTACGTGCCTATTATGGTTTTATGTGGACGCATCCTGGGAAGAAACTACTCTTTATGGGCTGTGAATTTGCTCAAGGAAAAGAGTGGGATCATGATGGTGAATTGGACTGGCAACAGCTTGATGTGCATTGGCACAGTGGCGTTCAGCAATTGATCAAAGATTTGAATCAAGTTTATACCTCAACGCCCGCTTTGTATGAAAAAGATTGTATGAATGATGGTTTTGCATGGCTTGAACATGACAATGCCGAGCACTCTATTTATAGCTTTGTTCGTTATGGTGAAGACAAGACTAGCCCAGTTATCGTTATATGTAATTTCACTCCGCAGTGTCATCAAAACTATCAAGTAGGTGTGCCTAGCGCGGGTTTTTATCAAGAAACATTAAACTCTGATGCTGAAATTTACGGAGGCAGCAACCAAGGGAATTTAGGCGGTGTCATGAGTGTTGCAGGTCAATGTCAAGGGCAAGATCAGTATCTTAATATTACTGTGCCACCGTTAAGTACGGTTATCTTTTCCTATGAGTGGCGGGATAATTGATGGCAACAGCGAAAAAAACAAATAATGTCACTGTCATAGCACAAGGGCAAGCCAAAGAAGAGACTCAAGCTAAGGTTTTTTCTGTCAGTTCTGGACGTTCTTATCCGTTAGGTGCCACGGTACATGAGCAAGGCATTAACTTTGCCATTTTTTCAGCCAATGCTGAGAAAGTTGAGCTGTGTTTGTTTGATGCCAACGGACAACATGAAATTCAACGTATTGTACTGCCCGAGTTCACTGATGAAGTATGGCATGGTTTTGTCCAAGGGTTACCGGTGGGCACTTTATATGGATACCGTGTCTATGGGCCTTTTTCACCTCATGAAGGCCATCGCTTTAACCCCCATAAACTCTTATTAGATCCCTATGCAAAACAACTTGCCGGGGAGTTTATTGCTTCTTCAAGTCATTATGCTTTTGACGAGCACTGTTCTGAGCCAGATCTTACCTTAGATATCCGTGACAATGCTGCATATTTACCTAAATGTGTAGCAATTAAACCACTTGAATTGTGCAATTCTCATCCACAAATACGTCGCCGTGATACCATTATTTATGAAATGCACGTCAAGGGTTTCACTAAACAACATCCGGATGTGCCGGTTGAGTTACAAGGCACGTTTGCAGGGCTAGCAGAGCCAAGTGTATGTCAGTATTTGAAAGAGCTAGGCATAACTAGCGTTGAGCTATTACCTGTACATAGCTTTTTAGATGAGCCCTTTGTTAGAGAAAAAGGTCTGAGCAACTACTGGGGCTATAACAGTTTAAGTTTTTTTGTGCCTCAGCCAAGTTATTGCCATAGCGGTGAAATTAGCGAATTTAAGCAAATGGTCGAAGCTTTTCATCAAGCCGGAATCGAAGTGATTTTAGATGTGGTTTATAACCACACCGCCGAAGGTAATGAGCTTGGACCAACACTAAGTTTTAAAGGCATAGACAACGCCAGTTATTATAAATTATGTCCTGAAGATAAGCGCTTTTATATTAATCATTCAGGCTGTGGTAATACGGTCAATATATCGCATCCTAGAGTATTACAACTGGTCACTGATAGCTTACGCTATTGGGTAGAAGTCATGGGCATTGATGGCTTCCGTTTTGATTTAGCCCCGGTGTTAGGTCGCGGTGAACAGCATTTTTGTGCCAATAACCATTTTTTTACCAGCTTAAAACAAGACCCCGTTTTAGCAAAAGTCAAGCTCATTGCTGAGCCATGGGATATTGGCGAAGGTGGTTATCAATTAGGTCGATTTCCTAACCAATGGTTAGAGTGGAATGATAGATTTCGTGATACTTGTCGCCGCTTTTGGCGTGGCGATGAAGGCATGGCGCCAGAATTTGCAGCGCGTTTGCACGGCTCTAGCGATATATTTGAGAAACCAAGCCGTCGCCCTAGCTCCAGTGTTAATTTTATCACCTCACACGATGGTTTCACCTTACATGATTTAGTGAGTTATGAAAACCAGCAAAACTACGCGAATGGTGAACAAAATAGAGATGGACATAACAGTAATTTCAGCAGTAATTTTGGCGTTGAAGGGGAAACTGACAATGACATTATTAAGCAACTTCGCCAACAACAGAAACGTAATTTATTAACGACATTATTCATTTCTCAGGGTACGCCAATGCTACTGGCTGGCGATGAAATGGCTAACAGCCAACACGGTAATAATAATGCCTATTGTCAAGACAATGAAATTTCATGGCTAAATTGGCAAAACAATGAAGCGCAAGCTGAAATCGATTTTGTCAAACGTTTGATTCATTTACGTAAAGAACATCCTTTATTAAACCGCACTCATTACCAGCATGGCAACACGGTTTCAGCACAAACCGACTTACCTGATATCAGCTGGCTAAATTGTCGTGGCCAATTAATGCAAGAAAGTGATTGGCATAACAGCGCAATCAAATGTGTGTCTATGTTACTGGCCGATACCGAAAGCGAAGTGTTACCTGAAGTCGATACTATTTTTGGTGAATATTGCCCACTAGGCCAATTAAAAGATGATGCCTTGCTGATCATTTTTAATGCACATCAAAGCGATATTGATTACGCCCTTCCTGCGTTAGATGGATATTGGCAAGTGTTATTAAACACGGTTATGCCTGTTGATGTTTTCAATGATAGTAAAAGTAAAAATCTAATAAAAACAAGTATTACTGCAGCAGCACACAGTTGTGTGGTGTTAAGTTTTTCCCGGACAAAAGTACTCACCTCTGTGAGTAATGAAGATAGAGAGTAACAAGAAAATGATTTCACATTTAATAGAACAGCTTGCACATTTAGTTGGTTTTCACCAAAGCTATAGTGATAGTTATGGAAACCAAGTTTTTGCTAAAGATGAGGCGCGTCAGGCGTTACTCATTGCTATGGGGTACGATCTAAGTAATACAGAAGTACTTGAACAGCAAATAAAATTATTAAATGAGCAAGCATGGCGCTGCATGTTACCAGCAACCCATATAGCCAAAAGTGAAGCGCATGAACATGACATAGTGCTCAGTGTGAAGTCGACAAATACTGACAACCTTTCTTGGAAAATTACCACAGAAGCAGGGGAGATCTTTACAGGGCAAGTAAATTTAAGTCAATTAACAAAGCTTGATGAAACCCATTTAGACGGTGAGCACTTTGCCAAGTATCAATTAACGCTGCCACAGCTAGCGCAAGGTTATCATCAGTTACAACTAAGCTACGCTGAAAATGTAGCTAATTGCCATTTAATATTTGCACCACAAACTTGTTATAGCCCTCAAGAAGCATCTGTCGATAAAATGTGGGGTTATGCTGCACAACTTTATTCACTAAGAAGTGAAAACAATTGGGGTATGGGAGATTTTGGTGACTTATTGAATTTAGTTGAAAAGTCAGCATCACAGGGGGTTTCTGCCATAGGCTTAAACCCATTACACCCACTTTATCCAAACAACCCAGCGCATCGCAGTCCGTATTCGCCCACCAGCCGTTGTTTCTTAAATGTTATGTATATTGACGTTACTAAAGTACCTAACTATGTAGCATGTCAGCCCGCACAGAAACTTTTTAGTAGTGAAGAATTTCAAGATAAACTCGCCTTTGCCAAAGGTACTGAATTAATAGATTATCCAGCGGTCGCAGATGTTAAATATCAAATACTCGAATTGCTCTTTACTGACTTTAGTGCTGCTGGGAATAAAGCGTTAAGACAAGAATTCTTAGACTTTAAAACAGAGCAGGGCGTAGATTTACTTCGTTTAACTACCTTTGATGCACTTTATGAATACTTTAGAGCAAAAGATGAAAATGCTTATGGTTGGAAAATGTGGCCAAATGAGTATCAAGACCCTAATAGTGAACAGGTTATCGCTTTCCAATCAAGTCATAGTGAGCGCATTGAGTACTTTGCCTTTTTACAATGGTTGGCGCATCGACAGTTAACTGCGGTAGCCGATAGTGCTAAAGCAAAGGGCATGCCCGTTGGCTTGTATTTAGATTTAGCCGTAGGTTGTGATGGCTCAGGGGTTGATGTTTGGTGCGACAAAGCCGTATATGTCTCTGGTGCTGCAGTAGGTGCACCACCAGATGCAATGAATACTTTAGGACAAGATTGGGGTTTAACGCCAATCAATCCAGTAGCATTGAAGCAACAGGGTTATTTACCGCTGGTAAAAGCCTTACGTAGCAATATGCAATATGCAGGAGCATTACGTATTGATCATATTCTTGGATTAATGCGCCAATATTGGGTAGCTCCAGGCATGAAGGCTGATGAAGGGGTATACATTACTTTTCCATTAGAAGATATTTTACGTATTATTGCGTTAGAATCACGCCGAGAAGAATGTGTAGTAATAGGCGAAGATTTAGGCACAGTGCCTGATGGTTTTGGCGAAATTATGGCAGCAGCAGGCTTGCTTTCTTATAAGGTGCTCTTTTTTGAACGTTGGGATTCTGGACTGTTTATGCGTCCAGATTTATATCCTGCACAGTCAATGGTGACCGTTTCAACTCATGATCTACCTACGTTAACAGGTTGGTGGACTGGTCGTGACCTTGAGTGGCGTCAAGAACTCGGTTTGTACCCAAATGAAGTTATGGGCCAGCAAGAACGTAACTCGCGTATAGATGATAGAGATTTATTAGTATCAGCATTAAAAGATTTAGATGTCATTGATATGGCGAATGCACCTATACAAGCTCCTGCGAAAATGAATACAGAGTTGTCGGTGGCAGTACAAAAATACATGGCACAAGCACCTAGCCATATTCAATTGATTCCATTAGAAGATGCTTTAGAAATTGTAGAGCAGGTCAATATACCAGGCACCATAGATCAACACCCAAATTGGCGTCAAAAATTACCAGTGACTCAAGAAGCGTTTTTCCAACAAGATTCAGTTAACGCTATTGCTGAAGCAATGCAACAAGTAAGACCTAAGAGCTAGCGTGCAGTAATTTAAAAGTGATTATTTCTGTGTCTTTCTATTTGAATGTAGCAAGGCACAAGCAGGATGTTAAACTAACAATAAATGAGAAAAGCATAACATGAAAAAATTAATTCAATCTTTTACTCTGATAACTGCTCTTAGCTTATTGACCAGCTTACCTGCAACCGCTAAGCCAGACACAACCACAGGAAAAGCGGCTAAATTGGCGCCTTACTCAGAACGAGACTTTCAAGATGAAATCTTTTATTTCGTACTGCCAGATCGATTTTATAATGGTGATGAAAGTAACGATTTAGGTGCAGCAAAAAACGACAAAAAACGTGCCTTGTCTCGTGGTGGTTTGGATAAAACCAGTAAAGGCATGTTTCATGGTGGTGATTTGGCAGGACTGACTGAAAAACTGTCCTACCTTGATAACTTGGGTATTACCTCTATTTGGTTAACGCCTATCTTGCGGAATCAAGCTATGCAAGCCGATAGCTCTGGTTATCATGGCTATTGGATTTTAGATTTTACCGAAATAGACCCACACCTTGGCAGCAATGCTGATTTGAAAAATTTTATTGAACAAGCCCATAAACGTAATATTAAAGTGTTCTTTGATATCATTACTAATCATACGGCTGACGTAATTAAATATAAAGAATGTCATGGTAACGATGGTTTAGGCTGGTTAGTTGATGGGAATAGCTGCCCCTTTAAATCGTTAGCGAAAGTTGCTGAGGGTGATACTTACACCCCCTTGATTCCAAAAGGTAATGAACAATTAAAAACCCCTCAATGGTTGAACGATATTGAGGTATATCACAATCAAGGAGATTCATTTTGGCAGGGCGAAAGCGCAATACGAGGTGATTTCTCTGGCTTAGATGATGTAGATACTAACAATGAAAAAGCCGTTAACGGCATGATTGATATTTACAAAAATATCATTGATGAATTTAAACCTGATGGCTTTAGAATTGATACGGTAAAACACGTTAATATTGAATTTTGGCAAGCATTCTCACCTGCCTTAATGGCGCATGCAAAAAGCTTAAGCATTGATAATTTTGTTATGTTTGGTGAAGTTTACAATTTTGTTCCAGCTGACTTAGCTTATTTTACTACCGAAGGTAAGCTACCTTCAGTGTTAGATTTTGCCTTTCAAGGCACATTAGCTGATGCTTTAGTGAGGCAAAAAGGTACAAACGTATTGGCTAAGCTATTTGCGCAGGATCATGTCTACCAAACATCTCATGCAGATATTCCTAATACCGATGCTAATAAATTAGTCAACTTTACCGGTAACCATGACATGGGACGTTTCGCTTATCTGTTAAAGCAAAGTAAGCATGACTACAGTGAACAAGAGCAAATTCAGCGTAATCTGCTTGCTCACGCATTAATTTACTTCAGTCGCGGTGTACCGGTTATTTATTATGGTGACGAGCAAGGCTTTGTCGGTGACGGCGGAGATCAGGCTTCGCGCCAAGATATGATGCCATCTAAAGTTGATAGTTATAATGATGATGACCTATTGGCAACAGATAAAACCACAGCGGTAGATAATTTTGATATTAACCACTTGTTTTATAAAACGTTCGCTCAGTACGCTGAGGTGTATCAGCAATACCCTGCATTACGTTTCGGTCAGCAAACAACCCTTTATTCTCAAAATAAACCGGGATTATTTGCCATACAACGAGCCTATGTAGCATCAAATAAATCACAAAAGTTAGTCGTTGTTTTCAATACCGCTACAAAAGTGCAAAGCCTAGAGACTATGCCTGAGCAGGCAAACGCAAAGTTAGTATTTAAGTCCGAACAGAGTGAAGCAGGTAAATTAGCGCCATTAAGTTTTGCAATTTACCAAATTTAATAAGCGGCGTTATAGCAAGGAGCTAACATGACAAGTACTCTGTATAAATTTGTCGCGACAATTCTCATTATATTTGTTACTAGTCCCTTGTTGTTTGCCGATGACAAAGTTCAAGTGACTTTTGAGCTCGAATCATCGTCGTTATCAACGGATAGCCAAGTATTTATTGTAGGAAATCATGCCTCTTTAGGTGCTTGGCAGCCAGACCAAGTGAAAATGACATACCTTGGCGAAAATCAGGGGAATCATCGTTGGCAACGAATATTGAGTTTTGAGAAAGGCGATGCACTTGAATTCAAATTTACCCAAGGGAGTTGGGCTAATGAAGGGGCTAATGAAGCAGGCTTTCCGCTCGGAAATAATTACCATACCGTGTCAGCATCAGCAACCATAACTAGTAGGATCAAACATTGGCGCACTAGTGCAGAGTTACCAGTACAAGGTCAAATTACCGGTACGGTAAAATACCATCGTCAAATGAAAGGAAAAGGAGTGTTGCCGCGAGATATCATTGTGTGGTTACCACCAGATTACCAGCAAAATACTCAAGCACATTACCCAGTTTTTTACATGCATGACGGCCAAAATATTATTGACCCAAATACCGCATCATTTAAAGTGGATTGGTCAGTGGATGAAACGCTTACGCGTTTAATTCAAGAGAAAAAAATACCGCCAATGATAGTGGTAGGTATGAACAGCACTGAACAGAGGGGTTTAGAGTATTCACCAGGGGTGCAAGGTGAAGCCTATATGAACTTTGTTGTTAACAAGGTTAAGCCTTTTATTGATGATACTTACCGTACTAAAACAAGCAGAGAATATACCTTAATTGGTGGCTCATCAATGGGCGGCATGATTTCTCTAATGTTAGCATGGCAATATGATCATGTATTCTCTAAAGCCATTTGTATGTCACCTGCGTTTAAAATTGAAACGCTAGATTATGTGAGTACCGTTGCAAGTTACCAAGGCGACAAAAAAGCCATTAAAATATACATTGATAATGGCGGAGTAGGCCTTGAACAACGTTTACAACCGGGTATTGATGACATGCTGTTGGTGCTTAAACAGCAAGGTTACCAAGAAGACCTGCTTTGGGTGATTGATGAATCGGCCAAGCACACAGAAGCGGCTTGGGCGAAACGCTTACCTGCAGCATTAGTTTGGCTGATAAACCCAAATGACCAGCAGTCGATTAAGGACAAATGAAAGTAGCAATAAGCGCTGAATATCGAATATTACTTAGTGTTTATGGTTGCGATTTATGCTTGATAATGTCAAAGGAGTTCAGAGGTTTTTCTATGTGATATTTAATCTTTAGCTTATTTACAAGTGCTTTGTTACTGCTAAGGAAGTGATTAAACTCTTCAATAATTTGAGGGTGTTTGACTGAAGATAGATGAAATGCAAATATTTCGTGAGGTATATTTTTATTCACTTGAATTTTAATATCCTTACTCAATAAACTCAGGTTGTGCCTAATAACACTAGCATCAATATTAGTTGCATCTATATTCTCATGAGTTAGATGTTTTATGATACTTACGGGCGAGCTTTCTTCAATAATAGCCAGTTGTCCGCCTTCAAGTTTGTCAAACCATAAGGTAGGGGTAAAGCCAATAATGGTACCCAAGGTTTTGATATCTTCTCTTCTGTAGTGCTGTTTAGAGGCAAGCATATAGGAACCAGACATCAATTTTATAACAGGCAAGCTAAACGTAATATCTAATTTGTTCAATGTTTGTTCGCGCCACTTAATGTTGTCTGGAAATTTAAAGTCAATATTGTCTTCCAAATACCATTTATCAAAACGGTTTAGTGGCAGTGCTACAAATCGGTACCGATAATTGTGTTGTTCAAAAAAAGTAGCTAATAGTTCACGCGTAAAACTCGGTTTAGTGGTGTTATTGGCCGAAAAGTTGTACAGAGGGTAATAGCTAACATCTTCAACGCCAATAATAAATTCTTGAGCAGTAGTTGTATTAGGGTACTTAAAGCTCAATAAGAGCAAAACTGTTAAAGTTATATATTTTCTGGATAAAGAGTATTTCATTGCACAACCCCATACGACATTGTTGGGAAATAAGATGTCCGGCTATTACCTCAGTGTAATAGAGTCGTGTGATTATGCAATTTACGATAGGAGTATATGATGCTTAGCATGGTGCTTTATTTATCATCATTGCATCATTAAACTAATAGCTAAGTTAATGTAACAATACCCAAGGTACTTAATCAAAAATCAAATTGACTAATTAAGTACCTTCACTTTGCTTATTAAGAAGTTTGGTGAATGTGAACATCTCTTTGTGGGAAAGGAATAGTAATATTCGCTGCATTTAGTGCACTATAGATATTTGCGTAAGCTTTGTATTTTGCGGCATATAAGTTATTCGTTGGCGTCCATAAGCGTATGGCAATAGTGATGGCGCTGTCTGAAAATTCATCAATACCTACTTGCAGCTTTTTATTATCGCCAATAATGTCAGTTGCTAATATCGTCTTTTCTAGTAATTCTACAACCTCTAGTGGGTTATGCTCGTAAGCTATTCCCACTGTTAACTCAAGTAAAGAGTCATGCTTAGAATTATGCAGTATCTCTCCGACTATATGTTTATTAGGCACAGTAATAATTACATCATCTTCATTCTTAAGTACGGTATAAGCGAGTAAAACCTCCTCAACAACACCGGTAACATCATGCACTGTAATAGTGTCACCAACAACGAAAGGTCTGATGAGAATAATATTAAAGCCAGCGGCATAATTCGCCAATAAGCCTTGTAAAGCTAAACCCGCACCAAGCGAAATTGCGCCTATTGCAGCAATAAACGGCGTAACACTAATACCGAGTTTTCCTAATGAAATAATGGTAATCATAACCACCATCAGCATTTTAGTGGTATTGGCTAAAAACTGACTCAAGGTAATATCGAGCTTATGTCGTTGACATAACTTTAATACCCAAGTTGCTACTTTTCCGGCTAATAAATAGCCGACAATGAAAATAATGACGGCACCAATAAGTTGAAAACTATAATTGGTGAAAAACTCAATAATCACATTGTATATATTGGTTACTTGATCTATTTCGTCTTTTAATAAATTAGACGGGGTAAGTTCCGTTTTGCTGGTTTCGGTACTGTTGGCAAGTTGATTGATAAGCACAAAAATTCCTTAATAAATGAAGTTTACATCATGAAAGTGTTTCTAATTTAATAGTACCTTATTAGACAATCAAGCCAAGTGTTGGTATAAAATTATTGTATTCGAGAGGATTCTTGATAAGAATCGTAAATAATCGATTCTTTACAAGGATGATATAACATGCGGTTTGGTACAATTTTCAAATGTTTGTTGGTAATAGTTTTTGGCATCCCCTTACTGAGCTATTTGTTACTTGTGGCTATTAATTTTAATGATGAGGTTAAGTCAGAGACTGTCATAGGCTTTGAAACGTTTCTTAGTGAAAAATTGACGGTTGAAGATAGCCGTAATGGCTTTGTTTATGCTGCTGGCTTAACGGCATCAGTTGAAGATGATTTTTATAAAACGGGCATAAACCGAATATTGGCAGTCAATAACAACGACTACTCAAACGATTCGCTCAGCAAGGAGATAGCTTTAGATACTGCAAAAGCAAGTGAAGATATATACAAGCTTGTCTCCCCTTGCGGTATGCCTGAAAGATTCAATGACGCCTGCAATGATCACTTATTGGCAAAAACGGAAGAAATAGATGCTGTTTTGGCGAATAACAGTGTTTTACTGCAACGCTATAAAATTTTGATAAGCCAAACCCATTGGTATGAATCAGTGAGATATGACCTATATCAAAGTACATTGCTAGGTCCCTGGAGTACCACTCAAAAGCTTTTGATGCTTGAGGTTTGGCGCGAAGCATCTAAAGGTAACAAAGCAGCGTCCGTAGCTTTATTGCAGCAAGATAATGCTTTTTGGCAAAATGCCATGGGCTCTACTCATTATTTAATTAACCTTATGGTTATGTCGGCTATGGTGAAGCAAAACTATCAATGGGGAGAGCTCGCTTTCAAAAACCTTAACCAAGCTGAAATAACACAAGCCGATTTAAAGGTTTGGTTAACAGGTTTTAACGAATTTCCCTTTTCGTTCAATAAGGTTATCAAAGGTGAGTGGCAGGTTGCCAATAGCTCTTTTTCAGAAATCTATCGTCAAGATGAATGGTGGTTAATTTTTGTCAAACCCATTTTTAACTCCCAAAGTACTAATAACTTATACGCCGAGAGACTCATTGATGCAGCACAAATAGAACAAGTTAGTGAAGCTAGTAATGATATAACAGCAAAGTGCAGCCAAGATTGGAGTTTTTCACTCCTAACTTGGTATGCATATAACCCTATTGGAAAATTAATAGTATGTTCGGGGAATCTGGATTTAATGCACAGTTATGGGAATGAACTAGCCCAAGTAGAAGCGCTAAGGCTTGCGTTGCAAAAAAGCCTGCAAGCCAATTAAGCTTATAAAATTGTGTATTTAAGGCAATTCTTGTCCGTTCCTTGCCTCTAGCAGGCGGTACCAATCTTCATGGCTATAGTTTAACTCAAGCGCTGTTGTAGCCGCATGAATACGCTCTGCTGTGGTTGAACCAATAATTGGGCATATGTTAGCAGGGTGCTTTAACAGCCAAGCTAAAATCAATTGCCATGGTGAGCAGTTATACTTTTGAGCTTGTTTGGCTAATTCATTTTCAATACGTGCTTCGTCAGTTTTTGAAAAAGTATTGCCCCATGCAGGGTAAACCACACCGCCTAACGGGCACCAAGCAATGGGGGTTATGCCCAATTGCTGACACTGATCTAACGTACCATCGTTAAAGCTATTGATGTTGTGAATATTTATCTCAACTTGATTAACCAATAACGGCTCATCAAGTACTGATTGCAGGAGCGCAACTTGAGAAGGTGAAAAGTTGCTTACGCCAAAATGTTTTACTTTTCCACTCACTCTTAATTTATTGAATGTTTGCGCTACTTGCTCAGCACTAAATAAATAATCAGGGCGATGCAACAGGAAAAGATCTAAGTAGTCGGTATTTAATCGTGACAAAGACCCTTCAACTTGCTGTGTTAAATAGGCATCAGAAAAGTCATAACATTTAGGGTCGCCACTATTTGGCATATTGCCAACACGAATGCCCGCTTTTGAAGTGAGTATCATCTCATCACGTAGGCTTGGAGATTGAGCGAGTATTTCACCAAACAAGCTTTCGCTTTCACCACCGCCGTAAATATCTGCATGATCAAAGTGATTGTAACCAGCTTCAAGTGCCGCTTGAATGGCTTGCTTGCCTTTAGCTCTGTCTTGTGAAGCGTTATCACCAGTAATGCGCATACAGCCGTAAATCAAGCGAGAGGAGTCATATTCAGCTAATTTTATATATTTCATAGGTTACTTCTTAAATTTATTGAAAAAGACAATGTTGCTTTAAATATTCGTCATGACTAGGCAGTTTTTTTACTGTTTCTGTCATCACATAATGAAAAGAGTCCATTGTTTTGGGTAAATTGATTTTTTGTTTGTAAGCCATTATTGGGGCAACGCTTTCAGGGAAAATATTTTGCCCTGTTAATACAGCTAACCAATTGTCTTGTTTAAATAAGTCACTTGAATCGACATTTAAGTGACCGTGACTAGAGAATAATTCAATCTGATGTTGCAACGAGTCAGGTATTGCCATGTGTTGGCAATAACGCCAAAATTCACTGTCATCACGTTGGGTGGCTTTATAATGCAAAATAATAAAATCGCGAATATGCTCATATTCAACCGTGGTCAAATTATTAAATTGTTTTGCATTGATTTCATCGCAATGCTTGTTGGGAAAGTGACTTATGAGGCGCATAATCGCTCTTTGAATTAAGTGCAGACTGGTTGACTCTAGTGGCTCTAAAAAGCCGGCAGACAAACCAATGGCAACACAGTTCTTATGCCAAAACTTCTCTCTGCGCCCCACATTAAAGTTTATCACTCTGGGCTCTGATAACACCTCGCCATCAATAGCGCTGATCAAGTCATCCATAGCGGTTTGTTCATCGATAAATTCACTGCTATGCACAGAGCCATTGCCCATACGTGTTTGTAAAGGAATACGCCATTGCCAACCCGATGTGTTCGCAATAGAACGGGTATAGGGGCTAATGGGTTTGACATGACTTGTTTGCACGGCAATAGCGCGGTTGCACAATAAATTGTTCGACCAATCTATAAACTTCACCCCTAAGGTTTTTCCTAATAGCAGGGCGCTACCTCCACTACAATCAATGAAGAAATCGCCAGTAACATTTTTGCCATTAGCCAAGGTTACCGATGAAATGAAACCATTTTTGGCATGAGTATTTACCTGAGTGATTTTCCCTTCTTGTCTTTTTACCCCAAGCTTTTCACTGTATCTTCGCAAATAGTTGGCGTATAAACCTGCATCAAAATGGTAGGCATAGTCGAAGCCAGAAAAAAGCGACTTTTTATCGTTTGAAGGTAATGAAAACTTATTGTTCTTAGCTAGGTGCCAAGCGCTGGCATATTCTTGCAGTGGTTTTTGATCGCCAGCTGCTCTATGCTTATTCCAAAAATAAGAAAAAGGAATGTAGTCAAAATCTACCGCGAATCGACCAAAAGGGTGAAAATACTGATGATTTTTCTCAGGCCAGTTTTCAAAGCTGATGCCAAGTTTTATCGAACCGTTACAGTGTTTAAGAAAGTCATTTTCATCAATACCTAACAGGCGATTAAAGGTTTTAATGGGGGGAATGGTTGCTTCACCAACACCAACTGTGCCAATGTTATCTGACTCAACTAGGGTAATATTGATATTACTCTCCAGTTGTTTAGATAACATGGCAGCGGTCATCCAGCCTGCTGAACCACCACCGACAATAACGATATTGTTTATTTGATCTTTTGTTGACATGGTTTACCTTAACTACTAATAACTTGGCTTAAATAGCGTTTATGGTCGCTAAAATTTAGGGCACTGCGCGCGATAAACTGATCGATATGATCGAGATCATATTTTTGTGCTTGGTCATTAAAGGGAAGCGCTTTGTTTATTGCAGGAAAAACGCCATATCCCGCCAGCATAGCATGCCATGACACCGGTGGGTAAAAACTGACCATGTCTGGTCGAGTGAGAGTTTTATTTAAATCATCGCCATTTAACCAAGCTTGCACAATTCTCTTTAAGTTATTGGAAATTTTAGGGTTGTCACTATTTTGTTGCCAATATTCGGTGTCTGTTCTATCGCTTAATCGGTAATGAGCAACAATATAATCACGGATCCCTTCAAAGCGCGCATTGAGGTTTTCATTAAACTGTCGTTGTAAATGTTCGCTTTGATTCGAGTTCATTGCTGAATCAGTAAAATGTAACCTGGTGTATGCATCAATAAAATTTTCAATAGTTTCACATACAAAGTGTAAAGAGGTAGCTTCTAAAGGCTCAATAAACCCTTGCGATAAACCTACGCCAACACAATTTTTATACCAGTGCTGTTCAACACGGCCTACTTTCATTTTTAGATGATTAGCTTTAATGCTGTTATCGGTTAAGCCCAGTTTTGCTCTTAATTCGCTTTCTGCTTGCTCAGCTGAACAATGCTCTGCACTATATACGTAACCATTGCCGGTACGGTTGGTTAATGGAATATCCCATGCCCAGCCGTACTTCATTGCTGTTGAAATAGTTTGAGAGTTAATTTTTTCGCCTTTTACATGGGGTGTTGCAATGGTAACAGCACTATCGTTGAACAAATTATCTTTATAGCTGATAAAAGGTACTTGCAAGGTCTTTTGTAAAAGAATACTGGCAAAACCAGAGCAATCAATAAATAAGTCGCCAGCAACTTTTTCACCATTATCTAAAGTAAGCTGTTCAATATTGCCACTTTGGCTTAATCCAATATCTTTAGCGGTAGCAAAAACATGCTTAACCCCTTTATTTATGGCAAGTTTAGCAAGAAACTTTCCCAATAGAACAGCGTCAAAATGATAACCATAACCAATATCAAAGGGGAAGTTTTCATTGCCTATGGGTACTTTTTGCTGTTTAGCTAAAGTCGCAGCTAAAAAGAAGCGATCAACAGTACTATCTACATCATAACCTTGACGCTTAAATTGGGTATTGTGTACAAAGGCGGGAGCGGTGTGGGCGTCAATAATTGAAATAAAAGGGTGGAAGTAACTATCAAAACCTTTTCTACCTGACCAGTCTTTAAATAAAATGCCATTTTTATAAGTGGCGTTACATTCAGGCATCCAGTCTGTTTCTTGCACACCAATTTTATCAAAAAAATCTTTCAATCGCGGAGTAGAGCCTTCACCAACACCAATAATGCCTATATCGGGTGATTCTATTAAAGTAATAGTTATTTGCTTACGTGCTAATTGTGTTTGCCATTTTGTTGCCATTAAGTTGGCGGCCATCCAGCCAGCGGTGCCGCCCCCGAGAATAATAATGTTATGTTTGTTGTCATCTGAATTCATAAAAAACCTTACTATCTCTTTTTTTGTCGTGCTTAGGGCAACGTTTACAAAATTGTATTAACAACCCTATAAACAAAAAGAGCAATACTTCATATTTCATAAGTATTGCTCTTTTATTTTCTTAATTTACCAATTACATAGTGTAGTTCACACCAAAGTAAATGGTACGGCCAAAGTACTGAATAGTACCGGTACGCGTAGTGTCACCAAAGTATGAAAGGTTTGGTTCATCAGTGATGTTATCGGCAGAAATAACGGCTTGCAGATTCTCAGTGAAGTTATACGACATTTGCGCAGAAATAATCGTTTCTTCTTGGAAGTATGCAGACTGATCACTACCAATCGCTATTTGACGGCTTAAATAGGCTGAACGGTAACGAGCATTAATACGCGCTGAAAATTTCTCATCCCAATCGTAAAATAACGCAGCACTTAATACACGAGGTGATAAACCTTCAATTGGTCCAAGAGCACCGTCTTCACCAGGAACAGATGAAGGCTGCTGAATTTCACTTTCAGTATAAGAGAAGTTTACATTAGCACCTAAACCAGAGAAGTAACCCGGTAAGAAAGTAAAGGTTTGAGTATAACCAATTTCAATACCACGCATGTAACCCGCATCAGCATTATTCTCGGCATGGTTATAAGTACCATTCTCCCAAACTAATGGGTCACCAAGAGGCTCACCAGTTACAGGGTCGTATGCCGCATGAGTTTTATTGTCTGGTGTGGCAGGTAATTCAAAGCCATTACCTTCAAAATCATATTTCAGATCTTCTAAGTCACCAACAATGTTTTCAACATCTTTATACCAAAGGGCGACCACAAAGGCACCATCAGTTTCAGTAAAGTAATGCTCAAATGACAAGTCAAATTGATTTGCATAGAAAGGACGTAATTTAGGGCTCGTTGAGCTATCTAAACCAATATAGTTACGGCCATCACCGTCGCGGTCAACATCAAAGCGCCAGTTGCCACTGTTTGCTAGTGTTGGCATTTCAGGGCGCGACATTACTTTAGCGTAAGCAAAGCGTATTTGGTCATCATCTGTTACTTGGAAGTTCAAGTTAAATGAAGGAAGAATATCAGTATAACTTTCGCTAACTGTTTTTCTTAACCAAGTATCACTTGTTCCGCCAACATCATCAGGAATCACATCACCATTACCTGCGCCAACATTAACTAAACCCGTACTGCTTTGTTTTGAATCGACATAACGTACGCCAACATTACCGGTTAGTGGCTTACCAAAAACTTCAGTATCTATATTTAACTGCACGTAAGCGGCTAGCACATCTTCTTCAACTAAGTTAGCTTGGCTCATGGTCCAGTCATGCTCCCACGTACGAACTGGCGTACGATCAACACCTGGAATCCAAGCGTTTAAAATAGCGTTGTTATCGACCGATAAAAAGCTAGGCATGCCTGATAATTCACCGCCAATAGTGGTAACCGTAGAGTTGCTACTATCTAACACATGTGGATTAAAGCTATCAACAATAATAGGATTGCCATCAGCATCAACACCAAAGGTAATGTATTGACCATTACGCATGTTACCGTCTGTTGTACCGTATAAGAAACGACCACGGCCTAATTCATAATCGCGTTGTGATGCGCGAGCGCCGAATTCAACTGAGCTAAACACATCGCTTTCAAGTTGATAAGCAAAATCAACACGCAGTGCATCAGATGAGTTTGATTCAATGTGTGGGTAAGATTCCGCACTCGTAACCATCATATGTGCAGTATCGGTAAAGTCTTGATTAAATTGTAAATCAGGGTTATTTAAACCATTTAACTGGTAGCTGAAAATAACGTTATCATCAATAACTGGGTATGGAACACTTGAGTCTTCAAAGTAGGCCATGCGCATAACCTGATCTTTGTAGTTTTCATCACCTTTAGAGTGAGAAATGTCGACGGTCATGGTCAAGTCATCAGTAATATCCCACACGCCATTTAGGCCAAAAGCTGATGATTTACTATTCGTCGTATTATCATCGGCTTGCGTTTGAATATTGACATCACGTGTAGAGCCCGGGAATGGCGGCGCAAGTAATGAATTATTTGGATCTCTGTAGATAGTGCCGCCAACTAAAGCACCATTAGCATACAAAGGGTTATCAATTAATAAGCCTGCTCCAGGGGTAGCAATGTTATTAATACCAGAAATACGTAAACCACGATCCCATTTATTAGACTCAAATTTTGAGTGGAATGCATCAAATTGGAAACGTAAGTCATCTCTTGGCTCCCAGTTTAAAGCTAAGGTGTATGCATTACGATCATCTTCACCACCGCGCTCGTTAATCTCGAAACCCGAAGAAATTAATATGCTTTCTGGTGCACCATCATAGGCTGCAGATAAATCTTCTTCATCAAATTGGTAATTGACAAAACGACTTGAAACGGTAGGTTGAAACATATTTGCCCAACCAACAGACAAACCTAGTGTTTCATCAAGGAATTTACCTTGATAAGAAAGCGTTAGACGACGGCCAAACGTATCTGAATCATCATTGTCAGCGGCAGCTTCATTATAATTTCCGTGCAGTGACGCACGAAATTTTTGATCTTCTTCAATATCTAATGCATTGGTTGTTTCCAAGTTAATGGATGCTGCAATACCACCTTCGATTAACGAGGCTTTTTGTGATTTATAAACCTGTGCACCAGAAATCAATTCAGAAGGGAAAATATCAAATTGAATTGAACGGCCACCACTGGTTGATACCATTTCTCGACCATTTAAGGTAGAAAAAACAAAACCACCGGATAAACCACGCACGTTTAATTCGCTCGATTGACCATCGATACGTACCGAAGTAACACCGGGTAGGCGCGTTAATGAGTCCGCTATTGATACATCGGGTAAACCACCAATGTCATCAGCAGATATGGCATCAACTACTGTATCTGAAAAACGTTTGGTGTTTAAAGACTTTATAACACTGCCTCTAAAACCTGTGACTTCGATAACCTCAACTTGGTCGTCGGCATCTTTTTTCTCTGCTGCTTCAGGTGCATCTGCGGCTATAGCGAAATTTGGTATAGCGGCTAGTTGTAATCCCCCAAGCATTAACGCTAACGATAGCGCACTGGGCTTAAATGTTTTCATGTGTATTCCTTAAGGCAAGTTGTATTTATGCTTAATGTTTTATGCACCCTACTTAGCTTTAGCTTAGCGTTAATGCTGTCATTTGCTACCTTTGTGTTGTTATCGGAATCTTACGTTTATATACACTATTATTAGTAAGTTTTAGTTCTATTAATTTTATTTCAGCTTTTTGAGTGTAAAAATAAGTAAGTCAAAAAACAAGCAATTGTTGTATGCATACGTATGCAGCTAAAATTACGGCAATGCATACGTATTCATAGCCTTACAAAGGATTAGAGTTATATACAAGGCAAGTGACTTTGTGTAGGTTTAAGGTGTTACTAAATAAAATTTAATCGGAATTAAAGTAATTGAAGTTACGCCCTACTTAATCAGCGAAGTTTAGGCATAACAAGTAAATATATACACATAAACTAAAACCATATAGTTAATGGAGTTATAAACTCATGAAATATAAATTCAAGCCAATTATGCTTGGAAGTGCGATTGCCGTAACTGCAGCCCTCAGTGGTTGTGGTGGTAGCGATGAAGCGCAGCCAGAAATTACAGATGTATTTAAAGAAGTAGGCCTTTGGTGTAAAAGCCCAAGTATTGTACAAATTGCCAGTGCTGATTCATATGCTTTATCGGCTGAAGAACAAGCTAGTCTTGGCGACGCAAAAGCTATTGCAAAAGCAGCAGCTGAAGGTGAAGCGGGAGATTCATGGGATGAAGCGGCATGGGAAGCTGATTTTAAGTATGAAGACTTAGATCTTTATGCCATTTTAGGTTTAACACTAGAAGAGACAGAGCGCCAAGCGGTTGCTAAAGAAGAAGCACGCGCTTTTCAAATTGGTCTAGGTCAAGATGCTATCCGTGGTGATGATTTTGACGCATGGTTTGATGTATGGTTTGATGAGATTCCTCCAGCAAGTTACTTAGGTCCATCACAACGTATCAATCGTTCAGTTAACGAAACAAGCGCGGAAATGGATGGCGAAGAAATTTGTTATACACCGCCTTTATCATGTCCTAATTATAAAGTTATTGATGAGTCAGGTACTTATGAATGTATCGTACCAGAAGTAAACCCATTAGATGCACCTGCACCGGTAGTCACTGCGGGACCTAATGAAGCGGTTGCTTTCTACCGTCATGAAAATCATGTAGACGGTGGCGATAATACTGAGTTATATGAAAACATAGTTATTCACACTTGGAATGATGACAGTGATACTTGTACAAGTTATGCAGAAGATTCAGTGTCAAGCTGGGGCTCTAACTCTGTTTACTCTCAAGACAACAATGGTATTGATCCTAACTACGGTAAATACTGGAAAATTCATTTATTAGATGAGCCTGCAGATTGCGGTAACATTATTTTCAATGATACCCAAGGTACCAAAAGAATCTCTGATAGTGATTTAATGATGCCAATTGGTGCTGCAGGTAATGTAACTTTACATAACCTTGATAAAAATGCATATGCTGATGATAACTTCCCAGTAAATGTCTATGACGGCATGTTATTAATTAACCAGCATCCATTCTTTGGCGCAGAAGCTTCTTCAGGAATTGCTTCTTGTGGTTGGGGTATGGCACCAAATGAAGCAGGTGTTTGTGTTGGTGATGAACTAGTGTGTCCAGACACTGCAGTAGCCGTTGGTATTGGCGCAGAAGAAGTTGCCTCAAAATGTGTACTTACATTTGATCCAGAAGTAACCGATTTATTATTACGTGGTGGCTTTAACGGTTGGGGCAGTGAAGATGATGCTAACTTTGACGCTTCGCAACTAGCTTATGCTGGTGAAGGTCAATACCGTGTTAACTACCCTTACGCAACCGATTGTGAAATTGTTGAAGCCGTTGAAGCATCAGAAGGTGTTGAAGCCGTCGAAGGTGAAGATTGTGTTGCTAATTATGACTTTAAGATTGCTGACTTAGGTTGGTCTGAGCCTGCTACTTTCGGTAGCATTAAAGGTGGTGACCAATCAGCTGTTGGGACAACTATATTGATGACAGTTGGCTCTGATGTTGGTCAGAACATGAAAGTTGATATGGCTGAAGACAAAATCTATCAGTTCTTAGTTAATGCTAGTGATGTTACTGCGGTTGAGCTTACTATTAGTGAAGTACCAGTAAATGCATTCCCAATGCTAACTATTGGCGCAGAATCAACGGAACTAAGCTATACCACTAACGGACAATACGTTGTTAGAAAAGCACTAGCTGCTGAAACGCATAGTTTTACTATCGCGGACCCAAGTACTGGCTTTGCTGTTGGCGCAATCGCAACTGACAATGTAGTAATGGAAAATACGCCATTAGCATTAGAAGATGGCGGTGGTGCATTGAGCTTCACTTCTGCTGCTGCAGAATACGACTTCATTTTGAACATGTCAGATCCTATGGCTCCTACACTTGAAATCAAGCCTGCGTTACCTTGGGGCTCTGATCCAGTGTACATCCGTGGTTCATTAAACGGCTGGGGAACACCTGCTGCTGATGAAATGAAGTGGAATAGCGATTCGCGTTCTTACAGTGTTATTTACGGTCTAGAAGCTGGCGGTACACATAACTTCAAGTTTGCACATGAAAGCTGGGGTCCTGTTAACTTAGGTACAGGTGAAGTAACGTTCTCTGATGAAGGTGAAACTTTAGGTGGTGACGGCAACATTCAAGTAAATGTTGAAAAAGCTACTTCTTACCAGTTTGAAGTGTCATATGCCACAGCAGACCCTGTTGTGAAAGTATCTGAAGCGCCATTATACTTACGTGGTGGCATTACAGGCTCTGGTTGGGGTGCTGATGACGGTAACCAACTTGGTTTTATGGCTACAGATGAAGGTAATACTGCAGAAGCTTCTCATACCTACTCATTAGAAGTTGACTATCCAGGTGGTGCAGCACAATTTAAAGTGGCTGATGAAGGCTGGGGTGGTAGCTTCGGTTATAACTACGGCGTTGAAGTAGCAGATACTGCAGTTGTTTTAGGTGAAACATTGACTTTGGTTAACTCGAACAACAACATCTTAATTGATGTGCCAGCAGGAACATACATTTTCGCCTTTGAAGATGGTGTTACGAAGACAATGACGGTTACTGCCAAAGAGTAATTCTTGCCTTAACAGTTAAATTGACCATTAAAAACCCTGTTGAATAAACAGGGTTTTTTTTGAGCTGTGCATCGTCAAAAACTATGAGCACTTTTGAATATCTTTCTGGCTTGTAGCTAGATTTGGAAAAACAATCTAAATTTTTGCGTCTAAAGTCGTGAGAAAATCACAAAAAATTCATAAATAACAATAAGCCTATGACAACTAAGTGCTGCTTGCTGACATGAAAGGCGGTTGAAGTTTAGGTCAGCTCTCAGGCTCATATCAGTCATTAACTCAATAATGATTTATGCTAACTTAAAGGTAAGTTCTATCTCTAAATGGGGCATACAGCGTCATGGGTTTTATGGCAATTTAGTACGCAAAGCAGAAGTCCTAGAGTCGATGTAGCTAAGGTCTGCTCAAAGCTCATATTAGTCATTGACTTTCCATTACTTGATATTAACTTTTTAACCAAAGCGGTCATCCCTGAGATATGTACTCTGTATAGGTCATGCTCTTTAACCAAAAACAATCAACTTACCCTAGTTACAAATTCGTCATCCTATGAAAAGTTGAAATATAAAATTGACAACATGCATATGCATGTATTATATTTATATACATGTTGTTTAGGAGCTACTTATGAATACAGATTTTTGCTTTAACTTAGCTATGCGCAAGTCTAGCCGTTTAATCACTCAATTTTATGAGGAGAAGTTGAAGCGTGTGGGTTTGAAAGTTGGACAATTCTCCATTCTACGAGCTGTTTCATTTCAAAAAGAAACCACTAATAGAGAACTTCAAAACATACTAGTACTTGATCAAACAACGTTAACTAGAAACTTGAAACCGTTATTCCGGGATGGGTACCTGCAAGCTTCATCTGATCCAAATGATGGTCGGCTTAAAACAATTCGTATAACTCAAAGTGGCAAGGATTTATATGAGCAAGCATTACCGTTATGGCAACAAGCTCAACAGGATATTTTAAACAAACTAGGCGAAGACAAAGCTGAGCAAATACATGAATTAGCAGATGAATTCGTCAAGGTACTGAGTAACTAACTGATCGAATAAGATCGTATTTATTTAACTATATATATGCATATACATATTAAAGAGCACAAACAATGAAACTTTATATCAACCCGCTGACGGTCAACAACATAAAAGTACTATTACTTTGTAATGCACTAGAGATAGAGCCTGAACTTCAAGTCATCGCGCTCAATAAAGGAGAGCAGCGCAGTGACAAATTTATAGCTATCAACCCTGAAGGTAAAGTCCCTGTTTTGCAAGAAGGAGAGTTATTGTTGAACGAGTCGAATGCAATATTGCAATACATTGCTGCTAAGTATCAATCTACTTTGTGGCCTAGTGACTTAACTGAACAAGCAAAAGTGTTACGCGTTTTATTTTGGCAATCTAACTACTTTAATTCGGGTGTTGGACCATTAGCACATCGCAAAGTGGTTATGCCATTTTGGGGGTTTGGAACACAGGAGGTTGATGTTGAGCAAATGACTAAATTTTCTAAAGCCGTTAGCACTTTAGAAGACTTTCTCAAAGACAATAAATTTGTGGCTACAGAGGTAGTTTCAATTGCAGACATTAGCTTAGCGGCATTTTTTATTTTTGCCGATAAAGCTGACATGCCATTAGAGCACTATCCTAATATTCAAGCTTGGCTTAGGAATATCTCAAAGCAACCTTGGTTTAGTAAAACTCAACGTTATTTAGAAGCGATTACTTCAGAAGCAATAACATCGAATTAAACTTTTAACTAAATGCATGCATATACATGCTTGTAAGGAGCAAATCATGACAACTACAACATTAAAATTAGCAAACTCAACATCAAACCAAACTCCGCTTTGGACAGAAAATACCAATATCAATATGGTTGATTCCGCAGGGCTAAAAATGAGATACCTGAAAATGGGAGGAGGGGAACCTCTAATCCTTATTCATACTCTTCGTACTCAACTCGATTATTTCAGCAAAATAATCCCTGAATTAGCTAAGCACTATACCGTTTATGCATTGGACTTACCGGGGCATGGCTATTCAGATATTACCAATCAAGTGCATGATAAACCCTTATTCATTCACCATGTAACTGAGCTAATAAAGGCGTTAAAACTAGAAAACGTAACTTTGGTTGGCGAATCTGTTGGTGGTTCAATTTCACTGGGAATAGCTGCTCAAGCAAAGATTTCGATAAAAAGAGTTATCGCATTAAACCCTGCTGATTATGTTAAGAGTAATGGTTTGGATAGAAGCTCAACCCTTGGAAAAATCCTATTTACTGGTATTCGTTTACCTTTTATTGGCTGGATAATTTCAAATGCTGAAAAGCGTGATGTTTTACAGCAAGTCCTTGAGGGCGGTTTTGAAAATAACAGTAATTTACCTGCTGATTTAGTTGATGAATTTAGCCAAGTTGGTAATAGAAAAGGTTATAGCAAAGCTTTTCGCTCTATTTTCTTAAATTGGAATAGCTGGGTAAAAGATCAGCTTCAATATTCAAAAATTAAAGTTCCTGTCCGTTTTGTTTATTCCGAGCATGATTGGTCTGCTAATGCCGAGCGTCACAACAACAAAGAACTGATTAAAGACGCAACATTAATCACCATCAAAGATTGTGGTCATTTTTCTTCGTTGGACCGACCTGAACAAGTGGTTAAAGCCATTTTACAGGGTGAAGTTTAAACCACTTCCTGCCTATATACGATTGTCTACATTGAGAAAATAATCATGAATAGTTCAAATCCAATATCAAATACATCTTCAGGTAAGCTATCCCGTGCAAATTCTATTGCTCGGATAATTGTGACTTATCCTAAAGCCATAGTATTTATCAGCCTGATGATAATGGCCGCATTGCTGAGTGCTTTACCAACATTATATAAAGATACTCGCTCAGATGCTTTTTTAGCTGACGATAACCCTGCGCTTGTTTATAAGAACAAAGTAAAAGCGCAATTTGGTTTAAGCGACCCTATGGTTATCGCCATTATTAACAATAATGAAAATGGGGTATTTAACCCTAATTCATTAGCATTGGTGGAATGGCTCAGCGAGGAATTAAGCGCTTTAGAAAATATTAACAGTGACCGTATAACTAGCCTAGCAACAGAAAATAATATTAGCGGCACAGAAGAAGGCATGGATGTAGTGCCATTTTTTGATGAGCTGTCAGACGAACAAACTAGTGCTGATAACATCTGGCAACAAGTCTCTGATTTTCCTTTATATATGGGCAGTATTGCAGCCGATAATAAAAAGGCGACTTTAATTGTTGCTGAGTTAATTGATGAAAATGAAGTAGAAGAGACCTATCAGCAAGTACTTGCACTGATAGCCCAAGCGCCTAAATCACAAGGTGATGAAATTCATGTTGCTGGAGAAGGAGCAGTTTCGGGCTATTTAGGCAGTTATATTGATGCCGATGCACAAAAGCTAAACCCTATTGCGGGATTGGTCATCACACTTATTATCCTCTTAGCGTTTCGTCGCTTTAGTCCTGCATTATTGGCTAACGTGATAATTGCCGCTTCGGTGTTAATGACTTTAGGAGTTATGGCACTTGTTGACGTACCTTTCTTCGTTATAACTAACGCCTTACCTGTCATTTTAATTGGTATTTCAGTCGCGGACTCTATGCATATTTTCAGTCATTATTTTGACTTACAAGCGAGGCGACCGCTTGATGATAAGAATCATTTGATTGTTGAAACACTCGTTGAAATGTGGCGTCCCATTACGCTGACCACCTTAACGACTGTTGCGGGTTTTATGGGCTTATACTTCGCTGCATACATGCCTCCGTTTAAGTATTTTGGTTTGTTTACTGCAATCGGAGTGGTTGTCGCATGGCTCTATTCACTTGTTTTTTTACCCGCAGCAATGGCTATTATAAAACCTAGTGCCAGTCAGGCTATGGTGAAACAAGCAAGACAGCACAAACACGATAAGTTCTCTGCACTTATGGTAAAACTTGGTCAAACCACACTGAAACATCATAAAAAAGTTATCGCATTTTTTAGCTTTATCATGCTGACGGGCTTGTTTGCTGCAAGAAATTTAACTGTTGATGAAGATAGGATTGAAACCTTTCATCGCTCAGAGGCGTTGTATAAAGCAGATAAAGCCATCAACCATTACCTTGATGGTACTAACAACTTAGATATTGTTATTGAAGCTAATGAAGTAGAAGGCTTATTTGAACCCGCAGTACTGGTTAAAATACAAGCATTGCAGAACTTTGCTTTAACACTACCCAATGTAAAGGGTGCAACATCGATTGTTGATTACTTAAAGCAGATGAATCGCTCACTTAGCGGCGGTGATAAAAGTGAATATCAATTACCAAATGATAAAGCATTAATTGCACAATATTTTTTAATTTATTCAGCTTCATCTGATCCAACAGATTTTGAAGCAGAAATTGATTATGACTATCGTGTTGCAAACATGAGAATCCAATTTAATAAAGGTGGTTATCAGGACACTAAAGTTGCCATTGAAGCCCTGCAACGCTATATCTTGGCAGAGTTCAACGATAGTGAAAGTAACGCTACACTGAGCGGCAGAGTCAACCTCAACTATCACTGGATCAAAGATTTGGGAGAGAGCCATTTTGTTGGTTTAGCCATTTCATTGTTGTTGGTTTGGTTAGTCTCTGCTTTATTATTTAAATCATTCTCAGCGGCAAGTTTTGCGATTATTCCCGTTATTAGCTCAATTTTATTGGTGTATGCAGCTATGGTGTTGTTCAACATCAAGCTGGGTGTTGGTACATCAATGTTTGCCTCAGTAGCCATAGGTTTAGGGGTAGATTTTGCTATTCATACCATTGATCGTTTACGTAGCACATTCAAATCAAACAATGGTGACTGGGATAAAGCTTTAGCTGAACTTTACCCTTTAACTGGTCGAGCATTGTTTTTTAATTACATCGCCATTGCCTTAGGGTTTGGTGTACTCATATCAAGCCAAGTGGTACCACTCACTAATTTTGGCACCATTGTCTTTATTTCAGTTACTACCAGCTTTTTCGCCAGTATGAGCTTATTGCCTGCGTTGATCAAAGCAACAAAACCTGCATTTATCGCTAACCAGCTTACTTCTTCGGAGCAATCAATTATGAATATTAAAAGTAATACAGTAAATATAACCAAAACAGTTAAACCAAACTATGCACGAGCATTCCGTTCATTAGTATTAATAGCGGTTGTTGCCAGTGCGGGCTATTTTACGTTTAATCAACAAGCTCATGCTACAAGCACAGAAGAAGCAATTGATATAGTTAATAAGGTGAATAATGTTGATGATGGCCAGCAAGTAACTCGCAAGTTAACCATGACCATGGTTGATAAACGTGGCAAAACCAGAGTACGTGAAACTCAAGCCTATCGTAAATACTATACAGAAGAAAAACGCACGGTTTTGTTTTATAAAAAGCCTACTAATGTCAAGGGCACTGCTTTTCTAACCTTTGACTATAAGGACACGGCTAAAGACGACGATCAATGGTTATATTTACCTGCGATGCGAAAAGTACGACGTATATCCTCTTCAGATAGAGGTGACTACTTCCTTGGAACCGACTTTACCTATGAAGATATTATGTTAGAAGGAAAATTAGAACTAACTGACTATGATTTTAGTGTCTTACGAAATGAAAAAGTGATCTTAGAATCTGGTGAATCCTTTGACACTGTAGTACTACAAGGCATGCCTAAAAATAAAAATATAGCTAAAGATCTAGGTTATGCACGTACTCTTATTTGGATAGATACCTCCACATGGGTCGTTGTTAAAGCGGATTATTGGGATTTGAAAAATAAGCCGCTTAAAACCTTAGCAATGACTGATATTCGCAATGTCGATAATATCATTACTCGCCATGTACTCACGATTAACAACCACAAGACCGGACACAAAACTATATTCCAGTTTAGTGACGTCGATTATACCTCAACGGTTAAAGATAGCCTGTTTACCAAACGTGCCCTCAAGCAAGGTAAATAAGATGAAGAGCAAGAAAAATAAACTTATACAGGCCGTTTTTGGTGGAATAGTTACGGCTTTATTCAGCGCAATTAGTACGGCAAATGTTGAATTAAGTGCCACTTGGCAAACAGAGTTTGCTATTACAGATGAAAGTCGTGTGCAAAAGTTTGAAAATATTTTACAGCCCGAAGTTAATTGGTCTATTAATGATGGTTTTGATATGACTTTAATAGGCCGCCTTCGCTTCGATACTCAAGATAACTTAGGGTATAAGGGAGATAGACTTGACACTTATAGCTCTCTTAATGGTCCAGTTTATGAGGGAAGTAATGCCGATTTTGAAATACGTGAATGGTATCTCGATACAGAGGTGGCAGGTGTTTTTTGGCGATTAGGTAAACAACAAGTGGTTTGGGGTCAGGCTGATGGCCTTAAAATACTTGATGTTATCAACTCTCAAAGTTATCGAGAATTTATTCTAGACGACTTTGATGATTCGCGTATTCCGCTTTGGATGATAAATGCTGAAATTCCCATTGGTGATGAAGATAGCCTGCAATTTCTCTGGGTAGTAGATCAAAGCTATCATCGCTTTGCTAATAATGGCAGCGACTACCAAATCACTAGCCCTTTGTTAGTACCTCAACCTATAGCAGGGATTGATATTGCTAGCTTTGAGTTAGATAAACCAGACAAACTATTAAAGGATAGTGATTTAGGGTTACGCTATAGCAAGTTTTATCATGGCTGGGATTTAACCTTTAATTATCTTTATCACTATTTAGATAGTCCGGTATTTTATCAACAATTAAGTGATAGCAGTGTAACTATCGATGCAAAGTACCAACGCAATCACTTATTCGGTTTAACCGCAAGTAAAGCGTTTGATGACTGGACAATACGTAGTGAGATTGGGTATAGCACTGATAGTTATCATTTGTTAAACCCCGACACAAAACAAAATAGTCAAGCTTTTGTAGATTATCAGGGTATACGTCACTCCAAAGATTTATCGTCTGTGATAGGAGTAGATTGGCAAGGGCTAGAGGACGCTATGATCAGCATTCAGTGGTTTCAAAGCAGTTTGCTCGACTATGATAATGATATAGATAATGCGATGTACCGCCCTAAGCATAATCAAATATTTTCATTTTTATACCAGCAGAACTTTGCCAATGAAACTTGGCAGTTAGAAGTGCTCACTATGTATGGAGTAGACCAAAGAGATACTTCAATACAAGTTGAACTCAGCCATATGCTAGAAGACAACATTGAACTTTGGCTTGGCGTTGATTTATTTGGTGGTGATCAACAAAGCTTGTTTGGTCAATTCAATGATACTGATAGGTTTGTACTTGGGTTTGAATGGGGGTTTTAAAAGACGATGAACCCTTTAAAAATCACCATATTTGTACCCTGTTACTTCTCGAATCCAACCTGGTTCTGAGTGATTTTAGCTAATAGAAGTGGTCGTATTGGTGGAAAGTGTTAGCGTGCCACATGAGAGGAGTTATGTCCGCTTTGAAGGTTCAACTACCATTTTGGTTTAAAGCATCTATGACCGCTGTGGTGGCACAGCCGCCCTTAAAATATCCTAGTATTGTCATTTAGAAAGCACAACTATGTCATATTAGTGTCTTTCAGTTCTATCTCGAAAAGGGCCATAATGCATCATAGCTCAAGTTGACGAATGGATTATTTATTCCTAACGTTTATGACTAAGTTTTAGCAGCCCTTAAGAAATGAAACTTAACAAATTTCCGCACTCTGATTTGATGCAACGCTAAGACAAAACTAATCTAAAAGACAGTGTTGTCTTAGTGTTGCATCTAACTCGGTCTATACGGGGATTGAATGACATCAGCAGGGGGTGATCGATTTCACTAACTTAACGGGACATAAATACGCTAAAATAGTGGGCTATTATCTTAGCTTTGAGTTTCTTATATTAATGACCTCTGTCACAACGCCTGCCAACTTTACCGAACTTGGCCTTATTCCGCCATTGTTAGCTCGATTAACAGAGTTGGAATATCAGCAACCAACGCCCATTCAAGCGCAGGCTATTCCAAGTGTATTAGCGGGACGTGACTTAATTGCAGGGGCAAATACCGGTTCAGGTAAAACAGCCACCTTCGCGCTGCCAATATTGCAGCAATTACACGCTGAAAAATCATTGAATCGAAAAAACAGTAAAGGTAATTATGTTGCTGGACTGATATTGGTACCTACCCGTGAACTAGCCAAACAAGTTGCCGACAGTATTACATCTTATGCGGCGCATTTTAACGGAGAGATTAAAACGGTTGCTGTTTTTGGTGGTGTATCAGCGAATACTCAAATGCTGGCATTACGCGGCGGCACTGATATTTTGGTTGCAACGCCTGGTCGACTACTTGATTTGATTTCAACTAATGCCATTAAGCTCGAACGGGTAAAAACCTTAGTGCTTGATGAAGCCGATCGAATGTTAAGTCTAGGCTTTATTGACGAGCTATCTGAGCTTTTAGCATTATTACCAAAGAAAAAGCAGATTTTGTTATTTTCAGCGACCTTTCCTGAACAAGTACAGGCGTTAACTCAAGAGTTGCTCAACGACCCGGTTGAAATACAATTGCAAAGTAGTGACGCCAGTACGTTAGTACAACGGGTTTTTACCGTTAACAAAGGGGAGAAAACAGCCGTATTAGCGCATTTGATCAAACAACATCAATGGCGACAAGCGCTTATTTTCGTCAATGCTAAAAATAACTGTGAGCATTTAGCTAATAAATTATCTAAACGTGGTATTAGCGCAGAAGTGTTTCATGGCGATAAAGGCCAGAGCGAACGTAGTCGAGTGCTTGAAGAGTTTAAAGCAGGAGATATTGAAGTGTTAATTGCAACGGATATTGCTGCCCGTGGTCTAGACATTGAAAAACTCCCCGTGGTAATCAATTTTAACTTACCCAGAAGTCCATCAGATTACATGCACCGTATTGGTCGAAGTGGCCGTGCAGGTGAAGTGGGTTTAGCGTTATCGCTTATCGATCATGAAGATTACCATCATTTCAAAGTGATTGAAAAAAAGAATAAGATCCGGCTTGAACGTGAGCAAGTGGAGGGTTTTGAAGCCGATGAAGTTATCCTTTCAGACGTGGATAAACCGATGGCAAAGCCTGAAGGCTCAGGTAAGAAAAAACGCAAAAAGAAAGTACCAGTGAATGCGGATATCTGGTTGAGAAATTCTGATCCTGAATAAAAGGCAAAGCTAACAAGAGATTATGGCATTAGCAATACAGAATTTGAGCTGAAGCGCTGATGTTACACAGTGATAGCTAATGCCGCTAATGTTATATTTTTTGCCATTAGAAGATCTTCAGTATGCGCGATACAGCCGTCATAAATTACATAATTTTATGGCGCTATGGGTGCGAAACCGGCATAGAGTATATGTTTTAAAAATAGCTTTCTTTAGTTAATTACATCAATGGTGTTTTTAATCTATAAATTTGTACTCCTTCTGAAATTGTTAGACGATATAAAGTAATAAGATGCAGTGCCAAGTTCTTGTGTTTTTGTCGTTATAAAAACTAACACGTCAACGATGATTCGCCAAAATAGCGATTTAGTGTATACTTGTGGTTGCTTTCTCTACGGTTTATCGCTTTTATGGCGATTATTAGTGATGTGAATAAAAATGAGTAAATTACGCAGTTTAATTAATTGTACAATAAAATCAGTAAATGCAGGCCATAATGGTTTATTTACTGCCAATGACCTCGCGATGTTAACGCACAATAATAGTGACGCTAATTTTACTAAGTTTTTACATAAAGCGGTGAAGGCTAATGTATTAGCTAAAGTGTGCACTAATGTATTTATCAATCCTTTAGCCCCTCCTAGTAGCAAAGGGGTGCTGATTAAAATTGCTAATATTCTTCATTGGAACAAATTTATCTATATTAGTTTAGAGTCCCAGTTAAGTTTTCTCGGTGCTATTTCACAAGTAACTATGAACTATTTAACCGTGATGACAACAGGGCGATCGGGTCTGATTAAAACAAAATACGGTACTATTGAGTTTACTCACACTAGCCGAAAAGTGGCTTCGATTACAGATGATGTTTATTTTGATCCTGCAATTAGTGCTTTTAGAGCAACAGAGACGAAAGCGATTAAAGATTTAAAAAAAGTGGGGCGTAATTTTAATATGCTAGAGACTGATACCCATTCGATTGGACATAAAGTATGAATATGTTAAGCAAAGTAGTCGATCAAGTTTTAATAAATAAGCCTGAATTTATTGGTTTAGAAGATGTCGTTGAAAAAGAAATTTTGCACCACGATATTATGTCAGTGTTGCACCAAGAAGGTTTGTTGCGAAAGCTTACCTTTATCGGAGGAACGTCTCTGCGTTTGTGCTATGACTCAAGTAGATTATCTGAAGATCTCGACTTCACTGCTGGCATAGATTTTAACGCCGCTAGTTTTTCAGGACTGGGTGATGAACTGCAGCTTTTTTTACAGCGAAAATACGATTTGAATGTTGCTGTACATGAGCCAATTTTAGCTAAAGGTAATACATCAACTTGGAAAGTAACTATTGAAAAATATAATAATAGACCTGATTTACCTTCTCAAAAAATGCATATTGATGTTTGCTCTTTACCGTCTTTTGATGTTGAGCACCGACCGTTAATTGATCATTATGGGGTAAAACCGCAAATGTTAGGCTTACCGATTCCTGTGCAAAGTATGACAGAAATATTAGCAGATAAGATGGTTGCTTTTGCTTATAGAGAAAGAAGAATTAAGCCGAGAGATGTTTGGGATATTGTTTGGCTAATACAGCAAAGAGTTAAGCAAAGCTCAACGCTTGTACAGAAGAAGTTACTTGCAAGACATAAAGAGCAAGATGATTTTATTTCTTTATTAGCAAAACATACTCAGTTGATCTTAACTGGTGATGAAATAAAGAGAGATTTCAATCAAGAAATGTCACGGTTTTTACCTCAATCGGTTTCAGAAAGAACGATTTCACAAGCAGAGTTTTGGCAGCAATTGCAAGGTAAATCAGAATCACTAGAATTTGAAATGTAGCGCTAAATTTTAAAATAAAAGAATGTCTTATAATCGTTTAGAAATAGTGATAGCTATCAAGCTTTGGGGCACTTAGCGCTATAGAGTATAAATACTAAAAATAACTTTCTATCTCTGGAAAGAGCATTAAATACTAAAACAGTCTGTCCCCCCCTTAATTATATTAACCCCTATTTACTTTCAACTAATTAAATGAAAATTAGCACTTTATCAACTTAAAAAAGTCATTCACTGAATCACCGAGGAGCTCTACAGGTATATTAGCCCTATAGAGTTGAATCGATGATTGCTTGTGATACTATAGTGATACTTTATGTATTATAAATTGGGTTTATCATGAGAGTAGAACTAGTTACAACACTTAAACGACAAGCAACTAAAATACTAGCTGATCTTCACTTGTCAAAAGAACCAGTATTAATTACTGAGCATGGGCAGCCATCTGCCTATTTAGTTGATGTGGAAGATTATGAATTCATGCAACAACGAATGGAGATACTCGAAGGTGTTGCAAGAGGTGAGCAAGCTATTCAAAGTGGTGATACTTTAACGAATGATGAAGCAAAAGAGAAAATGAGTAAATGGCTGAAATAGTATGGACAACTCCTGCTCTTAGTGACTTAAACGAGATAGTAGAATACATTGCTATAAGTAATTTACCAGCAGCCAAAAAATTAGCTCGAAAAGTGTTTGATAAAATTACAAGGCTAGAGAGTCACCCCGAATCAGGAAAGATACCGCTTGAGTTAAAAAGTTTGAACTACAGAGAAGTTAATATTAACCCATGCCGTATTTTTTATAAAATAGAGAATGATCAAGTTTATATACTACATGTGATGCGGCAAGAACGTGATCTGAGAAAATTTATTTTACGGAGCTAAGTACTATCTATCTACTTAAGTAGGCGTTGACCCGTTTAATTTAGGAATTAATCATGAATATTGATGAAGATAAAATAGATGAAGCAGCATTAGCTTTGATGTATCTAACACTGCATGAGCAATGTCGAGCATGGAAACAAATCGACTGGGAAGTAACTAATAGATTACACAAAAAAGGTCTAATTTGTGATCCTGTTGGTAAAGCCAAATCTGTCGTTTTGACTGATGAGGGACTTAAACAGTCTGAAGTGTTATTTAATAAACTATTTGCAAAAAACAAATAGTCTATTTGATTCTTGTATCAACTTTGAATTGTGGTAAAAGTCATTGATATTCTAAGGCATAATGGGGCACAAAGCGCCATGAAATCATATTATTTAATAACGAAATATCGATGACTTCTTCCTCCTCCAGATGATTTTAGTACTTGCTTCTCAACCAGATCAGATAAATCCCTTACTGCTGTAGCATCGGAGGTTTTGGCTATAGATTTATATTTTCTTCTAGAAACGCCTTCTGTAAAGTCATTTGTTTCGAGTAAACGAGTAACTAGTTTTAGTTGCCGTTCATTGAACTGGGTAGCTTGATGTTTTTGCCAAAAATACGTTGTTTGAATAACTTTTTCAAATTCTGCCTTAGCGTTTAGTGCCGCTTCTTCAACTTTTGATAAAAACCAAATTATCCAGCAAGTGAGATCTATTTCACCTCGTTGTTGATTTTCTAGTTGTTGGTAATATTCATTCCTATTAGCCTCAAATACCGAAGATAATGAGAATAAACGCAAATTAGTTTGCTCAGCTTCTGCTAAACAACGCTCTGCTATAACACGAGATAATCTACCGTTACCATCATCAAAGGGGTGAATAGTAACAAACCAGAATTTGGCAATGGCAGCACGTATATAGGATGACCCCTCATAGGGCGAATTTAACCAATTTAAAAATAAATCCATTTCATGAGTTACTTCTATTTGGTTTAACCCTGGAGCTAGGTAGTGAATTTGTTGTTTTCCGTAGCGACCAGAGAGTATTTGCATTTTATCATTACGATATTCACCAATTGCCATAGGGGTAACTAATGGTTGAGACGGAAACAGTAACTGATGCCAAGTTTTAATGGTTTCATGACTTAGCTGATCATCAACAAAACGGATAGCTCTTAATAATAATTCAACCATTGAATCACTTTGTTGATGATACTTATTTCCTTTACTAATCCCTAGCTTATTTACGATACTAGAACGTACCGAATCACGATCAAATAATTCACCTTCAATTTTAGCTGATGAAAGTGTTTCATCTAGTAGTACGGCAGCTTCCCAATTTAAACGTTGCTCAAGAGTGAGCATCTTGCTCAGTTGCTTGAGGGGAGACACTGCTTGGATACATTTTTCCAATGTAGGTACAATAGCGGAGCATACCCACATAATACCCTCTGAATTAAATAAATCACTAATCAGCTCAAATTATGATTTAAATAGCGTTGGTAAACAACTTATATTTAGACCAGAGGAACGATTAAAGTGATTTTTTGATAGCATTTGCAATTTCTATTGATAAAACTGAATTTATTGCTAATTTTCAGTCCTCTCTGAATGGACAATGGATCTTTATCAATATATTCGTCAGTTAAAACCATCCATTATCATTAACAACCGAGTTTCAAAACGCCATAAATTTAAGTTTGATTTTGGTACGCCATAAAATAAAACACCAGATTGAAGACTTGATCATTATTGGGAAGCTTGTTGGACCATGAACAAATCATGGGGGTACTCTAAATTTGATAATAAATGGAAATCTGAACGCGTGTTAGTGCAAACATTAGTGGATATCGCTTCTAAAGGCGGCAACTTATTACTGAATGTTGTCCGACTGGTTTTTGAAAATTTAAAGTCTTCTATCTCGCGGTGGGACTGAAGTTATTTTCTATGGCGGAAAGGAGTCCTTCACTAGTGAGGTTTTCTGTGTACGAAAAATATTAAAATGTGTAGAGTGATGCGTTGTTTCTTTGTATAACAAAACAGAAGAGATAAGTATTGATATTAAGCCCTAAACTGGCATCTAGGGCTTTATTATAAGAATGAGCCTAATACTTCTTAGGCTCATTTAAGGTTTAGAACTTTGCACGAACGCCGATAGTGTATCGTCTATCTGCTTCGGTATAGCTCCAAGCACTGCCATATTCATTCTCGAAAATAGAGTGTTCACCCGTTAAGTTAGTGCCGTTAGCCACTACGGTTAAGTTTTCATTAATATCCCAACTGGCAGAAAAGTCTAATTGTCCTCTATCTGCACGGTAGTTATCTGAAAAGTTTAGTACGCGTTTTTCATTTTCTGTGGCCAAAAAGCTATCACGGTAGTTGTAAGCGAGTCGAACAGCAAAATCTGAGTATTCCCAAAAGCCTTGTATATTATAGGTGTTTTTAGAAATCTCTAAAAGTGGGTTACCGTTTGGTTGCTCACTATCAGCATAGGTATAGTTTGCACTTAAACCTAAACCAGACCATGCTCCAGGCAGAAAATCAAAATGTTGCTGGTAACCAATCTCAAAACCTTGAACTTTACCATTTTCACCGTTGGTATCTTTTTCAGTATCAATACCTGTTAGACCTGCATCTCTTAATCCTTCAAGGTGTGCCATACCGTCAGCATCTACGGGGAAGCTTGAACTATCAGAAAATACCATATTAGTATTGTCTACACCTGCTGAATCAAGCTGACAAACAGCATACCACTCAGTAACGTTTTGACCAGAAGTTGATGAATCAGCAACACAAGTTGATTCGGTACTTAAGAAAGACTCTACATCTTTGTAAAATACGGCGAAAGAAACCATGTTACCTTCACCAAAATAATGCTCTACTGAAAGATCAAATTGTGTGGCTCGATAGGGTTCTAAATCAATTGCGCCCTGGGTTGCTTTAGTTGCATCATTGTTAACATCAAATGCTGGACTTAATTCACCAAAATCTGCACGTCGCATAACTTTCGCTGCTGCAAATCTTACAAGGGTGTCATCATTAACAGTATAAGTAACATTCAAGCTTGGTAAAAAGTCGTTGTAATCATTTTTACCTATAACTTTAGCACCATCACGAATAACGGCTGACTCAAGGTCTGTTTGAATATAGCGACCACCTATAATGGCACTGATGTCATCAAAGTCTAAGTATGCTGATAAGTAGACTGCCGCTGTATCTTCAGAGATATCGCGGTATGCACCATCTTGAAAATCTTGATTATCTCGTAAACTACCGGTAGTGGCGTAGTTAGTTCCTGCCAGTAACTGCTGCAGTTGACTATATACGTTACCAGGGTTAGATAATCCATTATAATTAGCAAAAGTTAACAAGTCATTTTGCCCTGAAAGACCCATTTGGTCGAATGAATTATTATGACTAACCGTGCTAAAGCTATTTGGAAATGCCGCATTGTAATCATCTATCCATAACGTCGCTAGAGAACCGTCAGAATCATTAAAGGCTTTTTTGTATATGTCTTTTATTTCTTCTTTATACTGCTCATATTCATAGGTACGATTCGTCGCACGAACACCAGCCTTAACTTGAGATACCCACTCTAAACCAAGAGGCTCATCAATGCTGATATCAAAGCGGGCTGCTGTTTCATCGTTTGTCGTATTTTTTAATTCACTTTTAAAGGTACGTAACGCTAGGTTTTCTGCTGCAGTGAAAGCGTTCGGATCTGAATGAATAATGCTTGGCAGTTTATTTCCTGATTGTGAGAAAATACCATCATAAACATGCGTAGTAAGGGAGTCTGATGTGCCATCAAAGCCCGCTTGTTCAATTGGGCGTAATGTAAATTCAGAATCAGGTCTGGTACTTTCTGAAGAAGCAACAGCAATTTCACCAGAAATCAATATGCCATCACTAATGTTCCATTCACCACCTAGCGCATGAGAAAAAGAGTCAGTTTCACGGAAATCGCTATAGGTTTTAGGAATAGCAAAATCATTTGTTAGGGTATAATTGTTAAGTTGACCGTTTGCATCTTGGGTTGTTCCAGAGTTGGTCTGCAAAGAGCCAACGACACCCAAAATTGAATTACCTGATTGCTCACCCGATCGCTTTGTTCCATTTAAATCAAGGTAGAACATGCCGTCACCTGACTCTGGTGCCCACTGAAGTGATAGATTAATAGCGGTACGTTCACGATTCTCAACATATTGTTCTACGGTATGTTGGTCTCTAACGATAAATTCACCGTTTTCAGGGTTTCCTGGTAGGCCATTAACATCAATATCTTGAAATAAAGTACGCTCTATAAACTCATCTTGACGAATTTCACGATCTTGGTATGAAAGCATCGCAATGGCACCAAATGAACCTGCGCTACCAAAATCCCAGTTATTACCAATTGAACCGCTAAAAATAGGAGCCCAGTTTTCAGTTTTATCGGCATACTCACTGTCTAAAGAAACGGCGCCAATTAACTTATCCAACTCTAATGGACGTACAGTTTTCATGCTTACGGTGCCACCAAGGGCGCCTTCGATCATATCTGCGGTCGGTGATTTAACAACTTCTACCGTTTTTAAAAAGCTTGATGGAAAATCTTGCAGACTTATACCGTCACGAGAATCACCAATAGTAGAACGGCCATTCAATTCCACACGGTTTTGAGGTAAGCCACGAATTGAAACGCTATCACCAACACCAAAATCGGTATTGATTGACACACCTGTGATACGTTGTAATGCTTCGGCTATATTGTTGTCTGGTAGTTTACCAATATCTTCTGCAACAATAGCATCTACAATTCGACCATCAGCACGTTTAACTAGTGCTGCTGCTTTCATGCTGCCTAGCATACCTGTTACTTCGATGACTTCTATGTCATCAATTTGACTTTTAGCTTGCGCTTGCTCGGCCGAGATTGCATGTGTAGATAGTGTTGCTGTTAGCAAAGTACCTAATAAAATTTTGCTGCTTTGTAAGTGTTTTAATGCAGAAGTTATTTTGTTGAGTTTCATATTACTTTCCCCGTTCTTAGTATAGATGTTTATTTTGCTTTCTTTCTTTCTTTCTTTCTTTCTTTGTTTATTTTTTTAATTGTGATATTACCAATATGTTTTTCGGTAATGTTTAATTGTATTACCATAACTTAGTATGTTTACTGTTCGATTTCAAGTGTGTTTTTACCAATGGCGTCTGTTTTGGTATTACCATGCGTCTGTGGTTCTTTTGTTTATTGATGGTGATAGGAACAAAAAAAGTTCGATTTTGTTAGGGTGATTGGTATATTTATGATGGCTGAGGAGAAGAAATTGGCATAGAGCACGTTGAAAACATCTAGAGAACTAGATGAGGTATTACATTATTGAGAAAGTCTGTCAGCGGAGAGTATGGCACGCTAAAGTAAAGGGGCAACTGGAGAATGATTAACTAGAACGTTATTTGGATGCTAAAAGTTTAGCTTAAGGTAAGAAAGACAGTTACCTTTAGCAAGTGGTAACTGTTCTATCAGGTTTGATTGTTTTCGGTAAAGGTTATTACATCTTAGATTTTTACCACTAAGAGAATTAGGCTTCTCTTCTAATAGAGTATAAATCTCTCTTTTCACTACTTTTTCTTTTAATTTCTTCAAGTGCTCTTGCTTCTTCAGCATCGAATAATGTATTAATTAATCGATCAAAGTGTTCATGCATTGCCTTTCGGGCTTTTGTTGAGTCAGCTGACTTTAAAGCATTATAAATAGCTCGATGTTCGGCAATTGTTTTTGCATCATCCTTGCTGCACACTTTTGAGTAGTCTTTACTGATTTCTTTTGATGAACTTCTTATTTCCCAGAGGTTTTCAACTAAGCTGATCATGGCTTCATTTCTTGTTGAATTAGCAATAATCCTATGGAATGCTCTATCGGCAGCCTCTATATTCTTATTTGCCTCCATATCAACAAGAGTCTGATTTAATTCGTTTAATTCGTTTTCTGAAATTAAGGTTGCAGATAGCGCAGCAACTTCACCTTCTACTAATGCTCTGGCTTGGGTTACTTCAAAAGCATTTATTTTTTGAATAGATTTCTCTGCCTTTTGAGCGGCTAACACATATACACCAGAGCTAGTTTTTACTTCTACCTTTTTTCTAACCTCTAATGCAATAATCGCTTCACGAATAGTTGGCCTGCTGACACTGTACTGTGTCGCTAATTCTCTTTCTGGCGGTAACCTACTACCTACGGGGAATTTACCCGAATCAATGGATGCCTCTATTAAATCGACGATGCTCCAGAAAAGCCTTTTTGCTGCCATTTTTACCTCACCTTAATAGGCTGAAATCTTAAACTAACCATAGTGGTTTTCGTTGAGTTATTTTTTAAACAACGAAAAAATTAATATTTACATATTATATCGTAATATACAAGGTGTTGTTATACCAATAACCGGGTTTTCCTTACTGTTATGGTAAGACCAAAACAAAGCGTTAATCAATGTGTGTTAAATTACACCTGCAGCATAATTTATCGAGCCTGAATATGAAACATTGTGCAAATAAAAGAAACGGCCTATTTTGATTTGTTGCCATTTATTGATTCATTGCTTTGCTTAACTTTAGCTTAGAAAAGGTGACACTAGTATAGTCTCCGTTTTCTTTGTCAACTGCCCAATCACCAGTACCTGAACAGCCGGCATACCACATACCCTCGGCATCTTTAGTAGAGCATTGGTTATAAGCTCCTGCCTTAAAGTAATGCCAATCTCCTGTATAGCCAGCAACATTATCTTTTTCATCTATTTTACCATTAGCGTCAATATTGTTGGTTAGGTCAATTTGATAAACAACCGTTGCTCTATTTTGCAGAGTAAAATTAAGATGCATAATATTGTTAACTACATTAATGGTGTAACTAAACTCTTCACCCAATGCGACGCCTATACTTTTCGGGTCATCCGAGTTTTCCCATGTATTACCCCATACCGAGTATGCAATGTCTGTTCTATTCGGATCGTCTTTTGGCAGGTTTCGTTCGTATGTCCAAAATACTGAACCGGTTTTGTGGTTTGGCCATTTTTTATAATAGATTTTTATCGGCTCATTACCCCAGCCAAACCCATTGCCTTCAGCAATTAAGGCTTTATCTTTACCTGCATGAATTTGACCTACAACAACAGAATAAGCGGGCTTTTTTGGGTGTTTAGCATTTCTAGCAACATGATTTACCTTTAGTGTCGCCTCTAATCGGCCGCCAATTTGATCAAAGTAGGCTGCGTCTTGATGTGCCGCAAGCGCAAAGTTATTACCATAAGATTTTGTGTCAATTGAGCTATCTAACCCTCGAATCATTTGGCGTAATTCGCTACGTGTATTGGATGAGTTTTGGGTTGTTATTGCTTTATTTGGCGAAGTAAAGACCAAAGATCCATTTTTGTCTAGATAGAAAAAATCAGCATGTTGATAGCTCATCAACGCTTTTGTATCGATATCATCGGCCTTGCCATTATTATCTTGATCGAGCGGTACTGTTATTTTCCAATGAGATAAGTCAAATTTTTCAGCTGGTACATCGGATGTACTTGCACACCCTGACACCAATGTCATGAGTGAAATAAAAATTACAGCCTTGAACATAAAAACACTCCAGTGTCTGTGCATGCCCAATTGGCATGCTATTAAATAATTTTACCATTTATAACCAATGACTTTTTATCTGCTAAGTCCGTTGTATAGCTGATTTTTATAGTAAGGCATAGATATTATATTGTTTTGTAGTTTAAGTTTTGTAGCTTTAGTTTTGAAGAATTAAGTCAATGCCATCATCATACATAAACTTTTAAACTCTAAAAGCTAGTGCTAATTATAGCGCTAGCTTTATTTTCTAGAGAATATGCTTTTACTTACTCTTTTTCGCAACGACTGCTTCGGCAGTATTAGAGTGGTAAGGTGAATCGGCATTATCTGTATCTAACGATACACCTTCGTTGTAAGCTTCGAAATCATCTTCAAATACGACTGCCGTACCTTCGATATCGGAATAAACCTTCACCTCGTCAACAAAGTAAGCTGCATTTGGTATGGTTGAACCATTGTCACCCAATTTAAAAATTGCATACCTAACACCTGTCATAACATCACTAAGTGATGAAGAAGCAGACGAGAAGGCTTCTGTAGTAACGCTTGTGCCATTTATGGTAAGTGTGACTAACGGTGCAACAGCATCAGAAGCTGCTGATGCATCCCATGTCATTTCAACCTCGGTCCATGTGTCAGGTATGAATGGGATGGTAACCTCGATATTGTCTTGGTCGCGAATAACAAACTTATCAGCTTGGATACGAAGATCAAGGATGGCGTTACTGGTACTGGTAGACTCACCATATAAACCAATATATGCATCTTTAGCTGATCCATCTGCAGTTTCTGCTTTATCTTCTTTGAAGAACGAAGCGGTTAATTTACCTACAGAGATGGCGGAGTCGAGTTTAAGTCGCAACTCACCGGCATCGTCTGTCATGTTATCGGTAATTTGAGCAACTTGGTTGTCTGGGTTACCGCCTTCTCCAGGTGCTGTTCCAATAAGCTCAACAAAAGCTTCAGCTGTATTTGAGTGGTACGGTGATGCAGCGTTATCGGTATCCAGAGAATCACCATCACTATAAGCTTCAAAGTCGTCTTCAAAAGCAATTGCAGTTCCGTCGATATCTGAATATAGCTTAATATCATCAACATAATACGCGGCGTTAGGTATGGTTGAACCATTGTCACCAAATTTAAATATGGCGTACCTGACACCTGCCATAACATCACTCAATGATGAAGAGGCTGAAGAGAATGCCTCTGTAGTTACACTGGTGCCGTTGATAGTAATAGTGACCAATGGCGCTACGCTATCAGAAGCAGCGGAAGCATCCCACGTCATCTCTACGTCTGTCCATACATCGGGTACAAATGGAACGGAAACCTCAATATCATCTTGGTCGCGAATAACAAACTTATCAGCTTGAATGCGCAGATCAACGATGGCATTACTGGTGCTGGTCGATTCGCCAAATAGGCCAATATAAGCGTCTTTAGCTGAGCCATCCGCTGTTTCAGCTTTATCTTCTTTTAGAAAAGATACGGTTAACTTTCCTTCCGCTATGGCTGAGTCGAGTTTAAGTCGTAACTCACCGGCATCGTCGGTCATATTATCAGTAATTTTAGCAACTTGAGTTGGTGCTACCTCAGCGGCGCCAGTAATTGTGAATACGACTTCTGCCATGGTGTTATCTGCAGAAGAAATTGAGATGGTATCCGAAAGCGTGTCATTTTGATCAAGCAAAGAAGCAACCGTTGGGTTTGACGTATCGAGTGTGTAAGTCCAATCACCACTTACAGTAATAGAGAAAGATCCAAAGGTTGTTATGGTATCTGTTTGAGCTTCAATGGTGTTTTCACCTGAATCATCATCGTTAACAATAACAGTACCGGTAAGGGCATCAGTGATACTGTTAACAACCGTAGCGGTTAAATCACCCGAAAATGTCGCAGGGGTATTCGCCGATGCAGTTCCTATAAGTGCTGTGGCTGCTGATGTAATTGTTTCATTAAAGTCATCGTTGTCAGTATAAGTGGCTGTTACAGTGATTGCCTTACCAACTTCATTATCGGTAAGAGCATAAGTGCTCTCTATTGCATCATTAACTACTAAACCATCTGCAAACCAAGTGTATGCAACACTTTCAGCATTAAAATTGTTGTCATCGATTAGCGTAGCGGTCAGTACCTTACCTGATTCTAGTATACCTGTTATCGTCACCATACCGGCAAAGTTCATAACAACGGTATTAGTGTCGTTAGATTTAAGGACTTCTTGATAGTTGTCGTTATCAGTATAAGAAGCTGTGACGCTAACTTTAGCGCCAGACTGACTCTCAGTTAAGGTTAAAGAATTTGAACTAGCATTGGAAATTGCAATGTTATCTGCCGTCCAGCTATAAGAGATGTTTGAATCATCAACACCGTTACCATCAGTGACAGTTGCTGTTAGTGTTTCTCCTACTTTTGCTGCCCCCGAAAGTGCTATTTGACCAAATGAATTACCTGTTGTATCTGGTAGTTCGTCATTGCAACCAGCAACGGCTAAAGCAACAGCTGCCATCGCAATCGTTTTATTCACAAATTTGTTCATTGTTATAATTCCCATTATTATTGGTAAAACAATCTTGAGGTGATTGGTTTGTTTATAGTATTAAATGGTAAAACAATTTTGTCAACCATGTTGTGGCTGTAATGAAAATAAAATATAAAAGTTAAGTATTATCAAATAGTAATAAGTATAAATAAGCGCGAGGTAGTTAAACTTTAATGTTTAAGCTAGAAATATGTAGAGCTATATCAAAAAATAATTTTCAAAAAGAGTAGAGAGTACATACTTAAGCTCTGTACTCTTTGGTTATTGATTACTGCAGTAACGTTTCACTAGCCTACTTGTATTGCTCAAGGTTTTCAGCGACCGATAATTGAATAGTGTTCATGCTATCTCGGGCAACATTTATCCATTTCTTTTTATACTTATTGTCTGTTGTTACAAAAGAGATAAAAGTTAGGAGACCATTAATTGGCAATGCATAAGTTATAGTATACTGGTATTTTCCAACTGTTTTTATTTCGTACTCGTACACAGCGATTTTTGTACCTAATCTACTGTAAACCTTATCTTTTTTCCATTTTGCTTTACCACTTGCTTTGCGAAGCATATTTGAGATGGATTTATGAATCTTATTCATGCTTTTGGTATCTGCAGGTGTTTGATATTGAGTAAAAGTAAAGCTCACGTTTTGCTCTTTATTACTAAACGCAAAAGCAGGGGGCGTTTTTTGTTTACCGTACCGTTTGTGCAAAACCGACTGAGATAGTTGTTTTAGCTCTGTTGGAAGATTAATGGCCAGCTGGTTTTGGAAAAAGGTATAGCTATTTGTTTCTGCAGCCTGAACAACAAAGCTAAATAAAAATAGTATAGGGTAAAGTAGTTTCATCATATATCTCGTGTTTATTGGTTGGAGATTAATAGCCACTATGGCTATTGTTAATTTGGTAAAAAGTGGCTTGCACATAGTCATGCGGGTCACCGGAATTGTTCTGATTGTAAACGCCTGCTTTAAAATACATGTACTGATCACCTTGATCATATCCGCTTTGGGACATGTCAACGACTTGGGTGAATTCACTGCCGTCAATCTTGTTTACTGTCACTGCAAGTTCGTGGCCTTGTACGGTAATTGAATAGCTGAACTTTTCATCTAAAGGGATGCCATTAGCAGGGTTGCTGGCGCTATTACTGCGACTTCCGATAATTTCATAATAAATATCTTCTCCCCCTAGAATTTCATGAGCAAGATAAATGGCACCGTAAGTATTCTCTGGCAGTTTACGATAGTACAGCCGAACAGGCTCATCGTCATTGGCATGAATTTGGCCAATGATGACACGACCAATTTGATAATCTTCACCGGTGGTTGTCACATTATTAATTGCCAGTTCAACATCAAGTGTTCCATCGATACCGCCTGCATTGTCTTGATCTGCCTGAGGAGCTGTAGAAAATACCCAGTTATTTGGGTTCACCCCTTGTGTCTTATAACGGGAGTCACCTCGGCGTAACATTTCTCTTAATTCTGTACGAACATACTTTGTATTGGTCGAGGTGCGATAGCCAGAAACGGATGTACTAAATCGTAATCCTCCATCGTGTGACAACGTAAAAAATCTTGGATCAAAATAGCCATTAGATAGGTTATCCTCTTTAATACTATCTGATTTTCCATTATTGTCTTCATCCGTTGGCACGCTTAAATACCAGTCGATTAATTCAATGCTATGACTTGTCTCTTGCTCACAGCCAAATAATTCTAACTCTACAATTTCGCTTACCTGTGAAACTTCATTTCCTGCTAGCTCAAGCTTGAAAAATAAAGCAGTAGTTGCTTGTGATTCTGTAGCGGTTAAGTCAATTAAATCAGGAATGAGGGCGTTGTTTTTGCTCTGTTCAACACTGTCTAATAATTGCCAGTTTTCTTTATCTTTCGACGTATAAACTTTGAACAGGTGGCTAAAATCCAAACTTTGCCAAGTGACAATTAATGCTTTTAACAGTGCGGGTTCCGCAAGTTCTATAATAATATTTGTATCTAAGTTGGGGGCTATCCAAACTGATTCGTTGGTCTTGTTGCCATCGAATAGCGCTGGCAAATTTGCGCGGTCATTTTCAACGTAAACTGTTGAAATAGTTAATGGGTAATTTACCTCGCAACTTATGTCATCAATATTAATCGGTGTATCTGTTTGACCTACTTCTGGAGCTTGTACTTGTGGCATAGTTGATACATCAGGAGAACTTCCGCCGCAGCTAGCTACCCCAAACAGGGATAGTAGTGTCAAAATTGTATATATTCGCATGGATAACCTTATTTACTGCTGAGTTTGAATGATCACTTATGTTTATTGCTTGCTTATTTAGCTCGTTTGCATACTCCCGGTGCTCACATTTCTAATAGGGCTACTTTCTGGTTTATCTAGAGGAGCATGGAACAATCCTAAAGGGGTTTTACACCAACCCACATACCTTGGTCAACCAAAAAATATAATTGGTCACCCGTTTTTCGAGGTTTAAATGTTGATAATCAAGCCCACGAATATTCAAATGCAATATTCGCTGCTGCTAGCTCATCCGCGTTACCTAAGGGCTGGATAGTACATTGCTGCTCATATCTCTACTTACTTATGTCTTTTCTGGTTAGTTGGTGAGTGTTTTTTGGTAATGTTTTTGGTGTGTATCTATATTGAATTGTTTTACCAAAATGGTTGACAATGGTTTTGTATGCTGCTTGAATAAAGAGAATGAAATGATGGAAAGAATATAAAATAACTATAATTAATTGGAAGATAACTATGTCTACTGCTAACAAGTTAAATAAAATCAGCCGTATATTGCGCCAACAAGGCGGCTATTATAGAAAGTTTTTATGTGCTTCTACTTTGCTTTCTTTAATTGCGCTTCCAACGCTAGCTGCGCAAGAAAATGAAAATCAAGTAGAGTCAACAATTGAAGTAGTCAACGCCGATGGCGAAGTTGAAGTCATAGAGGTTTACGCGGAACTATGACTCGTTCTTTGAATGAGAAGAAACACAATACCGCCATTGTTGATGCCGTCGCCGCCGCTGATTTTGGGGAACTACCCGGTTTATCATTATCTGACGTTATCGAAAATATATCAGGCGCATCGGGTCATCGCTTGAAAGGGAGCCAAAATGAAATATCCATTCGCGGATTAGGTTCATACTGGGGATATTCAACATTTAATGGTCGTACTATTACAAATGCTGGTCCTGGACGTGCAGTTAACTTTAAAAAATTCCCTTCTGAACTTGTAGATAAAGTAGTTATTTATAAATCTCAACAAGCTGACTTAGTTGAGGGTGGTACTTCTGGAACAATTGATGTTAATTCTTTGCGAGCTGTTGATTATGGCGAAGCTCTAACTACGATTCAGGCAACAGGTATCTACAATTCATATTACCAAGATGTAGATGGTGACGTATCACCATGGGGCAGAAAGTTTGTTGTTTCCACGGTGCAACAGTGGGAAACGGAAAACCTAGGGGACATGGGTTTTACCTTTGGCTTAAATCATACTGATTCTGCCAATCCAGAAGAAAACTATGGTGGTAGTTCACAAATGGGAGTTTGTGCATTACGTGCTGCTGATGGCTCAAATTTAATCGGTGGTAGTAATTGTGCGACTGGACAACAGGGTGTAAGTTCTGGTCGTGTAGGTCGTGAACCTGAAATTGGCGTTGATACTGACTTAGCAGACTTTGATCAAAGCAGTATATTTTATGTACCAAATGACGCTTACTGGCGCACAGGCGAAGATGAAGATATTCGAACTGGTGCGGTATTTACCTTTCAGTGGGTACCCACTGATAAATTAGATATCAATTTTGATTATGAGTATTCCGATCTAGAGTATACGGAAAAGCGTATGGAACTAGCACTAGATTCTCGTAGAGATGACTTGGCAGATCATATTGTATCTGATGATCATACTTTGCTTTATGCAACCGGAGAAGCTAGACCTACACTACAAGGTGAAAATCGCAATCAAGTTGATGAGTATCGCGGTGGTGGACTTGAAATTGAATATGCTCCTACAGATGAATTAACCCTTGCTTTAGATTTATCCTACTCAGAGTCTTACCGCTATCGTTTACGTGACCGTACTAAATTCCGCTCAACCGAACGTTATAACTATGCACTAGATTTTCGTGGTCGAAATGTACCAACACTTACTTGGTTAGATGATAACCGCTTAGGCCCTGATGATGCCGGCTTTGTATCTTCACAAGCATTCGATGCTAGCAATATGATTAACTTTGTTAATGATGGCCACGCATATGTTGAATACCGTCGTGCACATGAGCATCGCAATGACGATATTTTTGCAGTTAATTTTGATGGAGAGTATCAATTAGATAATGACTACTTATCTAGTATCAAAGCAGGTTTTAGATATTCAAAAGAGCATTTAGTTGATTACGTCAGTAATGACGTTTCTTTAGTCATTGCCGATGGCTCGCAAAGAAATGGTGCCAGTGACAATGAAGATAACAGCTGGGATGAGTTAAACCCCGATGCAAACGCGGGATTAATTAATGGCATTATTAATAATTGCCAGAATGGCCACTCAAATAACATTCAATTTACTGAAGAGCCTGGCTCAGGTGGTGATGCTACCCGTTATGCTACATATGATCACAAATGTTTTATTGGCCAAATATTGGGGCAGCTTCCTGATGCCAGTGGAACCGGGTTTTATGATATAGGTGAAAGAGCAGACGGCCGAGATGGTGCTGATCGTGACGTCACTGAAACTATCACAGCAGCCTATTTGATGGCCAACATAGATACTGAAATTTCAGGTACTCCTGTGTACGGTAATGTTGGTGTACGCATGGTGAAAACTAAAACGCATTCAGATGGTTGGGGCGATAAAGTTTACATCACTTCTACTGAAAGCAATGAAGGTGATGTGACATGGGACTCCGTTATTAATCCAACAGGAGATATTGAAGCGGTTACTTTAGATTCACAATACACCGAATGGTTGCCTAGCTTAAATTTAACCTTTCATGTTACAGACGAGTTCTATATTAGAACGGCAGCGTATCGCTCTATGTCACGTTTTCAAATGAATGCTATGTCAGCGGGTGTTAGTTACGAAACTTGTGAAGATGAAGACGATACTGTTTGTGATCCCGGTACTAATACCGACTTTTCACAAGTGATACGTAGTGGAGATGCTAGTGGTAACCACTTGGCACCATATACGGCGTGGAATTATGACGTGTCTTTTGAATATTACCCATCGGAAGATGCTGCGTTGACCGCCGCTTTTTATCACAAGTCATTTACCGGTGGTTACGATGTTAAAACTGAATATCGTGACATTACTGTGAATTTAGATGGAGTAGATACCCTTTATCCAGACGTTGCCCATGTAGTAAAGCAAACTTCTGAGGATGAATCGGTTATCAAAGGTGTTGAGTTTACAGGTCAAAAACATTTTGTTGAATTACCAGAGCCGTTTAACGGTTTAGGTGCTAAATTTGCGTGGAATTACGCTGAATCTGATTTTGTCACCGCAGAGCCTGCGAGCTCGGGTATTGTTCCTGATGCGAATTTATTTGGATTTTCGAAAAACGTAGCCTCTGCTTCTATCTATTGGGAAGGCGATGACACCACAGTACGTTTATTGTGGAAACACAGATCTAAGTACCTTCAACCTAATAGTTTACCGTTTCCTGACCGTTCACATCGATATGTTCAAGCTGCTAATTACCTCAATATGTCAGCTAAATATAAGATTAATTCAAATGTTAGTTTGTTCTTAAAAGGTCTCAATCTGACTAATACTCCGCAAGTGTATACCCGAGGTAATGATACCACTATTGCAGATTATTCACGTTCAGGTACTAAGTGGGAGTTTGGTATAAAAGCAAAATTCTAACCCCGTATTGATCGTTGCGAGTGATTTCAATCACTCGCTAGAAAGAAAAGTTATGAAGTCATCGTAATGGAATATTAATGGGGCTTCATCCATTTATTAAAGAGAAAAATGCAGCTCATTTATTTAACAGGTGAGCGATGATTCATGTCATCAAAGCATGTACTATTTTATTTAGGAGTTAAATATGTCTAAACCTACGATTGGTTTTATTGGTCTTGGCCTTATGGGTGGGAACATGGTTGAAAACCTTCAAAAACGTGGTTTTCAAGTCAATGTAATGGATCTTAATAAAGATGCAGTAGCAAAAGTTATTGCCCGAGGCAATGCTAGCGAAGTTGCGTCAGGAAAAGAACTTGCTGAAAAAAGCGATATCGTAATGCTTGCCCTTACCACTTCGAAAGTCGTTGAAATGGTAGTTTACGGTGATGAAGGTATCTTATCTGGTATCAAGGAAGGTTCTGTATTAATTGATTTTGGTACCTCAATCCCGGCCTCTACTCGCAAAATAGGTGCAGATTTGGCGGCAAAAGGCGCTGGAATGATCGATGCTCCTTTAGGTCGAACTCCTGCACATGCGAAAGATGGTTTATTAAACATCATGGCTGCTGGTGATATTGATACTTTCAATAAAGTTAAAGCTGTTCTCGATGAACAAGGTGAGAACGTATTTCATTTGGGTGCTTTAGGTGCTGGTCATACGACTAAGCTTATAAATAACTTTATGGGGATGACTACCGTTGCTGCCATGTCTCAAGCATTTGCTGTAGCCAAGTTAGCAGGCGTAGACGGTCAACAGTTGTTTGACATTATGTCAGCAGGTCCATCTAATTCGCCATTTATGCAATTTTGTAAATTCTATGCAGTAGATAGTGAAGAAAAACTAGGTTTTTCAATTGCAAATGCAAACAAAGATTTAGGTTATTTCAACGAAATGGTTAAAGATCTGGGTAGTGAATCTCTTATTGCGCAAGGTACCTCTACTAACCTGCAGGCTGCTGTTGATGCAGGTCTTGGTCAAAACGATGTGCCAGTGATTTTTGACTACTTCCTTAAGTTAGAAGAGTAATGTCGCTAAAATACTTGCTCGGTAAACACAAAAGTTTAGAGACTCACATTTAGGGTGTTCTCTCATAAGACTTTTTCTTACATGGAGTTGTAAAAGTCTTAACTTTTTTTTCAAAACAGAAATTACAAATGGTAAACAAATGAAAATACTTGCAGTCATACTTTTATCTTTGATCCTAACAGCTGAGCTTTGTGCAAAAGAGTATTTGGTTGATTCGCCTAAAGCGTTTAAAAAAGTCGTTAAAAATGTTGCGGCAGGAGATACTGTTAAGTTAGCCAATGGCATATGGCATGATTTTGAGATTTTGTTTACTGGTACAGGCAATAAAGATAAACCAATTACGTTAACCGCTGAAACTAAAGGTAAGGTGATATTATCTGGTCAGTCTAACCTTCGTTTAGCCGGAGAGTATTTGGTTGTTTCAGGTTTAGTCTTTAAAAATGGTTTCACTCCAAGCAGTGAAGTGATCGCATTTCGTCGCAATAAAAAGCATTTTGCTTATCATTCACGCGTAACTGAAACCGTGATTGAGGATTACTCAAATCCAGACAAGCGTGAAGGTGATTATTGGGTGGCGTTGTATGGTCAGCACAACCGTTTTGACCATAACTACTTAGCAGGAAAACGCAATAAAGGTGTCACTTTGGCGGTTCGCTTAAATAGTGAAAATAGCCAACAAAATCATCATCTCATTGAATATAACTATTTTGGTCCACGGCCCATTTTTGGTTCAAATGGCGGCGAAACACTTCGTATTGGTACGAGCCACCATTCATTAACCGATTCATTTACGGTTGTTGAAAACAACTACTTCGACCAATGTAATGGTGAAGTAGAAATTATCTCGGTTAAATCAGGTAAAAACCAACTACGTAATAACGTATTTTTTGAATCCCGCGGTACATTAACGCTACGTCACGGCAATGGTAATGTTATTGAAAATAATGTGTTTTTTGGGAATGGTGTTGATCATACAGGCGGTATTCGAGTGATCAATAAGGACCAAATTATTCGCAATAATTATTTGGAAGGCTTAACCGGCTATCGTTTTGGTAGTGGACTCACCGTTATGAATGGTGTGCCTAATTCGCCCATTAATCGTTATCATCAAGTAGATAATGCTTTAATTACCAATAATACCTTAATTAATGTTGATCATATTCAAATAGCTGCAGGTAGTGATGCAGAACGCTCTGCAGTACCGATTAATTCAAAAGTCGAAAACAATCTAATTTTCAATGAAAACAATCAACAACCATTTACCTTGTTTGATGACATTTCAGGAGTAGAATTTTCTAATAATGTTGCTAATACCAAGGTGGTTACAGCTCTAGAATCAGGTATTTCTCAACAAAAATTAGTCTTAGTACGTGCCGAAAATGGCTTACTTTATCCATCCAACTCAGTACTCGGTGTTAGTAAAGAACTATCGCCAATAACTAAAGAGCAAACAGGACCAAATTGGTATCCCAAAAGAGCGGGAGACACAGCTTTTAATAGCGGTAAGATTATCGAAGTTGAGGCAACAGAAGATGCCTTGTTTAATGCGGTAAAAGCTGCGCAAGATGGTGATGTGTTAGTACTTAAAACAGGGCGATATAACGCGCGCAAGGTTATTAATATTAATAAGACCATCACTATAAAATCTAAACATAGGCAAGAAGCGCGTTTGACATTTGAGCGTGGCACATTTTTCGAGATTGTTGATGGTGGAAGTTTAACTTTAGACGGCTTAGACATTAATGGTAGTAATAGCCCTGATTATTCTGGTAATACCTTGATTCGCACTAAGAAGTGGGGCATGACCGCAAACTATCGTTTAGTGATAGAAAATACGCGGATTGAAAATTTAGATATTAATCATTCATTCCATGTTTTTGAGTCAGGTAAAGGCGCTTTTGCCAATCAAATTCGACTTGAGAATAATCAGTTTCACAATATTAGTGGTGATATTTTACGTTTAGATAAAGAAATTGAAGACCTAGGTATATATAACGCTGAGTATGTTGAGTTAGTGAATAACCAATTTGAAGGAGTCAAAGGTGCTCTCGTTAAACTTTATCGTGGTGGCAGTGATGAAAGTACTTTTGGACCGCATTTGTTAATGAAGGGCAACCAAGTGCAAAATCTTGGCTTGGGTAAACGCAATAAGAGCAATGCCAGTCTATTTTTACACGGTGTGCAAGTGAGCAATATTGAAGATAATCAATTAAGTAATGCAGCGCCCATTGTTGTTGAACATACCGTTGGTGAGCCTAAAACAAGCATAATTAACAATCAGTTAAATATCTCTCCAAGTATCGCTGAGTTAAAGAGTAAAGGACTGCATACCGCCACACTTAGTAATAAGATTGTTAAATAGGATGGTTGATATGAAAGCACTACATCAATCACTTTTTGCCATTGCGACTATTATCTTGCTAATAAGTAATTGCGTCCAAGCAAAGCAGAGCCCTAATTTAGTGATCAGCGCTCAAGATGTGGCTATGATGCAAGCGGCGATAAAAGGCGATGGCTCATTTGCAAAAACGTTCATTAAAACCAAAGCAATAGTTGATGCTCAAATGGCATTGCCGATGAGTGTGCCTACTCCTGCTGACGGTGGCGGAGGTTACACTCATGAGCGTCACAAGAAGAACTACCAATTGATGTATAACGCCGGCGTTATTTATCAGCTTAGCCAAAATAATAAATATGCCGATTATGTACGGGATATGTTACTTGAGTATGCTGAATTATACCCTTCTATAGGTTTACACCCTCAACGTAAAGTTAACTCTCAAAATCCAGGGAAATTATTTTGGCAAAGCCTCAATGAAGCTGTTTGGTTGGTATACACCATTCAAGCCTATGACCTAGTTCATGACTCCTTAGCAGATGATGATATTAACAAGATAGAGCAACAACTATTGCGACCCGTAGCAATTTTCTTATCTGAGGGACAACCTTCTACGTTCAATAAAATACATAATCATGGTACATGGGCAGCCGCCGGTGTAGGTATGGCAGGGTATGTAATGAATGAAGCTGAATGGGTTGAAAAAGCGCTTTATGATTTAGAAAAATCAGGTAAAGGTGGCTTTTTACGACAATTGGATGAGCTGTTTTCACCGCAAGGTTATTACAACGAGGGACCATATTATCAACGCTATGCCTTGATGCCATTTATTACGTTCGCAAAAGCAATTAATAACAACCAACCGGAACGAAACATTTTTGACTACCGTGATGGGGTCATATTGAAAGCGATTACTACCACAATTGATTTGAGTTACAACGGTTTGTTTTTTCCTATTAACGATGCCATCAAATCAAAAGGTATTGATACTATTGAGTTGGTTAACGGTGTAACTATCGCCTATGGTTTGACTCAAGATAGCCGTTTATTAGACATTGCTAGACAGCAAGGACAAATCATTTTGACAGGTGATGGCCTAAAAGTCGCAAAGGCATTAGATGCAGGTCGAGTAACGCCTTACCAATTTACTTCGACGGCTTTTGGTGATGGAGCAGACGGTACAGAAGGTGCCTTTGTCGTTATGCGACAACATGCTGATGGCGAGCCGGCTGACAAAGGACAAGCGTTAGTATTTAAACCCTCGGCACAAGGTTTAGGTCATGGTCATTTCGATAAACTCAACTGGCAATTTTATGATAAAGGGGCTGAAATAGTTTCGGACTATGGGGCTGCTCGTTTTCTCAATGTTGAAGCCAAGTATGGTGGTCGATATTTACCAGAGAACAAAACTTACGCTAAACAAACTATTGCGCATAATACCGTAGTTGTTGACGAGCGTAGTCATTTTGATGCAAGCACTAAACTTGGTAATCAACATCACCCAGAGTTATTGTTCTTCAAACATACTGCGCAGGGCAGTGTTTCATCGGCGCAAATTGATACAGCTTATCAAAAGGTGAATTTGCATCGTACTATGGCGTTAGTTAAATTGCCTGACTCAGGTGAGCCGCTAGCGTTTGATATCTTTGGCGTGAAAGGTGATGAATTTCATCAAATTGATTTGCCATTGCACTATCAAGGTCAATTAATTGATAGTAGTTTTGCGCGAAATGCCTTTGCGAAGAGCTTAACACCGCTAGGAAATAGTAATGGTTATCAACATTTGTGGTTAACTGCGCAAGCTAGGCCTGAGGCAGGCTTGGCAAAAATAACATGGTTAAATGACAATGGTAGCTTTTACACTCATACCGCGATAGTTGATGGTGAAACTGAGGTGTTATTTACTCGTACAGGTGCTAATGATCCTAACTTTAACTTACGTAATGAAGCAGCTTTTATCTACCGTAAAAAAATGTCCAAAGCACATCGTTTTATTAGCGTGATAGAGCCTCATGGTGTTTACAACCCATCAAAAGAATTTACCTTAGCGGCTACTTCTAAAATTTCCGCTTTAAACTATCAATTTGAAGATGAATTAGAACTGATAAAGGTTAGGTTAGTAACTGGAAAACAGTATCTACTAGCAATTAATCATAAAGAACATTTACCAGCAAAAACCAAGTTTTCATATCAAGGCACTGACTACCTATTCAGTGACCGTTTTCATTTATTTAAAATAATTACGAAGCAGTAAGGCGAGGATTTATCATGAACGAAAGTGCCCACTTTTCACTTGGCAGTGAGACTGAAGTTGAAGATATAGGCGGTGGATTAAAGCGTCAAATGCTCGGCTTTAATCATGAATTAATGGCAGTTAAAATTTGGTTTGATAAAGGCGCTATTGGCTATAATCATGCACATAGACATTCACAAGTGACTTATGTACTCGAAGGTGAATTTCATTTTAATATTGATGGTGTAACTAGAATATTAAAGCCAGGGGATAGTTGCTATATACCACCACATGCAGATCATGGTGCCACATGCCCCACTGGCGGAATATTAATTGATACCTTTAGCCCCGCACGAGAAGACTTTTTAGAGGATGATTCATAATGAAAATGAAAAATTTACGTTGGTGGATAATTGCCTTAATTGCATTGGCTACTGTTATCAACTACATAGATCGTCAAGCGCTAAGCGTTTTATGGCCTGATATTGTTGAAGATTTATTTCCTGATAAGTCGGCGCTAGAGCGAAAACAAATATATGCAAATATCTCTATTGTTTTCGTTTTCTCTTATGCTTTTGGGCAAGCGATATTTGGCAAAATTTTTGACTGGTTAGGCACTCGAATAGGTTTTGTACTATCCATTGGCGTTTGGTCACTGGCAACTGCAGCACACGCATTTGCTCAAGGTGTGCTAAGTTTTAGCATTTTCCGTGCAATATTAGGTGTGGCAGAGGCAGGAAATTGGCCTGGTGCAGCTAAGAGTAATGCAGAGTGGTTCCCAACGAAAGAAAGAGCTCTGGCTCAAGGAATTTTTAACTCAGGTGCTGCAATCGGCGGTATTATTGCAATTCCACTTATTGCCTTTTTGACCGTTTATTTTAGTTGGCAGATGGTCTTTATTATTGTCGGGCTGGTTGGTCTATTATGGCTCATTCCTTGGCTAGTATTAGTAAAAGCACCACCTAAAGAACATCCTTGGCTTACTGAGGAAGAACGCACGTATATTTTAACCGGACAAAGAAGTTGTGAAGATGATTGTGCGTCATCTGAAGAAGAGTACAACCCTTCAACAAAGGAATTACTTTCGCGCAAGCAAAGTTGGGGAGTAATTATTGCTTCTGCAGCAATCGACCCTATTTGGTGGTTGTTTGTTTTCTGGATTCCTATTTACCTAAATGAAGTGTATGGCATGGATGTAAAGTCTATTGGTATTTATGGTTGGGTGCCATATGTTGGCGCAATGTTTGGTGCTTGGTTTGGTGGTCTTCTTGCCCAGAATAGGATGAAGGCGGGTTGGAATACCGACAAAACACGTAAGTTAACCATTACCTTAGGTTGTTTTATCATGTTGCCAGCGCTATTAGCCATGGCTAATCCTGGAGCACCTGCTACTGCGGTAATGATCATGGCAATTATACTATTTGGCTTTCAGACCGCTATTGGTAATGTTCAAACGCTTCCGAGTGACCTCTATGGTAAAAAAGCGGTGGGAACCCTCGCTGGCTTATCAGGAATGGCAGCGAAGTTAGGCGCGGTTGGTCTTACGGCACTCGTTCCAATTTTAACTGCTGATGGTAATTATACTCCTGCATTTATAATTGGCGCTTCTCTAGCTGTTATTGCAATGGCTGCTGTTTGGATTCTTATTCCAAAAATTGAACCGTTAAAAAAGCAAGTAACTGCTACTGTTAAAAGTACTCAACCAATACAAGATAAAGGTTAGCTCGATGAAGAACATTTATTTATTCGGCGAATGTATGATTGAGTTGATGACGACTTCGCAAAGTAATTCATCAAACTCTTTATCAAAGACGATGAAACAGTCATTTGCCGGTGATGTTTTTAACACCGCGGTTTATTTAAAACGCACCTTTGCAGATATGAAAGTGAATTTAGTGACAGCGGTTGGAAAAGATAATTTTAGCCTAGCCATGATCCAATATTTTGAACATGAAAATATTGGTACTGACTTAGTCTTTCAGTCAGATAGTAGGATACCTGGGCTTTATGCTATTCAGCTAGACGATGAAGGTGAGCGTAGCTTTACCTATTGGCGTGAAAACTCTGCAGCTCGTCAAGTAATGCAACATATCGGTGAAACAGCGACTGATACGCTATCAAAAGGCGATATGTTTTTCTTTTCAGGTATCTCTTTAGCGGTTATTGAACCAAGCGCTAGGAATAACTTTTGGACTATGCTTGGTGAATTGAAATCTGCAGGGGTAAAAATTGTATTTGATCCAAACTATCGTGCCCGTATGTGGGATAGCCAAGAACAAGCAAAAGCGCAATTTGAAAAAGCATTTGAATTAGCCGATATTGCTTTACCTGGCGTTGATGATTTTGAACAATTATATGGCCTAACAACTTCTCAGGCTGTTTATGATTTTTGCAAAGCTTATCAACTTGAAGAGTTAGTGATTAAAAATGGCGAAGCAGGAATTTTCTGTTATGCAGATAGGCTCGCTTATCATTTCTCTATCACTCCGGTAAAAGATGTTGTTGATACTACTTCAGCGGGTGATTCGTTTAATGGTGTATACCTTGGTGCAAGATCAAATGGCTTCACCCTCAGTGAGGCAATTGAGCTTGCATCTAAAACTGCTGGATTTGTTATTCAGCACCATGGTGCCATTGTAGAACAGTGCGCGTATCAACATTTTATTAAAGAACAAACTATTTAGCTGTTTTTTATCTTATTAATTTAAAGGCAAACAAATGGAAACATTTTCCACACTGATGGGGAAGCAGACTCTGCTACCCATAATTCAGGCAGACACTATTGAACAAGGCTTAGCTATTGGTAAAGCTATGGTTGCTGCAGATATTCATTTAGTAGAAGTTGTACTGAGAACAGAAGCTTCTATAGATATTATCAAGGTATTAAAAAAAGAGTTACCAGCGTTGAAAGTTGGCGCTGGTACGGTTATTGATGCTGGAATTTTAAACCAAGCTCTTGATGCTAAAAGTGATTTTATTATAACACCTACACTATCTACTAGCTTACTAACTCAACTTGCTAATTGTCCTGTACCGGTATTACCCGGTGTGTCGAATGCTGCTGATATTTTGCTAGCACGTGACTTTGGCTATTGCCAGTTGAAATTATTCCCAGCATCACTATCTGGTGGCGTTGCTTTTTTGTCTGCCATGAGTGCAGTTTTTAGAGATATTACTTTTTGCCCTACAGGGGGAATTACTCAAAGTAACCAGCAAGAATATCTAGATTTAGCCAATGTTTTTGCCGTTGGAGGCACTTGGGTTGCTAAGCCTGATTGGATAAAAATGGGCCAGTGGTCAAAAGTTACAGCTGCTTGCAAAGCAGCGCAGAGTGTTGATTAAAATGGCGGGTATATCAGAACTAATTAATAATGGCTTTGTCTTTGGTGATGAGCTAAGCGTGCTTTTTAACTACGCTAAAGAAAACCAGTTTGCTCTACCTGCGGTAAATGTTGTTGGTACTAATTCTGTTAATGCGGCTCTAGAGGCAGCAAAAAAGGTTAACTCGCCTATCATTCTTCAATTGTCTTATTCTGGCGCAGCGTTTTTTATTGGCAAGGGCGTAAATTTATCAACAATGGAAGCCGCTATCCAAGGAGGTGTCATTGCGGCTAAATATATTAAAAGTGTCGCTAAGTTTTATGATGTGCCAGTTGTTATTCATACTGATCATGCATCAAAAAAATTGCTTCCCTGGATCGATGGGTTATTAACCGAAGGAGAAAAACACTTTGCCTTAACTGGGGAGCCATTGTTTAGTTCCCATATGATTGACTTGTCTGAGGAAACTTTAGAAGAAAATATCGTTATATCGACTCATTATCTAAAGCAAATGTCAGCCATGAAGATGACTTTAGAAATTGAACTTGGTTGTACCGGTGGTGAAGAAGATGGCATAGATAATACCAATATAGATAATGCTAAGTTGTATACCCAGCCCGAAGATGTTGCCTACGCGTATGAAAAATTAAACGAGGTCAGTAACAATTTCATCATTGCTGCTTCCTTTGGTAACGTCCATGGTGTTTACAAGTCAGGCCATGTCAGTTTAACACCAATGATATTAAAAAAATCTCAAGCACATGTTGCCAATAAGTTCTCACTAGGGCACCACCCTTTAAATTTTGTTTTTCATGGTGGCTCCGGCTCGGATATAGGGGATATTAAAGAAGCTATTTCGTATGGCACAATTAAAATGAATATTGATACTGATACCCAGTGGTCATGTTGGCAGGGTGTTCATCAATATTATCAAAAAAACAGGAAGTACTTACACAGTCAAATTGGTAATCCTAAAGGTGAAGAGCTTCCTAATAAAAAGTTCTATGATCCTCGGGTTTGGTTACGTACAGCTGAGGAAGCTATGTGTGAAAGGTTACAGAAGTGCTTCCTTGATTTGAATTGTGTTAATAGGTTTTTGTAGAGCGAGTCAAAGCCATATTATTGTTCCAATTTAGAAAGGTATTATTATGAAATATAAAAATATTAACTCCAGTGGTAAAAAGTCAATTGCCTTAGTTGCTCATGATAATAAAAAACAAGATCTTGTCGCGTGGTGCCAAACTTACCAAAACCACTTATCAACTCATCAGCTCTATGCAACAGGCACAACAGGTCAGTTATTAGCAGAAAAAGTGAAGTTATCTATAACCAAATTAATCAGTGGGCCTTTGGGAGGGGATCAACAAATAGGAGCATTAATCACTGAGAGTAAGATAGATATGCTAATATTTATTTGGGATCCCTTAGAAGCTCAACCGCATGACCCTGATGTTAAAGCTTTATTGCGCCTTGCTGCTGTGTGGAACATTCCTGTTGCTTGTAACCTTGCTAGCGCAGAGTTTTTAATTAACTCGAGCTTGTTTCATTTGAGTTATGCGAGAAAAGTACCTGACTATGAAAAATACCTTAGTGAAAGAACATGATTATCCACCATTTATATTATTTTTAGCTTCAATCTTCATAATCTTAATTGTTTGTGCTTTTCCCGCTAATGCAACAGATTCAATCAAGATATTAAAGCCTATTTTAGGATTTGATAAAAGGGCGCAGCATAAAGATGAAGTTATAATACGTTCACTTGAAATAACGGAAGCAGAGTTTGGGCCATTTACTTTTGAAGCTGTTAATGTAGATATGACACCCAGTAGAGCGTTAGCCTCTATAAAAACAGGTAATCTTATTAACACCTTTATTGCACCAGCAAGTGACGTTTGGGATAAAAGTGCTATTCCGATAAAAGTACCTATCAGACAAGGGTTATTAAGTTACCGCTTGCTATTAATCAATAAGCAAGACTTAACTAAATACAAGGGAGTGCAAACGCTTGATGAGTTAAATCAATTAACAGCAGGTCTGCAACATGGCTGGATTACTACTAAAATATTCAAAGAATTAGAAATGAACATGATCACGGGTCATAATTTTGAAGGCTTATTTTTGATGTTGAATAAGCATCGCTTTAATTACTTACCTCGTGCTATTTACGAAATTTATGATGAGTTTGAAAGCCGAAAAGAGCAATTAAACAATGTCATTATCGAGCCAACATTAGCTTTATATTTGCCAATGGTGACTTATGTTTATGTTTCACCTACAGAGCCATTGATAGCGAAAAGAATTAATGCTGGTTTACGCAAATTAGTTGCTACAGGTGAGTTGACAGAAATTTTGAATAAGTACTATGAAAAAGATATTCAAAAAGCCAACTTGTCGAATAGGCATATCATTAAAATTAATAATCCATACTTCGATGATAAAGCAGTGTTAAATGATAAAACTTTATGGTTTCAACATAACGATTGATAAGCAACATCACTCTACTTGATTCTCGTTTTTCTCTGTGACTAGTTTTTTTATTTAGTTGATGAGCATGATAATGCCATAGAAGTTATGTGCTAATTCATCTGGGAATTTAAGCGTTTTTGGCCACAGAACTCTTATTTTGCACTAGTTGTTTCACTTGAATTTTTTATTTCTGCTAATTTGTTCAGATAGCTATCAATTGTCGATCTAGCGGAAGCAGTTAAGCCGCCTTTGTCATGTTGATCCTTTATTAAAGACTCAACTTGGGAAAATATATGATCAACATTTATGTTAACTTTTTCTTTGTTATGTTTGTCGGTTATATCAACAGCGCCTGAATCATGGTTACCAAATAAGTTTAACCAAGCGTCTGTTTTATGACCTAAAGCCATCAACTTTTGAAAGTAACTTTCTGATGAAGAACTTCCTTTTATAAGATCAGCAATTGCACATACGATGGATACAGGGCTTAATAATAAGTCTCGCATCGCATCGATAGATAATTTCACCTGAAAAATAAAAACATTTTTAATTAAGGCCCGTCGTGAAGTTTTAGGTTCGCCCATAACCACTCCTTTAAAGTTTCAACTGTGAATAATAGAGTGTCGCATAGATGTTTTGCATAAGCTATTTTCGTGACTTTAGGGTTGTGTTATGAGCTTTCATAAAGCGAGTGACTTGAAGTGAAATGCTGTCTTGAACAACATTATAAATAACCAAATGCGGGCATAAAAAATGTCAAAGAATATACGAAAGCAATTTAGTGACACATTAATGGGGGCATGGTTAATCCATGCCCCGCTTTTTATTTTAAAATAAAGTATAAATAAATGTTGCTAAGGCAGATTGCTGAGAGGCGACCACTAAACCACCGAGTAAACTTAATATGATAATAATAGGCAGTAACCACATCTTTTTACGTACCCGTAAAAATGCCCATAGGTCGGTTATAAATTCAATCATTAAAACGGATTCTCCAACTGTTCTTTAGTTAATTTTTCTGTTCGCTTTACGTAGTTTGAACAGCCATTGTTTTGCTTCTTAAACTGTAGTTTATTGCATGTTCTTAAAATCATTCCTATTGGAAAAAAGAGCAAGTAAAAAGTTAAGCCTAAAATTAGCCGAGTGTTAATAAAGCCAATAATACCGGCAACAAACATCCAAGCGCGAAAAGGGAAGTAGATTAATTTAGGTGCAAGTAACGCCAATACAAGGAATACAGCACTGACAATAAGTGTCCACCACTGTATACCTTTATCAAAAATCCACGGTGCGATGACACCAATAAATAAAGGGAAAGCCCACACCATTAGTAGGCCAAATTCTTTCAGTGTTTTATTGGTTATTGCTTGTTTGGCATGCTGCATAATTAATCTAACTCAAATTGATTTTGTTTAGCTAGAGCAATAGCCGCTTCACTTTGCTCTGATTTACATAACATAATGTTTTCCATCACCAAGTAATCCATTTCAGTATTTAAAAAGCAGTTAATGGCATCTTCTGGGGAGCATACTGGCGGCTCGCCTCGTACATTAAAAGAGGTGTTTATTAGCACGCTACTATTCGTGCGAGATTTAAAAGTGTTGAGCAACTGGTGTAATTTAGGGTTGGTTTCTTGATGAACGGTTTGCAAGCGTGCGGTGTAATCAACATGGGTAATTGCGGGTAACGTTGAACGGGCTTGATTTAACTTTTCAATGCCTTGCAGTCCTTCCGTTACGGGTAATTTCAACTGGTCATTAATGTCAGCAACTATCAGCATATAGGGACTTGAGCCTTGATGTTGAAAATAGTCACTGACATCTTCTGCTAAAACAATAGGAGCAAAAGGACGAAAAGACTCGCGATATTTAATTTTTAAATTCATCACTGATTGCATTTTTTGATTTCGAGCATCACCCAAAATGGAGCGATTGCCCAAAGCTCTGGGGCCAAACTCCATTTTACCTTGAAACCAACCAATCACATGTTCTTGGTCGAGTAATTCCGCCGTTTTACTATTTAAATCGACATCGCTTAATTGGGTAAAAGGCAATTTTTTTGCTTGTAATATCTGGCTAATTTCCTCGTTGGTATAACTCGGGCCAAGATATGCGCCTTGCATTAAATCTTCTTGCTTGCTGTCATCTAAGCCGTTTGGTTGAGACTTTTTTCCGTCATAGTAGTGGTGCCATGCAACTAAAGCTGCACCTAAAGCTCCACCGGCATCGCCGGCAGCAGGTTGAATCCAAATGTTTTCAAATGCCCCTTCACGTAAAATACGACCATTAGCAACACAATTAAGTGCTACGCCGCCAGCAAGGCATAAGTTTTTGCTGGTGGTTAACGTTGACAGGTGTTGCACTATTTTAAGTACAATCTCTTCAGTAACAACTTGAATCGAACGGGCTAAATCCATCTCTTTTTGTGATATTTCAGACTCGCCAGCACGTGGTTTGCCGGCAAACAGTTGATGAAACTTAGTATTGGTCATGGTGCTACCAATAGCAAAATCAAAATAAGACATATCAAGCACAAAGCTACCGTCTGCTTTCACTTCAATTAAATGCTCGAAGATGGTATCAACATATTTAGGCTCACCAAATGGTGCCAACCCCATTAACTTATACTCACCAGAATTCACTTTAAAGCCAGCATAGTAGGTGAATGCTGAATATAGCAGTCCTAAGGAATGAGGGAATTGAATTTCCCATAAAGGGGAAAGTTTATCATCTCTGCCTTGCCAGGCTGAAGATGTTGCCCATTCTCCGACACCGTCTAAACAAAGCACAGCGGCATCATTATAAGGGCTTGGAAAAAAGGCGGAGCCTGCGTGTGATAAATGATGTTCGCTAAAAAGCAATTGGGGTAATTTAGCCTTTTTATCTAGGCCGGCAAGTAATCTCAACTCGCGCCTTAAAACACTTTTCAGATAGAGCTTTTCTTTAAGCCAAATGGGCATAGCGCGAATAAAAGAGCGAATGCCTCTGGGCGCGTGAGCAAAGTAAGTTTCGAGCAGTCGTTCAAACTTTAATAAGGGTTTGTCGTAAAAGATAATACTGTCTAAATCGCTAATGTCACACTTTGCTTGTGCGAGACAAAATAAGATCGCATGGGCGGGAAATTCCGGATCATGCTTCTTTCGAGTAAAACGTTCTTCTTGTGCCGCAGCAATTATTTTTCCGTCCACAACAATTGCTGCGGCACTATCATGATAAAAAGCTGAGATACCAAGTATTTTGGTGGTCATAACTGACTTCAATTTTAATTATGAGCCTACTATTACGTGTTATCTATACGTTAACTATAGTGGGGAATTATCCCTGAGCTCTTTTATATATTATTGTCTTCGATTATAGGCATAAAAAAATGGTAAAAGCCATGCGTTGCAAACGTATTCAATGGACTTTATCTTGCAAAGTTACAGGCTGTGGCGTAGGGTTTTACCATTGGTAAAATAGGTAAGTGAGCAATTATTTCGGTGTCAAAAATATCTACTAAGCAGCTGAGCTTTTATCTCATCTTGATCGCTATTCCCTTTGTTATTCTATTATTGCTTGAACTTGTATTGCGCATGAGTTCGTTCGGTAGAGAATACCCATTGTTTATTGATAAGCCCTCAATAAATAATGCGCCAAGTACATTTTTACAACCTAATCCTGAGGTGATCAATCGTTACTTTGCCAATGAAAGCTTGGCACCTAATGTCAGCCCTGACACAGTATATTTCACCAAAGAGAAGAGTCAGGATACCTTTAGAATTTTTGTGCAAGGTGGCTCAACCGCGGCTGGTTTTCCTTATGGGCGATGGGGCTCTCTACAAGGTATGCTTGAGCAGCGCTTCAAGCGACTTTATCCCAATAAAAAAATTGAAATAATCAATACCGCAATGGCGGCTGTAAACAGTTATACCTTAACCAGATTTGGTATTAATTTATGCAGGGCACAATGAATATTTAGGTGTGATGGGCGTAGGGAGTGCCTTTGCTGCCAAAGGTGGCCGTTTAGCAACCTTAATGCATCTTAAATTTAAAGGTTGGCGGCTTTATCAATTGCTGCAACAAGCATACTACTTTGCTTTTGCCCCAAAGGAGCAACCCAGTAAGGCGAATAAAACCTTAATGTCGAAAGTTGCTAGGGAAAAGGAGATCGTTTTAGACAGCAATTTATACCAACAAGGCATTGAACAATTTAAAGGCAATATGTCACTAATACTATCTAAATATCGTAAGGCTGGTATTAAGGTCATGTTAGGAAATTTGGTCAGCAATGAAAGTGGTCAAATTCCGTTTTCTAGCGTAGAAAAAACAGATTGGCTAGCAGTTAGAAATAGTCTAACTAAAGCTAGCGCAAAAGCCGAAGTTGTACGAATAAAGTCTTTACTTAAAAAAGAAGAAAACGCAGAAAACTATTACCAACTTGCGCTCAATTTCGCGATGTTAGCTCGTTATAAAGAGGCTAAACAAGCCTTTGTGCAGGCTAAAGATAATGACTTGTTACGCTTTAGAGCACCGAGTGAATTAAATGGGGTTATAGAGAGCTTAGCAAAAGAGTACGATGTTGATTTGGTCAATACACAAGCATTTTTTGAGGCTAATTCTGCTCATGGCATTATTGGTAATAAACTTATTCTTGAACACTTACATCCGACCGTTGAAGGTTATTTTTTATTAGCTGAAGCTTATGCAGAGTTAATTATTAGTAATAACCTTATCAGTAAAGAAGCAGTAAGCACACCGCAGCAGCAGGTAACTAGGCACCAAGCCAGAGCAGATATTCCCGTTAGTGTTGTTGATAAACTCTATGGTGATTTTGTGGTGCGTAAATTAATGAATGATTTTCCTTTTACCAGTGAATTGAACCCAGGGAGTGAGAGCGTGTCGCTGCCTGCTAGTAGAAAATTTGAAAAGCAAGCCCTGATAAAACGCTTAGAAAATGCTAATTGGCTGTCTATTCAACAAGATTTATTGGTTAAGTATCAACAACGAAATGAGATCCCACAAGCGGCGAAAATAGCAGGAGCGATTAGTACAGCCATGGTAGATAATCATAGGTCATCCTATATCGCTGGGCAGTTATACCAGCAGCTCAATGATTGGCAATTAGCAAGTTATTATCATAGTAAAGCGGTGCATCAGCAAGGTGAAAATGTGTCGTATTTACTGGCATTAGCCCAAGATTATTTTTTACTAGAAAGTTACCAGAAAAGCTTATTAGTTTTGGGAAAAGCGAATAACGTAGTCACTGCAACACCTGGGCAAAAACAACGTATTGCGCAGTATATCGCTAATGTTAAGCAAGCTGCAGCTAAGTCAGCCTCCTTACTAAATTAAGAGCCGTTCATGACAAAAAATAAAGTTTATTTAGTGATCACTTTAGCCATACCTTTTGCATTTTTTGCGCTATTAGAAGGCGGCCTACGCCTGTTTGATTATGGTAGAGAAATACCACTTTTTATGGATTATCCAGCGAAAGAACATGCTACTGCCCCTCAATACTTATTACCTCGCCCTGATGTGGTTAAACGCTATTTTCCAGAAGATGCCGTTGCACCTACGGTAACTATAGAAACTAACTTTTTTTTAAAGCATAAACCTGCAGATGGCTTACGCATCGTTGTACAAGGGGGCTCAACTGCGGCGGGTTTCCCTTTTGGCTATGGCGCTTCCATAGCCGGCATGCTTGATTATCGATTAAAGCAGAGCTTTCCAGAGAAAACGGTAGAAGTTATTAATACTGCATTAGCCGCGGTAAATAGTTATACCGTTTTAGATTTTGTTGATGAAATTATTGAACAACAACCTGATGCGGTTTTAATTTATGCTGGCCATAATGAATATCTAGGTATATTAGGCGTTGGCTCTGCTTACACTGCGGCTAATTCTGCTGCAGCAACACTACTTTATTTAAAGCTTAAAAATGCCAGGATTTTTCAATTACTGCAAAATATTTACTGGCAGTTTACTAAATCGAAAATTCCTGACAATGCCCAGCGTTCACGTACGTTTATGTCAAAGGTAGCCAAGCATAAAAACATCCCCTATGACTCTGATTTGTATCATGCTGGCTTGGCGCAATTTGAAAATAATATTGCTCTGGTCATTGCAAAGTATCAAGCGGCAGGTATACCGGTATTTATTAGTACTATTGCCAGCAACTTGGCGGATCAAGCGCCTTTTTCTAGCGAAGCATCAATAAGTGAGCACAGTGCTGATCTTTACTATCAGCAAGGTCAAAAATTGTTAGCTCAGGCAAAACATAACCAAGCTAAGCAAGCCTTAATAAAAGCCAGAGATTACGACTTATTACGTTTTAGAGCGCCCAGTGCAATGAATGATGTTATTCGCTTGTTGTCGAAAAATGATGGCGTACATTTTGTCGATGCTAATAAAGCGTTAACAGGTGCAGCCGAGCAGGGTGTTATTGGTAAATCATTAATGCTAGAGCATCTACATCCCACCATTAATGGTTATTTTGTTATTGCGGATAGTTTTTATAAAGCATTGGCACAGTCAGCGGTTTTTGGTGCATTCCCTGCTTTAGTCACTACTGCAGCAGCCCAGCAAGATATGCCAGTATTTGATGCTGAAGTTTATTGGGGTAAAGCAAAAATTGCTGGGTTAATGGCTGATTATCCCTTTACCGACACACCGCAAAAAGTACAGTTACCTGTAGCAAAAACGCCTAGTGATCGTTTAGGGCTATCGGCATATAAAAGTCAGATAGGGTGGTTAACAATAGCAACAGAAAACCTAAACTATGGCAAAAAGCATGATAAGCCGTTATATCTAAAGTCAGCCAAATTACTAGCGGATGCGATGCCTTTTGATGCAAAGCATAGTTATAGAGCGGGCGTTGCACTTATTCAAGCTAAAAAGTTTAACCAAGCGCCTAGGTACTTAAAAAGGGCGATTGAAATTAATGAAGGAGAGATTAATTATCAACTCGCCTTAAGTCATGCCTATTTATCGCAAGGAAAGTTGCAGCAAGCACTACCGTGGTTGGAGTCGGTATTGAAGTTGGACCCAAAAAACACTACCGCAATTGATGTTTTACCTAAGGTGAAACATCAATTGGCGCAGTAGGCATTATTTATTTTAGGTGTTTATCAAAAAAGCTAACCATTTCTTCCAGAGTTTGCATTCTATGTGCTTGTACACTTAAATGATGGTTAGCATCTTCAATCTCAACATAGCGTACATCTTTATCATAATCTTCTAATTCATCGGCCATTTCACGGCTATGCTTTATTGGCACAACTTTATCGTCTGTGCCATGAATGAGCAAAATGGGAATGTTAATTTTCTTGGCAAAATTTATTGGAGATGCGGATTCAAGCTTATCTTCGTCAGTGCCAAATTGTTTTCTAACCACTTCTTTATTTGTAAATCGGCGCGCGTCTCTCACGATACGTTCTAGATCTGAAACACCAGCAAAGCTGGCGGCGCATCTAAAACTTTCACCATGTTTAACTGCCGCCATTAAAGCCGCATAGCCGCCGTAGCTAGCGCCACCGATACAAACTTTATTTGGGTCAATAATATTTTGCGCTATTAACCACTTGGCTGCATCTTGCAAGTCATCTTGCATAGCTTGTCCCCAGCCCTCAATAGAGGCCATTTCAAAATCATAGCCATAGCCTGAAGAGCCACGGAAGTTTGGTTGAAATACCACATAGCCTCTATTAGCAAATAGCTCAGACCAATAATCAAAACTTGCATCGTCTCTCGCCATCGGGCCGCCGTGTGGGAAGATAATAGCAGGTAGTTTTTCTTGTGCTTGGCTATTGATAGGCTTGGTTAAATAGCCTTCTATTTTGATGCCATCGCGCGCAGTATAGTGAACTAGTTTCTTGCTGGCGTAATTTGATTCATTAATTTCAGGGTATAAACTAGCAAGATATTCTAAGCTGTTGTTTTTTCTATCGCCAATTAAATAATCACCGGCTTTGGTTTTAGAACTCGAATAGAGCACATATTTACTTTGATCCTTCGACATACTGATGATGGTATTGTCAGAATCAGGTAATGCAGCATTCAAAGCTTTTTTAAAGGCGATGTATTCATCGTCCCAATATACCTTGTTGTCAATATCACCTTTATGGCTCAAACCGACCACAGCACCGGTTTTAGATGAATAAATTAAAAAGCCATCAACATCGTACTTATCATCAGCATAAACTAACTCGCGTGTGAGTGCTTTGTCTTTTAGATTGACTTTAAAAATAGCATTGCGGCCTTGATGCAAGGCTCGAATAAATAGTATGTAGGGGTCAAGGTCAAAGCCTAGAACATGCACTACTTCTTTTTCAAAAACTTCATAAGACCACAAGTCGCGTTCTATCTTGCCTTTTAAATTGTATAGTTTAAAAGATACCTTGGTTTCATCTAATTGGTAGCTTATTCTTGCTCTACCTTGTTGGTCAGCAACCCAATTTTCAATATAGGTTTTTGCTTTTTTGATTCGGCTTCTTCGATCAGTACGAATATTAACTTCATATAATGACGGTTTGTTAGCTATATTAAAATCAATTGCCATCAAAATTTTATCTGGCTGAGCAGGTATTAAACTTATAATATTATCTTGGAATTGTGCATTACGCTCTTTCCTTGAGCCTTTGGGTTTTATTAATAATTTAAGTTCTTTTTCATCTGATAAATCAAATTTGTACAACCGTGTTGAAGTGTATTTTATCCTTCCTTGTCTTGAGGTATAAGCAGCACTGATCAGTAAAACATCGTCATTACCCCATCTATACCAATTTAACACCACGCCAACATTATCAGCTTGCAATACCGCAAGGCTTTCACCACTGATAAGGTCGTAGGTCATCAAGACTAAGTTTCCACCACGGTTTTTAATCATAGCAATACGATTGCCAGACGGTGAAAGTTTAACATTGCTATAGTTAGGCAAACTCCCGTAAGCACTGATAGGCAATGGCGTGATTGAAGTTGTTTCGGCAAATGATTTCCATGAAAACAGAAACAGTAAAGAGGCCAAGAACAAAGTAGAGTACTTTTTTATGCAGGCGGTAGAAAAGCAGAGGTAAGTCATTTTATTAATCATATTCCCTTGATTTGTTTATTTTATCCTGACAATTATAGCAATTTTATTGAGCAAAAAAATAGCCATTAACTGGCAAACTTTACTATTGAATACGTATGTAGTCACTGTTCAATAGATAGGCAAAGCTTTAGCATAAAGTCAGAATATAAAAATAGGATTGATTTTTGATGTTAACAACAAGCTTTAAGCAAATACTTATATGCACCGCCTTATCTACAGGTTTAGTTGCCTGTGGAGGCGGTGGCTCTGATGATGGTGGACCAACCCCGCCACCGCCACCGACAAATAACGCCCCAACAATTACTACATTCTCAGCACAAGATAACGAATTAACGGTTACTTATGCGTGGGCTGTAGCTGATGCAGATGATGACGCATTGTCATGTGTGCTAAATCCTGGTGGGGGCGTAGCAAGCATTGAAATTGCTAACTGCTTAACGACAACATCTACTACAGTGACTTATGAAGCCTCAGGTACTATTACTGCTAATTTACAGGTATCTGACTCAAGTAATGCTAGTAATAACCAAGACCTTAGTGTGACGGTTGAAGTATCAAATACAACTCCTGCAGTTGATAGTTTCACGGTAGCAACTTCTGGACTCGATGCCACTTTTTCATGGACAGTTTCCGATGCGGATAATGATACTTTATCTTGTGTGATTGCCCCAGGTGAAGGTGTTGATAATGTTGACATTACCGATTGTAATGCAACGACCTCTACCACAGTAACTTATCCTGCAACTGGTGATTATAGTGCTGATTTAGTCGTAAGTGACGATGTTTCAGCTAGCGCTCCTGAGACGTTAGCAGTAAGTGTTGCTCAAAACACGACATTACCTGACCCAGTAGTCACCGCAGGTGACAATGAATTGGTTATTTTCTTTAACAGACTCGATGGTGATTATACTGGTTGGGGCTTGCACTTATGGGCAAATGACGAATGTACAGCCTATGGCGGCGCTGATGTTGACTGGGCAGCACCACAAGCAAAATCGGGTGATGATCCAAACTACGGTGCTTATTGGATAGTTACGCTAAAGTCTGATTACGCTACCAGCGATTGTGCTAATTATATTATGCACAAGGGTGATGAAAAGTCGCCTAATGGTGATGATCAACAAGCAGACTTATCGGGCGAACGCATGATTTGGTTGCTTGATGATATTAATGAAATATTTACGGTACCAACGCTATTCCCTTCAGGGGTACTTATCAATGATACTGCGGCACATTGGGCAACTGTTGACACTGTGTTTTGGAATGTAGCTGATAGTGGTGTGACTAAAGTTAGAGTTTATAGCTCAGATGTTAACGATTTAGGCTATGATGGCGAAACCGGCATTAGTGGTGATAACTTTATTGAGTTTACCCCGGCTACCAATAGTGCCGATGCGTTAGGCATGCCAAGATATGGCGCACTAGATACCTTTGAAGCAAGTAATCCTGATAGTAGCAAAGCTAAACAAATGCTTACCGGTAAGTTATTAGCCATTGCCTATAACAGTGCCGATGAAGTACTTGCAGCAACCTACGTACAAACGCCACGCGTACTTGATGACCTTTATACCTCAGGGAGCAATGATGCAGATGAGGCAGATTTAGGTTTAACTTATACTGATACCGATATTACCGCCAGCCTTTGGGCTCCTACTGCGCAACAAGTTTCGTTAAGTATTTATAATGATGTCAAGGTATTACAAAGTACTACAGCGATGACTCTTGATGGTGAAACCGGTATTTGGTCATTCACTACGCCTATGGCTAACGATCGCTTGTTCTACCGATATCAACTCACTGTTTATCATGATCAAAACAAGCAATTTGAAACGATTTGGTCAACCGACCCCTATGCAGTTTCATTATCAACTAACGGCATGTACTCACAATTTGTGAACTTATCAGATGCTGATTTAAAACCTGCTAATTGGGATTCACATACGGTTCCTACTATTACAGATATTGAAGATGCAGTTATCTATGAAGGTAATATCCGAGATTTCAGTGTTCGAGATGAAAGTACTAGTGCTGCGAATCGTGGTAAATACTTAGCATTTACTGAAGAAAGCTCGGTACCTGTTACGCATTTAAAAACACTAGTTACCGCAGGATTAACCCACTTTCAAATTCTTCCTGCAAATGATATTGCCAGTATAGAAGAAGACTATAGTCAGCAAATAAATTTAACCAATACGGTAGCAGAGCTTTGTGCCATAAATGGTAACGCACCTGTTTGTGGTGTAGAAAATAATGCGGCCACACTGTTGTCAGTATTTGAAAGCTATGACAGCAGTACCGAACAAGCAAAACTCTTAACGGAAGCGATTCGTGATATAGATGGTTATAACTTTGGCTATGATCCTAAACACTTTAATGCCCCAGATGGTAGTTTTGCTAGTGATGCCGATGGTACAGTGCGTATTTTAGAAATGCGTTCAATGATTAAAGCACTTCATGATATGGGCTTAAGAACGTCACTCGATGTGGTTTACAACCATACTAACTCGTCTGGACTTTGGGATAACTCAGTATTTGATAAAGTGGTACCGGGTTACTATTATCGTCGTGATTTAACCACTGGTAATGTTTTCAATGAAACCTGTTGTCAGGATACGGAAACAGAACATCGTATGATGGACAAGCTAATGATTGACTCATTAGTACAGTGGGCACAAGCATACAAGTTTGATGCTTTCCGTTTTGATATCATGGGTAGCCACTCAAAAGACTCAATCTTAAATGCTCGTGCAGCGGTAGCAGCCGTTGATGCTGATACGTACTTTTATGGTGAAGGTTGGGGACGCTCTAACCAAGGCTATGAACAAGCAGCGCAATATGAAATGGCAGACAGCCAAGTAGGAACGTTCAATGACAGGCCGCGTGATATTATTCGCAGTGGTTCATTATTCAATGCTGCAGCTAACTTAAATGAACAAGACATTATGCGCTTAGGTTTGTCGGGTACCTTGCAAGATTATCAATTGCAAGATCAAAATGGTGAAATAAAGCTTGGTAAGAATTACTCACAATCATCTTATGCTAAAGATCCAGCAGACATTATCAACTATGTATCAAAGCATGATGGTTCAACCTTGTGGGATAAATTGCAATATGGTTTAGCCACCGATATGTCAGTTGATAACAGAGTTCGCGCCCAAAATATCGCCATTACCATGCCAATCTTGAGTCAGGGTATTCCTTTCTTACAAATTGGTGGTGACATACTGCGCTCTAAATCAATGGACAAGAATAGTTATAACAATGGTGATTGGTATAACTTGGTTGATTTCACTAAAAATACCAATAACTGGAATGTAGGTTTACCGTTAGAAATTGATGATGGCAAATCTGTTGATGATGTTTTGGCTATTATTGCGAATGCTGAGACCGCCGTTGAAGCGAGTCATATTGATTTTGCCGGTGATGTATTTCAAGAATTTTTAGCCATTCGTAACAGTAGTAAATTATTTAGATTAGCCAGTGCACAAGACGTATATGACCGTGTGGGTTTTCATAATACCGGTAGTAATCAAACCAAAGGTTTGATTGTCATGAGTATTGATGATGGTACTGACTTGACTGACCTTGATGCTAATAACGATGCCATTGTCGTTATCATTAATGGTAGTGATAGTGAGCAGTCGCATACGGTGTCTACCGCTACTGGATTCGAACTGCACAGTATTTTGCAAACATCGGTTGATAGCACGGTACAAGCAGCTAGCTTTACTGTGGGAGCAAGCGACGGTACATTTACCGTCCCCGCTTTAACAACCGCTGTGTTTGTTAAGCCGCAAGGAGATAGCCAAGGCGCTGGTTTATCAGCAGGTGTTACCCGTGATGCACCTGATATTGCGCCTTACGGTAATAATACTATTTACCTACGTGGTTCAATGAATAACGAAGGGAATGATGGCTTTACCGACAGTGATACGTTTACTTATGAAGGTAATGGTGTTTATAGTTTAGATGCGACTTTATCTGCAGGCGTGCAAACATTTACAATCACTTCTGTTGACTCTGCTGCCGTGGACTTAGGCTTTAGTGATGTGAGTATTGCCGACAGTCCCATAACCATTAGTGATAATGCTGACAGTATGGAATTTACCGCCGATGCCGAGGGTAGTTTCACTTTTAACCTTGATGCTTCAGATACAACACCAGTGTTAACAATAACGAGTGTTTCACCAACGGTTGATTGTAGCGCCTTAATTGATTCACCAGATGCTATCCCGTTTGATATTGCCGGTGATGGTGAGTTATATGTGAAAGGAGATCATGCAGGTTGGAATGCCGAAGAAGCGTATCGCATGCATTATAAAGGTAATAATGTATACCAAGCGGTTGCTGACTTTGATGGTGCGATGCAGTTTAAATTAGCGTCGAGTGATGGTGACTGGAATACACAGTTATGGGCACAAGCTGATGGTAGTACCGAAATTAATCGTTCAGATTTAGTGTTAGGTGCTACTTACCCAGTTGCTTATCAAAATGCAGGTACCGACAATAACCAAGCGACACTTGCTGCAGGTAGCTATAGCTTCTTATTAACGTTAAATGAAGCTAACCCGGCACAAGGTGCTAATGTTGGTAGTTTGATTATTCAACAATGTCAGCCATAAGCTGACAACCATAGCTAACAAGCAACACTAAAAAGGCTTGCTGATGAAAATCAGCAAGCCTTTTTTATTGACAAAGTTATTGATTATTGTTGTTCAGCAGAAGACTTTTTACTATATTTTCCCTCATCCATGTCTTTCAACATTTGTTTGTATCGGCCACTGTCTTTTAACTTTTTCATACCCGCAGTGAATTTATCTAGAAAATATTGATTACGAGGGTTATTTTTATTGAGTATTAAATGCAGGGTATTTCCGCCAAATTTTTTAGTACTGTGTGTTATTAATTCTGCTTCATCTGCGGATAAAGAGTTTATTATTTGAGCATTGCCAACAGCAGGGTCATTCGGAAATACTTGAATACGACCAGCCAAAAGTTTTTTGAAATTGAATTCATCTTTTAGAGCAAAATCAACGTCTAAAGCTTTAATAGCAAGAGCATCCATAAACTCTTTACCATAATCATAAGTAAGAGTACCGCCAATTTTTAATCCTTCCAAATCTTGTAAGGAATCCCACTGAAAGTTAAAGCTTTTCAAGTGAAAAAAAACGAAAGAGGTTTTAGTAATGACTTCACTAACCAAAAACTCTTGGGCTATCTCTTTGTCAGGCCACCAACAACAAGAGGCATCCCAGTCTTTGCCACTTTTGGCATTTTGGTAAGCACGTTGCCAAGGGAAAAACCCCCATTCTACCGTGATACCTTCTAACTTAAATGCTTCAGTAATTATGTGAGAGTCTAGGCCGTATTGATAAGTGTAATTAGATAGAAAGGGCTCCCACTCACCGCTAGTGATACGAATTGATTCTGCAAACGAGCTGGTGGTTAAAATAACCGTTACTAGTAGTGTGCAAAGTAAAGCTTTCATTGGGTCCTTGTTAAAGTATATGAGTATTGATGAATCTATAAGCAATACTATGTGACTTTAGCGAAATATCCGTCAAAACTCATAATAATATCAACGTTATGTATAGTCATATATTAGTAGTAAAACTAATTATTAGTCAATTGTATGTGGCGGTTTTCTACATTAAGCATTGCTCGCTTGCTGCTCATATTGGTTTATTGAATACACACTAGAGTAGGCTAAGTAGAGCTAACGCTTTATTTATGTTGGCTAGATTTCTTGATTTTTTTAGACAATTCGAATTCAAATTCATCAGGAAATAAGATTAACCCCTCTTCTGCTCGATTAGGAAAAGCTACTATAGCAAGTTCATCTTCCGCTAAGCCTGTGGTCCAGCGGCTTTGCCATTCGTTAAGTGATATCGCTTGTGCTTTACAATCTTTCCAATCGTTTGTTATCCAACCCTGAGCAAACTCTTTATTAGGCCAAACAGGTAGGCAATCTTCGTCTTCGGTATTCAACATCATGCAGCCATGTTCATCAACTAAAATCCAAATTTCTCCATGTTTGATAACTGTTTCAAGTAAATATTTAAAGCGCTTTTGCTCATCATATTGTTCAATGGTATTAATTAATTCGGGGGTTAACGTCATATTGCTAAACTAAACTAAATAAAAGAATAAAGTGCCATAGTACAAAGGTATTCAATCAGGAACAAATGTTATTTCATCAAGGCTATAAAACAGTCTGACTTTGGCAATTCTCGGTCATTGGCGCGGGTAGTTTTATTATAATGCGACAAATGTCACATTTAACGCTTGCTAAATTGTGACACTTGTCGCACTATGTGCTCATTACCTACTTAGAATTAATAAAAATGCAACCGACAGCACCTGAATTGGAAATTTTAAAGCTGCTTTGGCAGAAACATCCTAAAACAGCAAGAGAGCTTCACGATGAAGTTGAAGGTGTGCTTGGTTGGAGTTATTCATCTACCCGCAAAACGTTAGAACGTATGGGAGATAAAGGTTTCGTTTCAATGGAATTCAAAGGCAACAAAAAAATCTATTTTGCTCAAATAGAGAAAGTTAAAACCTTAGCTGCCTTTGCACAAGACTTTGCCAAAAGAGTATTTGAATTAGATACACCATTACCTGTGGCTATGTTTACTGATAGCAAACTGATCAACGACAGTGAAATTGCTGATCTTGAAAAACTGCTAAAGGATTTACAGAAAGAACAAGAAGAATAAAACATGGACTATCAATTTTTAGTTAACAATACCCTAATGCAATTATTGTTCTTCATCGGCTGGAGTAGTTTTCTATATGGTGCTTCACTGATTATTACTAAACTAGTACCAAGGTTAGTGAATTGGTCACGGTTTTGGCAGGCTTGGCTTTGTATTGCTTTAGTACCCTTGATTCCTAATTCACTCTATCAGGTAGGTCGCTTTATTCCTGATGTATTAACTAACGCTTTGGCTGACACGCAACAAAATCTATTGGTGGTTTCTCATTCAGTCATTCGTCCAACAGAAAATATTACCGAGCTGCCCATCTTCACATGGCTGGTGTTGCCAATGATAGTTGCTGGTTGTAGCTTGTCATTATTGCGTTTTAGTTTAAGCGTATTCAAAGTGAATAAATTTGTGCAGCAAGCAAGCTTGAACAATGAATTAATAGGATTTCAATCACAGCAGCAAAGTTTGGTAGAGCGCTATAACATTCGTGTGTTGATTACAGCACAAGAAGTTTCGCCTATGGTTTTTGGCTTTTTCAGGAATAATTTGTTACTGCCCAAGAGCGTTTTTAACATGTCTGAAAAGCAGCGATTTTTACTGATAGAACATGAATTAATGCATATAAAAAGGCATGACCCTAAAGCGGTAATTATCAGTAGACTATTGGCATGCCTATTTTGGTTTAACCCTTTTATTCGTTATTTTGAAAAGCGTTTTCTTCAAACAATGGAGTTAAATTGTGATCTAGCGGTTATCTCTTCTTTTCCTAAAGAAAGGTTGAATTACGCTAGTGCCTTAATTGAGAGCTTAAAATTAACTAAAAATACCGTTGATAGCGGTATAACATCCTCTTTCTCTGGTCCGCAATTTTCGAAGCGAGATTTTGAAAAGCGAATCAAAATGGCGATGTCAGAGCAGTCAGAGCATAAATATGGTTTGAGCCAGTGGTTGGCTTTAGTTTTGTTATCACTACCTATTAGTTTTATCTCTCTAGCCGCAAAGCCTTTTATATCTATGCCGATTATCAATGCTAAGGACTTGGTCGGTATAAAGCCGGTAGTAAATGGGCGAATATCATCTGGCTATAAAGATATTAGTGCTTTTAGAGGCAATAAGCCGCACCGAGCTATCGATTTTGCGGCGAGTATAGGCACTAAAGTAGTGGCCAGTTTTTCTGGCAAGGTACTTATTGCGGATGACGCCACTTTACATCGTAATTATGGCAAAGTTGTGCTGATTGAACACGAAGGGAAAATGCAAAGTTTATACGCCCATTTAGATAGTTTCTCGGTTGAGGCTGGCCAATATATTACCGCAGGGCAAAAGTTAGGCACTGTTGGTGAAACAGGGCGTACAACCGGCCCTCATCTACACTTTGAGCTACTCAAAGACGGTCAACATACTGATCCAAAACAGTATTTTAATTTGCACAAAAACTAAAATATTTATCTGGCATAAAAGGCATGCAATGAAAACAAAATACCAGTTATCTGGCCTCTTTTTCACCTTGATGAGCGTTTTTTCTACAATTATTAATGCTGACGAAAAATATGTCTTTTATTCTCATGGTTTAATTGTTGAGGGTGAAAACCTAATGCCAGTAGATGAACGTTGGGGAGTATACGATTTTATTGCGGTAAGAAAGGCGTTGACAGATCCGGACTACAATCTTATCTCTTATCATCGGCCTGAAAAAACCGTTGCTGACGAATTTGCCGAAAAACTTGCAATTGATGTGAGAAAATTAATTAAAGCCGGTGTAAAGCCAGAAAATATAACCTTGCTAGGATTTTCACGGGGTGGTGAAATCACCTTGCTTGCCACCACAAAACTAAGAATGGATAAAATTAATACCATTTTACTTGCAGTATGTGGAGGCTTTATTGAGCAACACAATGAGTATCAAGCTTTTGGCAATATTTATTCAATTTATGAAACCTCAGATTTTGCTGGCTCTTGTCAATTTCTGCAAGACAGAAATGAACAAGTGAAATCTTTTCAGGAAACTTCGATCAGTACGGGTAAAGAACACGGAGCTTTTTATCAGCCCCTGCCGCAGTGGTTAACCCAAGTTAAAAAGTGGCTAAAATCTGCTTCAGAATAAGCGTTGCCAAGTTAGCCTTTGTAAACCAACACTAAAATATTCACTTTACTATAACCCTTTAAATACAAGGGCAGGGATTATCATGCTTAAATTACTGAAAACATTAATGGCACTGGGCTTTTTATGTATTGTTTTTCTAAATAATAATGCTATAGCCGGAGAGCTATATGAAACATTTCCAACAACCATAAAGGCCAGTGAGAAATATGTGTTCTATTCTCATGGTTTTATTGTTGAAGGCACTAACCCAACACCAATCAGCCCGCGCTGGGGAATGTATGACTTCCCTTTAATTAAGAAATCTTTGTCTGATGAAGACTATAATCTTATTGCATATCATAGAGTGAAGAACACTGACCCACGAGCATTTGCTAAAAAATTAGCACATGACATTAAGTTGTTAGTTAAAAATGGTGTACCGTACCGTCATATTTATTTGGTTGGATTTTCTCGAGGTGGCGCCATTACCGCATTAGTATCAAACGAAGTAGCTTCCAATGAATTGAATATTATCATTCTTGCTGGCTGCGGTCGGTTTGTCACCAATAATCACGATTTGCAAGTATATGGTAACGTTTATTCTATCTATGAAACATCAGATGGTGTTGGCTCGTGCCAGCATTTAGTCAATAGAAGTAAGCAGGTTAATAAATTTGAAGAAATAGCCATCAGTACAGGCAAGGAGCACGGTGCGTTTTATCAGCCACTACCCGAGTGGTTAAACCCGGTAAAGCAATGGATAAAAGCTGATAAGTAATGAAGCCTCAAGCTTCACTTTATCGGCAGGGTTGAACTCAAGTGGCGGAGTTTACGTAACTATTTGAAGAGTATAACTAACAGCTCTTTGCTGCTGTTCGCATACTGTGCCTATTATTTTGATGTTTTCCGCTTAACTTTCAATATTTAAAGCGAGTTAATTTCGGTAAATTCCTAACGCTATCAATATAGCATTTACTACTACCGCTCTAATAGCAGAAGTCTTACATAGCAAGCGATTCACTTTAGAAATGCGCATTAATAAGCCTTAACGGTGACTTGTTTTACATGGTTCAATGGTTAGGTACTAATGCTTATTTTTACCACAAAGCCCTGTAAGTAATAAGTCAATATTACCGACTCTAAGGATCACTTTGATACAAAAGCAGATCTTGCAGAACGTCAATGTATGGAATGTTTAGTGCGCTATATAGTTCTATTAATCCGAATAAACCTATAATCAGGGTGTTTTAGTTACCAAAGAGCCACAAATTTTCACCTGCGTCATTGCCGAATTTGCTTCTTTTTTAAGTAGATTGATGAAACCTATAGACTCTTCCAAATCATCAGCTAGATAAACAGCTTCGGCATTTTCTAATATCACTTCAGCCGTATAATAAGCACTATCACAATCACAACTATCAGCAGCTTTCAAAATTGAATGAGCATTATTCTTTAAGTCGTTGGCAATATCACCGACTTGGTCAAAATTATTTGAGCTGAGTGCTACATTGGCCTTGTTAATGATTTGATTTATTGATGCTACCGCAACGGTGCAGTCATTTGCTCTTACAGGTGTAGTATAGAAAAAAATACAACTTGTAACGATTAGTGTGGTTTTAAATAGGCGTGATTTATTCATTATTCATTCCCCCATGCTATTGGTATTATTATTATTGTATGGTTAAAAAATAATCGATCAAACATTGTTTTAGCACAAGCATTGCTAACTAGCAAATTTATAAAAGTTAAGCTGTCAACCGTTTAAAATAGTCATATGTAACATAACGTAACAAACCAAGACGTATCTGTAGGGTAGCGTTTTGTGAAAACAGTGGGGTAATAGGCGATAATAGTAATTCGCGAATCTGCTTCAAGGTGCGTTAAGTAGAAGCTACAGTATCGTTATAGCTACCGTCCGCTTCAAGCTTAGTTGTCTGTCAGGATAAAGGCAGAACTACTTCTTCAGAGCGTCTAGAAAGCCCAAATAGCTATTGATGCTAATGACCGAAATGTTGGATAAATCGACTATACCGAAGAAGAAATCAAAGGAAGTTTTGAGCGCAAAACTTTTGTAAGCAAGCTTTACTAGTGATGTCATTATAAATTCATGTTAAATCAGTAGTTAATTATTTACACAGTGCGTAAATTGAACAATAATTGATGAATATATCTCCTTCTTGAAAAGGAATTTAGAATGTTTGATTTTCTTGTAAATTTATTTGGCACGATTGTTACTGTCTTTTTCGTTGTTTATCTTGTGCTTTTGGTGATTCTACAAAGTAAAAAGAAAGAGTTATCTTCTCTTAATACTTTTATTAACATGAATAAGATGCCAGTGTTGCGTCCTATTCCTATCCCAACAGCAAATCAACAATTATTGCTCAATAAGCTACTTGTTTTTATTTTTCAGGTAAGGCGATGGCGTGTAGAAGAAGCCTTCATTTATGAATATGAAGGTAAACAATATGCTGTTCATGCAGGGTTTGAATTTGATGGAGCCTCTATACCTAAAGCACTTTGGGCCTTGTTAAGTCCGGTTGGTTTACTGCTTATTCCTGGCCTTATCCATGATTACGGATATCGCTACAATGGCATATATGTCTTAGATGAAAATAATACCCCTGTATGGGATAAAACAATTTTAACTCAATCAGGTTGGGATGAGCTATTTAAAGATATTGGTAACGATGTAAACCAAATTCCAATATTGAATGAAGTAGCAAAATTTGGTTTATGGCTTGGCGGTTTTCAAGCTTGGAATAAATGGCGAGATAAAAAGGAAGATAGGGTGCCTTTCAAATGGAAGATTGATAACGAAACACAAACCGATAGTGAGTCACTGAAAAAAGCTCCTGAAGATGACGTTGACGATATTGATACTATGTCTGAGCAGGATATGAGCAGTGAAACCTTTGATAGTGGTACGACTAAAACAACACAAATAGGTTATGTGAATAACAACAACCAAAAAGTGCTGGGCAGTAGAAATCTTGATGAAACCGATAAGAAGGATGTAACTTTCAAAATGTCGTGTGGACAATGTAGCGAAATTTACGGTGCTAAAACAGCAGAAATTCATCGACGTAAATGCCCAGTTTGCCAAGAAGGAAAGCCTAGTGTGAATTGGTAGGTATTTTGGAGCTCAACTCATGTTGAGTTCCATTTACATTCAAGTACTTTATAGACTCAATGCTATTACCCGTCTAGTGATAAAAGTGAACCTAGGATAGTCAGAAATGAAGTCTTCATTTTCCAACGCCACCAAAAGAATTCACTTCGCTTTAATTCAAGTTTTCGCAACGGATGAATTATTATTCATCAATACTTCTTTTAGGACAGCTAGTATATTGCTCAGGATCTAAATTAGTGAGACCTTTGTCACGTCTTATTTCTTTTAAAGCATTATCAAATTTGTCGATAAAGGAATGGGCATTTTTATACTTACGTGAAATTAGCAGGCGAATAGCAACTCTATCTTGGCGAAAGGCCTTGTGATGAACTTTAATACTGGATAATAAGGGCTCTTTAGCTTGTTTTATTAATGCTAAACCGACTTCTCTATCTAACAAGAGCAAATCAATTTCTCTATGAAATAATAAATCAAGGTTATTACGATCTGAACCAGAAATTTCAACGATTGCCTTGTCCATTTCTATTAGTTTCTTTAAGTCTTTGCCGTATGCATAATGTGCCGTGACCCCAATAGTAATGTCTTTATTCAGATCTTCAATATTGTGCCAGTCAAAATCAAAATCCTTGTGGTAGAAAATAACTGTTTGTTCATAACCTATTGGGTCACTGAAAAAGAAATCATCAGCACGCTCTTTATTACACTCCCAACCTGCTGCTCCATCTAATTGATTAGCTCGAGCTTTAATTAAAGCACCAACGCCAGTTCTAAACCAAACAGGCTCTATTTTTTCCCCCATTTTTTCAAAAACAGTATTTAATAAGTCGAGTTGTTGTCCACCACTTTTAGCCGTCTTAGAATAATATGGTGGCCAATCGGTAACAGCAATTTTTACTGTTGCCTGTACTTTGAATGTAAAAGCAAAGTATATCAATAATATAAAGAAGTGGCGTAATGAAAAACTAAACATGCTAACCTCTAAAATTAGGCAGTGTTCAATGAGTATAGTGTTGAATGGCCTTTTTAGCTTTACTGACTCAAGTAGAGTAGTACATATAAATTTGATGTTTGAATTTATCAGTAAGTAGACTTTTCATACTTTGCTGAGATTAGGGTGCAATAGGCGATGAACGTAAATTGTAGTTAAATATTAAACACAATGTGTCGAAATATTTTACAGTATAAAAAATACCATGATGGTTGTGATGCTTATCTGATTGAATTAAATGTATTTTTAATTATGGTGTAAATATTGCTTTCGACTGGGGTAATGCCAAATAATATTAAGTCGAATAACAATATGAAATATTTCTTTAATAAATCATTATTTTTTGCTGCCAGTTTATTTGTGGGCTTTCCTGTAATGTCGCTTCCGACATCAGTAGTGGTAGATGGCATAAAAACAGCCAATGAATATACTGGTGGCCTTAGTAGAGGTTCAAAAGATTTATTGTGGTGGAATGGTCATCATTCTATCTATGACAAAGCAGCTAATAATCAGAATAAGCTATTTTGGGAAATAGACAAAAACGATGAATTGTATTCATTAAGCGTCTTCTTCGAAGTACCTACATATGCAAGACGTATGATTTGGGCGAGCGGCTGTGATTATAATGATTCGGGTAACGAAGCAGATTGTGCAGCGATTGATGACACATATCTTGATGCTTATCTGGAAGGTACACATCATGGTTCTGTTAAAATGGACTATCAAACGCAGACAGGTAGTGAGTACTTTGAACTCAGGAATGACGATGCTAGTATTGCAAAAATAAAGTGGCAAGACGAAGATAATAACGGTTTAGATGATGGTTATACGTGGGCGACCTCTCGCGAATATCTCATTAAAAATGATATTTGCGACACATCTCTGTGTCTTGAATATGAAATGGCCTCGTCGATTGAAATAATGTGGAACCTTGATTCGCAAAGTGCTGTGACGGTATTGCTTGATAGCATCAACAATATGGAGTTGCATTTATCTGATGAAGCTAGAGGGCTTCCACCGGTTGAGCCAGAACCAGACCCAGAAACGATACCTGAGCCAAGTAGTATTCTATTGCTTGTATTAGGATTCATAGGAATTTTCGCTTCTCGTAAAGTGAGTCGTTAAGAAAAGTATTTTCTTAAGATCGTCAACTAACTGGATGTATAGCGACTCTTGCTAGCTTCTATTCGAGCATTAGTAAGTATCTTTGTGATTATAGTTAAAACCCCCATAGACCAATATTATCTATTTTTAATCGTCGAGGTTGCTGTAATAAATACAATGCCATCCGAGCTAAATCTTCATTTTGTATGAGACCTGAATCGATAATATCATCAGGCTTTTTCTTTGATTGAATTAATGCAGGATTTAGAGAATGCACATGAATACCAAACTCTCTAACCTCTTCTTGTAATGCTTTACTTAAGCCGACCATGGCAAACTTTGATGCACAGTAAACTCCTGCGTTGCTATAACCATTTAACGCCGCTTGTGAAGCAATATTGAGAATATAGCCTTCTCTATTTTCAATCATCTTAGGTAAAAAAGCTTTAGCCATAAGATACACACCTTTAACATTGGTGTTCATGACATCATCCCAGTCATCCTCTGCTGTTTGCCACACTAATGTTTCTTTACCGAAGCCGCTATTGTTTATTATTACGTGAACATCTCCTAACTTTGCGGTAACAAAGCGTTCAAAATTATCAACTTGTGCAGAGTTACTCACATCACATACTTGAGCAATAATTTTGTTAGGGAAAGTCTTAGACAGTTCTGCTACGGTTGACTTTAGTGCTGCTTCATCTCGTCCACAAATAGCCACCGACATATCACTGGCGAGTAAAAACTCAGTAATGGTCTTTCCTAGGTTTTTGCCACCACCAGTGACGATAGCAACTTTACCTGCTAGCTCATATTTGTCAGTAAACTGGTTTAATAGGTCTGTCATTAGCGTTCTCATTTATGCATTATATTGAAAGGAGTTAGGAGTAGAATTAAGGTGGATCAGCACTAGCATACGTTTAATCTTGTCGATGTTCACAATGTCTGACAACTGAATACGTATGCAATAAAGTAAAACGGGTTTTTTTATATGCTGTTAACGCGTAAGTTATTAGCAATAAAAAATTATTAGAATGGTATCTATGAAAAAGTCTTCAATCTCACTTTTATCTTGCGCTACTCTTACAGCGTCGCTGTTATTTTCAGGATGTAGTGATAACACTTCACAAGTGCAAGCATCTTCACAAACAACTGAGGAAAATGCTGTTATTGCTAAAGCATTGGCTAAACAAGCAACGGATAGCTCAGCTCACTGGTTAACATCTGAAATACTCGTATTGCCTAAGTCTGATGAAAAAGTTTTATATCAATTATTGAATTCAGCAAAAGGTGAGTTTGATGCGACGACACTATTAGCAGTAGCTTTTCCTGAAAATCTAGCGGTTAAATATCCACACCTCGCCAATTTTCAGGCTTACAAGGTTGATTTAACCACTGCACAAGCAAAGGCATGGGTTAAACAACAACTATTGGTGATTGCGCTTGATAAACAAGCGCAAACAAAAAAAGTATCTTTTGTGCAAACGGGCCCTTTACTTGATGCGCTATACACTGATGCTGATAACGATGCGGATGAAATTACTGACTTAGGTGCCACGGTAACCCCTCAAGGTGTGAGCTTTAAATTATGGGCGCCAACTGCGCAGCAAGTGGAGCTACTTATTTTTAACCAAGACTTATCTCCAGCTACTGCCTCAAGTATCATTATGATTGAAGATACTAAAACAGGTGTGTGGTCAGCGACAGGCGAAACGTCATTAAAGGGGGCATTTTATCAGTATCAAGTGACCGTTTATCACCCTGAATCAAAGCAGATTGAAACACTAGTTACCACAGACCCGTACTCTTTAAGTTTGTCTGTAAATAGTAAGCACTCACAAGTTGTTGATTTGAATGGCAGTGAAACTCAGCCACTTAATTGGCAAGGTCATACTGTACCTGTAATAAAAAATGTTGAAGATAATATTTTTTATGAAACTCATATTCATGATTTCAGCTCAGATGATAAAGCACTGTCTGACCCAAATGCTCGCGGAAAATATAAAGCCTTTAGCGAGCAAGCATCGTTTGGTATTAGCCATTTAAAAACGCTAAAAAAAGCAGGGCTGAATAATGTTCATCTACTACCGACTTATGACTTAGCAACAGTAAATGAAAATACTCATCAATCAGTAGATATTAATGACACAATTGCCCAAGTTAAGGCTAAAGTATGTACGGCTAGTAAAAGTCTAACGGTTTGTTCAGCTGATTTTGATGAAAATCAAACGATGAAGTCTTTATTGGCTAGTTTTGAAGTTAGTAGTGATAAAGCTCAATTAATTGTAAGTGAACTAAGGCAGTTAGATAACTTTAATTGGGGTTATGATCCATACCATTACACCGTACCTGAAGGAAGTTATGCGATAAACCCTAAAGGGGCAGCGCGTTTAATTGAGTTTAGAGAAATGGTGCAAAGTCTACATGGTTTAGGTTTTCGCGTGGTGATGGATGTTGTATATAACCATACCTATCAATTTGGCTTAAAAGAAAAGTCAGTACTGGATAAAATAGTACCGGGCTATTACCACCGCTTAAATATCATCTCAGGTGAAGTTGAGCAATCTACCTGTTATACCTGTGGCAATACCGCAACAGAAAGAGCCATGATGGCAAAACTGATGTCAGATTCATTGGTAATTTGGGCGCGCGACTATAAAATTGATGGCTTTCGCTTTGATTTAATGGGTCATCAAAGTAAGTCGGCTATGCTGGCTGCTAGAGAAGCGGTGAGAGCGGTAGACAGTGATACTTATTTTTATGGTGAAGGCTGGAATTTTGGCGAGGTTGCTAACAATAGCCGTTTTGAACAAGCTAGCCAGTTAAATTTAGGTGGCAGTGAAATTGGCACCTACACAGACAGGCTACGTGATGCCGTACGTGGCGGCGGCAATAATACTCGGGATTCACAAGGCTTAGGTAATGGCTTACTGACACAGCCTAATGAGCAGCAAAACAAAGAACAAGTGCGTCGAGAATACGATGTTCGCATGGATCAATTGCGGGTTGGTTTGGCGGGCAATTTATCTACATTCAAACTTAAGCAGCGTAATGGTGAGCAGGTATTAGGTAAAGATATTCCGTATGGTGATCAGCCAACGGGTTATGCATTAGATCCCGCAGATACGATTAATTATGTTTCCAAGCATGACAACCAAACCTTATGGGACAATAGCCAATATCGTTTGCCATTTGATGTATCTACTGATGACAGAGTAAGAATGCATTTGCAAAGCTTATCTTTTACTCTGTTCGCTCAAGGCATTCCCTTTTTACATATGGGCAGTGAGTTTATGCGCTCAAAATCATTCCTTAGAGATAGTTATGATTATGGAGACTGGTTTAACCGAGTAGATTTTTCTAAGCAAAGTAATTATTACAATATTGGCTTGCCACCGGCAGATAAAGACCAAGATAATTGGCCTCTAATTAATAAGGTGATGCAAGGTCACCAAGGACGTGATCACGTTCAAGCGAGTCATATTAAATTCAGTGCAAAAGTCTTTGAAGAAATGATAGCGCTACGCATGAGTTCCGCTTTATTTCGTTTAACGACAGCGAAAGAGATTAATGACAAGGTTAGTTTCTTAAATACTGATAATAAGCAGCTAGGTTTATTAGTGATGAAGTTTGATGATAGCCAAGGTGAAGCTGTTGATGACAAACTTGATGGCTTAATGGTTATTTTTAATACTAGTACTGAACCGCAAACATTTGCCTATACTGGTGCTGAAAAATACCAACTTCACCCTGTTCAACAAAGTGGTACTGACGAGATGGTAAAACGCAGCAAAGCAGATAAGCAGGGCTTTACTGTGCCAGCATTATCGAGTGTTGTATTTGTAAAATACTAACAATAGTTAACCAAGGTTTAGCGCCTTTTTTAATGGTGCTAAATGTGATTCAAAGTGTCGCCATTGCTCGGTGGCACTTTTGTATATGGGTTGTCTTACCTGTTCTGAACTCGGTGTTTTAATACTGCGCTTAGTTTTATGAAAATCTAGACAACTTTGTTCAAAAGTTAAACCGCAAAAAGCCAGTATTCTACGTACTTGTTTTTCTAAATCATCCACTACATCTTCATGTTTTACTCTTAAGACAAAGTTGGGTAACACTTTATCCCAGTGAGCCATTAATTTAAGATAAGCTTGATAATAGCGACCAATATCTTCAAGGTTATAACTAAAGTCTTGCCCTTCGGCAAAGAGCTGTTTGAAACCACTAAAGCAACACGCCATAGGAGCTCGTCTAGCGTCAATGATTTTAGCATTGGGTAAGATTAACTTAATCAGACCAATATGAAGGAAATTGTTAGGCATTTTATCAATGAAAAGCGGGGCTTTATCACGATATACACGGGTTTCATTGATAAACTGTTGACCAAAACGTTGAAAATATTCAGGCTGAAGCGTACTTAAATTCTTCGGGTATTGGCTGTCGTTTTTAGCATTACGCCCACGTAAACGTGATGCTAAGCCTAAAATATTATGGAGTTCCATGGTGCCATCCACCTGGGAATGTGAAGCAAGTATTTGCTCAAGTAAGGTGGAGCCGGCTCGGGGTAGCCCGACGATAAAAATAGGATCAGGCGCATCGAAGCCAAGCTTACTACGAATGTCAAATAACTCAGCGGTACAATACTCAATTTGCTCGTCAACTTGCTGCTCTGTTTTAGTAATATCATAGCCATTGTGTTGCTGCTTTAAGCTATTGCCTTGTTGATAAGCAGCAAAAGCTTGCTCGAAAAGCTCTCTATCTTCAAAAGCTTTACCTGTGGCAAAGTAGAATTGTACTTTATCGTCAATGGCTAAGGCTTCGTTTGTTTGCTCTTGCTGCATATGTGATATTTCATCATCAGTAAAACGATAGGTTTTGGTGTTGGCTAAACTCCAAAACGCATCTCCGTAACTTGGGTTGAGCTGGTAGGCTGTTTGATACGCACTTACGGCTTGTTCGATTTCGCCTTGTGCTTTAAATGCATGACCTAGTTGCAGATGAAAACCAGCAATATTGTCATCTTCAGCAATGACTTGTTCAAATAATGTGATTGCTTGGTTTATCTTGCCTAAACCTGTGAGTACATTCGCCTTGGCGATTTTATAACTGAGATTATTTTCTTGTATGCTGAGTAGCTTTTCTACTTGTTGCTCAGCTACTTTGTATTTTCCTAAACGGATCAGTAAATTAAGGTATTGAGAGCGGGCATAAATATGGCTAGGCTCTAACTCAATGGCACTGGCGAGGAGAAACTCTGCGTCGTCATAAATTTTAAGTTCGATGCCTATTTCTGCAAGTAGGCACATGCCATCAACATGGCGTTTGTTGTTTTGTAAAAAATGGCGACAAATTTGCTCCGCTTTTAATAACTTTCCATCGTGCATTAATTCCGTCACAGCAAGTAATGCCGGGGGAAGTTTTTTTAATTTTGCCAGCTGATTGGCCGCAGATTGTACTTTATCGGCTAAATTTGCTTGATGGTAAATTTGTATTAACTCTTGCCAGCTAGCTACTAAGCTTGGGTTGAGCTTTACGGCTAATTCAAATGCTTTGGTTGCTTGTTTTTCTTTCTGCAAGGCAAGATAAATATAACCTTGCTCTTGATTACCTCGGCTATGGCTTTGGTCTAGAGCTAGTAACGTTTTAATACTTTTGAGTGCTGGTGAATACTCTTGAGCATATCGTTGTGCAACTGTGATTAAATACCATATTTCAATCTGATGTTGCTTGTCGGTTGTCTGTGTTAATAACAACTTACTTTGTTTAATTGCTTCAATGAACTTAGCGCTTTGAATTAACTGCTGAATTGCTTTTAATTGCATGTCTGTTGAAGAGGAAGTTGCTTTATCCAACGATTTAGCTCCGAAATTGACTAGAAAAGTACTAATGAATACTGTATCAATAAAAAGCCGCTTGATACAAAGTTCAAGCGGCTTTTCGTTATAGTTTAGCCTTATGGGCTAATTAAGTTTTAGTAAAAGTCATATGAGAATCTAAAACCTATAGTGCGTGGTCTGTTAGTGACAACCTTAGGGGTAAACTGCTGTGTGTCTACGTAAAGCACTGCGCTTTCATCAGTTAAATTGTCAATGAAGATCTCCGCTTTCCATTCGTCATTGGTTACGCCAAAACTCAAATTTGCCAAAACATAACTGTCTTGTACATAACGTCCACCAGCGAATGTTTGGCCATTGCTATTTTGATAATTAACACCTGAAAATACATCAGCCTCTTTTTGAATGCTTAAGCCAGAGCCGGTACCATAGACTAAATTGGTGGTATCTTCGAGTACATAAGCATCCATGGTCATGCTTGCTAATCTTTCACCGGTATAGCTAATAGAGCCATTGATATAGCCAGTCATGTCTTTAGCAATATGGTAGAAATATTCAGCTTGTAAGTTTCCAGAAAACTCAGCAGAGTATGGCAGTCGGCTACCAACCGAAGGAGCAATACCGGCCAGCTCACTGTTAATTGAAGTAAGCTCAGTATCTAATAAGCTAAAGGCACCACTGATAACGAGATTGTCGGTTGCAACCCAAGTAAAGTCACCATCAATACCTTTAATTTCTGCATCACCAACATTATCGGTAAACACTAAGAAACTGATGTTGGTGGGATCAAAACGCGATGTTTGCAGATCTGATATTTTTGAATAATAGGCAGTGGCATTTAAACGTAAGGTTTGATCAAGCAAGGTTGATTTAATACCTATCTCAACGTTATCTAAACTATCTGTGGTTGAATAAACAGGAATGCGGAAACCATCAAAAGCACCTTCTTGGTTTTTCGCTAAGCCACCACCAACTCGGTTAGTTACTGGTGGTCTAAAGCCTTCTGAATATGAAGCAAACACCATGACATCGTTGGAGATTTTCCAATCTAAAGAGGCTTTAATAATAGTGTCATCTACAGTTAAGGTACCATCGCTATCTAAAAGGCCTGTTTCTAACTGACCACTGGCAATGGCAGATTGAATAGCTGCTGCTTCATCAGCGCCAAAAAACTCAGTTAATGCAGCATCACTACCATCACCAAAGGCACGTAATCGTCCGCTAACATCAACGGTAGTGGTTGAACCTTTAAAGATATCATCAATTTGATACCAACGAGCGCCAAAACTTGCCGTTAAGGTATCAGTGATATCAAATTCAAATTGACCAAATACAGCTATTTGGTCAATAGTGTGGGTGATATCATTAACAAAACTTATTTCTGAAGAAAAAGGTCCGCCGTCGCTGTTTATGCCTTCAGTGCCCACCAGTGTTCTTTTTAAATTAGTAAAGTAGGGTAGGTCTGTATTGCCAATTTGGAATTCACCCACCGTTGACAATTCTTGTGAATCATAAAAAACACCAGCCGTGACGCGCCAGCGCTCTTCCGCTGAGGTATTAATTCGAAATTCATGAGTGATACGTGAAGTACTAGTTTGTTCTTTATAAAATTTTGTTGGATCTACACATTCTTGCGTTTCTGGTGCCCCTGCATAGTTACAAGCATAATACGCAGCGAATGAGCCACCATTGGTATAACCGGTATAGTCAATTGTTGAATTAATGTCTCTATCAAGATAACCACCAGTATAAACGACTTCTAACTGCTCAAGTCGACCTTCAAGCGTCCAAGTAGTTAAACCAAAATCATCGTCATTATCTTCGGGTATAAATCGATTGACTGATGATTCACCTTCAAGGTTAGGGTCATAAGCAAATACTCCCTCGGTATCTAATGACTGTTGGGTATGTTGAACCAATAACTCCCACTCATCATTAATCAAATAAGAAAGACCAAAACGAGCACCTGCATAGTTTGCTGTGTTGAAGTTATCTTCAACTAATGCATCATTGCTAGGTGGAGTCACAGGTACATTTTCAGGAGCAGTTAATGCGCCACCAGAAATGCGGCTTATTACAACAGCACTGCCGTTATAGCCACCTTCTCCAGGCACATTTAAAATGTTGTCTATCCAACCACCTTGATGATCATTATAAGCAGCTACACGTACCGCAATTGAGTCAGATAACGACATATTAAAGTAAGCTTCAACGGAATTACTCATGTCACCACCGGAAGTGGAGCTAGTACTGGTATCTAGACCTGCAGAAAATCCGTCATGGTTAGGCTTATTGGTAATTAACCTTACGGTACCAGATTGCGAGCTAGCACCAAATAAAGTACCTTGTGGCCCGGGTAACACTTCAATACGCTCAACATCAGTGGCATAAATATCTAGGTTACGTCCTTGCATTGACACTGGTTGCTCATCCAAGTAGAAAGCAACTGAAGGTTGCAGGGCTTGAACAGAAGAAACCGCAATGCTGGTTTGTGTGGTAGCGGCACCGCGAATGTAAATTTCATTTTGCCCAGGACCTGTACCCTGAAAAACGACATTAGGTAAAAATTCAACATATTGATCAAAATTGGCGACACCCAACTTCTCTAAACTATCACCAGTTAATGCGGTGACGGTTACAGGAACTTCTTGAATGGACTCAGTTCGTTTAGTGGCAGTTACTTCAATAACTTCAATTTTGGCGTGTTCTTTCTTGGGCGTTTCTTCAGCCATAACTGAAGTTGATGCTGCCAAGGCAGTTAAAACAGCACAATGTAACTTAGTGAGTTTCATGTTGTGATCCCTAGGTTTTATATTTATTTGAAGATAGAGTTTTATTTGTTAGAACTCTAACTATTTTATGGTTATAAAAGATAGCAGTAATGAGTGTTTTTTTCAAAAAAAACAAGGAAATAATGATTGTGAACATCAGTTGTAGTTAAAAATAACATTTTAATTTACAATCATTGGTTAGATTTCTAAGTATACCCAGACAAAATAGAGGGGATTCACTTGACAGGTTCCGAAAAAAGCTCGCTCAATAAATGGGTATTTATCTCTTCATCGGCAATTATAATCACTTTACTTGCATATACCGCATTATTGCCAAAGCAAGCTGATGCATTCTTTACTTTAACGCAGACTGCTATTGTTGATAATGGCAGTTGGTTCTATGTGTTGACCGTTGCTTTTATATTGTCTTTTGTAATCTTTCTCGGCCTATCTAGGTACGGTGATATTCGTTTAGGCCCAGACCATTCACTGCCTGATTACAGTTTAACTACGTGGCTTTCTATGCTTTTTGCAGCGGGTATGGGCATAGGTTTAATGTTTTTTGGCGTTGCTGAGCCTTTAATGCATTACCTATCACCACCCACAGCAGAAGCAGGAACGGTTGAAGCCGTTAGAGAAGCAATGAAAATGACCTTTTTTCATTGGGGATTTCACGCATGGTCAATTTATGCCATCGTTGCCTTAGTATTGGCATATTTTAGTTACCGACAAAACTTACCGCTGACCTTACGATCTGCACTTTACCCTTTAATAGGCGAAAGAATTTTTGGTTGGCCAGGGCACTTGGTTGATGTGTTTGCTGTTGTTAGTACTGTTTTTGGGGTTGCGACTTCATTAGGGCTTGGTGCTTCTCAAGTTAATGCTGGCTTAGATTATTTGTTTGGTTTTGAAGTAAATATGACTAATCAAGTTATTATTATGGCGGCAATCACATTGTTCGCAGTTATTTCAGTAGCGACGGGTTTAGAAAAAGGGATAAAGCGCCTATCTGAAACCAATATGATCTTAGCGGTTGCCTTATTAATTTTAGTCTTTATTTTGGGACCAACTGTATTTCTCTTACAAGCTTATTTACAAAATATCGGTGATTACCTTGCTGATATTGTTCACCACACCTTTAACCTCTTTGCCTATAAGAAAAATGAATGGCTTGGCGGTTGGACGATATTTTATTGGGGGTGGTGGCTAGCTTGGGCACCTTTTGTCGGTTTGTTTATAGCACGAATTTCTCGTGGGCGTACAATTAGAGAATTTATTTTGGGTGTGATGCTCATTCCAACTATGTTCACCCTCTTGTGGATGACCGTTTTTGGTAACAGTGCGATAGAACTGGTATTCAATCAAGGGTTCACTTCCATAGGTGATATGGTGAATAAAGATGCCTCAGTAGCATTGTTTGTGTTTCTTGAACACTTCCCATTTGCCAGTGTCTTATCAATGCTCAGTGTTTTGATGATAGTGATATTCTTTGTTACCTCATGTGACTCTGGCGCTATGGTTGTTGATATGCTTTGTTCTCATGGAGAAAACAACACGCCGCTATGGCAGCGTGTTTATTGGGCGCTAAGTATTGGCGTGGTGGCCGCAATTTTGTCATTAGCGGGTGGTCTCAATGCCTTACAAACAATGACTATTGCTAGCGCTTTGCCATTTTCGTTTGTACTGATTTTAGCTATTATAGGGTTAATTAAAGCCCTGAGAGTTGAGGCAGTCAAGCAGGATAGCTTGCAAATAAATGCCATGCCTAATACTGGTCATGAAAGTCATGACAGTTGGCAAGCACGTCTAAAAAATATTATTGATGTGCCTAATAAAACGAATGTAAATAAATTTATTAGTACCATTGCAACGCCAGCCTTTGAATCGGTAGTGACTGAGTTTAGTCATAATCAACTGTGCGCTAGTATGGAAAAAACGTTCCAAGGAATTACGTTAACGGTGAAACATGGCGAGGAGCATGACTTTGTTTACGGCGTTATTGCCAGTAGACATGTGCAACCTGAATTTGTCACTGATGATATCGAAAACGAAACAGATAATGAGCAAAGTTATTATCGTGCAGAAGTACACTTAGTCGAGGGTGGGCAGGATTATGACATTATGGGTTGGTCTAAAACAGCAGTAATCAATGATATAATTGACCAATACCACAAACATCTTCATTTTTTGCATTTACTAAGATAGTTAGAGCTCTAATCGTTCGTAGAATACGTGGTTGTTGCGCTCACTGGGTCTAACTCTAGTAATGGCGCAGCATCAATCTCATTGGCGTCCATCATTGTGGCAATACGCTCCATTGAAGAAATAAGTTGCGATTGCTCCCATTGGGCTAAATCACAAAAGTTTTGAATAAAATGTTCTTGTAATGGCTGAGGTGCAACTAGGAGTAATTCTTTACCCTTATTGGTTAAAAATAAGCTGACTCGACGCTTATCTTGAGTATTACGAACACGATTGATCAGACTTTTATTTTCTAGCCTGTCTAGAATATTAGTTACGGTAGCGGCACTTAAAGTAATATTTTTAGCAATTTGGCTTGCGGTAATGCCCTTATGCTTTGCAACTTCTTGCATCATAAGTAATTGTGGGCTGGTAAGTCCTGAGGTTTTATTGAGTTGTTTTGAGTGTAAAGCAATGGCACGAATCACTTTTCGTAAGGCAATTAACAGCTCTTCATGTTTTTCCATAACAAGATACTTTTATCAGGTGTTATTGCTAGTCTAATCAAAAATAATCGAATTTCCTAGAATTATAACTAACCGTTTTTCAGATGTTTGGTGATAAATGTAAACAATACCCTTTGCCTGCGAAAGTAAGTTTATAGGTAGTAATGTTATCTCTTGGATTTGACGTATTTGTTTCGAGTAAACCTTTTTCGATTAGTAGTGTCAGCATATTACTAGATAACTCAGCCAGTTTCGACTTTGCCGTTATCTCCACTTTTGTGGCAACGCCTTTCAGTGAATAAACAGCTTTGATTATGGCAGCCTCAGCTTCTGATATAGAAGGAAGTTGTCCGATATAGGCAGGGTATTGATCTTCAGGATATTTTCCCTGAATACTTTTATATGATGATTGTATTGCTTGAATATCTTCCTCCTTATCGCCTGTTAATATAAAAGTATGAAACACGCCTGATTCTTTACTAAGATAATCAACTTTGGCGAGAAAAATAGGCAGTTGACAATCTTGGGCAACATGATAAAAACCAGTTTTCCATTTACTTACTGCGCCTCGTGTTCCTTCCGGGGTAAATAAAAAAAACACTCGTTTATTTTTTTGGGAGTCGATAAAAGCTTTAATCTGTTCGACTTGCCCTTGACCATTAGGAGAGCGGTCAATCGGCATAGCACCTAGCCACATTAATAAAGACCCTAGAACAGGAACTTTGCATAAGCTGTCTTTAATTGAAAAATATATTTTTACATCTTGCAAAATTGCCGCACCAAGTGCGTAGATAAAATCCCAATTTGACGTGTGAGGAGCTGCGATGGCAACACCGGCACCTTCAGGAGGAAATCTACACACAGACCAATTAGCCAATTTAAACCAGAGGGTAAATAAATATTTTAAAAAATACTTAGTAAAAACTCCGTCAAAGATAGTTGTTTCGCGGATAGAGAGTGGCTTTTTAGTCATGAGTTATATCGAAAAGAGATTATACGGAAAAATGTGGAGCTAATTATAGCATATTCAGTCATAGTCATTCTTCATGTGAATCAAGCTTTGACGTTAATTATAAATTTAATCTGTTTATTCATGGTTTATGACAGTTGAAATTTTAATTAATAACACCATATTAATTTGCCCGAGAGGGAAGTGTTTTCTTCGTAAAATTTTAAAGGTAAGCTCATGACCTATGCACTAGAAATTTCTAATTTAGCAAAAACTTATAAGGGTGGCTTTCAGGCACTTAAAGGAATTAATTTAACCGTTAAACAAGGTGATTTTTTTGCTTTGCTAGGCCCAAATGGTGCAGGTAAGTCCACTTCTATTGGTGTAATTACTTCTTTGGTAAATAAAACACAGGGACAAGTAAAAGTTCATGGCTATGATATTGATACCGATTTGGAAAAAGCCAAGTCTTTTATTGGCTTAGTTCCGCAAGAGTTTAACTTTAATCAGTTTGAACCTTTAATGAACATATTGATTAATCAAGCTGGTTATTATGGCGTTAGTCGAAAAGTAGCGATTGAACGTGCGGAAAAGTACCTTAAACAACTTGAACTATGGGATAAGCGAGATGTTGCCGCGCGCACTTTATCAGGCGGTATGAAGCGTCGGTTGATGATTGCCCGAGCGTTAATGCATGAGCCAAAAATGTTAATATTAGATGAGCCAACAGCAGGGGTTGATATTGAAGTTCGGCGCAGCATGTGGGAATTTCTTCGCGAACTGAACAAGGAAGGTATCACTATTATCCTTACCACACATTATTTAGAAGAAGCGGAAATGCTGTGTCGTAATATTGCTATTATCGACGGTGGCGAAATTGTTGAAAATACAAGTATGAAGTCTTTGTTAGCGCAATTAGATATTGAAACCTTTGTGTTAGATTTAGTGCGACAAGATAAAGAGATTAGCCTAAATAACATTGAACATAGAATGATTGACGATCACACATTAGAAGTAGACTTGAGTAAAAAACAAAGTCTAAATCAAGTGTTTGAACAATTAACAAAACAAGGTGTTGATGTCTTAAGTATGCGCAATAAAAGCAATCGATTAGAAGCGCTGTTTGTGAATCTAATATCGAAAAAAGAGCCGAATAAAAAATCAACGATAGTAGAGGGCTAATATTGTGAATTATTCTATCGCGTTAAAAAGTATTTTAAATAAAGAAATTCAACGCTTTATGCGTATTTGGGTGCAAACACTTGTGCCGCCAGCGATCACCATTAGTTTGTATTTTGTTATTTTTGGTTCACTCATTGGCTCTCGAATTGGTGAAATGGGTGGCTTTGATTACATGTCATTTATAGTGCCGGGCTTAATTATGATGAGTGTTATTACTAACTCTTATTCCAATGTGGCGTCATCATTTTTTAGTGCTAAATGGCAACGAAATGTTGAAGAGATGCTGGTTGCGCCTGTGCCTAATTGGGTTATTGTTGCTGGCTATGTGGGCGGTGGCATGGCCCGTGGTATTTTGGTGGGCTTAATTGTAACACTCGTATCATTACTATTTGTTGATATTCAAATCCATAATATATGGGTCATTATTGCGACAGTGTCACTTACTTCAGCAACCTTTGCTTTAGGCGGATTAATTAATGCTATTTTTGCGGGTAGTTTTGATGATATCTCGATTATTCCGACTTTTGTGCTAACTCCTTTAACTTATTTAGGTGGAGTGTTTTATTCAATTAGCCTGTTGCCTGACTTTTGGCAAGGTGTTTCTCAAGTAAACCCCATCGTTTATATGGTCAATGCATTTCGATATGGTTTCTTGGGGATCTCTGATGTCAGCATAACTACCGCTTTTGTTGTTATTGGCTTTTTCATTATTATTTTATTTACTATTGCTATGACGTTAATTAGTAAAGGTATAGGCTTACGAAGTTAATTAAGAGAGAATATAATGACTGCTGATATAACGGGTGACTCAAAAGTCATCATCACCAATCAAGACGGTATACATGAAAAACTTGATGAAGTGGTGATAAAGCATTTAAGCCATGCTTTTCAAAAGCCCTATCAAGCGCATACTGAACTTGCTTTTAAAGAGATGGATACTTTAGTGCGTAAATTTCTTGCTGCAAAGCCTGACGGTGACATTATTTTAGATGCATGTTGCGGTGTTGGGCAAAGCACACGTATTTTGGCGGCACAAAATCCACAAGCATTGGTGATAGGTGTGGATAAATCGGATCATCGCATAACTAAAAATATAGAAGGCTTTTCATCACAAGATGGCTACCAAGCGGATAACTATCATTTGGTACGAGCAGACCTTAATGATTTTTACCGCCTAGTTAAAGCGGCAAATTGGCCGGTAAGCAAGCACTATATTTTGTATCCAAACCCTTGGCCAAAATCTAAACATTTACAGCGCCGTTGGCATGGTAGTGCGGTATTTCCACAAATGACCAGCATTGGCAAGTCACTTATTTTACGCAGTAATTGGCGTTTATATTTACAAGAATTTCAACAAGCAGCAAAACAAGTGAATTTAGTGGGATGTATCGAGAAAGTAAGAAAGACAACAAGCCCTTTAACGCCCTTTGAAGCAAAGTATCAAGTGAGTGGGCAAGTTTGTTGGCAACTTATTCTAAGGCAAAGCTGCCAAACAATATAGAACATTATTTATTCAATATTTACAGTTAAAAACACTATGTTATTATCATAGGCTGCTGAAATTGTTGCTACACCGGTCGTATTAGAGACGCTTGTTAGTTCTAGATATGCTTCTTCTGTGCCATGTGCTTTTAACTCTGTTTTCAAAAGGGGACTAGCGTTTATACTCCATTGGGCGAATTCGGAAACATTTAAATTTGAGGTGCCAGAAAACATTGCAGAAAGAGTCAGACTTGTTGATTGGCCAACTTTAAGAGATATTATATCTAACCCATCATTTATTTGTATTTTTTCTAATTCTGCAGTCCCTGCCACTTTGAGTAATGCTACGTCTTTTTTAGCACCACAAATGGCATCTAATTGGGTAAAGCCGGGTTTTAAAGCTAAAATGCTACCTTTATTTTCTCCAGTTGTCGTAAGCCCTGAAAATTCATGGTGTTCTTGCTGCCATTTCACACTTCCTTTAATATCATGGAAATCATCAGGCGTTGAAAAGAGTTGTGCTTTAGCATTTACAAGTAATCTATCACCAACATTCATACTGATTATCGATGTGCTTTCATTATCAATGAAAATATCGATTAGCCTAAGGTTACTAGGGTCAGAAGTTACTATTAAGCTATCTGATAAATCGCCAATATTAGCTGTAATAGTTATATCCTCAACGATATCACCATAGGTAAATAAGATACCACTTGAGCTAATTGAAGCGTTTGAATTCTCATTTAAAGAAAAACTTAGCTCTTGAATTGAATTGCTAGCTTGATAACCATCTTCATAAAGTATATCAGCGCTAATTGTTGCATCTATGCAAGTGTTAATGGAACCTGTAACAGGTAACGACTGTTTAAGGCTAATGCCACTAACCGGAGTATCATTTATTGAAACTTCTGTTTCAGTGTATAATTGGTTAATACTCGTAGCCCTAATAATTACAATTCCTTGGTTATCTGTTGAATTGGCAACCGCAGTTACTAACCCTTGGTTATTAACTGTTGCCACGTTTACATTACTTGAACTCCATATTAATTCGTTAGAAATATCTCTAATATCATTATTTTCATCAGTGCCAGTAGCTTTTAACTGATGTACATCACCAGCTTTAATCCGAATATTGCCACCGGTAATGGCAATATCTTTTAACAGTGTGCCTTGTGCTGTTTGACTTTCTATTGTAATAGCGGTGGCTAAGCTTTCAGAGTCACCACTTGAATTACATCCCGACAGAAGTAATATCAATGAAAAAATAGCGGAAGGTGATTTAAGGTTCATATAACAGCCCAGATTAAAAAGAATAAATAAAACCAAGTTCAATACCAGAAATTTCAATATGATTATCTTTATATAAAGATTGGTAACTAAGTCTCAACTGAGCTTGATCTAGATATGATATTGATTGATATAAATTAACACCCCAAGATAAACCACTAAACTCATCCTTATTGAAATAGTTTGTTTCAGTATTTATTGCAGTGAGGCTTGTTTGCGCATAACCGAGTGCTAAATCTAACTTGAATCCGTTTTTAGTTTCAGATTGAAGTACTAGATACGCACCAAAACTTTGATTCAATTCTAGATCGGTAGCATTAATATTATCAGATGCTACTGAAGTTAAATATTGACCTTCAATTGCGATATTTTTGGTTAAATTAGTTCCTACTCTTAATGCTGCCATCGATGGGTTAGTGATTTCGTTCGCAATATCTAATTTGCTATGCACATAGCCTAACCCTACATATGATTTTTGGGCTAGAACAGGGAAAGTTATAATCGTGAGAGAAGTTATCCAAGAGATGAAAAAAAATTTTTTACAAAACATAGCCATCAACAGTATTAGTGAAAGGTGTGAATAATATACAGATCAAGCACTTTGTACAAGCTCATTGACCTCATCGTATTGTAAAGGCATTTTTAATTACCAAATTTAGATGCAAATAACTATATTATGGTTAAATCAACCAAAATCATTAATATTAAAAAAGGATAGTAATAATAATAACCTATAAATCAAGAGTTTAACGTGTTGGTATGGCAGTTGAATATTAAGTTACAAATTGTTAAATAGTTAGGAATCAAACATGAAAGCAGTGAAAAATAAAATGTTAGTAAAAGTAGTTACTTTGATTATGTGTTTACAGGCAGGATTAATTTACGCAAGTTCATTTGTTAGTTAGATTTCATATAGTCACTATCAACGAAAATAGAAGACATTTGCTCTATTTTTTATTAAAGTTCGGCCTTAGAACAAAGTTAAGGTTAGAAAATAAGTATGGCTTCCGCTAAGCGCACTGCTCAAGCAACACAAACATCATTACATCAGATATTTACTATTGCCGAGGCGCCTGATTCAACATTAGGGCGTATTGAGCAAGAGATGTCTCAAAATCTTGCTGGTTTCTTGAATAACCATATTGTTGCCAGTAAAAATGCCTTAACTGATATCGAACAAGATTTCATTTGTCCAAGTATTCCGGAGCAACCAGAGTTTGTTTCGGATCATATGCGTCATTTATTAGATAAATTGGTCGCACAATCAGTCCATACTGCAAGCCCAAGTTTTATTGGTCACATGACCTCTGCATTACCTTCGTTTATTTTGCCTTTATCAAAGCTAATGGTAGGGTTAAACCAAAACTTAGTTAAAGTTGAAACCTCCAAAGCTTTCACGCCACTCGAGCGCCAAGTTTTAGGTATGATGCATAACTTGGTGTATCAAGAAAATGAAGCGTTTTACCAAACTTGGATGCATTCTGCGCAACATTCCCTCGGCGCTTTTTGTTCTGGTGGTACGGTGGCAAATATTACCGCGCTTTGGGTTGCTAGAAACAAACTACTCAAAGCAGATGGTAATTTTAAAGGTATTAGCCGCAGGGGTTTATTTGCTGCATTGCAGCATTATGGTTACCAAGGATTAGCTATATTAGTTTCAGAACGGGGCCACTATTCGTTAAAAAAATCTGCTGACATTTTGGGCATTGGCCAAGACAGCGTTATCGCGATTGAAACCGATGAAAATAATAAAATTGACTGTCAAAAATTAGCAGCTAAATGCCAACAACTAAGTATTCAAAATATTAAGGTACTGGCTATTGTTGGTGTGGCAGGTACAACGGAAACAGGTAATGTTGACCCTCTAGATAAAATGGCAGATATTGCTGAGCAATTTCAATGTTATTTTCATGTCGATGCAGCTTGGGGGGGCGCCACTTTACTGTCAAATAAACACCGGAGTATTTTAGCTGGCATTGAACGTGCCGACTCAGTAACCATTGATGCACATAAACAAATGTATGTACCGATGGGCGCTGGCGTGGTTTTGTTTAAAGATCCCTCTTCAGTGGCTGATATTGAACACCATGCAGAGTATATTTTACGTCAAGGCTCTAAAGATTTAGGCAGTCATACGCTAGAAGGCTCTCGTCCAGGTATGGCAATGTTAGTATATGCTAGCTTGCATATTATTAGCCGTCCCGGCTATGAGATGTTGATTAATCAGGCGATAGAGAAAGCCGAGTATTTTGCAAAATTAATTAGTGAGCATGAAGATTTTGAATTAATTACTCATCCTGAACTGTGTTTATTAACTTACCGCTATGTGCCTAAGTCAGTACAAACCCTACTAGAACATAGTGACGAGAATACCCAAACGCAGATAAATGACTTGTTAGGTAAATTGACTAAGTTTATTCAGAAGCGCCAACGTGAAGATGGTCGTTCTTTTGTCTCGCGCACTCGTATAAAAGTAGGACGTTATAATAATGTAAAGGTTATTGTTTTTAGAGTGGTGTTAGCTAACCCATTAACTAGCAATGAAAATTTACAAGACATTTTGGCCGAACAGTGTCTATTAGCTCAAGAAAGTGAAAACTTTTTACCGCAATTGCTAATTGCGGTAAAAGCAGCTAATTAGCTATTTATAAACTTACTGGCAGATTATCAATCAATCTAGCCTTACCTAAATAAGCAGCGGCTAGAATAACTATTTCTTTATCCCCTGGCTCGGCAGGGGCTAATGTAGTTGCATGACAAAGGTTAATATAATCGGTTTTCAGCCCTGCTTTTTCAATCTTTTCGGAGGTTTGCATAACTAAGGCAGCGTAATCACGAGGTTGATGACTTGCACATAATTCGGTACTGAGCCACTGTAAGCTTTTATATAATGCTGGAGCGATAGCTAATTCATTAGCGGTTAAATAACCATTACGTGAGCTCATGGCAAGACCTGAGCTTTCTCGAATAATTTCGACTGGCACAATCTCGACCGGCATCGACAAGTCTTCAACCATAGTTTTAATGACTTGTAACTGCTGATAATCTTTAGAGCCAAAGCAAGCTACGTCGGGCTGTACAAGATTGAATAGTTTACAAACAACCGTTGCAACACCACGAAAATGTCCGGGTCGACTGGCACCACAATATAAATCAGAAATATTGGGTACTTCTACATAGCTATTTTCGCCAAACCCTTTAGGATAGATAATATCTGCAGTCGGCGTAAATAATAAATCGGTATCAACTTCAGTTAGACTAGCTTTGTCTTGCGCTAACGTTCTAGGGTAGTTATCAATATCTTCACTTAAGCCAAATTGCATTGGATTAACAAAAATACTAACGATCACTTTGTCAGCATAACGGTGCGCCGCTTCAACTAAAGCTAAATGACCGGCATGCAAATTTCCCATGGTTGGTACAAAAGCTATAGACAAGCCTTGCATGCGCCAGGATTTTACTTGTTCACGTAAGTCTTTGATGTTTTCAACTGTGTTCATGGTGCTCTAGCCTAGTTTTTTCTTTTAGGCTGCCACTTCAAGTGGCAACCTAAGTCATAAGATGTTGAGGCAACCCTTGCCAATATTAATAATAAAGAAAAGACTATTTAAAAATATGATCTTCACCAGGGAAGTTGCCTTTTGACACTTCACTGATATAAAGCTCTATAGCTTTTTTAATATCGCCAGTTTCTTTAATGAAATTTCGTGAGAATTTAGGCATATAGCTACATGAAATACCTAATGCATCGTGCATAACAAGAATTTGTCCATCGGTATCTTTACCTGCGCCAATACCAATAGTAGGGATTGAGATGGCTTCAGAGATAGCTTTACCTAACGGTGCAGGAATGCATTCTAATACCAGTAATTGGGCGCCAGCAACTTCTAATGCCTGTGCGTCCTTAATCATTTGCTCAGCCTGTTCATCACTACGACCTTGTACTTTAAAACCACCGAAAACATTGACAGATTGCGGTGTTAATCCTAAATGGGCACAAACAGGGATACCGCGTTCAACCAGTGCTTTAATCGTATCAGCCAGCCAAGCACCGCCTTCCATTTTTACCATGCTAGCACCGGCTTGCATTAATTTAGCGGCATTAGTTAGTGCTTGCTCAGTAGTGGCATAACTCATAAAGGGCATGTCGCCAATGATAAGTGTGTTTTCAACGCCTCGTTTTACACATTGAGTGTGATAAGCCATATGATCAATTGAGACGGGTAAGGTGTCATCTTGGCCTTGCAGAACCATGCCTAATGAATCGCCAATCAAAATAGCATGAATGCCCGCTTGGTCAAAAAGCTTTGCAAAACTTGCATCATAAGCAGTAATGGTAGATATTTTTTCCCCTTGCTGTTTCATCTTTAACAAGGTTGATGTCGTTATTTTAGCCATACAGTTCTCAAGACATTTGTTGAATTAAATGGTTTAGTTGAGTAATTACTCAGTTGCGCTACTTTCGCACAATTTTTTTTTAACTGCAATATACTGTTGTGCTTAGCTTAGTTTTATCATGGAATTAATGGTAATGTTTTGGCTCAAAAGTTTTACACTTTGGCCATTAGGTAAAGAAAGATTGGGAGCAATTTCAGCTAAAGGCAACAAGACAAACTCTCTATCCTTCATGCCATAATGGGGGACTATAAGGCGTTCGTTGTTGATAACTTCATTGCCATAGAGAATAATATCGAGGTCTAAGATACGTGCCCCCCAACGATTTTCTTTACGGACTCTGCCTGCATTATTTTCAATCAACTGAAGTGCATTTAATAATTCTAGGGGCGTTAAGGAAGTTTCTAATGCCAATACAGCATTTATATAATCGTCTTGATCTTGAGGACCCATCGGTTTGCTTAGGTACAGTGAAGAAATTGAAGTTACGTTACTATGCGCAATATGTTGTAATTCGGTTATGGCACTTTTAACTTGCTCAACAGGCTCAGATAGATTGCTTCCTATGCCTATATACGCTGTGAAAGTTTGTATTATCATTGCAGTTACTATTCAGCAGTAGTTTTAGCCGTTGGTTTTTGACGTTTCCTAGGGCTGCGACGTTTACTTTGACCACCTTTAATTGCTTTGACCATTTGTAACTGTGCTTCATTTGAAACATTTTGAAAGTCGGTCCACCACGTTGCTAATTCTGCCAGATGAGTATTATCTGTTTCTATCTCACTGCGAAGTAATAAAAAATCATAACCGGCGCGGAACTTAGGGTGCTCAAAGGTCTTAAATGCTTTCTTTCCTTCACGGCGTATTAATTTGTCTTGCAGTATCCAGATATCTTTCATCACGCTTTGAAAGCGCTTAGGTATAGAAATACTGCGTTGCTGTTCGGGCATTATTTCATTTAGACCTGCAAAAAAAGCATCTTGCGGTGGCAATGAATTATTGGCATTAACTTGCTTAATATAGTTTTGCAATGGATACCAAAGCATCGCTGCAAATAAAAAGGCGGGTGTCACTCGTTGTTCATTATTGATACGTTTATCTGTATTTGCCATCGCAAGTAAAATAAAACGCATAAGTTGTTCATCATTATTATCTAAGGCCTGATCGACAACAGGAAAGAAGAACTTAAATAGATGGTAGTCACGCAATTGCTCAAAGTTTGCTACAGCCTTACCAGAGATGAACATTTTCAAAAATTCTTCAAACATTCGAGCCGCTGGGATGTTAGCCATTAATGGAGCTAATTCAATTATAGGAGCACGCGTTTCTTGCGCCATTTGCATATCAAGTTTAGTCGCAAAGCGAATAGCACGAAGCATACGCACAGGGTCTTCTCGATAGCGGACTTCAGGATCACCAATCAAACGAATAACCCTGTCTGCAACATCTTTCACACCATTAGCAAAATCAAAGACTTTGAAATCTTTGGTCGAGTAGTAAAGCGCATTAATAGTGAAATCGCGACGCTGCGCATCTTCCTCTATGCTGCCATAAATATTGTCTCGTAATAACATGCCATGTTCGGATTGTTTTGAGGTCTTTTTATCTTGTTGATCTTTTTCATCATGATGACCACGAAATGTTGCCACTTCAATAATCTCACGGCCAAATACGATATGAGCTAACCTGAATCGGCGACCAATTAAACGACAATTACGAAATAAAGCTTTTATTTGTTCAGGCGTAGCATTAGTTGCTATGTCAAAGTCTTTAGGTGTTAGTCCGAGTAAAATATCACGTACGCCACCACCAACAAGGTAGGCGTCATAACCACCTTTATTTAAACGGTAAAGTACTTTTAGGGCACTTGGGCTAAGAAACTGGCGAGAAACTGGGTGTTGATCACGTGAAAGTACTATCGGTTTATCCAGTGTAGCTACATGTTGGCTAACTTTACTTTTTTGACTCGAGTTTTTAGAAAAAACTTTTTTACATAAATTAATAACGCGTTTGATGATGCAAACCTTTTTGATGAAGGAAATAATAGGAAATAATCAAGTAATGATACAGTAAATAAGTTTTAAAGAGAATGAAAAAGCAGCGATATTTACTATGGAGTGATTTACTCAACTAGAATGCTCAGCTGACTTTACCAAGGTAACACTTCCCCGTTTGAGTGTCTAAATACACCAGAATCAGTGAGCGTTAATTCTTTCATTAACTGAAGTAATCGTTGCGCCGAAATAGCTGCGCTAATATCTCCATTACTAGTACCACCTGCGGTGTTGACCATATCAGTTTGCACATAACCTGGATGGTAAATACCAACGGCAATTTTCTGCGGAGCTAGGTCTTTGGCTAAAGACATTGCGCCTATATTCAGCGCAGCCTTTGACATTCTATAGCCATAGCGACCACCTGAGCTATTATCAGCAATAGATCCCATGCGCGAGGTAATGAAGGCAATTTTACTACCGCTATTAAAGTTAGTTAATAATGCTTGAGACAGAGCAAGTGGTGCTAAGGCATTAACGGCAAATTGTTCTGTGATAGTTGTTTGGTTAAAATCTTGCAAGCTTTCATTGCGCAAAATGCCGGCATTATTAATGAGCAGATCAATGTGGGTGTGGGCAAGTGCAGTCTTGGCTCTTTCGATACCGTTTTCAGTTGTAATATCGACTTTATCGATAATGTTTACTTCAAGCGCATCAAGTTGCGGTGAGCTTTGTCGACATAAAGCAAAAACTATATCGCCATTTTGTTTACAAATTCTAGACATTGCTAAACCAATGCCACGATTAGCGCCTGTTATTACAATTGTTCTAGCCATAATGTTTCCTCAATTAGCAAAGGTATTTTTATTTTGGTCTGGTCAAAGTGAAAGGCTTAGTAATGGCAGCGTATTCACCACCGCCGAGCCGCGCTAGAGGGTTAACTTTGTCCGCCAGCACTTTAATTCTTTCTGTCCCGTTACTATCTAGCGTTATATCAACCACTTTATCATTGATGTATACCTGCTTTATTTCAACAAATAGTAAACTCTGGGGGGCATCGCCTAGTTCCTTAATTTCATAAAGTTCGCACCCATAGGCAATATCGCAATGCGTTAACCTTGGCAAAGCAAATCTCTTAAATTGAGTTGTTTCAATACCAGCATGTGTTAATTCTGACTCTCCATGTGGTAGTGTCGCGGCCGTTTTGGTTACTAGAGTTGCGTGTTGTTCTGAGGCAATATGAATCACCATTTTTTTTGAACGCTGAGCATTAACCAAAGTATCCTTGTCATCACCATTTGGCTTTTTACCAACTGAAAGCATTAATATTGGGGGAGTACTCGATACTGCCGTAAAGTAGGAAAAAGGAGCTAAATTTAAATTACCACTATTAGATTCAGTTAACGCCCAAGCGATAGGGCGTGGAATGATAGTTTGTGTCATCAAATGATAACGTTGATTGGTAGAATAGTCAGAAAAGTTTAAATTCATATTGGTAAGCTATTATATTAGATGATAATTGTTAGCTTCAGCAGCGCTGAAATTGCTTTTAAAACTAAATGCATAAGGTGAGTCTGCATTGTCACGAAGGTAATTTAATCTCTCGATACCTTCTTCAATAGTTGGAGTGCAGTTATCCTCGACCCACCATAAAACATAACTATCTTGCGGTAAACTTTCAAACCACTGTGATTTACGACGAAGAAAGTCGCGGTGGTGCGTTCTAAACATGAAGTTTTTAAGCGCATCGATAGAAGACCAAGTTGACATGTTGACGATAATATTTGGATCAGAAAAGGCCTGAATGTTAGTGGCATCACCACTATCATCTTGTAAACGCCAAATAAAACCAGGGCTTTTTTCTGCCGTTTGGTTTACGGGATCTAAATTATCGACAAATTCTTTTAATTCAGGTGACTCTAATGAGTATTTTGCTTTGGCAATGTTCATCTGTGCAAGTTGCATAGCTTCCTCCGTGATAGTTAATTCAAAAAGTTACTCGATGTTAATTTCTTTAAGTTTGGGTACATTGCCTCTTAACCAATTGTCAGTTGCCCATTTGATAATATCAATGACATTTTCTTGCAGCAAAGCTGGAGGAGGTTGTTGTCCTAAAAATTCTAATGCTGCAATTAATGCCGGCTGTGGCTGGTCATTATCAATAGCCGGTGCTTTATTTTGTTTACTAAGCTTATAGCCATTACTTGTCACTGCTAAGGGAACATGCCCATATATCGGCGGAGATTTATTGAGTGATGAGAACAAAGATAATTGTCGTGCTGTTGGTTCAAGTAAATCGCAGCCGCGAATTACATGGGTTATACCTTGAAAAATATCGTCATGGACAACAGCGAGTTGATAAGCAAATAAACCGTCTTTACGATGAATGATAAAGTCTTCTTCAGCTAAGGCTTTATCACATTGAGTTTTATTTAGGGTTTCGTTTTGAATTAAGTCATTAAATTGATAATGACCAAAACGGTTAATTAATCGAATGGCGCTATTAGATTGAGGCTTATCTAAAGAACGACAATGTCCCTGATAAATACCCCCCAAAGCTTTTACATCCGCACGCGAGCATTGGCAGTAATAGCTTAAATTGTTTTGTTGCAAATCATCTAGCAAATGTCGATAAAGCTCTGTTTGCTGACTTTGGTACAATACTTCTTCATCCCAATGTAAGCCGAAAGCTTCAAGGGAAGTTAAAATAGCAGCGCTAGCGCCTGGTTGTTCTCGGGGAGGATCGATATCTTCAATACGAATTAACCATGTACCTTGATTATTGTTCGCATCTATATGCGCTTTAGTATCTAAGAAACTAGCCAACGCGGAAATTAAGGAGCCAAAATGGAGTAAACCAGAAGGAGATGGAGCAAAGCGACCGCGATATGGCAAAACAGGGTTTGACTCGGGTCGCTTGATTGGCGATAAATTTTTCTGAGAAGTTAAACTTATCAATGGCCTAGCCAGCCATTTGGCGCTCTTTAATCTCAGCTAAAGTTTTACATTCAATACAAAGATCTGCAGTAGGTCTTGCTTCTAGACGACGAATGCCAATTTCAATACCACAAGATTTACAATATCCGAATTCATCTTCTTCAATTAATTGTAGTGTTTTTTCGATTTTCTTAATGAGTTTTCGCTCACGATCTCTTGTACGCAATTCAAGGCTAAATTCTTCTTCTTGCGCTGCTCTGTCGACAGGATCTGGAAAATTTGCTGCTTCGTCTTGCATGTGCGTAACTGTACGATCAACTTCCTCACGAAGCTGAACACGCCAAGCATCTAAAATCTTTTTAAAATGTTCTTGTTGGGGCTCACCCATGTATTCTTCGCTAGCTTTTTCTTGATAAGGCTCAACGCCTGCTAATGCTAAAATACCTAATGCTTTGTTTTTACTTGTTGGCATGCTGAATCTCCTAATACTACAAAGACCAAGGTTGTTTGGTAAAACCAATTAACTATTTTGCCTTGGTTGTAATTGCCAATATTAACTATGTGACAAATTTAATATAGACCTAAAATATCAGGACTATATTGTATCACACTTGATAAAAATCAATGTTTTCAACTAATAAAATGAAAAATAAAAATATAACTCTTTTTTATCAACGTGTTATTGATAGCTTAGACATTTTATACTCAGCCAAATAAATAGGCTTTTTTTAATGAGCATGCTTTTTTATCAAGTTTTGAGGGTATTCGTCAATAATTAAATTGTGCAAAACAAAATTATAGCGCTTGAATTATGCTCTTTTACTTGAAGATATTTTGCCTTTTCTGAGCTGGTTATATTTTAGCTAATTAAACTACCACTTTATCTATAGTGGTGTTATAATCTCGCGCCCTTTGACTTTGAGTGCTTGGCTTTTGGCTAAAAACTTAAGTGACTGGGATGTCTTTTTAGGCAGTGACGGGTCAAATTTCTGGCCTTGAATTTTAATTTATCTTTTTGTTTTACTTAGCTTAAATTTGTAAAATATAAAGATAACAGTGGAGCAAAAATCAATGATCCAAATGCAATCACAGCTGAATGTTGCTGATAACAGTGGCGCTAAGCGTGTTCAATGTATAAAGGTTCTTGGTGGCTCGCACCGTCGCTATGCACGCATTG
>MAAC01019017.1_pt1 | contig 179093 bp, 145 predicted proteins | sample 1115981 | NCBI WGS metagenome assembly MAAC01 (sample SAMN04961126, study PRJNA320927) | seawater metagenome | isolation source: sample BD02T64 sea water enriched with oil for 64 days | place: USA:Gulf of Mexico | collected 2013-07-27 | reverse complement strand
TTTTCGTTTTGCATTAATTCCATTAAGGCATTTGCCTTATCTAAAGATCCTACATCTAAAGTTAATAAACCACCAAAACCATATTCTTCATTCATCATGCTTTTAAATATCTCATGACTAGGATGAGAAACCAATCCAGGATAAACTGTTTTTAATCCTAAATCTTCAAATTGCTCCGCAAGATATTGTGCATTTTTACTATGTTGTTTTATACGGATGTGTAGCGTTCGCATATTCTTTAAAATAGATGCAGATCTCATACTATCCATTGAAGAACCTAATAGCATTGAAGCACCATCATTTACACTACGTAAAGAATCTATAAAATCTTGAGTTCCACAAATTACACCTCCCATAGTATCACTACTACCGTTGATGAATTTTGTTAAACTGTGTAAAACTACATCAGCTCCTAATTCTGCTGGTGAAATTGACAATGGAGAAAAAGTATTATCAACTAACAATTTTAAATTGTGTCTTTTAGCAATTTCAGCCAAGCCTTTTATGTCAGCAACTTCGAGAAGAGGGTTACTTACTGCTTCACAAAAAATCACTTTTGTATTTTCATTTATAGCAGCTTCTACGGTTTCTAACTTTGTAATATCTACAAAACTTGTTTCAATTTGCATTCTTGGAGTGAAGTTCTTTAAAAAAGCATAAGTTCCTCCATAAATAGTTCGACTAGAAACAATATGATCACCTGCTCCACATAATTGTAATAATGCAGGAGTGATTGCTCCCATACCAGTTGCTGCTACATTAGCAGTTTCGGTTCCTTCCATAGCAGCTAGTGCTTCCCCCAAATATAGATTACTTGGTGAGGTATGTCTAGAATATAAATAACAACCATCTGCATTTCCTTCGAAAGTGTCAAACATGGTTTTCGCAGAAAGAAAAGTATAAGTAGATGAATCGGATATAGAAGGGTTTACACCTCCAAATTCTCCAAAATATTGTAAGTCTTGAATTTTATTTGCTGGTTTAAATTTCATAGCATGGTATATTTTAATTGATTACAAAAATAAGAATTATTAGTTTATATATCAATGGTATTGATTAAATTAGGATTATAAATCTGTATATTGGACAGTATATAGATATATATTCTTTAATGAATTAAATATTTTGTATTTTTCAGAAAATTTTTCAAAATGAACTTAGATGCTATAGATCGGAAACTATTAAATTACCTTCAGGAAGATTGCAAGCAAACCAATAAAGAATTGTCTTCTAAATTAAATTTATCGGTTACTGCTGTTTACGAACGGATAAAAAAACTGGAAAGGGCTGGTGTTGTAAAACAATATGTAAGTATTTTGAATAAAGAGAAGGTAGATCGAGGCTTTGTAGTTTTTTGTCAGATAAAACTGGTACAGCATGCCAAAGAATTTCTTACTAAATTTGAAAAAGAAGTGACAAAATTAGATGAGGTATTGGAATGTTTTCACGTTAGTGGCGACTATGACTACTTACTAAAAGTAATTGTGAAAGACATGCCCCATTTTCGATCTTTTATGGTTACAAAATTAACGACCTTAAAACATATTGGTAGTACCCATACTTCCTTTACGATTAGTGAAGTGAAAAATACTACAGCAATACCTTTACAATTATGAAAAGCATTCCTTATAAAACTTCAGAACTTTTTATTCTATTCATTTTACTTCCTATAAGTCTTGTACTTTCTTTTCCTATTTGGATAAAAGCTGGGTTGGTTTTAACGAGTTTTATTTACATAATTATAGTAATGCTCCGTATTGAAAAATTTTCTTTTAAAATGAACAGGAGTCTAGATTGGAATCACTTCTGGAAACGAATCTCCTTCACTTTTATGGTTATTGTTGTAATTACAACACTTTATGTGTATTTAATGGATGCCGATAAATTGTTTTGTGTTCCAATTAATAATCCAAAATTATGGGTAATTATCCTTTTTGTGTATACCCTTCTTTCGGTATGGCCACAAGAATTTATTTATAGAACTTTTTTCTATTCCAGATATGAAAGCCTATTTAAAAACAAAAAGTTGCTCATTTTTATAAATGCAATTCTCTTTTGTTTGGCTCACATATTTTTTAAAAACACCTTGGTTATTGTTTTAACTTTTATTGGAGGATTGCTATTTGGTCTTACCTATTTAAAAACGAAATCAACCCTATTAGTGAGCATTGAACATGCCATTTATGGCAACTGGTTATTTACTGTTGGAATGGGACAGATGCTTGCATTTCCAGGGATGGAAAGTTGTTGATGGTTAATGATTTAATGAATTAATGATAGAGTGTGGGAATGAAGTAATGAAAGGTTGGAGTAAATAGAGAAAGTGTTAATGTGTGAATAAAATATTGTGAAAATGGTAAAATGGAAATAAAAATATTTTTTCCTTCACCAATCACCAATCACCAATCACCAATCACCAATCACCAATCACCAATCACCAATCACCAATCACCAATCACCAATCACCTAAAGTCCTTTTACAGCCGCCTCAGCACATCGTTCTCCATCCATAGCCGCAGAAACAATCCCACCAGCATAGCCACCACCTTCACCACAAGGATATAATCCTTCAATTTCAGGATGTTCTAAATTGTCTTTTCTAGGAATGGAAACAGGAGAGGAAGTACGAGATTCTACTCCAATAACATTTGCTTCTGAAGTTAAAAATCCATTCATTTTAACTCCGAAATTCTTAAAACCTGTGCGTAATCTACCGCCAATAAATTTTGGAAGTAGGGAGTGTAAAGGAGCAGATTTTAATCCTGGTTGATAGGAGGTAGTATTTAAATCTGAAGATAGCTTTCCTTCCACAAAATCGGTTAATCGTTGTGCAGGTGCTGTTTGGGTTCTTCCACCAGAAGTCCAAGCTAATTTTTCTAAGGATTTTTGATATTCTAAACCCTTCATTACACCAAAATGCTCAAATTTATGCAAGTCTTTATGCACATTAATTTCTACTACAATTCCTGAATTGGCAAATAAATTATTTCTTTTAGAAGGGGACATTCCATTAACAACTATTTCACCATTTGCGGTTGCAGCTGGAACAATAAATCCTCCAGGACACATACAAAAAGAATAAACACCTCTGTCTTTTACTTGATGTACTAAACTATAAGCTGCAGCTGGTAAAAGTTCATCGCGTTCTCCTTGACAATGGTATTGTATCGAGTCTATAATATGTTGTGGATGTTCCACTCGAACTCCCATTGCAAAAGATTTAGCTTCTAATGCAATTTCTTTTTTATGCAATAACTCATAAATATCTCTAGCGGAATGTCCTGTAGCCAAAATCACACTATTTACCGTCATTTCATTTCCATTCTGTAATTGTATTGCACAGAGTTTATTTTGTTTAATGACAAAATCTGTTACCCGAGTTTCAAAATGAACTTCTCCTCCATGTTTTAAAATAGTTTCCCGAATGTTCTTTACTACTTTGGGTAATTTATTAGTACCGATATGTGGATGCGCATCGATTAAGATTTGCTCTGTTGCTCCGTGATATACTAAATTTTCGAAGATTCTTCTTACGTCACCACGTTTTAAACTTCTTGTGTAAAGTTTACCATCAGAATAGGTTCCAGCACCACCTTCACCAAAACAATAATTAGAGTCTTCGTTTACAAAATGGTCCTGATTAATAGCTTTTAAATCTCTACGGCGATCTTGTACATTTTTACCACGTTCTAAAACCACAGGTTTAAATCCTAGCTCTATACAGCGCAATGCAGCATACATTCCAGCTGGTCCAAAACCGATGATATGAATTTCTTTGGCAGAAGAAACATCTTTATAGGGAAAAGAATATGTAGATGATTCTGGTAATTTTTGTCGAATATAAACTGCTACTTTATAATTGAAAATAATAGTTTCTTTCCTAGCATCGATAGATTTCCGAAGAACTTTAACCCCCGTAATCTCTTTAGTATCAATTTTTAAAACACGTGCAGCCTTTTTTATTAAAATATTCTCAATTTTTTCCTCTTTGAGTTTAATGCGAAGTTGAATCTCTTTTACCATGGGGACAAAATTAGTTAATTTTAAAGGAAAATAATTTTATAAAATCTTCACATTCTAAAATCGCAAATCGTTTTATAATATTTTATCTTTGCTCCCGTAAAATTAATAAGATTATGAATTCATACGATGTTACTGTTATTGGCTCTGGACCTGGAGGATATGTTGCTGCCATTCGTTGTGCACAATTAGGAATGAAAACTGCTTTAATCGAAAAGTATAGCACACTAGGAGGAACTTGCCTTAACGTGGGGTGTATTCCGAGTAAGGCGCTATTAGATTCTTCACACCACTATGAAGATGCTGTAAAGCATTTTGAAGAACACGGAATCGAAATTTCTGGTGAAGTAAAAGCAAGTCTTGAAAAAATGATTGCTCGTAAAGATAAAGTAGTAGAACAAACTACAGGTGGAATCGACTTCTTGATGAAGAAAAACAAAATAGAAGTTCTTAATGGTTTAGGAAGTTTTAAAGATGCTACCCATATTTTAATTTCTAAAGAAGATGGTACTTCGGAAGAAATTGAAACTAAAAATGTAATTGTTGCTACAGGATCAAAACCTTCAACATTGCCTTTTATTACCTTAGATAAAGAAAGAGTAATTACTTCTACGGAAGCCTTAAAACTAAAAGAAATTCCGAAGCATTTAGTAGTAATTGGTGGAGGAGTTATTGGTTTAGAACTAGGTCAAGTATATCGTCGTTTAGGTGCTGAGGTATCTGTAATTGAATTTATGGATCGTATCATTCCAACAATGGATAAGGCGCAAAGTAAAGAGTTGACGAAAGCGATGAAGAAGCAAGGCGTAAAGTTTCACCTTTCGCATAAAGTTTCTGGAGTTACAAATAACGGAAATGAAGTAACTGTAACTGCAACCGATAAAAAAGATAGAGAGGTAAGTTTTACTGGAGATTATTGTTTGGTATCTGTAGGGCGTAGACCATTTACGGATGGATTGAATGCTGAAAATGCAGGTATAAAAATTACAGAAAGAGGACAGATAGAAGTAAACGATCATTTACAAACTAACATCTCAAACATATACGCTATTGGTGATGTGATAAAAGGAGCAATGTTGGCGCATAAAGCGGAAGAAGAAGGCGTATTTGTTGCGGAAACTTTGGCAGGTCAAAAACCACATATCGATTATAATTTAATTCCTGGAGTAGTATATACTTGGCCAGAAGTTGCGAGTGTAGGTAAAACCGAAGAGCAATTGATAGAAAGCGGTGTAAAATATAAATCGGGACAATTCCCAATGAGAGCTTTAGGACGTTCTCGTGCTAGTGGAGATACCGACGGATTTGTAAAAATATTAAGTGACGAAACCACAGACGAAGTTCTTGGAGTACATATGGTAGGAGCAAGAGTAGCAGATCTTATTGCGGAAGCAGTAGTTGCTATGGAGTATAGAGCAAGTGCCGAAGATATTTCTAGAATGAGTCATGCACATCCAACTTATGCTGAAGCTGTAAAAGAAGCAGCATTAGCAGCTACAGGAGACAGAGCATTGCATATTTAAATTGTCATTCCGACAGAGAATCCATTTGTGTTTTGGGTTCGACAGGAATCTCATTTTAATTATTAATAAAATTCCAAAAACCGTCTTGATAGAATCAGGATGGTTTTTTTATGTTTATGAATTAGCCTCAAAGTTTTTATTAAGCTGTTTTATATAATAGGAAGGGTAAATACCAAATTTTTTATAAAAAGACTTAGAAAAAGACTCTGCACTTTTAAAACCGCAATCTTTAGAAATAGCTTTAATAGTATACTTTCTAAATTTTGGATTTTGATTAAGTTCGTGATATGAATATTCAACTCTTAAATCATTTATATAATTAGAAAAGTTTTTCCCCTTTTGTAAATTAATAACGGTGGAAAGATATTTATAATTCGTACCAAAAGATTTTGCCATCGTTTGCATAGATAAATCTTGGGAAAGATACGCTTCATTAGTTTCGAAAACTTCTAAATGCTCTAAAATTTCATTTATAATTTCTTTCGAAAGTTCATTTTTAGTAGGTTTCTCTTCATTGCTTTTATTAAAAGCTTCATTTTTTAGAATCAATGTATCAAACCTCTTTTTAAATACTCTTTGCCTATTTATATAAAAGCCTATTACAAATAAACTAATACTTAACAATCCTAACACCCACCATAAAGTAACTGATTTTTTTTTATTTGATTGAGAAAGACTTGCAATGAGCCTTTCTTTTTCTTTGATTAGCTCAGGAGTTTCAAACTTTTTAATTAAATTGGGTTCAAAATATTGGTACTTTTTTATAATGACACTATCCGCCAATATCAATTTATTTAAATATTTTATTTGTTGCTTGGGGTTATTTTCAGATATATAATGCTCTAAAAGCAATTCAAATAATTCTCTTTGGTAAGGTTGCTTAATTTGTAAATTTTCAGCTTCAAATATGGAATCCGATTTTTTTAACAACCTAATACCATCCTTGTATTTGTCAGTTTTAATAAGAGATATGCCTTTAAAATAATAAAGGTTCTGAAAAGTTTCTTTATTATCATTAAAATTTAGTTTTAAAAGTAGGCTATCCGTATTGCGTATCACATGGGTATAATCCTTTTTGTAATAATTAATTTCAATTAATAATTCATTAAAATAGTCGATTACAATTTCTTGGTCTAGACCTTTGTAGCTTTTACTTTTTAGCAGCCCTTTATTTACATAAATAGTTGCGGAATCTAACTTTCGTAAATTCAAATAACAAAATGAAAAAATAAAAATTGAGTTTAGTTCATCTTTAGCAACAGCAACAGAGTCTTTATTTCCATTTTTTGAAACATCATAAGTTTTATCGGTATAAACTTTACTTTTAATTATGGAATGTCTTTTCTTTTGTAAACGGAGTGCTTCTCTTTTATCCCCCCAAATTGATTTTAGGAATATCAATCTTCCTAAGGTAAAAACTTGATAGGATAGATTGTCATTTTTAACAGATAATTCATAAGCTATGAAGTAATTTTCTGTAGCCTCTTTAATGTCGCCATTACTATTGTGTATACGGGCCTTTAACAAATAACCTATACCAGGATATGTAGGGCTATTTATGTTTTTTGTTAATGAGATTAAACTATCTGCATATTGAATACTTTTTTTACTATTAAAAATACTAGATAAATTATTATATCCTTTAGCTATTTTTAAGGTATCCTTTTTCTTTTTAGCCCTCAATAAATAATATTTAGCAACTTTTTCGGCCTTAATAGAATCGTTTTGTACTTCTGTAAAAAGAATTTGAAGTTCCTTATCCTCCATTTTTTGTAAACCTTCTGTGGATAGGTCTTGTCCAAAGCTTATAAACGAAAATAAAATAGTAAAATAAAAACAAAAATGTTTATAGGACATGGGTGGTATTTCAATTCATTAAATAATAAGCTAAAATTAAGAAACTTTTGGAGAGTATAAAACTCATACTTATAGTTATCTGCTCCATCTAAATCTAAACTATTGCTGTTAAGTGATTAGCATAGCAAGAATAGGAGTCTTGATTCATGAATTACGACCATCTATTCAGGAAACACGACAGGTATTGCTTGTTTTTTTGTAGCATATACCTGTATCTTTATGGAAGGAAAGCGATTTCCTATAACAATAATAACCTAAACATTATGGCGATGAAAAACTGTTATTTATTATTAACTGCTTTATTATTATTTAGTACAAGCCTCAGTGCACAATTTATGGATGACATGGAATACCCCAACGGACCACCTTATGGCGAATGGTGGGTGCCAGCTCCAATAATTGAGGGTGGTATGGGAACTATCCCTGGCGACGGAGTCACTGAAGCAATTTTAAATTTAGGAAATAGAATCTTTGATGTATGGGGATTGGAATTTTGGATGTATATTCCAAGTAATAAAGAAGCCTATTGGAATTTACAAGGAGCAGTGCCTGTAACTGGTGGGGAGTGGATAGTTGGGAATGTGTTTTTTAACCAAGACCTAATTAGTCCAGGCGTTGGAATAATAGATGATACAGCATTAGGTGCTGTTAACTTTAATTTTCCCCATGACCAATGGTTTAGAGTAGTCATGAATTGGGATATTTCACTGGGGATTTCTTTAGCAACATGGCAATTTAATGTAGACGGTGTAGATGTAATTCCTTTTGGCTCACCTTTTACAAATGAGGATGAAATACCACCAACTAGTTTGGGAGGAGTAAATTTCTATTCTATTTCTTTAGATCATGAGTTGTATTTGGATGATTTTATATATATAGGCGATTTTATAGAAACAGAGCCAAACCCTATTCCCGTAACCGATGATATGGAAAGCTATACAGAAGGAGAGCCTATTTTCGAAGGTTGGTGGGGGACTTGGGGTGGTTGTGATATTTTGGAATGTACTTTAGTGTCTACTTCTGCACAAGCACGTTCTGGTAATTTGTCGGGGCTTGTAGATGGTAATGGACTTTCTAATCCAGACTTAAATCTAGGAAATAAAACATCTGGAGAATGGGCTTTAGAGTTTTACATTTATATCCCTGAAAATAAAGAAGCCTACTTTAACTTACAAGGGCAAATACCGGTAAGCAGTGGTGAATGGATCGTCGGGAATATTTTTTTTAATGAAAATTTAACAAACCCTGGCATAGGTCATTTTGATAATAGCGCTTTAGGTCATGTAGAATTTAATTTTCCACATGGAGAATGGTTTTCTTTTATCATGAATGTGGATCTTACCAATGGAATGGAAGATGCAACCTGGCAGGTTATAATAAACAATGAAATTGTATTACCAGTAGGAACTCCTTTTACAAATAATGATGGAGATATACCGACTAGTTTAGGAGGAATAAGTTTTTTTGCTAATACTAATAATAATGAATTGTATTTGGATGATTTTAATTATATAGAAGGAGTTATTCTAGGAATAAATGATGTGAGTGATTTAAACTTTAGTATTTACCCAAACCCCACTATTAATAGTATTAATATTTCAACAACAGAATCTATTGAAAAGATAAATATTTATTCTATTCACGGAATTCTTGTAAAAGAAACTACCAATAATAAAACTATAGATGTTTCTAATCTATCTAGTGGTTTGTATTTTATCGAAATTACTTCTGGAAAAAGAAAAAGTGTACAGAAGCTGATTAAAAATTAAAACTCATAAAAGAAATCATAACCTAAACATTATGGCGATGAAAACTTATTATTTATTATTTACGGCTTTGTTATTTTTTAATTTTAATGTACTTGCTCAGTTCTCTGATGGTTTTGAGGATTGTGAAAATGATGGAGATCCAGCATCAGGTTGTGAATTCCCTTGGATTGAATTGGGCTGTGGTTGTATGCCAGGCTGCTATATTATCTGCTCCTCTGGAGAAGCCCATACAGGAGATTGGTCGGGGTTAATACCGGGTGATGGTACTACAGATGCTATATTAGATTTAGGAAACCGAATATTTGCTCAATGGGGATTAGAGTTTTGGATGTATATCCCTAGTGATAAAGAAGCCTATTGGAATTTGCAAGGAGAAATACCTGTAGGATCTGGCGAGTGGATTGTAGGGAATGTGTTTTTTAACCAAGATCTTGCTAATTCAGGTATTGGATTGATAGATGATACTGCATTAGGTGAAGTTAATTTTAATTTTCCCCATGACCAATGGTTTAGAATCGTTATGAATTGGGATATAGAACTAGGGATTTCTTTAGCAACCTGGCAGTTTAATGTGGATGGTGTAGATGTGATTCCTTTTGGCACCCCATTTACAAACTATGACGGTACAACTCCTACAAGTTTAGGTGGTATCGATTTCTTTTCAATTTCAACAGATAATGAATTGTATCTGGATGATTTTAATTTTATCAATGGATTTATTGATACAGAACCTAACCCTATTCCCCTAACCGACGATATGGAAAGCTATACCGAAGGAGAAGCAATTTACGAAGGTTGGTGGATAGCTTTATGGGGTGATGGATTAGGATCTGCTCTAGAATCAACATCTGCTCAAGCCTATAGTGGAAATTTATCAGGCCTTGTTCCTGGAGATTCTACAACAGAAGCTATTTTAGATCTTGGCAGTAAAATAAATGGAACTTGGGGAGTTGAATACTGGGCCTATATACCTTCAAATAAAGAAGCTTTTTGGGGAGTTAATGGTTGTGTGCCAATTTGTACTGATGGAGATTGGTTACTTTATACTTTATTTAATGAATCTTTAAACTCTCCAGGAGAAGGTGTTGTAGTAAATTCAAGCTTAGGTGAGGTAAGTTTTAGTTTCCCTCCGGATCAGTGGTTTAAAACAATTATAAATGTTGATTTAACGAATGGTATGTCACAAGCAACATGGCAATATATCATTGATGGAGTAGAAGTTATACCCTTAGGGACTTCATTAGCAAATGATATAGGTCAATTTCCAGTTAGTTTTGGCGGACTAGAATTCTATTCAACTTCAACAATTAATGAATTATATATAGATGATTTCAATTATATAGAAGGGGTTATTCTTGCAACAAACGATATAGAAAATATAGAATTTAAAATATATCCTAATCCAGCAATCAACAGTGTTAATATTTCATCTACAGAATCTATTGAAAAAATAAATATTTATTCTATTCACGGAATTCTTGTAAAAGAAACTACCAATAATAAAACTATAGATGTTTCTAATCTTTCTAATGGAATATATTTTATTGAAGTTCTTTATGAAAAAGGAAAAAAAGTGCAGAAGCTGATTAAAAATTGAGGTTAATTGGTTTTTTTGTTGAGAAGTGCTTTATTAATTTAAAGCACTTTTTTTATTCAATATTATCCTAATGTTTAGGAAGGTTTTCGAGATTACAATATATTTACTCAAATTATTTTATTGTTTCATTAGATGAGAGTTGTTAAAAATTATAAGGTAGAATTAACAGACCTTTTAAAGAAGAATTTATTGAATTGGGCGCAGCAGTTTGATGAGGTGGTCTGGTTAGACACCAATCATCATCATCAAAAACACGATACCTATAAAGCGATACTTGCGGTAGATGCCATAACAGCAATTAAAACAGATAGTGTTCAAGCCTTTCAAAAACTAGAAGAATACCAATCCAACAAAAAGGATTGGCTATTTGGTTATCTTACTTACGATATTAAAAACGATGTAGAGAAACTGACGTCTCATAATTTTGATGGTTTAGAATTTCCAGATCTGTATTTTTTTCAGCCCAAAAGACTATTCCTTTTTTCTGAACATGCAGTAGAAATTCAATATTTAAATTTTGTGGCTGATGAAATGGTTGGGGACTGGGAAGAAATAATAAGTTATCTCAAAGATGATGACCAAAGCAATCTAGAAATAAAACAAAAAGAAGACACTATAAAAATTCATTTACGAACCTCGAAAGATTCCTATTTTAAAAAATTAGATGCCCTTCTACAGCATATACATTTGGGAGATATTTATGAAGCAAATTTTTGTCAGGAATTTTATTCCGAAAATGTAAATATAGATCCCATAAAAACCTATTTGCATTTAAATGACATTTCTAAACCTCCCTTTGCCACCTTTTTAAAATTAGATAAATACTATTCTTTTTCAGCTTCACCAGAACGATATATTAGTAAAACAGGAACAAAAGTAATTTCTCAACCCATAAAAGGTACTGCAAAGCGTCATTTTGATAAAAAAGAGGACGAAAAATTAAAAATAGAATTGCAAAAAGATGTGAAAGAACGTAGTGAGAATATTATGATTGCCGATTTGGTAAGAAACGATCTTTCTAGGTTTGCGATAAAAAACTCTGTGGAAGTGGAGGAACTTTGTAAAGTTTATTCCTTTGAGCAAGTGCATCAAATGATTTCTACAATTATCTGTGAAGTAGATGAAAATACATCACCGATTTCCATTCTAAAAAATACTTTCCCAATGGGATCTATGACTGGGGCGCCAAAAATTTCTTCCATGAAGATTATTGAAACTTTAGAAGATGCAAAAAGAGGTTTGTATAGCGGAACGGTTGGTTATTTTACACCAGAGGGCGATTTTGATTTTAACGTAATTATTCGAAGTATTTTATATAATTCTGAAAACAGATATGTCAGCTTTTCGGTAGGAGGTGCCATAACTGCTAAATCTATCCCAGAAAATGAATATGAAGAATGTTTGCTGAAGGCTAAGGCAATGCGGGAGGTACTTGAAAGTTAATTCCTGTGAAAGCAGGAATCTCACGACTTTTATCCGCATCTTTATTTATTGGGAAACCTTTGCATTTTAAAAACAATCATATTGCTTAATTTAGCAATCACATATTTTAAATAAGTGTTTCAAAAACTCAACCACCATATCACCAAAAATTTCTCATTCTTAAATGAAAAGAAACTCCTTATTGCTTGTAGCGGAGGGCTAGATAGTACAGTCCTTACCCGTTTATTTAAAGAATTAAAATTTAATATTTCTATAGCACATTGCAACTTTTCCTTAAGGGCAAAAGAAAGCGATGGTGATGAAGAATTTGTAAAGACTTTAGCCGATAAATTATCCATTCCAATTTTCACTAAAACTTTTGACACAAAACAATATGCAGCTAGCCATAAAGTGTCTACACAGATGGCAGCAAGAGACTTGCGCTACGATTGGTTTAATGAACTTTGTAAAAACCATTCATTCGATTTTGTATTAACCGCACACCACTTAGACGATAACTTAGAGACTTTTTTTATCAACCTTTCTAGAGGAACAGGATTGCGAGGATTAACAGGAATCCCGGAAATCAATAAAAATATTGTGCGCCCATTATTGAAATTCAATAGAGAAGAAATTTTAAAATATGCTACCGATAAAAATATCCAATGGCGTGAAGACAGTAGTAATGAAAGCACAGATTATTTACGGAATAAATTAAGGTTAGAAGTGCTTCCAAAATATAAAGAAGTTGGAAATACTGTTTTGCAAAATTTTCAACAAACACAAAATCATCTTCAAGATAGTGAATCATTGGTGAAAGATTATCTAGTTTTAATTCAAGCCCTAGTGGTGACAGAAACCAAAGAAGGATTGCAATTTAATATTGAAAAACTAACAGATTTACCAAATACAAAAGCGCTTTTATACGAATTGTTTTCACCATACGGATTTACAGCTTGGGAAGACATTATAGGGTTATTGAAAGCACAAAGTGGAAAACAAGTGTTTTCAAATACGCATCGACTTTTAAAAAATAGAGAGGATTTATTATTAACAGAAATACTAGAAAAAGATGGCGATATTGAAAATCTATTAATTTCAGAAGATATAAATGAAATTAACAGTCCAATTCATTTAAAATTTGAGAAAGTGGAACATTTTTCAGAAATTAATAAAGATACCGTTTTTGTAGACTATCAAAAGCTTTCTTACCCATTACAATTGCGAAAATGGAAAGAAGGGGATGATTTTCACCCATTTGGGATGAAAGGAAAAAAGAAACTTAGTAAGTTTTTTAAAGATGAAAAGCTATCTTTGGTCGCGAAAGAAAAAATTTGGGTTTTGTGTTCAGAAAATAAAATCGTTTGGGTTGTTGGAATGCGCTCAGACTCAAGGTTTAAGGTTGAGGATGATACCCGAGAAATATTAAAAATAAAATTGCTCTAATTATTGCTTATGAAAAAGTTACTCTTTTTAGTTTCCCTTTTAGGGATTTTATCCACATCATTTGCTCAAGATACTCCAGTAATTGGAGGTCAAAATTCAAATGAGATTAAAAATCCTTTAGTTTGGGAAGGAAAAATTAAAAAAACAAACGATACCGATTACGAAATATCGATTACAGGATTTATCGATAAAGAATGGCATGTTTATTCCCAGCATACTCCCAGTGAAGATATTGGCCCTCTGCCTTTAGAAATGAAGTTTTTAAATGCGGATACCGATTTCACTTTAGAAGGACCATTAGAGGAAAGTGAAACCCATACAGCATTTAGTGAAGTTTGGGGATTTGATGAGATTTACTTTACTGATTTAGTTGTATTAACTCAAAAAATAAAATTATCAAATCCAGATGTTCAAGTAATAAAGGCGGAACTTTTTTACCAAGTTTGTATTGAAGTTTGTTTAAATGAAGAACGCTATGTTGTTTTTGATTTAGAAGCCAATAAGGTTAAGTTTATAAAAAGTTACGATGATTTTGAAGCGTATTCTTCAAAAGAAAAAGCTAAAACGGATGTAAATGAAACTAACAAAGAAGATAGTGTTACAGATAATTCTGCAGTAAATAAATCTGAAAAGAAATCAGAATCAAAAGGTCTTTGGGCAATATTCTTTATTGCTTTTTTATCTGGTTTTGCAGCATTGCTTACTCCTTGTGTATTCCCAATGATTCCTTTAACGGTTAGTTTTTTTACAAAACAAAGTAAAAATCGTGCAGCAGGTATTAAAAACGCAATTTTATATGGAATTTTTATTATTGTAATTTATGTTTTACTAGGATCTGTAATAGTCGGAATTTTTGGAGCAGATGCTTTAAATGCACTTTCTACAAACGTATGGTTTAATGTAATTTTCTTTTTATTATTAGTTGTTTTTGCAGTTTCCTTTTTAGGTGCCTTCGAAATTACTTTACCTCAATCTTGGTCAAATAAAGTAGATAGTCAGGCAAATAGAGGAGGAATTGTCGGAATCTTTTTTATGGCTCTAGCACTTGCTATCGTTTCTTTTTCTTGTACTGGGCCTATCGTAGGTACACTGCTAGTAGAGTCCGCTTCTAAAGGTGGTATAGCACCAATTGTAGGGATGCTTGGATTCTCATTTGCTATCGCATTACCTTTTGCATTATTTGCTATGTTTCCAGGTTGGATGAATTCACTTCCAAAATCTGGGGGATGGTTAAATACAGTAAAAGTATTTTTAGGATTTTTAGAATTAGCATTGGCATTTAAATTTTTATCGAATGCAGATTTAGTATTACAATTGCATTGGTTAGAAAGAGAAATTTTCTTAGCTATTTGGATTGCTGTTTTTGGTACTTTGGCTTTATACCTTTTCGGAAAAATAAAACTTCCACACGACGGTATGGAAAACCATATTTCAGTAGGAAGATTATCCTTAGGTTTAGTAGTATTGGCATTTACGGTTTATTTAATTCCAGGTTTGTGGGGAGCACCATTAAAATTAATTAGTGGTTTTCCACCACCATTAAATTATAGTGAAGCACCTTATGGAGTTGGATATACAAAATTAAGTTCTGCTGCTGGAAAATCTGAGGACAGCACTCTTCCGGATGGCGCAGAATTAGGGCCCCATGATATCATTTCTTTTAATGAATATGAAAGAGGTCTTGAATATGCTAAAAAGGTAAACAAGCCAGTACTTTTAGATTTCACAGGTTATGCTTGTGTAAATTGTAGAAAAATGGAAGAACGTGTTTGGGCTAGTCCACATATCTTAGGGATATTAAATAAAGATATTGTACTAATCTCATTATATGTAGATGATAAACGAAATTTACCAAAAGAAGAACAATATACTAGCGAAACCACTGGTAAGCGTATAAAATCTATTGGTAATAAATGGAGTGATTTTCAAATTAGAAAATACAAAGCAAATGCACAGCCTTATTATGTGTTGATGGATTTAAATGAAAATAACCTTATTAGTCCAATTGGTTATACTCCAGATGTGGATGAATATAAACAATGGCTTCAAACAGGTATTGGTGCATTTAAAAAATAATGTAACAAAAAAAGCGTCCCGATATTAATCGGGACGCTTTTAACAAACCTAACTTAGTTAATTGAATATTTTTTTTTGACCCCTATTTTCTATCCCCACAAAAAATAAAGACCAATAAATAAATTAACTATTTATAGTACAAAGGTAGATTTTGGGTAATTATAAAGCTATACGTAGAAACACGTATTTTTTATTTAATCATAAAATGAGAGCTTCATAAAAGTTGATTAAACAATACTTAATGTTCGTTTTGTTAAAAAATTAACAAGCAAATGTTCAACTTAGTTATAAACTGATTTGTCTGGGTATAAATCCTTACAAGATACTATTAGAAAAACTCCAGATTTTGAGCATTTAAAAACACCTAAAATGGTTGTTATTAATTTTAAATAAAAAAAGTATATATTTAACTTATAAATAAAATATTTTTTGAAAAAAAAAATCACTTCCTTTCTATTACTATTATTTTTTTTAAATTGTTATTCACAAGAATTGCCACCAATTAATTATTATTCTCCTAATAGTTATAAAGCAGAAAATCAAAACTGGTCCATTTCACAAGCAATTAATAAAGATATCTACATTGCTAATAACAGTGGGTTACTACAATTTAATGGGGCCAGGTGGAAATCATATCCTTCTCCAAATGGAACTATATTAAGATCTGTTAAAGTAATAAAAGGAAAAATTTATTCCGGAAGTTATATGGATTTTGGTTATTGGAAAAAAAATAATCTAGGAACATTAAACTATACATCTCTCTCAAAAAAATTAAATATTAAATTATTAGAAGATGAACAATTTTGGAATATAATTGGATTAGATGAATGGATTTTATTTCAATCATTGAATAGAATTTATATACTGAATAGTAAAGATAATTCAATACAAATTATCGAATCAAACTCAACCATTACTAAAATGTATTCTGTTGATGGGGTTATATATTTCCAAAAAATAAATGATGGTATTTATAAAATTGTAGGAGGAAAAAGTATTTTAGTTACAAATGATGAATATCTTATTAATACAATTGTTGTTAATATATTTATAAATGAGGATAGTTTATTATTAGAAACTCAAGATAATGGTTTTTTTAAATTAAATGATGGAGTAATTTCTGCTTGGAGTATTTCAGCAAATAAATTGTTGTCTCAAGTCATTGTTTATAGCAGTATTCGTTTAACAGATGGAAGTTTTATCTTAGGAACTATTTCAGATGGAATTATTTACCTTAACCCTGAAGGAGATTTAGTCTATCATATAAATCAAAATAATGGTTTAGGAAATAATACTGTTTTATCAATTTTTGAAGATGTAGATAAAAATATTTGGTTGGGACTAGATAAAGGAATTAATTCTATTGAAATGAATTCTGCATTTAAAGTTTTTCATGATGATGAAGGAGAATTAGGGACTATCTATGCAATGGAAACTTATGATAATCACTTATACCTTGGAACTAATCAGGGATTATTTTTTAAAGGAATAAATTCTCAATTGGATTTTAAATTAATTGAAGGAACACAAGGTCAAGTTTGGTGTTTAGTTAATTTGAATAATGAATTATTTTGTGGGCATAATAACGGAACTTTTTTAATAAAAAACAATCAAGCCCTAAAAATATCTAACATAGAAGGAACGTGGAATATTAAACCAATCAATGGTCGTGAGGATCTGGTTTTACAAGGAAACTATAATGGATTAAACATATTGGAGAAAAGAAATAATACATGGAGATTTAAAAATAAAATTGATGGGTTTAATAATTCATCAAGGTTTTTTGAAATTGGTGAAAACGAAGAGATTTTTGTAAATCATGAATATAAAGGTGTCTATAAAATTAAAGTGGATATTGGTTATAATAATGTATTAGAAATCACAAAAGATTCTTTGATAAAAGGTCTAAATTCAAGTTTAATAAAATATAAGGATAAAATATTATATGCCTATAAAGGAGGGGTATTGAAATATAATAAATTAGAGAAAAAGTTTATTAAAGACACGTTATTAAGTAAGCTATATGATACCTCTAACTATATTTCTGGAAAATTAGTTTTTGATTCCACTAGAAATACCTTATGGAGTTTTTCAAGAACAGGACTAAATTATATTACTCCAGGGAATCTAAGTAATACTCCAATAATAAATAGTATTGCATTAAATAACCCTTCAAGGAATGGTGTAACAAGTTTTGAAAATATACTCTATTATAAAGATAATGCTTTTATTTTAGCTTCATCATCGGGATATTTTATAATTGATTTGAATCGATTAATATATAAATCAAATCAAATAACAATAAACTCAATTGCGGTTAATTCATTAAATAACAAAAAAAGATATATTAATAAAGATATTATTGGAGAATTTAAAAATAAAGAAAATAATATTGAATTTTCCTTTAACACAAATTCTTATGAAAAATATATTGAAACAAAATACCAATATCAACTAATTGGGATTTACAATAATTGGAGTAATTGGTCTAACGAATACACAGCTTTATTTAAAAATCTCCCCTATGGCTCATATAAATTTAATGTTAGAACAAAAGTGGGGAATATTGTTTCTGAACAAATTGAAACGTATTCTTTTAATATTGAAAGGCCCTGGCACCTCTCTATAGTTGCTTTAATTTTATACACATTAGGGATAAGTCTTTTTTCTTTAATGACGCATATTATTTATAAGAGTTATTATAAAAAACAACGAAAAGAACTTTTGGAAAAATCAGATAGAGAATTAGCTCTAAAAGAATATGAAAACAAACAACAAAAGCTGAGTTTTAAAAATAAAAGCCTTCAACAAGATATTGAAAACAAAAACAGGGAGCTTGCAATTTCAACAATGAGTTTAATAAAAAAGAATGAGTTTTTAAACCACATTAAAAATGAACTCAAAAATGAAAGCAATTTAGATTCGGTTATACAGATTGTCAATAAAAATATAAATAGTTCTGATGACTGGAAAAATTTTGAAAAAGCATTTAATGATGTAGATTCAAATTTTTTTAAAAAGGTTAAAAAGAAACACCCACAACTTACGTCAAATGACTTACGAATTTGTGTGTATTTAAGAATGAATCTTTCTTCTAAGGAAATTGCTCCATTATTAAACATTTCTATTCGAAGTGTTGAAATTAAACGTTATAGATTACGCAAAAAATTATTACTGGAACGTAATATCAACCTTAATGATTATTTTATGAAACTATAATTACTACAAAGGACACTATTATATTACAACATCACTACATCATTTTACTAATTAAGATAATATATTTATTTATTTTTTCATAAAAACAGATGTTAATTAAAAGTTAAGAAATCGTTATATATTCTAGCTTTAAGGCAATAATTATTGTTTTATTATTATTCTAATTAAGATGTTGTATGCTTTTTATATATCACTTTTTATTAAATAGACTATAACAACTTGTTATCTTGGAGCTATAAATTAAAACCAATGAAACAGCTTTCTATTCTCATAATAACTTTATTATTTTCTATAATAGGTATTGGGCAATCTTTAGATATTTCTGGTACTATTTTAGATGAAAATGGTATGCCAATTTCAGGTGTAAATGTTAGTGATCCATTATCTAAAAAAGGAACCCTATCAGATTTTGAAGGAAACTTTAAGTTAAACAATTTAAAAAAAGGATCCAAAATAGAATTTTCATATTTGGGGTATAAGGATAAGTCTATTGTTATTATTAATAATAATAGTTTCCTTAATATTGTTTTGACCGAAGACCTTCAAGCCTTAGATGAGGTAGTAATTATAGGATATGGTACACAAAAGAAAAAAGAAGTAACAGGTGCTATATCAATTGTTTCAAGTGATGTAATTGATGCATTAAAACCAACTCGTATAGAACAAGCTCTACAAGGCCAAGTATCGGGGGTTAATATTACTTCCCAGTCTGGATCACCTGGAAGTTCGCTAAATATTAGAATCCGTGGAATATCAACTAACGGTGATAACCGCCCATTAATATTACTAGATGGTAATGTTATTGAAGACCTTAGTGTTGTAAATCCATCAGATATTGAATCTTTAACAGTTTTAAAAGATGCTACAGCTGGAATATATGGGGTAAGAGCTGCAAATGGGGTAATTTTAATAACCTCAAAAACTGGATATAATAATACTAAATTAAAGTTAGATGTAAATATTTATGGTGGATTTCAACAAACAACTAGAGAATTACCGTCATTAAATGCTACAGAATACGCATTACTTACAAATGAAGCTCATGCTGCAAATGGGGAACCATTAGTATTTCCAAATATTTCAGACCTTGGAGAAGGTACTGATTGGCAAGATGAAGTATTTCAAAATGCATTAATACTTAATTATGATGCGTTTTTAAGAGGTGGAACAAAAAACTCAACTTATTCGATAGGATCTTCAGTACTTACTCAAGACGGAATAGTGGGAGGCGATAAATCTAATTTCAATAGATATAATACCCGTTTAAATTTTAATACTGTTTTGTTAGATAAAATTAAATTAACTTCAGGTCTTACATATGTACAAACAAAGAGAAACACACTTTCAGAAAATACAATTGGCTCTGTTTTATTTAATGCCTTAAACAATTCTCCCGTATTAGAAGTTAGAGATGAATCAGGAGCATATACCTTGTCTGAAGGGTTAGGTAATGAGGTTATTAATCCATTAGCGCAAATAGATGATACTAATAATACTACTAAAGTTAATAAAATTTCAGGAAACTTTGGTGTTAATTATGAATTTCTAAATAATTTTTCTGTTGAATCTAATATTCAATTTAATTATGCTGAAGTTAATGGAGAAGTTTTTGCGCCTGAGGCTTATTATGGTTCTGGTAAGGTATTTAACAAGGACAGAAGCGAATATTCTGAAACAAAAAACACCTTTAATGACTACACTTTTGATGCGATAATTAATTATGATAAAATATTTAAAGAAGCCCATCATTTTAAAGGAACATTAGGAACTTCAGTATTCAAAACAGAAGGAGAGTTTTCTGGGGCAATTGGATATGATATACCAGGTAATGATGTTAATAATGCAAGTCTAGAAAATGCATCAGATATAACAAATTTTTATCCTAACGGAAATCCTACTTTTGATTCTAGATTATTATCTTATTTTGCTCGTATTCAGTATAATTATAAAGAAAAATACCTATTTTCTGCAATAATTAGAAGAGATGGCTCAACCAAGTTTGGTCCAGAAAATAGATTTGGATATTTCCCTACTGCTTCTATAGGTTGGGTATTGTCTGATGAAAACTTTCTAGAAAAAGCTACAGCTATAAGTTTTTTAAAAATAAGATCATCTTATGGAATTCTAGGAAATGATAGAATTCCTGATTATCGATATGTATCACTTTTAGATGGTGAGGGAGAATACGTAATTAATGGAGAATTAATTAATGGAATAGCAATTGGTACTTTATCTAATCCTGAAATTAAATGGGAACAACAACAATCTTTTGATATAGGTGTTGATGTCCGTTTTTTTAATAACAAGCTTAAGTTTACCATGGATTATTTTAATAGAAAAACAAATGATTTATTATTAATTCCTGAAGTTTCGGGAACACTTGGTGGTTCAGCACCAGGATCTGGAGCTCCTATTATAAATGGTGGAGATGTAAGAAATAGTGGATTTGAATTTGAATTTGGTTATGCAAATCAATTAACTGATAAATTATATTTAAATTTTAATTATAATTTCACAACACTAGAAAATAAAGTTCTTAGTGTGGATAATAGTCTTGGATATGTTTCTGGCGGATCTTTTGGTATTGGGCAATCCGATGTTTCAAGAATGGAAGTAGGGCTTCCATTGGGTTATTTTCATGGTTTAAAAACAAATGGAATTTTTCAAACACAAGAAGAAGTAGATGCGCATCCTTCACAAATTGAACTTGGTGCATTAGCACAACCTGGAGATTTAAGATTTGTTGATATTAATAATGATGGAGTTATTAATGAAAACGATAAAACGAATATAGGGAGTCCTATTCCAGAGATTACCATGGGACTTAATATTTCTTTAGACTTTAATAATTTTGATTTTCAAACACATTTGTTTGCAACTATAGGAAATGAAATTGTTAGAAATTATGAAAGAAATTTATCTCTTACTAATAAAACAAGTTATGATTTAGATAGATGGACTGGGCCTGGAAGTACAAATACAACCCATAGAGTCACAACAGGTGCGACTAGTAATGCAGTTTTTTCAGATTACTATGTTGAAGATGGTTCCTTTATAAGAAATCAAAATATGCAAATTGGTTATACTTTCTCAAAAGGTATGTTGGATATTAATAGTATGGAAAGTTTAAGAATTTATACTTCTGTAAGTAATTTATTTACAATTACTAAATATCGTGGCTATGATCCATCGGTATCCTCTGGTGCCCCTTTAGGGAATGGGTTTGATAATGGGTTTTATCCAACACCAAGGACTTTTTTAATAGGTATTAATGCAAAATTTTAATTTATTATGTTTAGAATAAAAACAATATTAAACAAATACTTCTTAGTAATTTTATTAATCATGATCTCTTCATGCAGTGATGATTTTATTGATGTTGCTCCAAATGAAGAAAATTCAGAAGATTTTTTTAATTCAGAACAAGATTATCAAGATGCTTTAATTGGCGCTTATGATTTGTTACAATCTACTTATTTAAATGTAATGCTTGGTGAAATTGCATCAGATAATACTTTAGCAGGAGGAGAAAGTGCTACAGATGTCCCTGGAATTCAACAAATTGATGATATGATACACTTTCCTGTTAATGAAGAATTGCGTAACATTTGGTCTTGGATGTTTGCGGGTGTTAATAGAGCAAATTATATCATGGAATTTAAAGATAAAACAGATTTTGAAGGAAAAGAGCAAGTGATAGCCCAAACACGGTTTTTAAGAGCATATTATTATTTTGAGCTTATAAAATGGTTTGGAGAAGTTCCTCTGGTAGTTGATAAGCGTATTCAATTTGGTGATCAATTTGAAATTGATCGAACTCCATTAAATGAAATATACAATCAGATAGAACAAGATTTAATTTTTGCTTCTGATAATTTACCTTATACACAAATGGAGATAGGCAGGGTTACAAAAGGAGCTGCTCAAGCATTATTAGGTAAAGTTTATCTGTTTCAAAACAAGTTTTCTGAAGCTGCAAATGCACTAGAAAGTGTAATTAATAATGGTCCTTATGATCTATTAACTGATTATGCTACCATGTTTGAAAATGACAATGAAAATAATATAGAATCTGTATTCGAAGTCCAATACACCGATGTTCAAGGTGCTGGTTTTGGTTGTTTGCAATGTAGTGAAGGAAATGTAGCAGTAGGGTTTAATGGAATCCGTAATTATGACGGACCACTTTTTGAATCAGGGTTTAGTTTTAATGTTCCTACTCAAGAGGTGGTAGATCAATTTGAGGCAAACGATACTCGTAAAGATATTTCGATTCTAGATATTGATGCCTGGGCTTCTTCAAACGGAGCTACTTTTACTACTGGTTATGAGCATACAGGCTATTACAATAGAAAGTATATTTCTCGTCAAGGAGATTTAAACACTGGTGATGCAAACCTTACGAATCCAAATAATTACAGAGCTATTCGTTTTGCGGATGTACTATTAATGGCTGCTGAAGCATTAAACAGAGGAGGGATAGATGAAAGCAGAGCTAGATTATATCTAAATAGAGTTAGGTTAAGAGCTTCATTAAATGAAGTTTCAAGCTCAGGTACTGCACTTACTTCAGATATATATCACGAACGAAGAGTTGAACTAGTAGGAGAAGGGCATCATTTTTTCGATTTGGTTAGAACAGGACGAGCTGGAAATGAAATTGATGGATTTGTAATTGGCAAAAACGAATTATTCCCAATACCTTCTATAGAAATTGATTTAACAGGTAATAGATGGGAACAAAATCCAGGATACTAAAATATATTAGAATGAAAATTATTAAATATACTTGCAATTTATTGATAGCGTTATTAGTTATGTCTTGCACTAATGATGATCTTACTGATTTGTCCAATATTTCTGGGCCTACAAATATATCAGTTAATTATATAATCACTCAAGATAATACAGGTTTAGTAACTATTACACCGAGTGCAGATTCAGCTACACTATTTGAAATTTATTTTGCAGATGGAACTGATGAATATGTAGCTCTAAACGTTGGAGAAAGTGTGGATCGGATTTATGCTGAGGGGACTTATCAAGTTCGTATAGTTGCAAAAAACTTAAATGGTAAGACAGCAGAGGTTATTCAACCCTTAATAGTTTCTTTTAGACCTCCAGAGAATTTAGTAATTACTATTGAAAATGATCCAGAAAACAATTTTCAAATAAATGTGTCAGCAAATGCAGATTATGCAACAATGTTTGAAGTTTATTTTGGAGATGCGGTGGATGAAGAACCTACTCCTTTAATGGTGGATGAAACAATATCGCATATTTATAGTGAAGTAGGCGAATATGAAGTTAGGGTTGTAGCAATTAGTGGAATTGAAGGTACTTTAGAAGTAACTCAATTAGTAACCATATCAAACCCACTTTTATTACCAATCGATTTTGAAGATTCTACTTTAGATTATGCATTTGTTGATTTTGGAAATGTTACTTCTTCTGTAATAGATAACCCAGATGTATCAGGGAATAATTTAAGTATAAAAGTTGGACAATTAGTAAAACCAGTTGGCGCGGAAGTATGGGGAGGAACATTTTTACAATTAGATGAACCAATAGATTTTACATCTCTAGTCAATTTAAGTGTAAATGTATGGTCACCTGTAAGTGGAATTATTGTTAAACTTAAAATTGAAAATGCTACTAATCCTGATATTTTCTATGAGGTAGATGTAGTGAATAATACAGCAAATTCTTGGGAAACATTAACTTTTGATTTTAGTAATGCAGACCTAAGTCAAGAGTACCATAAAGTAGTTTTATTTTTCGATTTCGGTAACGAAGGAAATGATAGCAGCTATTATTTTGATGATATAATATTATCTCAATCTAATTCAGAAGTATTTGAATTATTTCAAGATTTTGAAGGTACCCCACCAATATTTACAGATTTCGGAAATATTGGCGCAACACAAGTTGTGTCTAACCCTGATTTAGGAGGAATTAACAACACTAACAATGCAGCGCAATTTGATAACGCTGTTGGATCTGAAGTATGGGGGGGCACCTTTTTCGAATTAACCAATCAAGTTATTGATTTTGCTGGCGTTAAAAAGATGCGATTAAAAACGTATTCACCTTTTGCAGGAAAAGTCGTAAAGCTAAAATTAGAGAATGCAGATGCAACAATTACCCATGAAGTAGACATGACCACTACTACTGTAAATTCATGGGAAGAATTAACCTTTGATTTTATAGATGCACCAGAAGCTCAATATAATAGAGTTGTTATCTTTTTTGATTTTGGAAATGTTGGCGATGGATCATTATATTATTTCGATGAAATTGAAGTTGGAGAAGGTGGCTTAATATCAACTTCACCACCACTAATTATTGAAGATTTTGAAGGGACTCTTCCAATATTTATAGAATTTGGAAATATTGAAGCTCCACAAATAGTTTCAAACCCTGATACATCAGGATTGAACCCTACTGCAACTTCAGTTAGTCAGCTGAAAACAGTAGGATCTGAAACTTGGGCAGGTTCATTTTTTGAAGTTGCATCACCATTAGACTTAAATAATTACAACAATATAAGTGTAATGATAAATGCTCCTATAGTCGGAGCAACGATTAAATTAAAATTAGAAAATGTAGATGCTTCAATAGTACACGAAGTAGACTTACAAAGTACAGTGTCAAATGAATGGGAAGAATTAGTCTATGATTTTAGTGGTGCTCCTTTTGCCGATTATACTAGAATTGTAATCTTCTTTGATTTTGGTAACCCAGGTGATGATTCCACTTATTATTATGATGAATTTCAATTGACTAATTAAAAGCTATGAAAAATCTTAAGCATAAATTAAAATATGGCATTTCCATTCTATTATTTATTGGATTTATTTCTTGCCAAGATGAAGATCAAGATTTTGGGGAAATTTTAGCCCCGACCAATCTGAGCATAGACTATGATATCATAGGTCAAGATTCTTCAAATCCAAATGGGGATGGAACCGGTTTTGTTAATTTTATTGCATCAGCAGATAATGCAATTACTTTCCAATACAATTTTGGAGATGGTACAGGAAATACAGTTTCTCCATCAGGAAATAGTGCACATAGATTTACCCAAAATGGTTTAAATACATATCCAGTTACTGTGATAGCTTCAGGAAGAGGAGGTATTAGTTCTTCAAAAACAACAAATGTTGAGGTATATAGTGATTTTAATCCAATTGAGATTAAAAACATGTTGACTGGGGGTGAATCAAGTTCTAAAACATGGTATTGGAATGCTCCTGTACCGGCACATCTTGGTGTTGGACCTATTGATACAGTTGACCCAAGCTACTATGCAGCTTCGCCATTTGAGAAAGAAGATGTAGGTTGTCTTTATGAAGATGAATTAATATTTACACAAGATGAAAACGAAAATGTAACTTTTGAATTATTAAACCTAGGCAACACTTATTTTCATAGATTAGAAGTTGAAGGTGAATTAGGATTACCAAATCCAAGTGAAGATACTTGTTATGAATATGATACTTCTGGGATTAACACTGTTAGTTTTTCTCCTTCAATATCTGGAATTTCTGAAGATTTATCTACGCAAACTTCTTTTGCAATTCAAGATAATATTTTAAGTTATTTCTTAGGAAATAATGACTATGAAATATTATCTATTTCAGAAACTGAAATACATGTTCGTGTAATTCAAACCGAACCTTCAGGAGCGACACTAGCTTGGTATCAAAAATTTACTACAAATAATTCAGAGGGAGGCGATGATTGTAATGGAGAAACAGGCGAAGTTGGATCTGGTGATAATCTTACTTTAGTATGGGCAGAAGAATTTGACATAGACGGTGCTCCTTGTGGGGATATTTGGGATTACGACATTGGAACTGGTGATAATGGTTGGGGAAATCAAGAAGCTCAATATTATACAGATAGAACTGAAAATGTAGTAGTAGAGAACGGAATTTTAAAAATTACTGCAATCGCTGAAGCCTATGAAGGCAGTAATTATACATCGTCGAGATTAAAAAGTAAAGAAAAATTTGAATTTAAATACGGAAGAGTTGTAGTAAGAGCTAAATTTCCTGAAGGAGGTGGTACTTGGCCAGCAATATGGATGTTAGGTTCAAATATTGATGAGGTAGGATGGCCCGATTGTGGCGAAATAGATATTGTTGAACATATAGGAAACAACCAAAACACTATCCATGGAACCTTACATTATCCAGGAAACTCAGGAGGAAATGGTAATGGAAACACCATTTCAATACCTAATGTCTCAACAGAATTTTACAATTATGAAATTCAATGGACAGAATCTTCTATTAACTTTTTAGTTGATGGAGAACAATATCACACTTTTTCAAATAACGCTAATGTTCCTTTTAATCAAGATTTTTTCTTACTGCTTAATGTAGCAATGGGAGGCACTTTTGGAGGTAATATCGACCCTTCATTTGAACAATCAAGTATGGAAATTGATTATATAAGAGTATACCAATAATGAGAATTTTAAAAAAAATAAAAATAGCATCATTTTTTGTAGGGATACTCATAATCTTTTGGTCTTGTACTAATTTATTCTCAAATGAAAATGAAACGCAAGAAGTTACTGTGATTGATCAAAAAGTTGAGAATCTTCTATCTAAAATGACCTTAGAAGAAAAAATTGGCCAGATGAATCAATACAATGGCTTTTGGGATTTTACAGGCCCTGCACCAAAAGGAGGTGATGCTGAAAAAAAATATAAAGATTTAAAAAATGGCCTGGTAGGTTCTATGCTAAATGTCCGGGGAGTAAAAGATGTTATGGCAGTTCAAAAAGTGGCAGTTGAAGAATCAAGATTAGGTATTCCTTTAATAATAGGATTTGATGTTATACATGGTTATAAAACAATAAGCCCAATACCTATTGCTGAAGCTGCAAGTTGGGACTTAGAAGCGATTCAAAAATCTGCAGCCATGGCTGCGCTTGAATCCTCTGCTGCTGGAATAAACTGGACATTTGCACCTATGATTGATATTTCAAGAGATGCAAGATGGGGACGAGTTATGGAAGGAGCCGGAGAAGACCCTTTTTTAGGTAGTAAAATAGCAACTGCAAGAATAAATGGATTTCAAGGTGATGAACTTAATTCAAACTTCACCATTGCAGCTTGTGCAAAACATTTTGCAGCCTATGGATTTGTGGAAGGGGGTAGAGATTATAATACAGTAGATATAGGAACTTCAACATTATATAATATGGTCTTCCCACCATTTATTGCTGCTAAAAATGCTGGAGTTAAAACATTTATGAATTCATTTAATGAATTAAATGGTGTTCCTGCAACGGGGAATTCATACTTACAAAGAGATATATTAAAAGAGCAATGGGACTATAATGGTTTTGTTGTTTCTGATTGGGGTTCCATAACAGAAATGATTGCCCATGGTCATGCTAAAGATGGAGCTCATGCTGCTGAAATTGCCTTAAAGGCAGGCTCAGATATGGATATGGAATCTTATCTATACGTAAGCCATCTAAAAAACCTGGTAGATACTGATAAAGTAGATATACAACTTATCGATGATGCAGTTAGAAGAATTCTAAAAGTAAAGTTTGAACTAGGTTTATTTGAAGACCCTTATAGGTATTGTGATTTAGAAAGAGAAAAAGAAATCACAGGAAGTAAAAAAATAAATGATGCAGCTTTAGATATTGCTAAAAAATCTATAGTCCTTCTCAAAAATGAAGGAGATCTTCTTCCCTTAAAAAAAGAAGGGCAAAAGATAGCAATAATTGGAGCATTAGCTTCAGATAAAACAAGTCCACTTGGCAGTTGGAGAATTGCTGCTGATGACCATACTGCTGTTTCTGTATTGGAAGGTATGAGTGAATATAATGGAAATTTAATTACTTTCTCAAAAGGAGCTGATTTAACCATTGGTAAAACAGAATTTGTTTCAGAATTAAAAATTAATACTACTAATAAAAGTGAGTTTAAAGAAGCTATAAGAGTTGCAAATAGTGCCGACATAGTAGTAATGGTTTTAGGAGAGCATGGTTTTCAAAGTGGTGAAGGAAGAAGTAGAACTTCTTTGGAATTACCTGGTGTACAACAAGAACTTCTTGAAGAAATATTCAAAGTAAATAAAAATATCGTTTTAGTGCTTAATAACGGAAGACCTCTTGCAATTAACTGGGCTGATAAAAATATACCGGCCATAGTGGAAGCTTGGCAATTAGGGACTCAAAGTGGCCATGCAATTGCAAAAGTACTCTATGGTGATTACAATCCTAGTGGTAAATTACCTATGACATTTCCAAGAAATATAGGACAAGTTCCTTTGTATTATAATTATAAAAATACGGGAAGACCAAATTCACCTGGACCAGAAATTGTTTTTTGGTCTCATTATAGTGATGAAGAAAATACACCCTTATATCCTTTTGGTTATGGATTAAGTTATACAACTTTTAACTATAGTGATATAAAAATTGTGAACTCTTATAACTCAAATCAAAAAATAAAAGTAAGCGTAGATATCACAAATACAGGAAAACGAAAAGGTAAGGAAGTTATACAACTTTACATTAGAGATAAATATGCAAGTATAACAAGACCAGTTAAAGAGTTAAAAGGATTCGAATTGTTGGAATTAGATCCCGGAGAAATAAAAACTATAAATTTTGTGCTTACCGATAAGGAATTAGGTTTTTATGATAATAATGGAGAATGGCTTCTAGAAAATGGGGAATTCGAAGTTTTTGTAGGAGGTAGTTCTGAAACTACTAATAAAATAAATTTTGAACTTAAATAGCTTATGAGATATTCAATTTATATATTATATATAACATTATTAATTTTCACAACAGGTTTAGCACAAAATGCACCTGTTACTTTTGAACCAGGTGAATTTGGTGATAATTGGACGTGGACTGTTTTTGAAAATGAATCAAACCCTCCTCTTGAAATAGTAGCTAATCCAGACCCTTCAGGGATTAATACATCTACAACTGTAGCAAAATTCACAGCTTTGGATTTAGGAATGCCATGGGCAGGAGTTGAGTCAATGCATGGTGCTGATATAGGAACTTTCGATTTGAATGTAAGCAATGCTATAGTTAATATAATGGTCTATAAAACTAAAATTAGTGATATAGGAATTAAATATGTCACTCCTTCTGGTGGTGCTCAAATGGAATTAAAATTAGCAAACACAGTCGTTAATCAATGGGAACTTATCAGTATCGATTTTTCAAGTTATATAGGACTAGGAGAAACAACAGGGTTGGATCAAATCGTGATTTTTCCAGATTTTATAGATCGTGAAGCCGATGATGTAATATATTTTGACAATATTTCTTTTGGAGCTTCTTTGGGAGTAAATGAAAATGAATTACAATCCATTATATCTTATCCTAATCCTGTAAAGACGGTATGGAATTTAAAAACTGAAGAAACAATAACTCAATTAAAAATCTATAATCTTTTTGGTCAGAATGTTCGATCACTTCAACCAAATAGTTTAGAAATTTCATTAAATATGAATGGATTAAAATCAGGAATTTACTTGGTTCACATATTTTCTGAAAAGGGTATTAGAATAATAAAACTATTAAAAGAATAAAGAAAATAATATTAGAATGACATTTATCATATTTCTATAACTTATCCACTCTTATATTTGATAATATTAATTATAACACTTTAATTACTAGTTATTTAAAAAAATATTATATATATTAATTTAAATTTTAAAATCATGAAAAAAAATTATCTTTTAATCGCTTTAGTATTTAGCTTTACTTCTTTAGGTATAGCTCAAAATACAGTAACTGTAGATGCAAATGCTGTGCAAAATGGCTATGCAAATGTATTTGAAACACCTGCAAATGGTGGAGTATATTTATGGGGATCAGAATGGGGAGTTATTGACTTAAAAACGGTAGTGGACGCAGGAACAAATACCTTAACTCTTCAGCCTAATTTTAACACATATGCGGATAACCCAGCTGATCCGTATTGGGTTGATCAAGGAACACTTCTTGGAAACAAAACTTTTGAAGGAAATACGTATGTTGAAGACGCTTCATTAGTTGGTAGTGAACTTACTTTTGAAGGTAACGTTACTTCCAATACATTAGAAGGATCTGGATATCTTATGTTTAGTGTAAATAATGGACCTTTAGCAGGTAATTATTCTGCAGTAGCAGCACTATTTGGAGGAGCATTTACATCTACACCAATAACTGCAGACACGGCAGTCGTAATTGATGATGATGCTGACGGGGGTACTGATCCGAATGATGCTTGTGAGACAATTACTAATGGTGCTTCCTTGGCTGGAAAGATCGCAATTTTAAGACGTGGAGCATGCGAGTTTGGAGTTAAGGTGTTAGCTGCTGAAAATGAAGGCGCAATCGCTGTTATTGTGGTGAACAATAACCCAGATCCTATAATTGAAATGGGAGGCGGTGTAGTTGGAGATGATGTTACAATTCCTTCATTAATGGTATCTGACGTTGATGGTGAAGCTATTATTGCTGAGGTTTTAGGTGGTGGCACTTTAAATGCAACGATGGTTTATGCACCATATGTTGCTCGTGCTTTTATTAAAGTCTTCAATGCTGACTTTTCAGTTGTAAAAGAGGAATTTGCTCCATTGACTGGAGCTGGAACTAACTTTTCGGTATCATATACCAATGTTGAACCTGCAGATGCAATTGTTCAATATGGCTTCCAGGTAACCGGATTAAATGCAAACCCTGCGGATGAGGCAACCTTAGGAAGTGTTGTTGTTGCTGCCGGTACTTTAGGGATTAATGAATTTAATAAAATTAATGTTTCTATCTATCCTAATCCAACTGTTAATAACGTAAATATTCAGTCAGATGAGCAAATTATGAATATTGCAGTTTACAATATTGTTGGACAAATGGTAAAGAATGCATCTCCAGTTTCAAACAACTTCTCTTTGGGGATGGCTAATTTAGACAATGGTATATATTTCGTAATCGTATCTACTGAAACAGGAAATAAAACTGTAAAGCTTATCAAACAATAAAAGAATTTTTTTAGTTTTTAATTTAGTTTTTGAAAAGAAGCAACTTGTCCGATATTTTTTCAGACAAGTTGTTTCTTTTAAAAACATCGCTCTAACCTAACAAATCTCATATGGCTATATTATCTTTTATTGCATTTACCTTTTTAGTTGCTATTATTTCATATTTTAAAACAAGAAAGACAAATGAAGAAACTACAGACGGCTATTTTTTAGGCGGTAGAAGCCTTACAGCTGGAGTAATAGCAGGGTCTTTATTACTTACAAATCTTTCTACTGAACAAATAGTTGGGCTTAATGGACAAGCATATTCTGAAGGAATATTAGTTATGGCTTGGGAAACTCTTGCGGCTATAGCAATTGTAATAACAGCTATTTTATTATTACCTAGATACCTAAAAGGAGGGATAACTACCATACCTACTTTTTTAGAACGTCGTTATGATAAAACAACTAAAACAATTACATCTGTTCTATTTTTATCTGGATATGTAGTTGTATTGCTACCTATTGTTTTATACTCTGGAGCTTTAGCTATTAACACTATGTTTGACATTCCTGAAGTTTTAGGAATTTCAGATACTCAAGCCTTATGGGTAACTGTTTGGAGCTTAGGAATAATAGGGTCAATATATGCTATTTTTGGGGGTTTAAAAGCTGTTGCAGTTTCTGATACTATTAATGGAATTGGCCTTCTAATTGGAGGACTAATGATTCCCTTTTTCGGCTTGTTAGCAATAGGTAAAGGAAGTGTTCTTGAAGGTATAAATGTATTAACACGAGAAGTACCTGAAAAATTTAATGCTATTGGGGATTCAAATTCTTCAATTCCATTTGCTACAATCTTTACAGGGATGATGTTAGTTCAATTATTTTATTGGGGTACAAATCAAGCAATCATTCAAAGGGGCTTAGCTGCAAAAAATTTAAAAGAAGGACAAAAAGGATTAATGCTTGCTGCCGGGATTAAAATATTAGGACCATTAATTGTTGTTTTGCCAGGAATAATTGCATTCTATTTATTTAATGGAGATTTAACGAATGCAGATGAAGCATACCCAAGATTAGTAAAAGAAGTACTTCCTACATATTTAGTTGGATTTTTTGCTGCAGTATTGTTTGGAGCAATTTTAAGTTCCTTTAATAGTGCTTTAAATAGTTCCGTTACACTTTTTGGATTAGACATTTATAAAGAATATATTAATAAGGAGGCAAACGAAAAAACGATCGTTAAATATGGAAAATTATTTGGCGTATTTTTAGCTTTCTTATCCATGTTTATTGCTCCTTTAATAGCAAATGCACCTGATGGGTTATTTGGTTATTTACAAGAAGTAAATGGTTGTTATAGTATTCCAATATTAACAATAATAGTAGTAGGGTATCTTACTAAAAAAGTACCAGCTTTAGCAGCAAAAGTTGCCCTTTTTTCAGGCGTAATCCTTTATTCTATAAGTCAGTTTCTTTTGAAACCTTATTTTGGAGAAGAAAATTATCCGCATTTCTTACATGTAATGGCTATTTTGTTTGTTTTTAATGTAATTATAATGTTAGTAATAGGATATTTTAAACCAAGAACTCCTGTGTATTGGCAAAAATATACTGAGCAAGTTGACATAACTCCATGGAAATATGTTAAAGTATCAGGACTAATAATTTGTATTATTGTAATAGGAACTTATGTCTATTTCAAATAAAAAGATATATTTATTAAAATTTTAAGTGCATTTTATCAAAAAACATTTCATTTTTTGTCTAAAAGCATTTAACATAAGAATTGAATAAATGAAATATAATATAAAAAAAATTGGCGTTTTAACTAGCGGAGGAGACTCTCCTGGAATGAATGCTGCTATTCGTGCTGTAGTGCGATCTAGTGTTTACCATAATCTAGAATGTGTTGGTATTTATAGAGGTTATGAGGGCTTGATTGAAGGGGATTTTAAAGCACTTAATGCTCGTTCGGTAAAAAATCTAATCAATAGAGGAGGAACCTTTTTAAAATCTGCTCGATCCCCAGAATTTAGAACCAAGGAAGGGCGAAAAATTGCTTTTAATAATTTAAAAGAAGCTGAAATTGATGCATTAGTAGTTATTGGTGGTGATGGTACTTTTAGTGGAGCTATAGCTTTTCTAGAAGAATATGATATACCAGTTATTGGGCTTCCAGGAACTATTGATAACGACATAAATGGTACAGATTATACAATTGGTTACGATACAGCGTTAAATACAGTGGTTTCTGCAATCGATAAAATTAGAGATACTGCACATTCACACAATCGAATATTTTTAGTGGAAGTGATGGGTCGAGATGCAGGGGATTTGGCATTAAGTGCTGGTATTGGTTCTGGAGCAGAAGTGATCTTAATTCCGGAACAAAATATGGGTAGAGAACGTCTTGTAGAATCCCTAAAAAGGAATAAGAAATCTGGAAAAACATCTAGTATTGTAGTTGTTTCTGAAGGAGATAAAGTAGGTAAAAACATATTTGATGTTGCTGAATATATTGAAAATAATCTAAAAGGATATGAAGTGAGGGTTACGGTATTGGGACATGTGCAAAGGGGAGGAACACCAAGCTGCAGAGACAGAGTATTTGCAAGTAGATTAGGAGTTAGTGCAATAGATGCATTATTAAGAGGAGAAACTAATGTGATGGTAGGAATTAATAATAATAAAATTGTATCTGTACCTTTTACAGATGCTATAAAAGGGGATAATGAGATTGATACTGATTTACTAAGAGTGGCAGATATTACCTCCATATAAATAAACAAAAAAAATAAATGAAAAAAATAGGAATAAATGGCTTTGGCCGAATAGGAAGACTTGCCTTTAGAATTGCAGCACAACATAGTGAAGTTGAAGTGGTTGCAATTAATGATTTATTAGATGTTGACCATCTTGCTTATTTATTACAGTTTGATTCCGTTCACGGAAAATACCCTGGAACTATTGAAGTTAAAAATGGGCAATTAATAGTCGACGGTCGTACCATAAGAGTAACCGCCGAGCGAAACCCTGAAGATCTTAAATGGGATATGGTAGGAGCTGATGTTGTAATTGATTGTACCGGGATATTCACTGAATTGAATTCAGCTTCTACACATCTTGCAGCAGGAGCAAAGAAAGTTGTTATTTCAGCTCCGTCAAAAGATGCACCAATGTTTGTAATGGGTGTAAATCACAAAGATGTAAAAGCTACAGATACTATAGTATCTAATGCTTCGTGTACCACCAATTGTTTGGCTCCACTTGCTAAAATTATTAACGACGAATATGGAATCGTTGAAGGATTTATGACCACAATACATGCTACTACGGCAACACAATTAACAGTTGATGGGCCATCACGTAAGGACTTTAGAGGTGGACGAAGCGCTTTAATCAATATCATTCCTGCCTCTACAGGTGCTGCTGTGGCAGTTGGAAAGGTAATTCCTGAGTTAAATGGAAAGTTAACAGGGATGGCTTTTCGAGTTCCAACAGCAGATGTATCTGTGGTAGACTTAACGGTTCGGACAACGAAAAGCACGAGTTATGAGGCTATAAAGAAGTTGTTTAAAGAAGCTTCAGAAGGTGCTTACAAAGGTGTTGTTAATTATACCGAAGACGATGTGGTGTCTCAGGATTTTGTTAGTGACTCCCATACTTGTATATTTGATGCAGGAGCAGGTATTGCGCTTAATAAGAATTTCTTTAAGTTAGTAGCCTGGTACGATAATGAGTATGCCTATTCATCAAAATTAGTAGACTTAGCTGCTCACGTTGCAACTTTATAGATATGATATTAATTACTGACGGTGGTTCTACAAAATGTGACTGGATCTTACTGGATAAGAACGGAAATGTAGTACTTAAAACAAGGACAAAAGGACTAAATCCCGCAGTTGTTCCAGAGGAGAATCTAAAAGAGCGTATAATTGCAAATAAAGATCTACAACCATTTTTACAGCAGATTACTGCTGTAGATTTTTATGGTGCAGGGTGTGGTACAAAAACTCCAATTAAATTACTAACAGATGTTCTTTCCGAAATATTTCCAGTTGCAAAAATTTCAATAAATGAGGATATGGTTGCAGCGGTCTACGCCGCTACTCTTGAACCTGGTATTGTCTGCATTCTCGGCACTGGTTCGAACAGTTGTTATTTTGATGGTAAGGAAATTCATAAGGGCATAGAATCTTTAGGCTATTCATTAATGGATGAGGCTAGTGGTAATTACTTTGGAAAAAGACTATTACGCGATTACTTTTATAAGAAAATGCCAACCCAGTTGGCTTTAGATTTCGAGAAACGTTTCAATTTGGATCCAGACGAAATTAAAAACCATCTCTATAAAAGACATAACCCAAATATGTATTTGGCATCTTTTGCTGAATTTATTTTTACTTCTAAAGAAGTTAATGGCTATTTTTACAAATTGATAAGTGAAGGTATGTTAAAGTTTATTGAGTATAGAATCCTTTGTTTTAAAGAGTCGCAAAATGTACCGATTCATTTTATTGGTTCTATTGCTCACTATTCTGAAGATATAATCAAAGAATGCATGAAACCCTATCATTTAGAGTTAGGAAATATTATTAGAAGACCTATTGATGGTTTAATTAATTATTATAAAAATAACAAGCTAAAATAAATGAATTTCCCTTCTGTAAACCCTACTAAAACCAAAGCTTGGAGAAAGTTACAGCAACATTTTTCTGAAATGAAAGATGTGCATATGATGGATTTATTTAAAAAAGATGATGCAAGAGCAAATCGAATGAAAATCGAATGGAATGATTTTCAAGTAGACTTTTCAAAAAATAGAATTACCGATAAATCACTTTCTCTTTTAATTGAATTGGCTGAAGAGGTAAAATTGAAAGACGCCATCCAACTTCAATTTGATGGAGAAAAAATAAATAAAACCGAAGGTAGAGCGGTTTTGCATACGGCTCTTCGCGACTTAGATAATTTAAAACCTGAAGTAAAAGAGACTCTTCAGAAAATGAAGCTATTTTCAGAAAAGATTATTTCTGGAAACTGGAGAGGTTATACAGGAAAAGCAATTACCGATATCGTAAATATCGGTATAGGAGGCAGTGATTTGGGACCAAAAATGGTTACTGAAGCACTTTCTTATTATAAAAACCACTTACAAGTACATTATGTTTCTAATGTGGATGGAGATCATATTTCAGAAACATTAAAAAAATTAAATAGAGAAACGACTTTGTTTATAGTGGTTTCTAAAAGTTTTACAACACAAGAAACATTAGCCAATGCAATAACCATTAAAGAATGGTTTTTAGAAAAAGGAAATCCCCAAGATATCTCAAAACATTTTGTAGGGGTTTCAACCAATATAGAAGAGGCTACTTCTTTTGGAATTTCTAAGGAAAACATATTTCCTATATGGGATTGGGTCGGCGGAAGATTTTCACTTTGGAGTGCAGTAGGATTATCCATTTGTTGTTCAGTAGGATATCAACATTTTGAAGAATTATTACAAGGAGCAAACGAGATGGACCATCATTTTAAAGAAGAAAATTTTTCAGATAATATTCCTGTACAATTAGCATTGATATCGATTTGGTACGCTAATTTTTTTAATGCTGAAACCGAAGCAGTTATTCCTTATACGCAATATTTAGAAAAATTTGTTCCAAGGGGGTGGATAGGAATGATGATTTTGTGGATTACCAAACCGGAACAATAGTCTGGGGTAATGTAGGTACTAATGCACAACATGCTTTTTTTCAATTATTACATCAAGGCACAAAATTGATTCCTGTAGACTTTATAGGGTTTTCAGAATCCTTACATGGCAATCAAAAACACCATTCCTTATTAATGGCAAACTTTTTTGCTCAATCTCAAGCCTTATTTGATAATTTTAAATCTTTTAAAGGAAATAAACCTTCCAATACCATCCTTATTAGTAAGTTAACTCCCAAAAATTTAGGGAGCCTTATCGCAATATATGAACACAAACTTTTTGTACAAGGAGTTATTTGGAATCTATTTAGTTTTGATCAATGGGGTGTTCAGTTGGGTAAAAAACTAGCAGATAAAAAATTACTTTCTTAGTTTTCGAAACATTTCTCCATCTTTCCAGTAAGAATACAACTGCCAAAAAAAACAACATATTAAGTCCAGTTTAACATGTCTGAATTTATAAATTCCGACCTCTTTTTTATAAATACAGATTACAACAATTTGTTAAGATTAGGTTAACATTCTATTTTTGGGAGAGTGAATAAGAATTACTTATTCCACTAACCAAAAATTATGTTATGAAAAAATCACTTACTTTTTTTTTATTAATTACGATACTATTTTATTCGTGTAATAGCGATGATGATATTACCATCGTAGAAGAAGAAAGTTCTAATAATCAAATTGAAGAATTAGATAATTTGTTATTGGAAATTCAAGAAGAATTGCCAAAGTTTGTAGAAAATGCAGGGAAAATTAGTTCAAAATTAACTCGCCTAGATTATATGTATGCTGGACATTTTTATGAAAATATATATTTAAATAGTTTTAATTCTTCAAATCATTTCAGTGAAAATGTATGGAATATCGCATATCAGAGTATGCTTCCTACCATGGCAGAAGCACAAGAAATAGCAGAAGAACTAGGGTTTAACAAGCATTTGGGGGTTGTAAAAGTAATAAGAGCCTATACTTTAATTACTTTAGTAAATCTTTATGGAGATGTTCCATATAGCGAAATTTCAAATCCTAACCCGCATGTAGATAGCGGAGCAAGTATTTATGCTTCTGCCTTGACAATGTTAGACGAAGCGATTACAGCATTTAATGAAAGTGGAACCAACTTAGAGAATGATATTTATTATAATAATAATTTTTCAAAATGGATAAAACTAGCCAATACATTAAAATTGGAGACCTATATTAATACAAGGTTGATTGATGGAAGTGCCATGAAGAATTTTCAAGCTATACTGAATTCAGGAAATTATATTACTAATAGTAGTGATGATTTTGTATTTCGATATGGTGTAAACTCTACAATATTAAGCACACATCCGGCTTATGAAAATGACTACCAACCTCAAGGAGTAGCAAGTTATAGATCCAATTGGCTAATGAATGAGTTATTAAACAAAAATGACCCTAGACGTAGATATTATTTCTATCGCCAAAACAATTGTACTCCAGGAGGTTTAGGATTAAATGAAGAAATTTGTGAAGTAGATCCAATGCGCCTATTTTGTTCAGAAGATTCAGCTTACCCTCATTATATTGAAGGAATGGCTTTCTGTTGGGTGAATTCTGGTTATTGGGGAAGAGACCATGGTTTTAGTGACGGTATACCGCCAGATACATTTCAAAGAACTGCAATAGGGGTTTATCCTGCAGCGGGTACTTTTGATGATAATGATTTTCTTTCTGTTACTGAAAACCTAGGGGGATTAGGAGTAGGTATTACGCCCATTATGTTGGCTAGTTGGGTAGACTTTATGCAAGCAGAAATGGCTTTAGCTAATAAAAATACGGGTGTCGCTGAAAATTTTATGCAAGCAGGTATGCTGAAGTCTGTTGATAAAGTTATGAGTTTTGTATCATTAGACCCAGAAGTAGATACAAGTTTTATTCCCACAGGTATAGACGTTTCTAGTTTCATTAATTTAATTTCAAATGAATATAATGATACAGGAGGGGTAAATAATAAATGGAATGTTTTTGCAAAACAAGTGCTTGTTTCACATTATGGAAATGGTATTGGAGCTTATAATTTTTATAGAAGAACAGGATATCCATTTGACATGCAATATCATGTAAATCCTAATGCTGGTCCTTTTGTAAGGTCTTTATTTTATCCAGATGTTGCCTTAGAAGGGAATACAAATATGGAACAAAAACCTAATGCGGAAGTTCAGGTTTTTTGGGATAATAATAATTCATATCCTGCTTTTCCATATAGTAATTAGTTGATTGTTAATAGTCTTTTTCGAAATAAAATATATTTTCCACATTTTTTTAATATTTTCGCGCCTTATGTATTAAAAAAACAAAAAATTATGAAAAAGAGTACACTATTAGTAATGTTTTCTATGCTGCTTACAGTAAGTAGCTTGTTGGCACAAACTTATGCAGAACAACAAGGGATTATTGCGAATTACGATTTAGAAGCATTAAGCAGATTAGAATCTGAATATGCATCAGCATTCACTCAAGAAAAACAAAGAGCCTTAGAATTGGCTGCTGCTTATGGTTGGGAAGAAATTATTGAAATGCCAAACGGTGGAAGAGCCGAATTAGTTGGGGTTTATGAAACAGGAAAACCAAAGTATTATATAACTCATAATAGAGAAGGAGGAATTACATCACGTGCAAATAAAGTACATACTGGTGGAGGAGCAGGATTAGATTTAAATGGTCAGGATATGATTGTTGGAGAATGGGATGGAGGAGCTATTCAGCTTGCGCACCCACTTTTAGACAATAGAGTTACTCAGGTAGATAATCCTCCGTCTTACAGTGATCATTCCATTCATGTTGCTGGAACTATGATTGGTACTGGCGATGTAATTGGTGGCGCTGCAAAAGGAATGGCTCCTGAAGCAGAATTATTAGCTCATGATTGGTCTAGTGACTCTAGTGAAATGATTGCTGCTGCTGCAAATGGTATGTTGGTTTCTAACCACTCTTATGGTAATAATATAGATAATTTAGATTTATGGCAATTGGGTTATTATGATGGTAGTGCCAGAGGTGTAGATAATATAGCATATAATGCACCATATTATTTATCGGTATGGTCTGCTGGAAACGACAGACAATCTGGTGTAAACAATGGAGATGGTGGTTATGATTATTTAACCGATAGAGGTGTTGCTAAAAATAATTTAGTGGTTGCAGCGACTAATGAAGTGTTGAATTATACAGGTCCAAATAGTGTTAATATGTCTTCTTTTAGTAGTTGGGGGCCTACAGATGACGGTCGTATAAAACCAGATATTTCTGCTAAAGGAGTTGCAATGTATTCTTCAGTGGGTGCATCTAATTATGCTAATTATAATGGGACATCAATGGCATCTCCAAGTGTTGCTGGAAGTGTATTATTATTACAACAACATTATAATAATTTAAATGGGGAGTTTATGCTAAGTTCAACACTTAGAGGATTAACAATTCATACTGCAGATGAGGCTGGTACTTCTCCAGGGCCAGATTATAGATTTGGTTGGGGATTAATTAATGTTGAAAAAGGTGCAGAAGTTATAAGTAATAATGGTACAACATCTGTAATAATTGAAGAAGTATTACAAAATAAAGAAGTATATACATTCTCTGTACAATCTAATGGTGTTGATGATTTAATGGCTTCAATTACATGGACAGATTTACCAGCTAATATTTTAACAGGAGGTTCTATAAACCATGACAATCCAGAGCCTAGATTAATAAACGATCTTGATATAAGAGTATCTAAAGATGGTGGATCTACTTATTTTCCTTGGAAATTAGATGTAGCTAATTATGCTGCTCCTGCAACAACAGGTGATAATCTAGTAGATAATGTTGAAAAAGTTGAGATAGCTGGAGCAGCAGGAGAATATATTATCCAAGTTTCTCATAAAGGAATTGCTTTATCAAACGATGTGCAAGCATTTTCTTTAATTGTAACAGGAATAAATAAAGAAGAATTTACTGCTTCTAGTCATAATGGAATTAAAGAAGCTTGTGCTGTAGATGGTAGTGCAACTTTCGATATCGATTTAGGATTTAGTGATGGTTTCTCAGATACTATTGATTTTTCAGTTTCTAATCTACCATCAGGTACTACTGGAACTTTAAGTCCAACGTCATTAAGTGCTGAAGGAACTTCGGTATTAACTGTAGACGGAATTGATAGTTTACCTCCAGGAGATTATCCTATTACTATTACTGCAGAAGGATCTTCAGAGGCTGTTAATGTTTATGTAACCTTAAGAGTATTAAGTACAAATGTTCCAGATATTGGGCTTACTTATCCTCAAGATGATGCGGTAGATTTACCAGTTGTAATAGAATTTGAATGGGAATCAGGAGATAGCTCTATTGATAATTATGAATTTGAATTGAGTAGACATGCAGATTTTGCTGTTTTATCTTTTTGGGAAACAACAGTCTTACCTCATGTATTAATCCTTGGAGTAACTGAAGGAGCAGAATATTTTTGGAGAGTGAAACCAAATTCAATTTGTGCAGATGGTGAATTCTCAGAAGTACACAGTTTTACTGTAGCAGGGATTCTAGGTGTAAATGACTTTGAAATCGAAGGATTAGTTGCATACCCAAATCCAACAACAAATATGTTGAATATTGAAGCAGTATCAGTTATTTCTTCTGTAGAAGTGATGAATGTTTTAGGACAAACATTATATTCTGAAACTACAAATAGAACTGCAACTCAAATAGACCTTTCCGCTTTTCAAGCTGGGAACTACTTTGTTAGAGTAACTGTTGATAATAGTACTAATGTATTGCAGATTATTAAGCAATAGCAATTAGTTAAATAATAATTTAAAAAACCCTTCAATTTTTGTTGAGGGGTTTTTTTATGCCTTGTGTTTTCATTTAAAATGCTATTGATTTTTTTATTATCTTCAAATGATTATAAACTAACAGATATGAAAACAGAATTTTGTGTTATAAAGAACTCTTTACTGATTCTTGTTTTATTTATTTTTATTTCCTGTGGTTCAGATGATTCAGAAGCACTTATTGTAATAAATACAGATCCTCATAGTATAGAAATTGAGTCTGAAAGTAGTTATACTGGAGCCTTGAACCAAACCTTTCAGCTTTCTGCAACTATAAAAGATATGCAAGGAGATATATTAGAAAATCAATCTATAACTTGGGAGAGTAGTGACACTTCTATAGCAACAATTACTAATGAAGGTGTATTAAGAATTATTTCTGAAGGTCAAATTGAAATAACAGCAACAGTAGATACCATCTCTGATAGTGAAAATATTGCTATTAATGTTACAACAAGTACACTTATAGCGTATACTGTAAGCGATTTATCTAGTCAGTTAGAAGATCTTGGAATTTCGGAATTACTTTTTTTAAATGAATCCACTATGTCTGGTACTTATATAGAGTTAAGCATTGGAGGAGCATTACATAACACAAACCCAAACAGAGATCAGGTTTATTATTTTTTTGAAGGAGGAGGAATTATGAATATTGAAGGAATTGAAGTACTCATAGAAAATGAAATGGCGGTATATGTTGCTGCTAATTATAATAGAAGTATCACCTCTATAACTTCAAATGCCAAAATAATTCGTACGGAACTAAAACAGGAAACCCCTCAAAGTTCCAATCCATTTTTAAAATATACTTGGGAACAAATGGAAGCCCCTCGTAACCCTAATTCTAATGTTTGGAATCCCTTTTTAAATCAAGAATCGGTAATATTTGGCTTATATATGCTTCCACAAATTTTAGGTGGTGATAGCCGCTTAGAACATGATTTTGATGAACTAAACATTATTACTAGAGGATCTAGTTTATTTCATACCGATGATGGAGACATACAAGTTTCTCCTGGATCGATTGTGTTTGTAAAAGAAGGAAACGGACATGAGTTTAATAATCTTGAAAGTAATCATGATATATTAATACAATGGAATAAATAATTTTAACCCTAAAATATTTTTATTACCTTCATCTTTCATTAACTCCCTTATTTTTATAAAATAAATTATGCTTACAAAAGTATATGGGAGTGCTGTATTTGGTGTGGAAGCTACCACCATTACCGTTGAGGTAAACGTAGATAAAGGAATTGGCTATCATTTGGTTGGACTGCCCGATAATGCCATTCGGGAAAGTAACTATAGAATTGCTGCCTCACTTCAGAACAATGGCTATAAAATTCCCGGTAAAAAATTAATCTTAAATATGTCGCCTGCAGATATGCGGAAAGAAGGTTCTGCATACGATTTAACATTGGCAATGGGAATCTTGGTAGCTACAGGACAGATAGAAGAAAAAAATCCTTTAGACGATTATATTATTATGGGTGAACTTTCTTTGGATGGAACTTTACAGCCCATTCGTGGAGCTTTACCCATAGCGATAAAAGCAAAAGAAGAAGGGTTTAAAGGTTTTATCTTACCGGAACAAAATGCTAAAGAAGCTGCTATAGTGGATGGGCTTGAAGTATTTGGAGTAAATAGCATAAAAGAAGTCATGGATTTCTTTAATGAAAACAAAGCACTAGAAGAAACCATTGTAGATATTGAAGCAGAATTTTACAACCACTTGGAAAACCCTGAATTCGATTTTGCAGATGTGAAGGGCCAAGAGTCCATTAAACGCTGCATGGAAATTGCCGCTGCAGGAGGGCATAATATAATCCTAATCGGCCCTCCAGGGTCTGGAAAAACCATGTTAGCAAAACGCCTACCCAGTATTTTACCTCCAATGACTTTGGGCGAAGCATTAGAAACAACCAAGATTCATAGTGTAGCAGGGCGCACCATGAAAAAAGGCGGTGTGATGAGTTCTCGACCCTTTAGAAGTCCTCATCATACAATTTCGGATGTTATATAATATAATGTGTACTTTCATTATTATTTATTACCTTTACATAAATGTAACAATTTAATTAACTCATAAATAGTTGGTTAAACAAAAAGTTATTAACAAAAAAATGCTGGGAATTTACACAAGATTATCAAAAGAGGATGAAGAAAGTAACTCCATTAATAACCAACTTCGAGAGGGTAAAAGGTTTGCTAAGAAACTTAAATTTGATTTTAATGTTTATAATGAAGGCGAGGGGGTAAGTGGTACATTAGATATTGTAGATAGACCTCAACTATTAAAGCTGATTACAGACATTGAAGAAGGTACTATTAAGCGTGTTTGGATGCGTAACCAAAATAGATTATCAAGAAACAACCTTACCTATGCTATATTTATTGATGCGGTTAAAAAAAAGAATGTAGATGTTTACTTTGGAGATAAGGAAAAACTTGATTTTAATGACCCTTCAACATTATTGTTATCTGGTGTACTTTCTCAATTAAGTGAATATCAGGCAAACTTACAATCAAGAGCAACAAAGAAGGCTTTAAAGGACAATGCAAAAGAAGGTAAGGCTCACGGTATTAGCCCTTATGGATATACTTCTGAAAATAGATATATAGTTGTTCAAGGTACTGAAGCTGAAATAGTGAAAGATATCTTTCAAATGAGTTTAGAGGGTAAAGGCACAAATAAGATTGCCGAAATATTAAACAAAAAAGGAACACTTACACGTTATAATCAAATTGGTACTGGAACTTTAACAACTACTAAATATGGTAGATCAACAACTACTAAAAAAAAGGACATTAGATGGTCAGGAAATACTATTCGGAATATTATAAAAAACCCTATCTATAAAGGCGAACGGCATTTAAAAAGTGGAGTGTATGAAGCACCTAATATAATTACTCCCCATTATTGGCAACAAGTAAACGATAATCTAAAAGCTAATAGAAACAATAGTGGTAAGGTAGTAACTCATAAGTATCTATTAAAAGGTATTATTAGATGCGCTAAATGTGATAGAAATTATTACGGTCGTACACGTGTAAACAAAAAAGATAATTATTATATGTGCTGTTCTAAACGTTACAAGACTGAAAACTGTGGTAATAGAAGTATAAATATTGATGTAATAGAAGATTTTGTTTGGAATAGGTTCTTTATTGAAAAAGAACTATTAAAGTTAACTGATGCTTTTTTTAAAGATATCGATAGCGAAAGTAAATTAACGCAAATTAGAGCCGATATAAGACTAATTGAAGTAGACATTAAAGAGAACGAGAAACGACGTAAAAGAGCAATCGAATTAGCTTTACTTGACGATATAGATGATAGTGATATAGCATCTCAAATGCGGCAACTTAAAATAACTAAAAAAGACCTTCAAGTAAGACTTAGAAACCTTTTAGATGATGAAAGTTATTATGTAGATATTGACCTTAATAAAGAAAACGAGATTAAGGATTTAAACGAAATTTATAGCGGTGCTTCTTTTAATAAAAAAAGAGAAATCATTCAAAAGTATATTAGAGAGATTTATGTTTTTTATAAAAATGGTTTATACGGATTAAGATTTACTTATAACTTTACTGTTACTCCAGAATTTGATGAAGAAGTATATTTAATAGATAAAAGCTACAATGTAATATTTGAAGTTTGTAATAAGTACATAATGCCATTATCAGATAAGACTAAAAAAATGAACAATAAGGAACTAAGAAGCTATGCAGATAATTTATGGGATAAATTTGCAACTTAGAGGTTAGTATTTTCTAGCATTAGTTTCTTAATCTTTTGAGCGGTTGTATTAGATACACCCCCGATAGATGCTGAACGCCTTATACTATTTCCGTTCCTTAGTTCCTTTAAGCATTTAGCGTTCTTACTTTTGGATAGAAACTCTTTAGCGGTTTCATTTTGCTTATTACCTCCATTAGATGAATAAACTCCTTTAGCTTTTGCATTAGCAATTCCCTCACGTTGTCTTTCTTTAATCATATTGAGTTCAAACTCTGATAAGGTTGCTAATATGTTTATTATTAGTTTGCTTGTAGGGTTTACTTTGCCATCGATTAGAGTAGATAATCCTTCTTTCTCGCTAACCACATTAACACCTAAATCTGTAAGTGTTTGGATCGTATTTAGTATATCAAGTGTATTCCTTCCAAGTCTGTCAATACTGTGAACTTTAATAGTATTAACCTCATCGTTATTAGCCATTTTAAGCAGTTTTGAGCCGCTCTTACGCTCTTTAAACGATATAGAGCCACTACACTTATCAATAAGCGTGTTAGCGGATGTTTCTTGCCTTTCAATGTTTTGTTCTGTTGTGGATACCCTTATGTATTTTATAGTTTTCATATTGCAAATATATGTACCATTTTTAACGTGTGCAAATAATACACTTACTATTCAATAAAATAGGGTGGTTTTAGTGTATTGTTTATGGGTATACTTTAAAAGTTGTACATAGTTTTATTCTATTGATATCAAGTTATATTCAATTTTCTCTTTATCCGTTAATGGGTTGTAAATTATAGTCTTAGAAATTGTTCCTTTGCAATAATCTCGAATATGAAATTCTTCCATTTTTTTTAATAAATCGGTTGAAAAATTTCCATATAATAGTTTTTTGTCAAGTGTAAATATTTCAAATTTCCCTTTTGCACTAATAGTAATTAACTCTCCTTCGAATTCAATTTCTACAGGTTCTGAAATTTCCATTTTATTAATGGTGTTATATAAACTTAAAATATTTTCTTTTTCCCCTTTCCAAATAAATTCTCTGTCATCAGGACTATTCCATTTTAAATCACATTCTAAATCATCATTGGTTAGTTCTTTTAAAAATTTGGAAATAAATTTCAAACTATTCCCTCCAACATTTGATATGTTCTCTGTAACATCATCAGGTGTTTGGGAATTAAATAAATCAAAAGTATTCTCTAAGCTATTTTGTAAAATACTTTCTCCAAAAAGATTAGGGGAAGTTTTACCAGAGATATAAAATATTGTAGAACCTCTACCTATATTTTCTAATCTTAAGTCAATAGTTTCTTTTATAATTTTTTCATTTTTTTTTCCTCCTTTTTTTCCAAATTGCAAATATCTTGAAGTACTATGTAAGGATTTAGAAAAATTATATGTAATGCCACTAACAAAATCTAAAGGCAAAGTTCCAAAATTCGCAGTACTTCCAATTAATCTAATTTGTATAATTTCTTTTTCACGTTTTAGGTTTTCTTGATATAACTGATGTTGTAAATCTTCTAATTGATTTTTTAAGGAATTATATTTTAAACTAAGCGAAAAATCATCAGGATCTTTTGCAATATCAGCACTTACAGAACTTATTAGTTCCTTTAGCTGTTCTATATTTCGACTAACTCTTCCTATTAAATTCATATTAAATGCTTAATCGGATTATGCCTTTAGGTTCTTCATCTCTAGAAAACCCAAACCATCCTCTCCAATAACTTCTTCCGTTAACGTCATGGTTTGGAACAATAAAAATATCACAATTGTATCTAATTGAGGATATATTTCTATCATTTAATTCAGCTAATATCCTTTTTTTATCTGCATCCAATTTATTTGCTTCAATACCATCAATAAAAAATATCATATCAATATCTCCTGGCTCGGGTTTTTCAGTTGAATAAGAACCATCAATCCAAACTTCTGAAGATATTCCAGCTTCTTTAAATCTATCAAGAAGAGCTTCAAATCGTGTCATTAAATATTCTCTTCTTGTTGGCTCTTCAAATGGTGTAACAAATATATCTCTAAGTTCGCTCTCAGAAATATCTTTGAATCCTGCCTGATGTAAAGGTTTGTATTCCATTTTTTTAATTATGCCTAACTTGTTATACCATTACTAAAGGTAACTTTTGTCGATTTCTGTATCGGGATAATCGTACCTTTTGATGACTTTATCAATTTTGTAAAAAAAACAATACAAAACCCATATCAAATAAATTAAAGTGGGAGTAAATTTAATTTTGGGAGTTAGTATTTTCCACCACTAATATATAATTATTATATTTAATTCAGCATAATAGCATCTAACAGAAAAGCAAACCTTTGATACTCGTATGGAAGTAAACCAACTATAATTTTAGAGTTATTACCTATAGAGTTACCAGTTAATAATTAGAGGTTGTATTTAAAAAAATAAACAACGCATTATAGTTCATGTGAATCAACTTTTGGAAATTGGTTTTCGTCTGTAATCATTTCTTTAGTTTCAATATCAAAATAAATAAAAGATGTAATTTCTCCAGGAACACCATACGAATTAGACGCTTTCCCTTTAATAGATATCGTGATATTATCATCATTTAAAAAAATCATATTACCTACAAGCTCATTTTCATTAAAATCATAGGTAAGTTTATTCTTTACATTCCAATCAGCATAACGTGCTGCATCACTTGCCATTCTTATTAAGGTAGTTTTACTAATTTTCAGACTATCTACAATAAATGGGGTGACATTAAATTTCACTTCTTTCTTTTCATCTGCACCATTTTTTGCATTTATTGAAAATTCATAAGGGCTTGACTCTATATTTTCACAGGACGCAAATCCTAAGACTGCTATTAATACTATCAATAATCTTTTCATAGCTTACGCTTGAGAAATTAAAAATATACTTGCTATAATGCTTAAAACAAACATTAATCCTATAAAAGTTAACCACCCATTAGTGCTTTTGCTTTTTTGAGTTACAATTCTAAGATTTTTTGCAATGGATTCTTGAAGTTCTCTATCTGTCATTTCAGATATATCTAATGATTTTTTATTCATAATCTTTGGTTTTAAATTAATTAATAATGCAAAATTAAGAGATGCTTTAGTTTTATAATATGACAGGTAATGTCAAGGGGTGTTAAAATTAGTTTAATTGTTTCTGTTTCAATATGATAAATGTCAGGTCAAAATTAAATACACTTATCAATTATAATTTACGGAAAACTCAAAAAAAAGCCATTAAATTAATAATGACTTTCTTGTTAATTGGGTAGTTAGAAATATTATAAATCGAAATCTCCAAATCGATTAAATATTTTACTAAGGTATTATTACTATTCATAAATTAAAAAGGGAAAACCCTAAGTTTCAATAAGAAAAACCCTAATTTTTAAAAAAGAGTGTTTCCAAAGTATATATAATTATGTAAAATACTATTCCAAGTATAAACATAATAAGCATTATTTTATCTGTAGTATTTAATCTCTTCATATTATAAATATTAAGATTTAACTTCTTTTTTAATTAGTGATTTATATCCAAAGTCTGTTAATTTAACCTTATCAATATCTACATCTAAAAACAAAGGTCTGGTTTCATCTCTTACAGGATATTTATTTAAAAACGCTCTTAACATATCCACTAAGGTTTCTTTTTCATACTCACCACTTATCCATATTCTTAGCGTGGTTTGTAATAATTCTCTTGTTTCGTCAGGAGTTAAATCATTATCTAAAATAAATTTATATAGATCTTCAATATTTTTTATTTCTTTACTCATCTGCTCTATGTGTGAAGTTTATTGATACGGGTGTTATTTCAGGGTTTACACCATTACCTAAATTTATAATATTAACATCTTTACCCTCATACGTAGCTTCTACCGATTTAAGAGTAGGAAGGCAAAATTTAGCTAAGTCAAGCAATAGTTTAATTCTCGTTTCAGGTTTCTTTATCATTTCTAAATCTTCTTGTATCTGGTCGACATTAGCTTCTAATATCAAAGTAAATAATTTGCGTACTTCAATATTAGTTTTGTCATTAGCCCCTTTGGTTCTACCTCCTAATGAATTTCCTTTTTCAAATCCCATTTCTGTTTAATTCGTGTTTGTTAAACGTATTATTCTACCCATTCTACTGGTAATATATTTATAACTTCTTTGCCGTCGTTAAAGTCAATAGTTATGTCTTCTTTTCCAGCAAACGTGCTTTCTATAGCTTTCAGTTTTGGTATAACATAACCACTCAAATCTATTATCATTCTTAACCGTTCTTTTGGGTCTAACGAGTTTAAATCTTCTTTTAGCTTTGGCAATGCTTCTTCAATAAGTAACTGATAAGCATCTCGTATTGCTTGCGTGTTTTTATTCTTACTACCTTTAGTTCTACCACCTTTGCTATTTCCTTTTTCAAATCGTGCCATATCGTTTTAATTTCGTTTGTTATTCGGTTTTCATTGGGTTATATAATTAAATTAATAGCTTGTTAGTAGGTCATAATGTGAATGTGATTTAGTTATGTTCTTTGTACAATAGAAACTTATTGCTTCAGGAGAATTAACCTCATCGAAATATCCTACTGCTTTAGGATTAAGGTGTAACTGTTTAGCAAGGTTATCCCCATCTAAATCATTGTTTGTTTTAAGCATCAAGTGAACGTGGTTCATATTGCAATTCCTATCTTTTTCTAATGCATAGAATATCCTATCAATATTTTGGTATTTAATTAAACTTCTCATCATTCTGTCACTTGCTATTGGTGATATTGAGTAATGAGGTCTTATGGTTGCTAAATAATTCCAATCCATTTGACCTAACCATTTGCCGTATTCAATTCCTATTTTGTTCATATTTTCTATTGTTAATTATTAGATACACCAAGGGTAATTGCAGTAACACATTCAACTGTAATTAAAACGAGTTACCCTATCTTTTTGTTATTAATTGTGACACCTGTAAGTGACTGACAATCAATACTTATAATTTATAATCATTATAAATAGTAAAATATTATTTATGTTTTAATAAAATCACATCAATCAATATTTAATGTAGGACACATTATCAATAGTCACAGACGTAGCACTTGTGGGAGGCGGTGCTTATCCACAACCCGGAGAGATTTCCTTATCTCATAATGGTGTTTTGTTTTTAGACGAATTACCAGAGTTTAAAAGAGGAGTACTCGAAGTAATGCGGCAACCCTTAGAAGATAGAGAGGTTACTATATCTAGAGCAAAATTTACAGTGACCTATCCTTCCAGTTTTATGTTGGTTGCAAGTATGAACCCCAGCCCCAGTGGTTATTTTAACGATCCCGATTCGCCAATGACCTCATCACCTCAAGAAATGCAACGGTATTTAGGAAAAGTTTCAGGGCCTTTATTAGATCGTATTGACATTCATATAGAAGTCACTCCAGTTCCTTTTGAGAAGTTAAGTGACGAGCGTAGGGGAGAGCTAAGTACTGTTATTAGAGAACGGGTCACCAAAGCCAGAAAATTGCAATCGGGACGATTTTCAGATTCAGAAACAGTTCATTATAATGCTCAAATGGGCGTAAAGCAAATTCGAGCCTTTTGTAAGTTGGATGCTGCATCTTTGCAACTTTTAAAAACGGCTATGGAACGATTAAATCTTTCAGCCAGAGCATACGATCGCATTTTAAAAGTATCACGCACGATTGCCGATTTAGAAGCTTCAGAAAATATTACTGGCAATCATATTTCAGAAGCCATACAGTATCGAAGTTTGGATCGGGATGGTTGGTTGGGGTAGTCTTTTGCGTACCCTTCGATACTCCTTCCTGCGTCAGGAACTCAGGGCACTGAGTGCTTCCTGTTTTTTTCGGAATTGTATCGAAGTTTGGATCGGGATGGTTGGCTAGAGTAATCTATTCTATGATAACATAAAAATACGGCTTAATTGTCTTTATTATAAAAACCCTAACTTAGAGGAGTTAAATTTTTAATTCTTATGAGTCAAAAGTTTATAGATCAGGTACGTGCCATTGTTATGAGCAATATATCCGATGAAAAATTCGGAGTACGTAAACTCGCTTCTAATTTAGGTTTAAGTTATTCTCAAACCTTGCGGAAAGTAAAATCCATTACAGGCAAATCGGTCAACCAGTATATTAGAGAACTAAGACTGGAAAAAGCCGCCAAATTGATCAAAAATACCGATCTTACTATAGCTGAGATCTCCTATCAAGTGGGGTTTGGTAGTCCTTCCTATTTTAACAAAAAATTCGTTAAATATTATGGTATAACGCCTGGTGAATATAAAACTCAAAGTTTTACATTGAGTGAATTGGCCGCTAAAAAAACTGCAAAACAGCCAAAAACTAATTTCACCGAAAAAAAGGCACTTTATATTTTATCCTTAGTGTTGGTTGTTGTGATCGGTTATTTTCTAAACGACAAAATGTTCTCCAAAGACACCAAACTATCAAATTCAATTGCAGTGCTACCTTTTAAGGATTTGAGTCCAGATGATACACAGTGGTTTTCTGATGGGGTTTCCGATAATATAATACACTCCTTATCACAAATGAAGGATTTATCTGTAATATCTTTTACTTCTTCTTCCACCTATCGAGATACCGACAAGCAAATTCCTGAAATTGCAAAAGAACTGGGGGTTTCTTATATTCTAGAAGGGAGCGTTACCTTATTTGAGGATAAGATCAAGATCATTGCACAGTTAATAGACTCCAATGATGAGCATGTATGGTCTAAAGAGTACAATGAAAATTTCGATAATGTAATTACCATTCAAAATAATGTGGCCCAAGAAGTAATGAAACAACTGAAGATTACCTTAAACCCTCAGGAAGTAGTTGCCCTTGAGAAGTATCCAACTGAGAATATGGAAGCCTATAGCCTGCACTTAAAAGGGCGTTTGGTCAATGGCAGCAGAAGATTAAAAGATCTAAAATTAAATATTGAAATCAACAAACAAGCCATCGCCTTAGATTCTACTTTCGATGAGGCTTACGCAGAAATAGCTTTTTCTTATATTTTATTGTCAGCATATCATGTTTTTACAATTGATCCTTTTGAGGCTAGAGATAAAGCGGCATATTATGCAAATAAGGCCTTGCAGATCGATTCTAATAATTTCAAAGCATGGATGGTGAAAGGAGATCTTTTATGTTATGTAGACTGGGATAAAGCTAGAGAATATTATCAAAAGACCATTTCTATTAATCCGAATATTGCCCAATCCAGAATAAACTTGGGAGTTTATTTTCGTTACAAGCCAAATCCCGATTTCAAAAAATCTTTGGAACAATATAGGATTGCCTTTCAGTTAGATCCGTTATCCAGTGTTACAAGCCGTAATTTACTAGTATCATTAACCATTAATAACAAACTAAAAGAAGCGGAAGAACACCATAAAAAGACAGCATATTTGCAAAATAATGAAATTAATACTTATTATAAATATATTATAATTGCCCTTAAAAATAAGGATTGGACTAGCTTGATTCCTTTATTAAAAACGGAAATTAAAAAGGAACCAAAAAATGCTTTGTTATTCTATATTCTAGGAATAGTATATGATAATATTTTAAATGATGACACTACTGCTATTACTTATTTCAAAAAATCCTTTGAAATAGATTCATTAAATACTTTATTTCTAAGTACCTATATTTCTAGATTAGTAGAAGGTAAAAGTTACAAGGAGGGTAAAAAATTAATGCAATCTGAAAATTTTAGATCGAACGTTAATGAAAGGTCACAATTAAACCAATTATGGCATTTTTACTACCATAAAGAAGAGTATCAAAAAGCGCATGAAGTATTAAAGGACAGTCTCTTTACAAATCAGTATTTAGAAAAGACAATCACCTATGCGCAACTTGATGACAGAAAAAAGGTGGATAGCATGAATAAAAGGCACCCTTGGGGAACGCAAAATCAAGGTGAATTTTATCCTACAAAAGCCCGAATTCATGCCATTTTAGGAGATCGAGACTCCATGTATTATAATTTGGAAAATATAGGAGGGGTCCGTTTTATAATATTAGCTATTAACGAAAAAGAATTTGATCCTTATCGCAATGAAGATCGCTTTAAAGCCTTTTTAAGAAAAAATTATTTACCTGTTACTGGGGAGTAAACAAATAGTTTACATCTCTTTTCACTAACCCAAACTACTTTAAACCATTTGGTTTTCTATACCTAATCTTTCAGGTTTTTTCTCATTGGTATAACTATTTTTTATATTCTGATTATTGCATATCGTATCCTAGCTTTTTTTAGATCTATTTTTAGTCATAAATTCTTCATCTTTTAAGCCGGCCAATAATGATTTGGCATTCAATTCTTCTCAATGGAATAATATTACAATGAAATGCTCAAAAAATACCATGAATTGAAATTTTAATACAATGACTAATATGGGGTGTTTGCTATGTTTACAATAGAAATCGAAGACATCGTGTCTTTTAGAATTGTTAACTATTTAAACACCTTATCATGAAAAATTTAACATTATTATTCGCACTAGGATTTATTTTACTTACTTCATGTAGTAAAGAAGAATCTGTAGAACAATTTGAAGAACAAACCAATGATATTGTTTATGTATCTAAACAATATCAAGGAAAAAGTATCTGGGAAACCATGGAAATAGATGTAAAAGACAACAATCCTTATTCTAATACAACAGATCCTAGAGGGTATGGATTCACCAACGGGCTTTATAATCCACCTAATAGAAATCCTTTATTGATCACTTGGAATGGAACTAGGGATGCAAATGGAAGCAGAGGTAGTGCTGAAATACAAATGACCACACCCAGTTATAGCTTTCATTTTATTATGGAAACAGAATGTGTAACCGTTATAGATAATGTAGCCATGTACGGAGGGCTTATTACACAGGTTGTTGAAGTAACAGGTGATCCACCACCTTTTGGAATATTCTGGAGATTTTACTTTAAAGTAATTGATAATGCCAATGAAGGACTTAGTGGTATCGACAAAATTTCTTCGATGAGGATCTTTGCATCACCTCGTTCCATGTCTTTATGTAACGTATACCCGCCAAACCACCGTATCTGGTCTTCTCAGGGGTATGACGAGGTACATAAACCCGGATTTGTGGTAGTGGATAATGATAGAATTGATTAATCATTATTTAAAACATCTGAATTTCTACTATTTATATATTAATCATTAAACTTTTAATAACGAAGACATCATGTCTCAATTATTGTTAATTATTTAAAACACCTTAATTATGAAAAATTCAACTTTATTAATTTTAGTTTTTTTATTGTTTTCCATGAATTGCTTATTTGTTCAGACATTTGCTCAAAATGTTAAAACATCGATCGATGCTTTAACCCAACAAACCGGAGCCGTAATCACTGTAAATAAAAATTCAGGAATTGCACAATTTGTTAAATTTCCACACACCAATCCTATAGAACTACAAGGGAATACCGTTATTGATAAGTCAATAACCTTTTTAGAAAACTACAAAGGCATTTATAATTTAGAAATGGTAACAGAATCTTTTATTCCTCAAAAAGCTGAAACAGATCAATATGGTTTAAAACGGGTTGTTTTAACTCAGGTATATCATGGAGTTCCTGTTTTTGACGGGAAACTTATTTTTCATTTCAATACGAATGAAAAGCTCACCGCCATTAACGGAAACTATAATCCAGTTATTAAAGTAAATCCAATCCCAAGTTTAAGCCCATCTCAGGTTTCGTTTATTGCACTTGAAACCATATACAACCAAAACATCAATTTTTCTGGTGTGCCTTTAAGTGTAAACGAAAACACATTGTATGTATTCCAAAAAGGGATCACCCAAGGATATCGTGGAGCAAATCATTTGGTATATAAAATTGAAGTTGGTAATAAATTGGATGTTAGGGAGTATATTTTTGTAGATGCTCACGAAGGTAGCATAGTAGAACAATATACCGGTATCGCCCATGCGATAGATCGTACTATATACGAAGGTGATACTTCAAATACTGTTTGGCAAGAGGGTGATGCGTTTCCGGGATCACTCGACATTTGGCAACAAAATGAAGTCGTTGTCTCTGGGCATACCTATAATTTTTTTAAGAATGCTTTTGGCTATGTTTCATATAATGGTGCAGATATACCAATGCGAGTAATAAATAATTTAAGTGCTCCAGGATACTGTCCAAATGCGAATTGGAATGGCGAAACGGTCAACTTTTGTGAAGGAACAGCTTCAGATGATATTATAGGTCACGAATGGGGGCATGCTTACACTGAATATACGAGTGGATTACTTTATTTATGGCAATCTGGAGCCATCAACGAAGCATATTCAGATATTTGGGGAGAAACTATAGATTTAATAAATGGTTACGAAGATGAAGGAGAAGATTTATCTCTAAGAACCGAATGTTTAAGCTCCGACCGATGGATGAATGGTGAAGATACTGTGTGGAGTCCAGGTCTTCGTGATTTATGGGATCCAACTTGTAATGACGACCCTGGTAAAGTAAGTGATGACGAATTCAGGTGTTCAAGTGGAGACAATGGAGGAGTCCACACCAACTCTGGTGTTATTAATCATACTTACGTATTATTAGTGGACGGGGGTGATTATAACGGACAAACCATTACTGGAATTGGTTTTACAAAGGCTGCTCATATTTTTTGGAGAGCACAGAGCCAATATTTAACACAAACTAGCGGTTTTATACCCTTTGCCGATGCAATAGAAGCTTCAGGTGCAGATTTAATAGGTGTCAATTTAGAAGGTTTATCTACAGATGCGCCAAAAGGACCTTCTGGGGAAATGATTACGGTTAATGATCTTACGCAACTTACCAACGTTTTACTGGCAACAGAATTAAGGGGTGACATACCTTCAGAATGTTATGAGACTATATTACAACCTTTGATTAATGAATTGTGTGAAGCAGCAACATCAAACCCTATATTTTTTGAAGATTGGGAAGAGGGATTTGGAGATTGGACTTTTGAACAGTTACCCGTAAATCCAGACCTCTGGATACCCAGAGGTTGGCTAATATTTAATGACCCTGTAGAAGCTAATAGAGAAGGAAATGTTGCCTATGGGCCCGCACGAAATTATGCAAACTGTTCGACTGGTGGGCAAGAAGGTATTATTAGGTTAACCAGCCCAGTTATTACAATGCCAGATAGTCAATATCCTATATTTGAAATGGCATTTAACCACCTCATCTATTTTGAAGAAGGACGGGATGGTGCTAACATCAAGTATAGTATAGACGGAGGTGATTGGAACTTAATTGAGTCTTCTTCCTTTACTGAAAACACCTATAATTATAGTGAATTAACAACAAGCGAAAATCCGTTATCGGGAGAACCTGGTTTTACAGCAATGAATCCTGGTGCTGCTAGTATATTAAATTGGGGAACCAGCGTTATAGATTTAGCTACCATTGGAGTAGTGTCCAACTCAACAATACAATTTAGATTCGAGGTAGGTACAGATCGTTGTTATGGATTAGTAGGTTGGGGGCTAGATGAAATAATGGTTTATGATTGTAACAAGCCTCTATCGATAACAGATAATGATTTTGAAAACAGCTTTATAGCTTATCCAAACCCAACTTCTAATATCTTAAATGTAGAAGTAGCATCTGTTATTTCTTCTGTAGAGGTATTGAATATCTTAGGGCAATCCTTGTATTCTGAAACCACAAATACAAATACTACTCAAATAGATCTTTCAGCTTTTCCAACTGGGAATTACTTTGTTAGAGTAACTGTAGATAATAATACTATTGTATTGCAGATTATTAAGCAATAATATATAATTTAATTAGATTTTAAAACCCTCCTACGTTTGTAGGAGGGTTTTTTATGCATTATATTTTTAAATTTTGGTAAAATTGAGCAGTTTGACACAGAAAACACTTCTTTTAACTAATTGATATTAATATAGTTAAAAGCGCAAGGTATGAATTGTACATTTAAATAAGTTTATATAGAAGACTCCCTGGGAGAAAAAACGGTAATGAATATTAGCAAGAATTAATTAAAACCTTAAGACAATGAAAAATTTAGTATTAACATTAGTATTAGTAGTATCAAGTGTAACAAATATGTTAGCACAATTGCCAGATCCTGGATTTACAGTAGATGAAAATACAGCCATCGTAATAACTGACCCACAAAATGATTTTTTAAGCCCAAATGGTGTAACGTGGGGTGTTGTTGGAGAAAGTGTCACAGCAAACAACACAGTAGACAATATTGAGGCATTATTTAAAATTGCAAAAGAGAAAAACATTACAGTATTTATTTCTCCACACTATTATTACAAACATGATCACACTTGGGAATTTGAAGGGTCTTTAGAAGTTTTAATGCATAAGATTACCATGTTTGATCGAAAAGGTGCATTAACAGTCGAAGAGTTTGAAGGCTCTGGAGCAGATTGGTTAGATAATTATAAGAAATATATTGATGGTGAGAATGTAATAGTAACAAGTCCACACAAGCTTTATGGTCCTGAGTCTAACGATTTAGCATTGCAATTACGTAAACATGGGTATAGTAAAATTATATTAGCTGGAATGTCTGCAAACCTATGTACCGAATCTCATATGAGAGAATTGGTGGAGAATGGATTTGAAGTGTCAGTTGTAAAAGACGCTACAGCAGCTGCTATTCTACCGGGAATAAATGGTTATGAAGCAGCTTTAGTTAATTTTAGAATGATCGCAAGCCATGTTTTTACAACTGAAGAAGTATTAGCTGAAATAAATAAAAAATAGAAATTTTTAAACGCTAAGAAGGAAATTGAAGTGCAAGTGAATACTTGCACTTTTTTTATGTTTAATGATTTGATTTGTAGCTTTGGTAAAAAAAAAACAAAAAGCAGCCAATAACATATATAAAAATAAGTCTTTTGTTTGAAGACCTACAGATAATTTAATCTTCTCATAATGAAATTTTGTAATTAAAGTATCACGCACCATTACCGATTTAGAAGCTTCAGTTTCTATTACTGGTGATCATATTTCAGAAGCCATACAATATAGAAGTTTGGATCGGGATGGGTGGTTGGGCTAATCTTCTTATAAACTGACTGTGGGTATATTCCGACTTGTTAGCTAAATTCTAATATTTTCAGTAATTTCATAAGCATTAATCAAAATAAGAATGAAATTTTTTCTTTTAATATTTTTTTCAATATTATTTTCCTACACAAGTAATGCTCAAAAAAAAGCAGATTCTCTACGGGAGATTTGGTATAATGAAAAATGTGATGTTGGTAATAGGTTACGAGCCATGAATATTTTAATAGACGATTATTACCTGGAAAGAAAAACAGATAGTGCACTTATTCTAGCTAATAAAATGCTCAATTATGCTGAGCAAAAGAAAAATTTAAAATATAAAATTGAAGCACATACGCTAATTGGAGAAATATATTTTGAAAAAGAAGATAATGATAAAGCCATTGTAAATTTTAATAAAGGTTTAGAACTCGCTAAGTATATAGAAGACAGTATCATTTATGCAAAGAAGTTGCTTGATTTAGGTTCTTTATACTATGATTATGATGATTACGCTAATGCTTTCAAGTCTTTACAAAAATCTCAGAAAATTTGCAATATTGTTGGGGATAGTTTGAACGAAGGTTGGAGTATCGCATATCAAGGTTTTATTTTTAGAGCACTTGGTGATTTGGAGCAAGCAGAAAAGTATCATTTAGAGCATTTGCAGCATAGTAAAAAGTATGGAATAAAACGGAGTATTTCTGGAGCTAATGGTAATTTGGGAGGTATTTATAGTGACATGGGAAATATACCCAAGTCTATAGAACATTGGAAAGAAGGAATAAAATTATCAAAGGAGTTAGGCCTTGAAGCGTATGCTTCTATAGGTACATCAGCCCTAATTCAGATATATATTGATGAGAAACAATACGAAGATGCTATTATGTATTTGGAGGAATACCAATCAGTAACTAAAAATTTTGAATCCCCAGATTATCGTTTGAGAATTCAAAACTATCAATGCCAAATAGATATTGGATTAGGTAATTATAATAAGGCATTAGAAGAATGTGTTAATTGTAAAGAAAATTGCGAAAGATTGAATGTGGAAGTTAACTCACGACTTTTAAAAAGTTTATATGAAGTAAATAAAAAATTAAATAAACATAAAGAAGCGCTTGAATCTTTTGAGGAATATCAAATATTAATAAATGATGAAAAAGAGGTAAAAGCAAGAACAGAAATTCAAAACATTGTATTTAATAATCAACTAGCAGCAGATAGTATTGCTCAGGCTCAAGAAAAAGAATTATTAAATACAACTTATGAAGAAGGTTTACGTAAAAAAAATCAAGAAAAGAACTTCTTTTTATTAATTGGTTTACTAGTGTTTTTATTGGCATTGGGATTGTATAATCGATTGCGATTTGTTCGTAAATCCAGAAAAAAATTAAATATTGAAAAGAATCGAGCGGAGAAGAGTGAACAAATAAAGCAGGATTTTTTGGCTAATATGAGCCATGAAATAAGAACCCCTATGAATGCGGTAATGGGTATGACGGATCTAGCATTAGATATGTCTTTAGGAGATAAACAGAGGTATTATTTAAATGGTATTAAAAAAGCGGGGGATAATCTATTACATATCATCAATGATATTTTGGATTTGTCAAAAATAGATGCAGGAAAGATGGAGCTTGTTAATATAGATTTTTCTATTAGAGATACTGTAGCGCAGGTCCAGCAAATGCTTCAACACCGGGCTCAAGAAAAAGACTTAGAGTTATTAACCATTGTTGATTCTCAAGTAAACGACATAGTTATCGGCGATCCAATGCGCTTAAATCAAGTATTGATCAACCTAATGGGAAATGCCATAAAGTTTACACTAAAAGGGAGTGTTACTTTAGAAGTGAGAAAGGTGACTGAAGGCGTTCAATTTAATATTATTGATACGGGAATTGGAATTCCGGAAGATAAGATTCAGGCTGTTTTTGAGAGTTTTTCGCAAGCAAATACATCCTATACCAGAAAATATGGAGGTACTGGTTTGGGACTTAGCATCTCACAACAATTAGTTGAAATGATGGATAGTACTATTGACATTGAAAGTAAAGAAGGCTATGGAACGACATTTTCATTTGTCATCAATTTCGAAAAGGGATCTATTGAAAGTTTAAATGAACGTAATTCAAAAGATGAAACTGTCGATGGAAGTATTTTAGATGGTTTAAAAATATTAGTAGTAGATGACAATGAATATAATATTATTGTTGCTAGAGATACACTTAAATCGAAAGCAAATGTAGAGATACAAGAAGCTGTTAATGGACAGGAAGCAATAGATTTAGTCAATAAAAACAATTTTGATGTTATTTTAATGGATGTGCAGATGCCTGTAATGAATGGGTTTGAAGCGACCCAATATATTCGAAACAATTTTGAAAGCCCTTTAAAAGACACGCCCATTATAGCTCTAACAGCAAGTGTTCTTAGAACAGATCTTGACAAGTGTATTGACGCCGGGATGAATTCATACATTCCAAAACCTTTTAAAGCATATCAACTAATTGGTGAGATTGCTGAAGTGTTAAATATCCCAATGAAAAAAAAGAAGCCATCACTAAAATATATGCCAGAAATTTCAAGTGGTGATATTACAGATTTAACTTACCTCACTAATTTTTGTGAAGGAGATAAAGAACGCATAAGAAAATATATAGATATGTTTTTAAAATCCGCTCCAAGGGTAATTGAAAAGATTAAAGTTTCGTTGGAAGATAATGACTTTGAGGTTGTTGCAAATCATGTGCATGGGTTTAAAACAAAATCTATGATGATGGGAATGGCTGAGACAAAAACTTTAGCAATTTCAATAGAAATATTATGTAGAGAAAACCTCGATGAAGAATTAATAAAAGAAGAGGTGTCGAAATTAATTACCAACATAGAAAAGGCTGTAAATGAATTAAGAAATTATAGTTAAAAAGTGTATATTTAACAGAACTTATAAAATAAAAAAAATGAAGCTAGGAGAACCTAAAAAAATATTTATTGTTGATGATGACGAGATGTTAACGGAAGCATTGTCAGATTTTTTAACCAGAAATGTAAATCATGACATTAGTATATATCATACTGGTGAAGATTTATTAAAGCATATTTTTGAGAAGCCGGATGTTATAATTCTCGACTTTTACTTAAATACAGTTAATAAAGATGCAGCAAACGGTTTAGAAATATTAGAAACCATCCATGAACATTTGGATAACATAAGAGTAATTATGCTTTCAAGTCAGGAGAGTTATGTAACTGCAACACAGTCTATACAAAAAGGAGCAATGCAATATATCATCAAAGATGAAGATGCATTTCAGAAAATTGCAGATTTTATATAGATTATATTTTAACTAAAAACCCTTTATTTCACTTATTACTGATTCAGATGCACCGGTAACTTCATCCCATCAGAGAAGCAACGCTATTTAGGAAAGTTTTTAGGGTCTTTTCTAGTTCGTTCGATATTCATATAAAAATCATTTTACCACCATTTGAAAAATTACTGAAAACCATACTTCAGAAGCCATCCAATTTAGAAGTTTGGATCGTGACGGATGTCTAGTATAGTGACTGAGCTTGCCTGCCGGCAAAGGCAGGTGATTTTACAATGAAAGGAGTAAAATAGTATCGATTGCAGATAGAATGGGGGCTTGGGCTAAAAAAAAATAATTGATTTGATTTTCACATATTTTTATTATCGTTAAATATTCAATAAAACAGAGATAAATAAAAAAGACTAACTTTATAGGAGCCAAATTTTACTTCCAATGAGTGAAAATTTTTTAGATCAAGTAAATGATATTGTTATGAGCAATATTGATGATGAAAATTTTGGGGTAAGAGACCTTTCTTCCTCCCTAGATTTAAGTGCGTCACAAACATTAAGAAAAGTAAAGTCTGTTACTGGCATTTCGGTTAATCAATATATTAGAAAAGTTAGATTAAAAGTAGCTGCAAAATTAATTAAAGAAACTGATTTTACTGCTGCCGAAATATCCTATAAAGTTGGTTTTGGGAGTCCTTCTTATTTTAATAAAACATTTCGAAAACAGTATGGAATAACTCCTGGTGAGTACAAAGCTCAAAATAAAAGCTTGAGTGACTTGGAAAAGAGAATTGATGAATTTAAAAATAAAAATTTCTTTTTTAAAAATAGAGTTTTAATTAGTATTAGTGGCTTTCTTCTTTTAGCTGCTGCTTATTTACTAATCAGTAATTTACCTTCTTCTGAAATTAAAGAAAGAACAAACTCTATTGCGGTTCTTCCATTTAAAACACTTGGAAAAACGGATAGTCTCTCCTTTGCAGAAGGGATGACTTATTTATTGCTCGACAATCTATCAAAAGTTAAAAATCTTACTGTAAAATCAAAAAACTCTTCAGAAATATTTAGAGACAGTATAATAACCTCCAGTAAAATAGGGGAAATTTTAGGAGCGAATTTTATAGTAGAAGGAAGTGTTCAACAAAATAAGGATAGCATTAGAGTTATCGTTACCCTTATAGACACAGAAAATGACCAGCAAATATGGTCAAAAACATATAAACGTGATTTAAAGGATATTTGGACCCTACAAATGGAATTATCTAAACTGATAGTGCTTCAACTAGATATTACCATTTCTCCCCAAGACGAAAAAAAGTTAGAGAATTCTATAACGAACAATATGGAAGCCTATAATTTTTATATCAAAGGCAAAGCAATGGCTGATGAAAGGTCCTACTCGTTTTTAAAAAATAGTATTGAATCGTTTAAACAGGCCATAATGTTGGATTCAGAATTTGGGCATGCTTATGCTGAAATTGCGAGTTCTTATTCTCAGCTTAATGTACATGCTGGAAGAAACGATAGTATAAGAAAAGATAACCTAATTAATATTGAAAAGTATTTGACTCTCGCCGAAGATATTAACCCAAATATTGCTAGAATTTATTCCGTTAGGGGAATGTTACACCTTGAAGAAATGCAATATCAGAAAGCTGAAGTTACACTAAAAAGAGCTCTTGAAATAAACCCTAATGATGAAATTGTACAGCTTCATATAGGCGTTTTTTATTTATTTAAGAATATACCTGAAGTAGATAAATACTTATACCATGTAAATAAAGCTTTGGAGATAGATCCTGTTTCTACCCATTTAAAAAGAAGTAGAGTATGGGCTTTAATTGAAAACGGAAAGGTTGATGAAGCAGAAAAGGCAATGGAAGAATATAAATCTGCCTTTTCTGAGGGAGATATCTATAATCACAATTCTCAAATTATAGCATATAAAAATAAGGATTGGAATGCTGCTTACACTTATTTAAAGGATGCTTTTAATGAAGATCCAGAAAATAAGGTAATTGTTTATAATATTGTTCCTATCTGTTATAGTTTAAACAAAAATGAAGAATATCTATACTTTACCAAATTAGCTTATAAGTTCGCGAGAAAAGGCCCTATTGCAACTTATAACTATTCGAACAGTCTTTTAAAAAATAATAAGATTGAGGAACTTGAAGCCTTTTTAAATAGAGAAGATGTTAAAAATGTATTAGATAAAAACACGTCACTAAAAGACTTTATATACTTTGATTATTACTTCTATCTGGGGGATTATGAAAAGGTCTTAACGTTAATTAATAATGTAAAATATGTAAGAAATAAATCCAACTCCTTATTTAACCCTCTTTATAAATCGTTGGTTTATGCAAAACAAGGGGAAATAGATAGCATCTATAAAATAATGAAAACATATCCCTATTCTAGTTTAGAAAGGGCCAGAATATTTGCAGTGATGCAAGAAAGAGATTCTATGTATCATTACTTAAATGGCAAATCTAATTTAAGAGAAATCATGCAGTTTAATGGTTATATGGATTTTGATCCCTATAGAAACGAGCCCAAATTTAAGGCGTTTTTAAAAAAATATTATTTACCTAAATAACCCTTCTTTCTCTGCTTAAAAGGTTGAGAAACTTTATTTTAAACGACCCTCATTATAATTTTTATTTTCTATATGCTTAATAATTACAAGTTTGTGCTTAAAAAATACAAGTAAATAGATATTTTTTACAATTTCTTCAAAATAGTTTTCTTTAATTTTAGTAAGGCTTATTACTAATCTTTAAATACAATCAAAATGAAAACAAAACTATTTTTATTATTTATGACAAGTGTATGTTTTAATATAAACGCCCAATGGCTAGAACATATCATTTCAACAGAGGTATTCGAGGCAGGATCTGTTTTTACAGCAGATATTAATGGTGATGGAGATATGGATGTACTTTCTGCTGCTACTGGTGGGAACTCTATAGATTGGTGGGAAAACGATGGTACTAGTGAAAATTTTGAACAACATAATATATCAACAAATGTAGATAGACCCTATCAAGTATTTGCCGCTGATATTAATGGAGATGGTGATATGGATGTGCTTTATCCTTCAAGAGATGATGATAAATTAGTTTGGCATGAAAATGATGGAGATGGTAATTTTGGGCCACAACAACTTATCACCGCCCAGGCAAATACAGATGGACCCAGGTTTCTTGATGTAGCCGATATAGATGGAGATGGATGGGATGATGTGATTTCCGCTTCTGCTTTCGATCATAAATTTGTCTGGTATAAAAATTTAGGAAAAGGTGATTTTGGAGATATAAATACGAATCAACGTATCATTTCAGAGGATGAAAATCAAGCAATTTCAGTTCACGCTGTAGATATAGATGGAGATGGAGATTTTGATGTAGCTGCAGCTTCCTATGTGGGAGATGAAATAACTTGGCATGAAAATACAGATGGAGCAGGAAATAGTTGGACAAGACATGTAGTAGAATCTAATAGGGATGGTGCAGCATCAGTATCTTCTGGAGATTTTGATGAAGATGGTGATATGGATTTAGTTTCGGCATCTCAATTTGATAATACAATAGCTTGGCATGAAAATACGGATGGGGCAGGACCATTTGATACCGACATAATAGATGTTCAAGCTGGAGGTGCCGTATTTGTTTATGCAATTGATATTGATGGAGATAAGGATATGGATTTCCTTGCCGCTCTATTATTGGATAGTGAAATAGTTGCCTATGTTAATAAAGGAGATGGGGAGTTTACAAGACATATTATAACATCAAATGTTGATTTTCCGGTATCAGTTCATGCCGAAGATATAGACGGGTATGAGTGTATAGATGTCCTTTCAGCTTCTGTACTTGACAATACAATAGCATGGTATGAGAATATGTATGAGAAGTGTATTTTATCGGTAAACGAAAATATTTTAGTAGATTTTTCTGTTTATCCATCACCAACTTCAGGGGTAATAACAGTACAGTCTAAAACAGCTATTTCTCAAATAGAAGTTTATACTGTTTTTGGACAATTAATTTTATCAAATTCAAATAAGAATGATATGGATTTATCAAATGTAAGTCAAGGTATATATTTTATAAAAATAAAAGACATAAATGGCGATTTTGGAATACAAAAAGTAGTTAAAAAATAAAAACGACTCCAGCCAATAATTAAATAAAGAGGCTATATAATAAAGAGGGGCACTAATTGATGATCCTTTTTTATTTAAAAACTCGTTTGCGTTATTTTTTTTCCTATATTTAAAAACGTTTAACTAAAACCAAATTAAAATGTCAAAACCAAAAAACTGCATCCCTGTTGCAGATGCTAAAGTACTACAAGCAAACTGGAACAACAACCAAGCAAAAGATATTAAAAGCTCCACTGGCTCTATAGATAGTTGTTCTGTAACTTTTAGTATTGACGAAATACAAGAGTTTATAGATTATGTAAAAGTAGAGTCGAAAAAACAAGGATTTAATAATCCAGGAATAAGAGTATATTTTGCTGCTAATAATACTGTGGAGCCTAATAAAGCTACTGTTTTTTTAAATGCAACTGAAAGTGATGATAGTACATCTGCCAATAATTATGGGATTGATGCATTAGACAGACATCAAGGTGATTGGCCACCACATGCTTATTAATATTGGAATATTTTTTTCAATACTTAGCTAATTCCCTTATAGGTTATAGCTTAGAGTTAATAGCTGCATTAGCAGGTATTTATTACCTTAATAAAAAAGTAAGCTTAAACAAAAGTGATTATTTTCTGGTTTACTTCTTATGGTTTACTTTTTTTGTTGAGGTGATTGGGATTTATGCACCATTTGCTTATTTTTCTAAGTATGAGTATTTTGGATTTATTAAAGACACCGTTATTGAAAATAATATATGGCTCTATAATATTTATTTATTAGTAAGTTATAGTTTTTTTATCTATTATTTTAGGAGCTTTTTACAAAAGGCTAAAGAAAAAAAAGTGCTAAAAACTTTAATCTTTTTATTTTTAGTCTTTGGATTAATAAATTTACTTTATAGTGGTGTGTTTTTTAATGATTATTCTCTGTTCTCAACAATTATAGGTAGTTTATTAGTTTTAATATCAGTCATTCTTTTTTATTTTAACATTCTTAAAAGTGATAAAATAATTAATTTAAAAAAATACTTACCAATTTATGTATCTATTGGGGTATTGGTGTTTAATCTTTGTATGACACCATTAGATATTTTTTCAAAATATTTTTCTGAAGAAAACAGACTGTTCATTGAAGTTAAAACGAATATTTTAATTTTTTCAAACATTTTTATGTACACCGCATTTATCATTGGATTTTTAGTTTGTGCCAAGAAAGAGACAAAACTAAAACCTTTGTAATCTTAATTTAATAATTTAATAATTGAAAAATGAAAAAGCAATAATTTGGATTATTTTCAAACATATCTTTTTAGAATAATTCCTATACATATGCTGGAAATTATTGCAGCAATAACTGGCAGCTATTATATACTTAAAAAACCTTATGCACATAAGGTTTTTAAGTATTTAGTATACTTTTTATGGTTTACGGTTATTACTGAAACTATAGCAATGTATACGACAATAGCTTACTTTACTAAATATGAGTATTTTGGCTTTACAAAAGATACAGGTTTTGAGCAAAATTATTGGCTATTCAACATATATTTATTAGTTGATTATTCTTTTTTTCTGTATTTTTTCACCTCTTTATTGAAAAAAAATAAAATCAAAAAAACATTGAATATTATAAATATAGTATATGTAATAATAGGAACATTAATTTTGATAGCAAGTGACACGTTTTTTATAAGAGATTCTATTTATACAGTTACCTTAGGGACAATTTTATTGTTATTTGCAATTATTTTATTTTACTTTGATTTACTTAAAAGTGATAAAATAATAAATTTTAAAAAGTACTTGCCTTTTTATATTTCAATAGGGCTGTTAGGGTTTAATATGTGTACTACTCCTTTAAGTATTTTTTCAATTTATTTTGAAAGAATAAATGAGTTGTTTGTAAATGTAAAAATCAATATTTATCTTTTTGCTAATATATTTATGTATTTCACTTTTATTTTAGGCTTTATTATATGTACCAAGAAAAAAGCAACTTAATCAATCCAGAAACAATCGTATTGATTGTCTATGCAATTGCGGTAATATTTTTATTACTGCTCTTTGTTATCGTATTCTTTATTGCTTTTCAGAAAAGAAAAAATAAATTATTATTGGAGCGTTTAGAAGCCAAGCAGAGGTTTGAAAAAGAACTGGCAAACACGCAATTAGAAATACAAGAGCAAACCTTTAAAAATATTGCCTGGGAGCTACACGATAATGTCGGGCAATTACTTTCTGTGGTGAGTATGCAACTTAACATCATGTTAACTAAGGCGCCAGATAGTATTAAAGAACAAATAGAAGACACTAAGTCTGTAGTTTCAGAAACGGTACAAGAAATACGAAACCTTTCCAAAACATTGAATAACGATGTAATTCAGAATAACGGATTAGTAAGATCCTTAAAAATTGAAGTGGAACGATTTAATAGATTGAAATATTTATCGGCTACTTTTAAAATTAAAGGAGAAGAAGTCTATATTAAAAGCGAACATGAGATATTAATTTTTAGAATGTATCAAGAATGTTTGTCTAATGTAATGAAACACTCCAAAGCCAAAAAACTGAACATAACTCTTCATTATAAAAAAGACGAATTAGTAATTACTGCTGAAGATGATGGGGTTGGATTTGATCCCTTACAAAAAACAGAAAGTTCTGGTTTGCAAACCATAAAAGGAAGAGCAGAATTATTAAACGCAAAATATTTATTAACTTCAGAAGTTGGAAAAGGAACCAATTTAACCTTAATTTATCCCTACCCAGATGAACCAGAATAGGAAAGAATATAATTTAGTAATTGTCGATGATCATTTGTTGGTAGCAAATTCTTTAAAGAGTTTGATCGAAATGTTTTCGGGTTATCATGTCTTATACCATGCTAAGAATGGTTTAGATTTGCAGCAGAAAATGGAGCAGGAATCTATCCCAGATGTTATATTGTTAGACGTTAATATGCCAATAATGAATGGTTATGAAACCATGGAGTGGTTAAATAAAAATCATCCAGACATTAAAGTATTGGCTTTGTCTATGGACGATGATGAGCAAATGGTTTTGAAAATGTTGAGTAAAGGAGCCAATGGCTATTTGTTAAAAGACATCCATCCAGAAACCTTAAGAGTAGCCTTAAATGAAGTGATGGATAAAGGCTATTACCATTCAGAAAAAGTGACAGCAGCATTAATAGATTCATTAAAACCAAAAGAAGGAACCCATACTTTTTTATTGAAAGATACAGAATTAACCTTTCTGCAATATGCATGTAGTGAATTAACTTATAACGAAATTGCAGATAAAATGAATGTAAGCCCTAAAACGGTTGATAATTACCGAAATGAACTTTTTAAAAAGTTCAAAGTTAAAAATAGGGTAGGGCTTGTTATTTTTGGTTTGAAGAAAAAACTAATAACAATCTAATTGCAGGCATTCCAAATGGGATCCTTAGGAGTTGGAGCTACTATAGAAATTTCTTCTTTTTTTACTGGGTGAATAAAAACTAATTTCCTTGCGTGTAAATGAATTCCGCCATCTGGATTACTTCTGTTAAATCCATATTTTAAATCTCCTTTAATAGGGCAACCTATAGCAGAAAGCTGCGAACGAATTTGATGATGCCTCCCAGTTTTCAAATCTATTTCGAGTAAAGTATAGCGATCAAGATTTTTTATTACTTGATAATCTAAAATGGCTTTTTTACTATCTGGAACCTCATTACTATTAGCATACGATTTGTTTTGTTTTGGATTTCGTTTTAAGTAATGGGTTAAGGTATCCGCTTTTTTGGGTGGAGAATTCTTTACCACAGCCCAATAAGATTTTTGGGTTTTACGTTCAGAAAACAATTTATTTAATCTTGTTAATGCCTTTGTGGTTCGAGCAAAAATAACAATTCCACTAGTGGGTCTATCTAGGCGGTGTACCACTCCCAAAAATACAGCCCCAGGTTTATTGTATTTTTCAGCGATATATTGTTTTACAATTTCTGAAAGAGGGGCATCCCCAGTTTTATCCCCTTGTACAATATCACCTACGCGTTTGTTTACTGCGATGATATGATTGTCTTCAAACAATATTTGAAGATTATCCTTATTTGAAATTATTTTTGAAGACAATTTTATTATTTTGTTTACTCACTACTCACTACTCACTACTCACTACTCACTACTCACTACTCACTGTATTAGTATTGCTCATCTTCATTTGGGAAATCACCACTCTTCACATCTTCTTTATATTTCTGGAAAGCGGTTGTCATTCCATCATACATGTCTAAATAGCGTCTTAAAAAGCGAGGATTAAATTCGTGTGTCATTCCCAGCATATCGTGGGTTACTAAAACTTGACCGTCTACTCCATTTCCTGCACCAATACCTATAATAGGGATTTGCAAACTCTTTGCTACTTCCTCGGCAAGTTTTGCTGGCACTTTTTCCAATACAATAGCAAAACATCCTGCTTTTTCAAGTAATAATGCATCCTTTTTTAATTGCTCTGCTTCTGCATCTTCTTTCGCTCGAACGGTATAAGTTCCAAATTTATAAATGGATTGTGGCGTAAGACCAAGGTGTCCCATCACTGGAATTCCAGCATTTAAAATACGCTTAACAGAATCTTTAATTTCTTTCCCGCCTTCTAATTTTACTGCATGCCCACCACTTTCTTTCATAATTCGAATGGCAGAGCGCAAGGCTTCTTTAGGGTCACTTTGGTAGGTTCCAAAAGGCAAATCGACTACAATTAAACTTCTTTTAACTCCTCTTACTACGGAAGAAGCATGATAAATCATTTGATCTAAAGTAATAGGCAAGGTGGTTTCATGACCTGCCATAACATTAGACGCAGAGTCACCAACCAAAATCACATCGATTCCTGCATTATCTACAATTCTTGCCATGGTATAATCGTATGCCGTCAGCATCGATATTTTTTCACCCTTACTTTTCATGTCCACCAAAGTTTTGGTGGTAATACGTTTGTATTCTTTTTTAGCTATAGACATAGTGTAACAAATTGGACGGTAAATGTACTAATTTTGAAACACACATTAAATTATTTAAATATGAAGTTTTTTTTACTAGCACTATGCTTTTTAGCAACAAGCCTTTCTTTTTCTCAAAGTTCATTTTCCGAAGCTGAAGCTAAGGGGGTTATCGACACTTTTTTTGAAGGTTTTCATAAAGGAGATACCATTCAAATGAAGTCGGTTATCTTAGGGAACATTGTTACCCAAACTGTATATGCTTCAAAAGATGGAGAAAACATGGTTAAAGACGGTATGATGGATGATTTTATAAAAGCCATCGCAGAACGTCCCGAAGACCAAAAATGGGAGGAGCGATTATTAGATTATAAAGTGCAAATAGATGGTAATCTAGCACATGTATGGACTCCTTATGAATTTTGGTTCAATGGTGATTTTAGCCATTGTGGTGCCAATGCTTTTACATTAGCTAAAACAGATGATGGATGGAAAATTGTTCATTTAATAGATTCTCGAAGAAGATCTAGTTGTAATCAGGAATAGGCTAGCAATCACTTAGACTTACTTTTACAGCCAAGCCACCTTCGCTGGTTTCTTTGTATTTTGAGTTCATGTCTTTTGCGGTTTCCCACATAGTTTCGATAACCTTATCCAGTGGAATTTTTGCATGAGCAGGATCACCATCTAGTGCCATTTCGCAAGCATTTATTGCCTTTATGGCTCCCATGGCATTTCGCTCTATACAGGGAATTTGTACCAAACCAGCAATAGGATCACAGGTTAATCCTAGATGATGTTCCATAGCAATTTCACTTGCCATAAGTACTTGTTCTGGGGTGCCTCCCATAAGCTCGGTTAATGCTCCTGCCGCCATTGCAGAGGAAACTCCAATTTCTGCTTGACATCCTCCCATAGCTGCCGAAATGGTGGCTCCTTTTTTAAATAAACTGCCAATTTCGCCACTGACCAATAAGAATTTTTTAATTTCCTCGAACCCAGCATCGTGATTTTCTATCACTAAATAATACATCAATACCGACGGAATAACACCTGCGCTACCATTTGTTGGGGCAGTTACTACTCTTCCTAGCGATGCATTTACCTCGTTTACCGATAATGCAAAACAAGAAACCCATTTTAAAATCTGTCTAAATTTCACTTCGGTATTTCGTATGGTTTCTAGCCATTCTTGAGCATTGCTATAGTTTGCTTCTCCAAGAAGTGTTTTGTTGGTGTCGTAAGCTCTTCTTTGTACATTTAATCCTCCTGGAAGCTTACCCTCGGTATGGCATCCTGTGTACATAGAATTGAGCATTACTTCCCAAATATCTTTTAATTTTGAATCTATCTCTACTGGAACGCAAAGTGATTCTTCATTTTCTAATACAATTTGAGAAATGGATTTTCCTTCCGTTTTGCAGTATGAAAGTAATTCGGTTGCTTTTTCAATAGGAAAAGGGAAATGAGAGAATTTTTCAATCTTTTTCTTTTCTCGCTTTCGATCTTCTTTTACCACAAATCCACCCCCGATAGAATAGAAAGTAGACGATTCTTTTGCACCATCTTTTAGGAAGGTGTTAAAAGTAATTCCGTTGGGATGAAAATCTAAAAAATTTCGATTAAAAATAATATTCTCTTTCGGAAGAAAACCAATTTCAACTTCACCATTAAGTTTTAACTTACCTGTATTGGTTATGGCACTAATTACCGTATCCATATTCTCGATAGGAAAGGTCACAGGGTCAAAACCAGATAGCCCTAGCATGACGGCAATGTCTGTGGCATGACCTTTTCCCGTAAGCGATAAAGAACCATAGAGATCAACAGTAATCGATTCAATGTTTTCAAAATGCCCTTCGGATTTTAATTCATCGATCCAACGACCTGCTGCCCGCCATGGGCCAAGCGTGTGTGAGCTGGAAGGTCCCACACCAATTTTAAGCATATCGAAAACACTAATACTTTCCATAGATAATATTTGGGTGACAAATGTAATTGTTTATTGTTTACGGAAAGATTATTTTTTTTAAACAACTTGGAATAATTCCATATTAATCGGGAAATAATCCATAATTTTGAACTATGAAAATATTCTCATCAGGAAAACTTACTAAGGTTAAAAATAGACACGCTCCAGAAGTGTCTAAGCAAACGGGTTTTCCTAGTCCTGCCACACACTATGCGGAACCAAGTATCGATTTGCATAAAGAACTCATTACGAATAAAGATGCTACTTTTTTTGTTCGTATCGATGGAGATGAGCTATCTCATTATCATATTTTGGATAAGGATGTGTTGTTGATAGATCGATCATTATCGCCTAAGAAAAACGATTTGGTATTGGTGGTTATCGATGGAGAATTTAAAGTGATTCGGTTTCCGAAACATCCCTTGGATAGCGAATGTATTCTTTGGGGAATGATTAGTTATATTATTCATTATGCACGATGATAGCCTTAGTAGATTGCAATAGCTTTTATGCCACCTGCGAGCAGGTATTTCGTCCAGATTTATGGGGGAAACCTGTGGTGGTACTCAGTAATAATGATGGCTGTGTGATTGCTGCCAATAAGGAAGCGAAAGCCATTTCTGAAATCCCCATGTTCGAGCCTGTTTTTAAAATTAAAAAACAGTTAATACAGAATAATGTCACTTTTTTTTCTTCTAATTACACCCTCTATGGAGAAATGTCGCAACGCGTAATGAACATCTTAAGTGCTTTCTCACCACAGGTAGAAATTTACAGTATTGACGAAGCGTTTGTAGATGTTTCGGGAATAAAGCATCTTTCGTTAAACAGTTACGGACACCAAATGAAAGATAGGATTTTTCAATATACAGGCTTACCCGTTGGTGTAGGAATTGCACCTACTAAGGTATTGGCAAAACTGGCAAATAAAATTTCTAAGAAGCGAGTTTCAGAAAACAAAGGCGTTTTTGTAATCGATACTGAAAAAAAAAGAATTGAAGCTTTGCAATGGGCAGATGTGAAAACGGTCTGGGGAATTGGAGGTAAACATGCCAAGCGATTAAAAAATATAGGTGTATTTACGGCGTACGAGTTTACGATGCTTCCCGAAGAATGGGTGCGAAAAAACATGACCGTTGTGGGAGTTCGAATTTGGAAGGAACTAAAAGGTATTCCAAGTATAGAATTTAAGACTATGCCCAAACCAAAGCAGGGGATTGGTACTGCCAAGTCCTTTGGAAAAAAACTAGAGGACTTAGGAATGATTCAAGAGGCTTGTTCGTATTATATTAGTGAGGTAAGTGAAGTATTGCGCAATCAGAAATCTTGTGCGACCTATCTGCAAGTGTTTTTACACACCAATTATTTTAGTGATCGCGACAAACAATATTCTAATAGCATTACCGTAACACTTCCTATTCCTACTTGCGATACCTTTGCCCTTATTTCGGAAGCAAAGAAAGCGCTGGACGCTATTTATAAACCTGGGTATCGTTATAAAAAAGTAGGGGTGTGTTTAAGCGGTATTATCCCGAGGGAATATGTGCAAGGCAATTTGTTTCTGCCACCGCCTAGATGGAATAAAGGGGAGTTGTTAAGCACCTTTGATGCGATTAATAGAAAATATGGAAAATCCACGGTGTTTTCGGGTTTGGTGGGGACTCGAGTAAAAGAGTGGGAATTGATTAAGGAAGATCGAAGTCCTCGTTATACTACACAATGGGGGGAGTTGTTGAGAGTTAGGAGTTAGATGCTGAAATTGTAATAATAAAAGTAACTGACTAAACTATCAATCCTAACACTTCTAAATTAGTTCACCTTTTAGTTGAAAGTAATGTCAACATCATTTCTTATTATAGTGATGCGAATGAAATTCGAACGCATAAAAAAGGAGCAGAGTTATACTGTCAGTTTTTAATTAAAGGATTAAACAATCTTTTAATTAATCTAAATACCTTATATTTAATGACTTATGTAGAGTGAATAATAAAACTTTAAAAAACGAACCTATAAAGGTCTTATGAAAGTAAAAATCATTTTTTCAATCATTGCGCTTATGTTGATGTTCGGAGCTTTTGGACAAATCAATACAGTGACCGACTCACTCGAGCTTGATATAAAGGAAGCCAAAGAAGATACCCTAAAAGTGAAAAGCCTTAACTCATTAAGTAACCAATACTTTAAAATAGGCAAGTATGAGCTTGCCATGAAAAATTCTAAATCTGCACTTTTATTGGCTGGCAAGCTAAAATATAAAAAAGGGAAAGCAAAGGCATACAAAACTCTAGGGATTATCTATCAAAACCAAGGCAATTATACGAAAGCATCGGAAAATTATTTTGCTTTAATAAAAATCAGCAAAGAAATTGGAGACAATAAAGGTATTGCTGATTCTTACAACGGTATCGGGCAAATCTATGCTGAACAGGGCAATTATTCGGAAGCATTGAAAAACTATTTCACTGCTTTAAGTATCAAAGAAGAAATCGGAGATAAGAATGGTATTGCTAATTCTTACAACAATATCGGAATTGCCTATCGACATCAGGGCAATTATTCGAAAGCATTGAAAAATCATTTGACCGCTTTAAGGATATTTGAAGAAATCAAGAACAAGAATGCTATTGCTTTTTCTTACAACAATATAGCCGGCATCTATTTCTATCAAGGCAATTATCCGGAAGCATTGGAGAATACTTTAGCTTCTTTAAAGATCAGAGAAGAAATCGGGGACAAGAAAGGTATTGCTGATTCTTACCACAGTATCGGGATTATTAATAAAACTCAGGGCAATTATTTGGAAGCATTGAAGAATCAGTTGGCTGCTTTACAAATCAGAAAAGAAATCGGGTATAAGAAAGGTATTGCTTATTCTTACAACAGTATCGGGAGTATTTATAAAAATCAGGAAAATTATTCGGAAGCATTGGAAAATTATTTTTCCTCTTTAGAGATTTACGAAGAACTTGGAAATAAAAATGGTATTGCAGCAACCTATATTAACCTTGGTTCAACATATATTTATCTCCGTAATTTTCAGGATGCTAGAAAATATTTGGATGGTGGGCTTGCCTTATCGAAAAATATAGGAAATAAAGATCTGGTGAAGAACGGCTACCTTAGTTATTCTGAATTAGACAGTGTTGAAGGCAATTTCGCACAGTCAATGAAACATTATAAAATGTACACCATTTACAAAGATAGTTTGCTCAATGAAGAAAGCAATAATCAGATATCCCGGATGAAAATCCAGTACGAAACCGAAAAGAAAGATCGGGAGATAGAGCTCCTCAATAAAGAGCAAGAATTGACGGAGCAACAGTTGGAAAAACAAAGGCTCGTCCAATACGGAATGATAGCTGGCACTGTACTCCTTCTGCTGGTGGGATTGCTCATTTTCCGAAGTTTCTGGCTCCGCAAAAAATTAGAGAAGCAACAGGCTATCATAAAGGAGCGCAAACGCATCAGCGCCGACCTACACGACGACGTCGGCTCTGGCCTGTCCAGAATTATGCTGCTGAGCGAATTGGTGAAGAAAGTAGCCAAAACACCGGAAACCAGGGAAGAGGCTGAAAAGATTTCTGCGATCTCCCAGGAGCTCTCCTCTAATATCAGCGAAATTATCTGGGCATTAAACTCAAATAACGATTATGTTGAAAACCTGGCGGCTTACATCCGCAGGTACGCTGCTGAATATTTTGAAAACGGGACTGTAAATCTAAAAATCACTACCCCTGCAAAGATGGATCATATTCACATCAGTGGAGAGCATCGCAGGAACATTTTTTTCGCTGTGAAAGAAGCATTGCACAATATTATTAAGCATGCATGTGCTACAGAGGCTGAACTTAGATTTACTGTGGATCAAGATGTCTTGTGTATCGTCATCAAAGACGACGGCAAAGGCATGCCAACAGGAAAACTGAATAGGTTTGGGAACGGACTGAAAAATATGCAGAATCGCATGAAAAGCATTAAGGGAAATTTCAGTATTGAAAGTCATGTGGGAACAAAGATTACCCTATCGTTGCCGGTGTGATATAACCCGAAAGGGTTATTGAACTGTAAACAAAGCTGATGTATATTTACATCATTATGAACGAAGACAAGATAATAGTTTCTATTGTAGAGGACATCGATGATATTCGCGACGCACTTCGGGTGCTGATCAACGGCTCAGATGGGTTTGAATGCATACACGTTTATGCCGATGCAGAAGAAGCACTGGAAAGTATGACGAAAAAGGATATCAATGTGGTTCTTATGGACATCAACCTTCCGGGAATGGATGGGATTGACTGTATGAAAGCACTGAAGCCTGCTATGCCCAACACCCAGATTATGATGTGTACGGTATATGATGACGATGACCATATCTTCAATGCCTTGCAATCTGGTGCATCGGGATATATTTTAAAACGCACTTCCCCTGCCCAGATTCTTGAGGCTATCCGTGATCTACACGAAGGTGGATCGCCCATGAGCAGCGAAATAGCCCGGAGGGTAGTGGGTTTCATGCAAAAGAAAGGTAAACCCTCTAAGGCGGTTGAGATGCTTACCAATCGTGAAACAGAAATACTTGATTTTCTCGCCAAAGGATACTTATATAAAGAAATCGCAACAGAGCTTTATATCAGCAAGGAAACAGTAAAGAAACACATCCACAACATCTACAATAAACTGCACGTACAAACCAGAACAGAAGCTTTGAATAAAGCTTTCAAAAGATAATACCACCTCATAAAATACCCCAAATGGGTTATTGACATCTGCTTAAAATAAAACTAATTTTATATCATAATGATTCAATATATTTTATTTTATTGAAATCAGACAGGGAAAATATTAACCATTTAAAACGTAAGTATTATGAAAAAAATTATCAGTTTCATTGCAATAACAGCATTGTTATTTGCATGCAGTAAAACAGACATCCCTTCAACTCAAGGAATTACCGAGATTGACTCTATTGACCTAGAAAATAAGGGGGGTATAATAGTTACTACCTCTGAGGCCACTTTTATATTGCCATTCGGGGCAATATCAGGCGGCAACGTTTCAAAACAAGGTGGCGGGAATAAAGTGACAGAAAGGGGTGTTCACTTTAGCACCGATCCCAATCTATCGATAGATGTCGTAACAGTTGTTTCCGGCTCTGGCTCTGGCACATTTTCATCCATTCTTTCAGCGTTAACCGAAGGTACAACTTATTATATAAGAGCGTATGCCACTAGAATTAAGCCTAACAATACTATAACTTATTATGGCGACGTGCTATCATTTACAACACCAACGGCCATTTACGATACAGTCGATTATAATGGTTTTACTTATAACACGATTGAAATTGGATCACAGGTGTGGATGATGGAAAATCTTAGAACCACCAAATACAGAGATGGCGTAACACCCATACCTAACGTTACTGATAATTCAGATTGGGAAACCACGGCTGAAGCCGCTTATTGTGATTATGATAATGACTCTGCGAACTCTCTTATTTATGGTAGATTGTATAACTCCTATGCCGCAAGCAACCCTCTAATTGCTCCCGAAGGTTGGCATGTACCTTCCTTGGCAGAATTTTTTACTTTAACTGATTATCTGGGCGGGGAATTTGCAGGTGGGCGAATGAAGGAGGCTGGTTTTACTCATTGGTCGTCGCCCAATACTGGCGCTGATAACAGTAGTGGTTTTACAGCAGTGGGAGCAGGAAGGCGGTCCTTTACTGGAGGTTTTCAAAGCTTAGGAGAGAAGAACAACTTTTGGACTTCTTGGACCGGCTATCAATTGTTTCTTCTGGATTATGATTCTGGGTCTTGGGGTTATGCATCGGGTACTTGTTCTGGTGACATTTGTCATAGATATGGGGCTTCAGTGCGGCTTGTAAAAGATTAAATATAGGTTGGAAGTGATTTTCAATAAGGATAGGAAATAATTCTTTATGAATCAATTCTTTAAGTTCAAATTATAAACCTATTTATAGGTACAACAATTTAAAACTAAGATTATGAAAACTAAACTTTTATTGCTACATTTTTTAGTACCATTATTTGTCTTTGCGCAATTCACTCAAATAGGAGCAGATATAAACGGAGAAGGGGGTGGCGATTGGTTCGGTTACTCCGTAAGCTTAAGCTCCAATGGCAGTACCGTGGCTATTGGGGGTCCCCAGAATGATGGAAGTGGACCTTACGCTGGTCATGTACGAGTTTATAATAATACAGGGGGTGTCTGGACCCAAATAGGAACAGATATAGACGGAGAAACACCGGAGGGTTTAGCGGGTTGGTCCGTAAGCTTAAGCGCCGATGGAAGTATCCTGGCTATTGGGCAAATACATTCCGTAATTACAAATGGTAATTGGGCTGGTCAGGTACGTATCTATCAAAACATAGAGGGTACCTGGACCCAAATAGGGGAAGATATAGACGGAGAAGAAGAATGGGATTTATTTGGTGCCTCCGTAAGCTTAAGCGCCGATGGTAGTATCGTGGCTATTGGGGCTCCCGGTAACAATGGTCAAGTACGGGTTTATCAAAATATAGGGGGTAGCTGGACCCAAATAGGGGCAGATATAAACGGAGAAGGGAATTATGATGGACCGGGTCACTCCGTAAGTTTAAGCTCCGATGGCAATATTGTAGCTATTGGAGCTATCTGGAACGATGATAATGGGCCTCAGTCGGGTCACGTACGGGTCTATCAAAACACAGGGGGTACCTGGATGCAAATAGGGACAGATATAGATGGAGAAGCAGAAGATGATTTTTCGGGTACCTCTGTAAGCTTAAGCGCCGATGGAAGTATCGTGGCTATTGGGGCTGAGTACAACGATGGAAATGGGGATCGTTCTGGTCACGTACGTATCTATCAAAACACAGGGGGTAATTGGACGCAGATTGGTGAGGATATAGACGGAGAAGAGGCCGGCGATCGATCAGGTATCTCTGTAAGCTTGAGCGATGATGGTAGTATCGTGGCTATAGGGGCTTGGTTTAACGAGGGTAATGGGCCTATCTCTGGTCACGTACGTGTCTATCAAAATATAGGAGGTGCCTGGACGCAAATAGGAACAGATATAGACGGGGAAGCAGCAGGTGATGGTTCGGGATTCGCCACAAGTTTAAGTTCCGACGGCAATACCGTGGCTATTGGAGCTCCAGATAACGGTAACGCTGGTCACGTGCGGGTCTATGATTTAAGTAATCCGATGGGGTTTGATGAAAATTCTCTATTAGATTTTTCAGTGTATCCCTCACCCACTACCGGTATTTTAAATATCGATTCAGAAACTACCATTATACAAATAGAAATCTACAATCAATTAGGACAGTTGGTTTTATCAAATATCAAAGAAAATAAAATTGACATTTCAAGTGTTAGGCAAGGTGTCTATTTTATAAAAGTAGTGGATGAAAATGGTGATTTCGGAGCTCAAAAAGTAGTGAAGAACTAAAATACATTTAAAACAATTTTATCTAATCTATTACAAACCGTCAAGTATTTCAATTTGGCGGTTTTATTTTTCAAACTTTTATCAACTAATGATTTAAAAATTGATTTTTATAAACATAATTCTCAATGAAATATGTAATAATAACTAAATTCAATTGTGATTATTTTCAGTATCCTAATATGTCAAATAGAGTTTACCCCGCTGCCTAGATGGAATAAAGGGGAGTTGCTGAAAGTGAATAGCAAATAAAGATTATTAGTCTACAATCAATTTTTGAGTAGCAATAACATGTCCTTCTTTAAGAAGAGATACAAAGTAAATTCCTTGACTAATACTTGAGATATCAATACTTGTTTTAGAAGTTATATCGCTTTCTGATAGTAAATTCTTGCCATTTATATCAAATAAATTAATAGATAATTCACTTGTGTCGGTAATATTAAAATCTATATTAATGTTGTTCGAACTAGCTGGGTTTGGATAGATAGAAAATGGATTATTATTGTAGATAAAGTCATCTATATTTAATATAATCACAGTGTTTGTGCCTCCATCCATAGTTTTTAATAGCAAAGAACCAGACAATACATAACCAATTTCATCTGTAGCAAAATCTATATCTAGATAATTAGGAGTTAATAGATTTGCAGCTGTGGTTTCAAAATAACAACTGTCCTCCCAGTTTTCTCCAGAGTTTGAGGATTTGTCAATATCTAAAATGCAGCAATCACAAAGCATGCATGCAGCAGCAGCAGAGAAGCCTAGATCATCATTATGAAAATATAATTTTGAAGGCCCCACATCTGGAGAGTTAATATAAAACTCTTCCCAATCTATACTATTATTGGTTTTAAATCCGGTATAACCTGCATAGTAATAATAATCATCGACATATCCAGCTAACAGGAATGAAGAATTATTGGTTGTTGATATAGAAAATAAATCGTCATTGGTGGTAATGTTACTTACTTCCCATAGCACTCCTCCATTTTGCGTATGGAATAAAGCGCCATTATTTCCTGCAATAAAACCGGTATCTGTATCTCTAAAACTGATGCTATTAAGTTTTTCGTCAGACATTGTGTTATCTAAGACCCAAGTACCTCCTTGATCGACTGAATTTAATACTGTTCCATTGTCACCAACCACCCAAATAGTATTTAGAGAAGGCATAGAAATTGAAAACAAATCGTTTGATGTTCCTGAAGATAAAAGCATCCAGTCTTCACCACCATTGATTGTTTTAATGACACTCCCGTTTGTCCCAACCGCAAAACCGATATCATTACTGTAAAAAACCATATCGAAAAAATATCCAGAAACCCCAGTATTATACTCCATCCAAATTACACCACCATCTGTACTTTTTAGAAATATCCCATCATCCAGAATTACATAAACTTGGTTATCATCCATAGCGCAAATGGCGCCAAATTGATTGTAGTTTCCGTTATTGATAATTTGATAATCCCATCCATCTTGAGAAAATAGTTGGGTAGTTATAAAAAAAATAAAGATCGAAGTAGTTAATAATTTCATGGTTAGAAAGGTTGTTAAAGTTATAAAACTGACAGTTGTAAATTTACAATATTTTTAAATAGTTATGTTCAAGAATGGTTATAAATAGGGGTTTTAGAGTTTTATGGGATAAATTTTAATTATGCAATCAAATTCGGTTATGCCAGCCTGTCATATCTTTTCTGCTGGCATAAAGATTGCCATATACAAACCGTCTCGAAGAATGAGATAAAAAATGAAAATTAAATATAATATATATAGTTATGAGTAAAATAATAGGAATCGATTTAGGAACAACCAACTCTTGTGTGGCTGTGATGGAAGGTAGCGAACCTACTGTAATTCCTAATGGTGAAGGAAAAAGAACAACACCTTCAGTTATCGCTTTTGTAGAAGACGGTGAAATTAAAGTAGGAGATTCTGCTAAAAGACAAGCAGTAACCAATCCTACAAAAACTATTTCTTCTATTAAGAGATTTATGGGGAATTCGTATTCTGAATCTAATAAAGAAGCTGATCGCGCTGCATTTAATGTAGTAAAAGGAGATAATGATACCGCTCGTGTAGATATCGACGGTAGAAAGTACACTCCTCAAGAATTGTCGGCAATGGTACTTCAGAAAATGAAGAAAACGGCTGAAGATTATTTAGGACATGATGTAACAGAAGCTGTAATTACAGTGCCTGCTTACTTTAATGATAGCCAACGTCACGCTACGAAAGAAGCTGGTGAAATTGCTGGATTAAAAGTTAGAAGAATTATCAACGAGCCTACAGCAGCAGCTTTGGCTTATGGAATGGACAAAAAGGGAACCGATCAAAAAATCGTAGTATTCGATTTTGGTGGTGGAACTCATGATGTATCTATTCTTGAATTAGGAGATGGTGTTTTCGAAGTATTATCTACAGATGGAGATACGCATTTAGGTGGTGATGATATAGATCAACAAATCATTAACTGGTTAGCAGAAGAGTTTAAAAAAGAAGAAGATATAGATTTGCGTAAAGATCCAATGGCTTTACAACGTTTAAAAGAAGCTGCTGAAAAAGCAAAGATTGAATTATCTGCTTCTACGCAAACCGAAATCAATTTACCATATGTTACTGCTACTGCTAGTGGCCCAAAACACTTGGTAAGATCTTTAACACGCTCTAAGTTTGAGCAATTAATAGATGCTTTAGTAAAGAGAACAATTGCACCTTGTGAGAAAGCATTAAAAGATGCAGGTCTTTCAAAAAGTGATATCGATGAAATCATTTTAGTTGGTGGATCTACACGTATTCCTGCAGTGCAAGAAGCGGTAGAAAAGTTCTTCGGAAAGAAACCAAACAAAGGAGTAAATCCAGATGAGGTAGTAGCTTTAGGAGCTGCGATCCAAGGAGGTGTATTAACAGGAGATGTAAAAGATGTATTGTTATTAGATGTTACGCCACTTTCATTAGGTATTGAAACTATGGGAGGTGTAATGACTCACTTAATTGAATCTAATACAACCATTCCAACGAAAAAATCTCAGGTATTCTCTACAGCGGCAGATAATCAACCAAGTGTTGAGATTCATGCGATGCAGGGAGAACGTCCAATGGCGGCAGATAACAAAACAATAGGTCGTTTTCATTTAGATGGTATTCCACCAGCAAGAAGAGGAACTCCACAAATTGAAGTTACTTTCGATATTGATGCTAATGGTATCATTAAAGTAAGTGCTACTGACAAAGCAACTGGAAAATCTCAAGACATTCGTATTGAAGCGTCTTCAGGATTAACAGATGAGGAAATCCAAAAAATGAAACAAGATGCTGAAGCAAATGCAGAATCTGATAAAATAGCAAAAGAAAAAGCTGATAAGTTGAATGAAGCAGATGCAATGATTTTTCAAACGGAAAAGCAATTGGAAGAATTTGGAGATAAAATCTCTGAAGACAACAAAAAACCAGTGGAAGAGGCTTTAGAAGAATTGAAAAAAGCTTTTGAAACTAAGGAAGTTGAAACCATTCAACCTGCTTTAGACAAAATCAATGAAGCTTGGAAAGCAGCCTCAGAAGAGATGTACAAAGCACAAGCCGAAGCACAACAAGCAGGAGCTCCAGAAGGAGATGCTGGTGCACAGGGAGAACCTACTGAAGAAAACAGCGATGTTGAAGACGTAGACTTCGAAGAAGTCAAGTAGCCTGTCCTGAGCTTGTCGAAGGATAGACTTCGAAGAAGTGAAATAATATTTTAATAAATATATTGTTTAAAAGCGACCCAATTGGGTCGCTTTTTTTATTTAGAATAGTCAAATTTATTTTTTGTTAAATAGGTAAAACCGCTGTCTATAAGCTGTATATTTGCTCAGTGAAAATTTTAGCATTCATATTATCTATTTATATTTTAGCACTGAACTTTACGCCTTGTGAAGATTCTAAAAGCTTAGATTCATTAGATAATACGGAAATTTCTCTAGCTACAGATTCAGAACACGATCATAACGCATTAGATTTATGTTCCCCATTTTGTATTTGCCAATGTTGTCAAATCAGTATTGATATTGTAGACTTTTACGCTTATACTTTGGTTTCTGAAGATATATTTAATAGTAATCCTTCTTATAAGAATAGTGTTGCTCAAGAAGTTTCACGTTCCTTATACCAACCTCCACAAGCTTAATTCAATTTTATAGGATAACTGTATCCTTTTTGGTCTTTTTAAAGGCCCATTTTTTAATTGAATTAACTTAAAAATTTATGATTAATAAACTTATTGAGTTTTCAATCCATAACAAATTTGTTATTGCATTGTTAACTTTCGCATTAATTGCAGGAGGAATCTATAGCGTAAAACAAGTACCTGTAGATGCTGTTCCAGATATTACCAATAATCAAGTACAGATTATTACCCAAGCTCCTAATTTGGGGACAGAAGACATTGAACAATTTGTAACCTATCCAGTGGAACTAGCGGTTGCAAATTTACCTGAAGTAACTGAAATTAGATCCATCTCCCGATTTGGACTTTCGGTAGTAACTATTGTTTTTAGCGATGATATAGACACCTATTTGCCACGGCAATTGGTTTCTGAAAAGCTGAGCGAAATAAAAGCCAATATTCCTGAAGGATTTGGGACTCCTTTTATGGGGCCTATTTCTACAGGATTGGGAGAAATCTACCAATATGCATTAGAGGTAGCTCCAGAATACAAAGGTAAATATGATGCCACGGAACTTCGTACCATTCAAGATTGGATTATTCGTCGACAAATGGCCATGGTTCCAGGAGTAGTTGAGGTCAATGCTTTTGGTGGTAAAGCCAAACAATACGAAGTAACCATAGATCCGAATGAACTAAATGCAATCGATTTAACCATTAATGATGTATATAAGGCATTAGAAAATAATAACCAGAATACTGGGGGAGCTTATATAGAAAAGAATCATCAAGCCAATTTTATTCGGGGCGAAGGATTGGCTCGAAACTTAGATGATATTAGAAATATTGTTGTTGCTAATAAGGGCGGTATTCCTATTACGGTTAAAGATATTGGAACCGTTCAATTTGGAACCGCAACACGCTATGGCGCCTTAACCAAAAACGGTGAAGGAGAAGCAGTGGGGGGAATGATATTAATGTTGAAAGGTGCAAGTTCTGATGCAGTAATTAAAGATGTTACCAAAAGAATTGAAGAAATTCAAAAATCCCTGCCTGAAGGAGTTAGTATAAAACCTTTTTTAGATCGAAGTAAATTAATAGCAAATACCACATCAACGGTTAGAAATAACCTTGTTGAAGGAGCCTTAATAGTCATTTTTATATTGATATTCTTTTTGGGTAATTGGCGTGGAGGATTAATAGTAGCCTCTACCATTCCTTTGTCCTTATTATTTGCATTTATTTTAATGAACGTCTTTGATGTTTGGGCGAACTTAATGAGTTTGGGAGCGATTGATTTTGGAATTATCGTAGATGGAGCGGTAATTATTGTTGAAAGTACTGTCTTTCTAATTTATCAGAAGGTAAAAAAAACAGGAGCTTTAAATTCACAAGAAAGAGATGAAATTACTTATAAGGCCTCTTCAAAAATGATGAATACCGCCTTTTTTGGGCAATTCATTATTCTTATTGTTTTCTTACCAATTTTGGCATTAGAAGGTGTAGAAGGGAAAATGTTTATCCCAATGGCATTGACCTTTAGTTTTGCTATGATAGGCGCTATGATATTGTGTTTGACTTATGTACCTATGGTGACCTCTTTATTTTTAAAGGCACCTAAATCTGAAAAAAAATATTGGGGAGATCGTATTGTACATTGGTTAGAGGATAAATACGAAAATGGCTTAGTAAAAGCATTAAAGAGAGGAAAAGTTATTGTGTTTTCTTCTGTTGTCTTATTAGGTATTTCTGTATTTGCTTTTTTAAAAATGGGAGGCGAATTTATTCCGCAATTGGATGAAGGGGATTTGGCATTTCACGCAATATTAAAACCTGGAAGTTCTCTTTCTGAAACAATAGCAACGACCACAAAAGTGGAAAAAATTGTAAAAAATAACTTTCCTGAAGTTATCGATATTATTAGTAGAATAGGGGTGGCAGATGTTCCTACAGATCCGATGCCTATGGATATCGCTGATGTTTTTGTAATTCTGAAACCTCAAAGCGAATGGACTAGTGCTGAAAGCAAAGAAGAACTTATAGATAAAATGAAGGAGATGGTGGAGCAGGTTCCTGGTGTGAACTATGAATTTACCCAGCCTATTGAAATGCGTTTTAATGAGTTAATAACAGGAGTTCGGGAAGATATCGCTATTAAGTTATATGGAGATGACCTCGATGTCTTAGCACAAAAGGCGGTAGAAATTGGTGAAATTGTGGCTAAAGTAGAGGGAGTGGCAGATATGAAAGTAGAAGCCACCTCGGGGCAACCACAAATTACCATACGCTATAACCGTAATAAAATTGCGCAATATGGTTTGCAAATAAATGATCTTAATAATTTAATTGAAACAGCTTTTGCGGGGGGTATTGCAGGAACTATTTTTGAAGGCGAAAAGCGTTTTGATCTGGTAGTTCGATTAAAAGAAGAATTACGTCAAGATTTAAGCAATGTTAAAAACTTGTTTGTCACTTTATCAAGTGGAACACAAATACCTTTGAAGGAAGTTGCAGAAATTAGTTACAAGCCAGGACCCATGCAAATTAGTCGTGATAACACCAATCGTAGAACTTATGTAGGTATTAATGTCAGGGGACGTGATATAAAATCGTTAGTCGAGGAAATTCAACAAAAAATTGATGCTAATGTCGATTTACCTTCAGGGTATTATGTTCGTTATGGCGGAGCTTTCGAGAATTTAGAACGTGCAACAGGAAAACTAAAAACAGTGGTACCTATTGCTCTTGGATTGATTTTCATACTCATCTTTTTTGCATTAAAATCTTTTAAGCAAACCATTATGATTTATATGGCTATTCCATTAGCAACTATTGGTGGTGTATTCTCATTAATGGTACGAGATATGCCCTTTAGTATTTCAGCTGGGGTAGGATTCATTGTATTATTTGGTGTCGCCGTACTTAATGGATTGGTATTAATAAGCGGATTTAATGAACTTAAAGAAGAAGGGGTGACCGATATTGGTGAGCGTATAAGAGTAGGGACACGAAGACGTATTCGCCCTATCTTGTTAACTGCATTAACAGACATGCTTGGGTTTTTGCCTATGGCATTGTCTACATCTTCGGGAGCAGAAGTACAACAGCCATTAGCTACTGTAGTTATTGGAGGTTTATTAACCTCTACCTTATTAACCCTCTTTGTAATTCCTGTTTTATATAGATGGATAGAAAATCAAGAACAACGAAAATTGAGAACGATTAAACCCAAAGCAGTAATGGCTTCCATAATGCTATTATTTTGTGTGAGTTTTACACAGGCTCAAGAACCTGTGATTTCCATGGAAACAGCTGTGAAAATGGCAACAGAAAGTTACCCAAGTTTAAAAGCTGCAAAGCTATCCACAGAAAAGGAGAAAGCATTAAAGACGACAGCTTGGGATTTTGGAACTACCAATATTTATACTTCTGGTGAAGAGTTGGGAAATAATAACAATGATGCTACTTATACAACTTTTGGTATTGGACAATCAGGAATAGATGTTTTTGGAATAGCTCCTAAAAATAATTTAGCTAAAACCCAGATTAAATTAGCAGAAACTAATGTTGCATTAACTGTATTAGAAGTAAAACAACAAGTACGAAAATCTTGGGTTAAGGCATATACAGCAAAACAAATTTATATTTCTTTTGAAGAAATTGAAGAAGTTTTTTCTGGTTTAAATAAGGCTATTGATTTGCGCTATGAAACTGAAGCAATTTCAAAATTAGAATATAATACTACGGCCAATCAAGGGAAGCTAATAACATTAAAAAAGGAAGAAGCATTTGTAAACTACCAAACTGCAATTCTGGAATTAAATTTATGGTTGATGAGTGAAGAGGTATTTGATGTTGAAACCGTTTCATTAGATGAATTTGATGCTGTATTATTAACTTCAGGGAATACTTTAAAAGATCATCCATTGTATACCTATTGGCAAACACAATTAGAGATTGCCAATGCTGAAAAAAAGGTAGCGAATTCTAATTTTTTACCAACATTATCGGCACAATATGGGTTTCAGAAAATTGGAGGTCAATCTGGATTTAATAGTTATCAAGTAGGTTTACAAATTCCATTAATATTTAATTCCGTAAGAGGAAAATCAAAAGCTTCAAAAATTGAAGTAAGTATTATAGAACAAGAAACTATAGCAAATAAAATGCAAATGGAAAATAGGTTTGTGTCTTTGATTACCCAATACGAACAATTACAAAAAAGTTGGAACTATTATAAAAACGAAGCATTGCCATTGGCTATAAAACAGCGTAATGGAGTGTCCTTGTCATATAAAGAAGGCGCCATTGGTTATATAGCATTTATTCAGAATATGAAAGATGTTGTACAATTAGAAATTAATACTTGGTATGTACTTCAAGAATATTTAGATAGTAAAATACAGTTAGAATATTTCTTAAATCAAAAATAATAAAAATGAATTCCGAAGAAATTATGAATTCAATAATTAAAAAAAATAGAGAAATGAGTAAATTAATAAAACCTTATATCATCACAATTCTAATCGCTTTTATTACTATAATAAGTTGTAAAAAGCAATCTGAAGCCGAAGAGCATGCACACGATTCACAAGGTAATCATATGGAAAATAATGAAGAACAATTAAAAGGTGAAAAAGTAGAAGAGAAGGAAGATCACGGGGAAGAACTTACACTTTCACAAGAGCAAATCGATATTTTAAACATAAAAGTGGAAGCGCTTACAAAACGTACTATGAGTGGCTTTATTCAAGTAAATGGTCAGTTAGGGGTGCCTCCACAAAATGAAGCTGTGGTTACAAGTACTTTGGGAGCAAACATTAGTAGTATTAATGCTATTGAAGGAGATAAAGTGAAAAAGGGACAAGTCTTAGCCTATATTAGTCACCCAAATATTATAACCATGCAAACCGATTATTTGCAAACCTATAATAAGCTTACTTTTTTAGAGCAAGATTATAACCGTCAGAAAAAACTATATGACGCAGAAGTTGGGTCTGGACGTGATTATCAACAGGCACAATCGGTATTTTCGAGCGCGAAAGGATTGACTAAAGGATATGAATGTCAGCTGCGATTATTAGGTTTGTCACCAGAAAATGTAAGAGAAGGTAACATCGTACAGATAGCCCCGATCAAAAGCCCAATAGAAGGATTTATTGAAAAAGTAAATATTAAATCGGGTCAATATGTTCTACCACAAACCTCAATGTTCGAGGTGGTAAATACAGAGCATATCCACGCCGATTTAATGGTTTTTGAAAAAGATGTTAGTAAGGTGAAAAATGGACAATTAGTAAAGTTTAGTATTGAAGCTTTAGGTAATGAGGAGCTAACAGCTAGTATTTATTCTGTTGGAAAATCTTTTGAAGAAGGACCAAAAGCCTTGCATGTACATGCTGAAATAGAAAATAAAAACAAAAATTTAATACCAGGGATGTATGTAAGTGCACGAATAATCACCGAAGAAAGTTTAGAACAAGCTTTACCAGAAGATGCTGTTTTTCAGGAAGGCGAAACCTTTTATGTATTTACTGCTGAAAAAGAAGATAATGGAACTTGGGGATTTACGCCACAAGAAGTTATCGTAAAATCTGTTAGCAATGGGTTTATCGCTTTCGATTTTAAAGAAGAAATAGATTCCAATATTTTGGTTGCACAAAGTGGTGCTTATTATTTAATGGCAGAAATGAAAAAAAGTGAAGCAGAGCATTCCCATTAAATTAATTATGTTTTTATATAAAATATATTAAATTGCAACACACTAAAATCAATATTAAACATTAATTAAAATTAACAAAAAATGAAAAAAATAGTAGTCGCTATTGCAGTAGTATTAGCTGTTGGCTTTACAGTAACTTCTTGTAAGTCTGAACAAAAAGAAACCAAAGAAGTAGAAAAAGAAGTTATTGAGAAAGTTGAAGAAGTAGAAGAAAAAGAACCTGAAACTGAAATGATGGCTGTAGCTGTGTATCAATGTCCGATGGATTGTGAAGAAGGAAAAACCTATGACAAAGCTGGTCAATGTCCTGTTTGTAAAATGGATTTAAAAAAGCAAGAAGCTGAAGGGGATGTAGATGCTGATGCTCATAAAGAAGGTGATGGACATAATCATGAAGAAGGCACAGAAGAAAAAGAAGGATAAATAAAAACTATTTATTAGCTTAAAACAAAGCGTCTCGTGTTATCGAGACGCTTTTTATATATAATGGAACGAATTATTAATGTTTTACCAGTTTATAGGTGCCAGTTTCTTTAATTGAAATTACTTTTAAAATATAGTTACCTGTAGGTAAATGCGAAATATTTAAAACTGAATTCGTTGACTCTATTTTATTAGTAATTAGTTTCTGACCTAATAATGAATAAATTTCAACGATATCAATAATAGTTGAAGAATTAAGAGTTATAAAATCCTTTGCAGGATTGGGATAAAAATTAAAATCATTTAAAAAATTATCTTCACTTCCAAGTATATCTCTGTCATACATACTTCCCCATCCAAATTGCATTAAGGTTCCTGGTACAATGGTTCCAAGTGATGTAGAATAACCTGTGTTAATATTAACTTCTCGTAATTCTGAATCGAAAAGATCATTATTAAACGCCGTTAATAGCAATTTATCAGTATCTGGGTCGTAGGTCATACCTTGCCCAAAATTGGCATCAAAGCCAATGTCTCCAATTTCAGTTACATCACCCGTTGATAAATTCAATCTATAAAACTTGTCATTGTCAATATCTACCGTATAAAGATTATCATCAGCATCTCTTCCTAAATTAATGGGGAGTATTAAATTTGGATATCCAATTATCGTTGCTTCCCAGGTAATGGTGTCTATTTGCAACAATGCGCTACTCCCTTTCCCATTAGTTGAAATTCCATAGAGTGTCCCTTGTGGTCCAGTTAATCTTTCTAGACCTGTTATGGAATGATTTTTGGGGACATTTAACAGATTTCCTAATGGAGTATATTCTCCTGTTAAAAGATTTCGCATCCAGACCAGATTCGCATTATCAATAATAAAAGCCAAATGTGAAGAGGTTTGGATAGTAAATCCAGCTCCTTCAAAATTTTCTAATGGAGAAGGTAACAATTCTTCAATAGATTCTAAATCTACAGGGTTAATATTAGCAGCAATTACTACTTGTACCGCTTGCGTAGTTGCAATTCTAATATCAGGAAGCAAACTAGACTTTTCATCTATAGTATTTTTATTATAAAAATAAATTTTGAGAACTTCTATCTCTTCATTTGTAAATACATCGGTAACACTTCCCAGATGATTTTCTGAAAGGCGATCTAAAAGATTATCAAGTGAAGTTGTGTTTTGAGCTTTAATTGAACTGGAAAAAATTAGTAAGCCTACCATTAAGATAAATGTAATGTTTTTCATGACTGCACAGTTAATTGATTAATAGACTGTAAGTTACGAAATATAATTTATATTGGATTTAGATATTAAAAAGCCCGATATTTAAAAAAGCGTCCAGTTACTAACGGGACGCTTTTTTATTAACTTTATTATAAGTATTAATTTTCTTCTTCAGACTCTATAGCAATAATGTGTTTATCCTCTAGCTTTATTTGTTTGCGCTCTAAATCTACTGATGCTCCTTTTAATAATATTAAAGAAGAAAACTCATTAGTTGGTTCAAAATCATTCTCCGCAACTATTAACTCTTGCAAGTTTCTTAAATAAGCAATTTTTGTTGGTATTTTTCCAGTAAGGTTATTGTCAAAAACATTTAATATTTCTAATTGTTCAAGACTTGCAATTGTTTCTGGTAATTCACCAGAAAAATAATTACTACTTAAATGCAATTGTGTTAAGTTAGATAAATTACCTAATGAAGAAGGAATTGCTCCATTTAAACCATTTCCATTAAATGCAAGTAATTTTAGATTTTGTAAGTTTCCTAATTCAGTAGGAAGGGTACCGTATAATTTATTAAAAGAAAGTTCTAAAACTTCTAGATTATTAAGTTGCCCAATTGTACTAGGTATTTCTCCCTCAATATTATTAAATAACATGCTAATGCCTATTACGTTATTGTCTTTAATAGTAACTCCATGCCATTTAGTTGCAGGTTGGTTTAGGTCCCAAGATTGTATCCAATTGTCCCCATTTGTTGAAGTATAAAAATCTAATAAAACTTGTCTTTCAGAACTGTTAATTTGAGCATTTAAAGACACACAGAAAACAGTTAATACGATTGTTAATACTATACTTTTCATAATTGATTGTTAGAATATTCTTACAATGTACATTATAAAAACAATATAATAGGTTGTAATCCTAAAATATTCGATGAACTACACTATTTTATTTTCTGATAAAAGTTTGATATAGTTTAAATTAACTTCATGTACTCCTTCAAAAACTTGATAATTAATATGTTTTCCGAAGAGATGATTTCCTTTTAATTGTTCTTCAGTTTTGCGAACTTCTGTTATATATTGGTCTTTATTTCCGTAGAGATAAGTGACTTTTGTGTCCTTCTTTAAAAAATTAAAATCTTCTGGCATAAGCTCTGTTGGTATTCCCCCAGAATGCAATACTAAATGCTTGCAATTAATTTTTCTACTTGCAACCCAACGAGTAGCAATGGATACTCCTTGGGAATATCCAAGAATAATTAAATTTGTGTTTTGTGCTTTAATTTCAGTTTTATATATTTCATCAATATAGGCTAGAACATTCTTGGTTTCTTCGATAGTGTTTTCTTTTGTTAGCCAAGATGCACCCACATGTTTAAAGTTTTTTCCTTGATAATATTTAGATGGGGCTTGTGGAGAAATTATATAATTTTCTTCAGGATTAATATGAGAAAAATAGTTGATAAAATATTTACTTAAATACCCTAGCCCATGAAATACTAACCAAATATTTTTTGTATCTTTAGTTAAAGTATTTAGAGTAGAATACGTATTAGAACTTGTATAGATTACTTTTTTTTCCTTAGTCATTTTAAAAGTTTCATTTTGTATTTTTACAAATGTAAATTATTAATATGAAGAATAACAAAGAAGCAATATTAGCAGCGTGTAATGCAATTTGCAAAAATACTTTAATGGAAACTTTGGAAATTGAATTTATAGATGTTTCTGAAGAAGAATTAATAGCTAAAATGCCTGTTAACTCTAGAGTACATCAGCCAGATGGCGTTTTACATGGAGGCGCTTCAGTAGCTTTAGCGGAGAGTGTAGGGAGTGCTGCTGCTTTTGTTTTTTTAAAGAAAAAAGAGGTGAGTATAAGAGGAATTGAGATTTCGGCTAACCATGTAAAAGGAATAAAAGAGGGGTTTGTGTTTGCTAAAGCAAGAGTTATCCATAACGGAAGAACAACACAATTATGGCAAATTAGAATTGAAAATGAAGCTGAAGAACTTGTATCGATGGTAAAACTAACAACTATATCTTTATATAATTAAATTAATTATGAACTTTGCCTCTCTCTTAGATAAATTAGCGGCTCATTTTAATAAAGAACTGCCTTTTGTATTGTTTTCACTTCCAGAAAGTGAATCGGTTAATATTTGTTTTCAAAACGATTCTCTGTTATATGATACAGAACTTTATACAGAAGAATGTTTCGTATTTGCACCATTTGATTATCATAATAAAGCATATTGCATTCCTTTAGCGAAAGGAGATGTATTTAAAATTGATTTTATTAAAAATAATATAACCGAAGTAGATATTAGTACAAATGAGAATCCTTTGAAAAAGGAGGAATATTGCAAGCTTGTTAAAGGAACGGTACGGTCTATAAAATCAAGACATGCAAAAAAAATCGTCGTCTCCAGGAAGGAAAAATTTACATTAGAAAATTTTGATCTTCAGGAATTAGTTGACAGAATATTAAATTTATACCCCACAGCTTTTAGATACATTTGGTATCACCCAAAAACAGGCTTATGGTGTGGAGCTTCTCCAGAGGTATTGGTGCAAACCGAAGGGGCTTCTTTTACAACAATGGCCTTGGCAGGCACACAAAGGCATAACTCTAAAGACAACTATTCTTGGCATTATAAAGAAATTGAAGAGCAACAAATAGTGGTAGATGCAATCTCTACGAGTTTACAGAAAGTAACTTCGGTAGTAAGAATATCGAAAACCTATAATCACAGAGCTGCTTCATTAGTACATTTACGTACAGATATCACGGGAATACTTAAAAAAGGAAAAACCACATTATCCACCATCACATCTACTTTGCATCCAACCCCTGCAGTTTGCGGAACGCCTCAAAAATTTGCAAAAAAATACATATTAGAAAATGAAAATTATGAGCGAGAATTTTATACTGGTTTTTTAGGACCAATTTGTAACAAAGAAAGTTGTTCTAGGTTATATGTGAATTTACGTTGTATGAAAATTGAAAATAATATCGCCTCTTTATTTGTGGGAGGTGGAATTACAATAGCTTCTATTCCAGAAAGCGAATGGGAAGAGACAGAGCATAAATTACATACGATGCTGCAAGTTTTACAACCCATGCTTTAATTAATTGCAAAAATAATTCCTTACATCTTCGTACTTTTACGCCAATGAAATATTCTACTAAGCTTCTTTCCCAATCCCTAACACAAATATGTCTTTTAAAAGGGGTCACTTATATTGTAATTTCTCCAGGTTCTCGAAATGCTCCACTTACTATTGGCTTTGTTGAGAATGAGAATTTTAATTGTTTTAGTATTGTAGATGAACGTTGTGCAGCTTTTTTTGCCTTGGGAATGGCGCAACAATTAAAGTTACCAGTAGTGTTACTCTGTACTTCAGGTTCAGCACTTTTAAATTATTATCCAGCTATAGCAGAAGCTTTTTATAGTGATATACCCTTGGTTGTTATTTCTGCAGATCGACCTAAAGAATTGATCAACATTGGTGATGGGCAAACGATTCAACAAGAAAATGTGTTTGCAAATCATATTTTGTACAACGCTAATTGTAAAGATGGGAATGAAAATTTAACTTATAATGAAAATGAAATAAACCAGGCTTTTAATATTGCTTTTGAACAGCAAGGACCAGTTCATATAAATATTCCGTTTGCAGAACCCTTATACGATACTGTAGATGAATTAAAAGTACATCCAACAATTATCCCTTTAAACTCTCCAGAGAAAAAAGCTTCTATTGAACTAGATCCTTTTGTAGATAAATGGAACGCTTCAAGAAAAAAAATAATATTAATTGGAGCATTAGCACCAAATAGTATTGAGCAAAAATTTATAGATCAACTCGCAAATGACGAAAGTGTTGTGGTTTTTACAGAGACAACTTCAAATGTTCATCATCATAATATTTTTCACTCCATTGACCTACTAATTGCACCTCTTGAAGAAGAAGGTTTTAAGAAACTTCAGCCAGAAATATTAATCACATTCGGAGGAATGGTTGTTTCCAAAAAGATAAAAGCTTTTTTAAGAAACTATTCTCCAGGCGAATATTGGCATATAGATTCTAAAAAGGCTTTTGACACCTATTTTTGTTTGAAACATCATTTTAAAATGACACCTAATGAATTTTTTAATGAATTTCTTCAACAAACAATTGAAGCAGAAAGTACTTTTCAAAAAGATTGGTTAAAAGTAAAACAGCATAGATTAAATCGTCAAGCACTGTATGAATCCTCGATGCCCTATTCAGATTATAAAGTCTTTTCTGAAATTATGAAATCCTTGCCTAATAATATTCAATTGCAATTAAGTAATAGTGCTACGATACGATATTCCCAGCTATTTAAATTAGATAAAAGTATAAGTGTTTTTTGCAATCGAGGGACTAGTGGAATTGATGGTTGTACCAGTACTGCTATTGGAGCAGCATATGTTTCTAAAAACCCAACCGTTTTTATTACAGGAGATCTAAGTTTTTTCTACGATAGTAATGCCTTATGGAATAATTACATTCCATATAATTTTAAAATTATAGTTATTAATAATGGTGGAGGAGGAATATTTAGAATTTTACCAGGAGATAAGAATTCAGAAAAATTTAAAACTTATTTTGAAACAAAACATCATTTAACTGCAGAACATCTATGCAAAATGTATGATTTTGATTATCATTCGGTTTCAGTGGAAAATGAATTAAAAGACTCCTTAAATTCTTTTTTTAAGGAACCTAATACTCCAAAATTATTGGAAACTTTCACTCCTTCGGAAATAAATGACAAAGTGTTGTTGGATTATTTTAAGTTTATAAAATAAGTATCTAATATTCCAGTAACTAATATGGTATCTTTGCAGCATGATTGAAATAGGAAAACATACCACACTTATTATATTAAGAGAAACAGAACCAGGATTATATTTAGGAGCTGAAGAAGGAGCTGAAGAAGTCGTTTTACTTCCTCATAAATATAAACCAGAAACGTTTGAAATTGGTGATGAAATTAATGTTTTTATCTATCTTGACTATGATGAAAGACCAATCGCAACTACTTTAGAACCCTATGTAAGATTAAATAATTTTGGTTATTTGCGTTGTGCAGATGTAACAACACATGGTGCCTTTATGGAATGGGGTTTAGAAAAGCATTTGTTTGTTTCGTTTAAAGAGCAGGCAAGACCAATGAAAATTGATAATTGGTATATTGTTTATTTGTATTTGGATGAACAAACAACAAGGCTTGCAGGGTCTAGTAAAACCAATCAGTTTTTGCAAAATGAAAATCTAACGGTAGAGGCTTTTGAAAAAGTGGATATTTTAATCACACATTTAACCGAAAAAGGAGCAAATGTTATCATAAATGGAGTCCATAAAGGGCTTATATATTTAGAAGATATTTTTGAAGATATTCGTACAGGAGATCGACTTAAAGCTTATATAAAGAATATTAGAGATGACAATAAAATAGATGTCGTTATTCAAAAACCAGGTTATAAAAGTATAGAGCCGAATGCTCAATTTATATTAGAGGAGTTAAGTGCTGCTGGAGGATTTATTCCTTTACACGATAAATCGGACCCTAATACAATAAAAGATACTCTTGGTCTTAGTAAAAAAAGTTTTAAGAAAGCAATTGGGAGCCTATATAAGGACAAGCAGATTGTAATTAAAGAAGACGGAATAGAATTGTTATAACTTTATCGTTTCCAATAAACTACTTTTCTAAAGATAAGATACTTTTAATTAGTTTTAAAGATCTTAATTTTTTGGATGTAAAATAAAGGATCAACCCAAGTACCATCATACTTATCAATTGGAAAAGTAAAGAATATCCAATAGATATTAGCATCGAATTTCCTAATTCATAAAAATAAATTCCCACAGCAACAGCTATAAATAACCAAATAAATGAAGCTAGAATTGCCATGCAAAACAGCAACATAAGTAAAAAAACATAAGTTTTTATATCCTTTTTTATTGCTTTAATAATTTCTCTAGTAAAAAATTTTGCAAAAACTTTAAAAGGGAGCTTTATAATAGTTACAATATATTCTAATACAGAAAGCATGATGCCTTTTAATGTATTTGGTTTTGGTTCTTGGCTTTCTTGATTTTCAGTTTTATGTTCTTCAGTCATATTGCTTTTCTTAAAATGGCTCTTATTAATATCAAAGTTACTAAAAAATGGAATTATTCCTTTTTCCTATTTTCAAATTTTGAAAGAAGTTGATGGGTTTGTGCTTGTAATTTTGTTTTAAAAAAGTTTGTATTACCAATTAGCATCCATTTAAATCCTAAAGCTTGTTTAGCCCATTTATGTAGGTTGAAATTATCTATATGATGGATAATTTTTCCGTCTTTAAATATAAATTCAGCATCAATACAGTTATGAACTTTTCTCCCAGTTTTGCTAAAAGTATAAAATGCCTCCCAATTCGCAGTCCCTTTTTCATCATCACAAATAATATCTGTAAAATCTACTTTAAAGATCTTTCCTTTTTGATTTTCACATAGCATTCTCCACATGTTTTTTACACGCTCTCCTTGCAAAGTACCAAAAGCAGGGTCTTTAAATATAATGTCTTTATGATAACAAGAAACCATAGTTTCTGCATCTAGATTATTAAATGCAATATAGAATGTTTTAATTAGGTCTTGCATATTAGTTTTGTTTAAAGATATAAATATACATTATCTAGAAACACTTTTGTTTTATGTTTAGAACTTCAAATATTTTTATGAATCTTGATTGGAAAACTTTTTTTCCCTTAGATTATGAATTATCTTCGTCACCTTCTGAAAAATAAATGATATGAAATTTACGGGAAAGACAATTTGGATTACCGGAGCTTCATCAGGAATTGGAAAAGCAGTTGCAATAGCACTATCTAATAAAAGTGTACACTTAATTCTTTCTGGAAGAAAAGAAGAAGCATTGCTTGGAGTTGCTTCAGTTTGTAATGAAAATGGTAGCACTACTCAAATAGTACCCTTCGATTTAGGTAATGAAAAGGAGGTTGAGCAAGCTGCTAAAATTGTATTAGAAAATGAAACTAAGGTGGATTGCTTATATCATTTTGGAGGGATAAGCCAGCGTTCTTTTGTTCATGAAACACCCTTGTTTGTGGATAGAAAAATATTTGAAGTCAATTATTTCGGGACTATTGCTCTTACTAAGGTGATATTGCCTCATATGATTAATAATGGTGGAGGACAAATAGCGGTCACTTCTAGCATTGTTGGTAAGTTTGGGTTCCCATACCGTTCTTCATATTCAGCTTCAAAACAAGCTTTACATGGTTTTTTTGAAAGTTTAAGAGCAGAAAATGTAAAGAACAACATTAGAGTTTCTATGATTATTCCAGGTCGTATAAATACTAATTTCTCATTGCACGCTTTAGATAAAGATGGGAATAAACATTCTCAAAAGGATGCAGGGTTGGAGTCTGGAATGTCCACTGAAAAAACCGCTGCAATTATTTGTAAAAAATTAAAACGAGAGAAAAAAGAAATATTGGTAGGAGGAAAGGAGTTATTAATGGTACACATACGTAGATTTATACCAAGTTTGTATTATTATTTATCCTCAAGAGTGAAGCCTTTATAAATTGAATTAAAAGAAAATAATGTCAGCAAAAATTAATGGAATCCAGCAATTAGGAATTGGAGTCACCAATGTAGAAGAAGCATGGAAGTGGTATCGGGAGCATTTTTCCATGGATATTTTAATGTTCGAAGAAGAGGCTGTAGCGGAACTAATGTTAGCGCATACCGATGGAAAACCAAGAGCTAGATATGCTGTATTAGCATTAAATATGCGAGGCGGTGGAGGTTTTGAAATCTGGCAGCATACTGGAAAAAAACCTGAAGCTATTAAATTCGAAATGCAACTAGGCGACCTTGGGATCAATATCGGAAAAATTAAAACCGATGATGTGGAAGCTGCTTATAAACGATATCAAGATTCGGGTCTTGATTTATTGACGAAAACTCATATTGATCCTGTAGGAAATAAGCATTTCTATTTAAAAGACATCTACGGAAATATTTGGGAGGTAAAAAATAATGAAGATGTTTTTAGGAAAGAAAAATCGGTAAATGGTGGAGTGCTGGGTACTGTTATCGGAGTTGAAAACATGGAGGAGAGTTTAAAAGTGTATCAAGAAATCTTAGAATACGATAAAATTGTATACGATAAAACTGGAACTTTCGATGATTTTAAAGGTATTCCAGGTGGTGATAGTGAGTTTAGAAGAGTATTGCTAAAACATACGGATACTAAGCAAGGTGCTTTTAGCCCGTTTTTTGGGGAGTCAGTAATAGAGCTGGTACAAGTTTTGAACAGGGAACCAAAGGATATTTATAAAGATAGAATATGGGGTGACCCAGGTTTTATTCACCTATGTTTCGATATTAATGGGATGGATGCATTTAGGGATAAAACAAAATCGTTTGGTCATCCGTTTACTGTAGATAGTGCTCGTGCGATGGATACTTTTGATATGGGAGATGCTGCTGGAAACTTCTCTTATATTCAAGCTCCAGAAGGTACTTTAATCGAGTTTGTAGAAACACATAAAATCCCTTTGGTTAAAAAAATTGGGTGGTATATCGATTTTAGAAAACGAGGAAATCATCCTTTACCCAATTGGATGCTTAAAATGTTTCGATTTAAACGAGTTAAATAGAAATATATTAATCCACAAATGGATTAGAAAACTTAATATCGCTATTCAATTCATAATCGGTAAGTGTTTTTAAAAAAGCTACTAAAGCTTCCGATTCTTCAGGGGTTAAATCTAAATGACGAGGATCGCCATTACCATCTTTCATATGGGCAGAGAGGTATGGGTGTGGTAATACTTCTGTACTATAATGTTCCACTACTTCTTCTAGAGTTTCCAATCTGCCATCATGCATATATGGTCCAGTAACTTCAATATTTCTTAACGAGGGAGTTTTAAAATGGCCATTAAATGAAGAAACTCCAAGAAAAGTTCCATATCCATTATCTTCTACATTATCATCAATATCGAGACCAATATTGTCGGGTTCAGCACCACTAAACACTACCTGATTTGCTCCTTCTGGTAATGGAAGCTCAAAGATTAATGGATTTCTATTTGGTAAATGACAAGTTGCGCAGGTACCAATAGCTCCGGGAGTTAATTTCCCATTAAAAATATCTTTCCCAATATTTTCTTCCGCTGTAAAATTCGGAAAATCCATAAATATGTTATTGGTAGCTTCAATACCTTCATCATATCTAGTATTAAAAGAATAAATAGAACGTACAAATTGAGCTAATGCTTTAGATATTTTATCACTTGTTATTTGTGTGCTTCCAAAGACATTCTCGAATAAAGGATTATAATAATCTAATGTATTTAATTTTGTAACTAAGCCTTCTAAAGTCATTCCCATTTCGACCTCATCTTGTAGAGGCATTAATACTTGAGCCTCTAATGTTTCGGCTCTATGGTCCCAAAAAAAACTTTCTGCTCCATAAAAGCCTGCGTTAGCAAAGCCCATAGAGTTTCTGAAAGTATGACCTCCTTCAAAGCCTTCACTTTTAATTTTATTATCTGAAAATCCAAATTCTTGTAAATGGCAACTAGCACAGGAAACAGTATTGTTTGCAGACATGTTTACATCGTAAAATAATACTCTACCTAAAGTAACACCATCATCTGTTATTGGGTTGTCTGTGGGGGTATTGTCGAAACCAAATACATAATCTGTAAAAGTATCTGGGAAATTTATATCACTATAATTATAAGGGGTATTTGGTAAGTTGTAGATGTCACTATAATCGTTGCCTGTAATTTCGTTATTGTCATCGCTATTACAGGCCATGAATAAAGAAATTAAACATAAAATAGAAAACGATTTTAGAAAATTCATACAGTAATTATTTGGGTAAATTATTTTGTCTTCTTTACAAGAAAAGCAAATATAAGTAAAAACTTTTTTAAAAGACTATTTAGTCGCCTATTATTAAGTGTTTTAGGTTTTAGAGTTCTTTTTGTTTTCAATTCTATTTTCTTGAAATGCTGATGGTAATAAACTAGGGATATATTTTACCAAGAGTGGGAGTAATAAACTTCCTCCAGGAATTAAAAAAATGGTTAAAGATGGTACTGTTTTGCAAATGTCTAAAAGTTGCTCTTTTACTTTATCTTTTTCTTCTGTTGTAAGTTCTCTTAGAGTGGAGTATCCTAATAGTTTTAAAAGTTCACCACTTTCTTCTAATTCTTTTATAAGGCGATTTTTATTTCGTAAAATAAGAAGTTTAACTGTAGCTGTTGAGTTTTTGTAAAACTGTTGTATGTAATTAGAATTGTCGAATAGTTTTAAAGTTTTAGAATTTTCTTCAGAAAACCTTTCAATGTGCACTAAAGTATTTTCAATATCATGTTCTGAAAAATTAAATAGTTGAGCCAATTGTTTTAAAAATTGAAACTCGGAAGAATCTATTTTCTTGTCATCCCAAACTGCTAAACAACATAGATCGAATATGTATTTTTTTTCTAAAGTATTATAGTTGTTATCAATCACAATACTCTCTAACGAATGAAAATAAGATTGATGGTTGTTAATGGTTAGATATGGAGAAGAAGATTCTAGTAATTCGATAATTTGATGGTCAATTTTCACTTTTTCACATTTTGATTTTAACGCTATAAAACAAAAATTGATAAGGTCACTTTCTAATTTTTCAGTGTAAATTTTAAGATGATATGGATTGATTAAATAATTTTTAAAAGCAAGTATATCTATAAATAATAAGGAATAGGTTAGTGTGGATGCAGGTTTATCTTTTGAAATGGTATTGGATTCTTGTAGTCTTGCCGAAATAATTCGTTCTAAATTATCTGTTGGTGAGTTTGATAAAGAAAGTTTTTTTATAAAACTTGATTTTCCTTTATCAATAGCTTTATAAAAATCTATAATATGTTCTATTGCTGTATTTGTTTTGGCTTCGGGATGTTTAATAAAAAAGATAAAAAGTAAGGTGTGGAAAAGATTGATTTTAGTATATTCATCCGTTGTAAAAGTTAACTTGCTTAATGGTTTATTTAACAGGGTTTCAATAGAGATACCGTAGATAAATCCAACGTTTCTTAACTCATTATAATATTGAAATTCATTTGTAGCAACCTCTGTAATTTGTTGTTTTTCAACTAATGTCAAAAGTTTAGGTATCCAACCAGAAGCAGAAGGGTTCATATAAATTAAAATTTGTTAATTTTGAATTTCATTAAATAGCTAAAATAATAATATTTGCCATTTACTTTTGGAATTAAATATTTTGATAGTAAATTTAAATAATTAAGTGTGAAACTATGAATAAAACAAAAATATTTGCAGCAATAAGCGGAATTAGCTTAATGCTTCTTTCTGTATTTTTAATTTCTGCAGACCATATCGATGCTCCTAATGTTGAAGGAACATCTACAGATATTGCAGATTTTTACGCATTTGAAGGGGATAATCCTAATAATACAGTGTTTATAGCAACTTTGCAAGGAATACTCACACCTGGTACTATTACCGAGAATGCAACCTTTGATGAAGATGTTTTGATAGAATTTAATATAGATAATACTGGTGATTTTGTTGAAGATTTGGTAATTCAAGCTATAAAACGAGGTGATACCATTCACTTTTTTGGACCTGCCACTCCAAATGAAGTAGGAACCGAAAGTGTAGTTTTAACATCTTCAGAGCATCATTTTGTTCGTATTTCAACAACCGAAGAGACTTTTACTAAAAATGAAAACGGGATGAGCTTTTTTGCAGGACCAAGAAGAGAAGCGTTTTATTTCGACTTTAATAGGTTTAATGATATAGCATCTGGAGCTGCTGCACCAGATGGATTTTATCCTCAAGGGGAGTCTGAAGATTTCTTTGAAGAGCTTAACACATTGGCAATTGTTATAGAGGTTCCAAATTCAATGTTGGGGAACGCTCCAGCACATATTTTAGGTTCAGAAGGAGATATAAATAATTTGCCCCCAGCATATAATGTTTGGGTTTCAGCAAAAAGAAAGAATTAATAGTTCCAAAATAAAAATAATAAAATGACTACATATAAATTAAAAATAGTTTCAATATTAACTTTTGCTTCCTTGTTATTTGTTCAATGTGGTATCGATGAGGATTTTAATGACAATGTAATTGAACAAGATGGAACTTGTGAAGATGGTATCCAAAATGGTGATGAGGATGGGATAGATTGTGGTGGCACACATTGTCCTCCTTGTGAAGAAGAAGAAATTAATTTTGATGGTGTTTTTGTACAAGAAGATGTTATGGGAAGGCCAACAATTAATACCTTTTTTAGTGGAACTAATACACTTAAAAATGAATATAATATTATCGCAACATCGAAAAGAGATACAATATCAGCAGATTTTCAACCCGTTTTTGAAACGATATTAGAAAACTATTACGATGTGTATGCATTAGCATTAAGCATTGATCCAGAAGAATTTAATTACGAAGCAAACATTCTAGAGTGGGATGCAGAAACGTATACTTCGATTGTGGCATATTACGATGCTTTGCAAGTAGCACCAGAAGGACCAACTACTTATTATGATTCTAATTCAGGACTGGTACTTACAGGTAGATCATTATCAGACGATGTAGTAGATGTATCTTTAATGTTAATGTTTGGCGGCACAGATGGTACTCGTTTAGATGGTACTAATGGTACACCACAATTAACAACAGACGAAGTTGATGCTGGAGATAGAGATTTTTCATTGCCATTTCCATATTTAGAAACACCACTTATTGTAGAAGATTAATTTATTGTTTTCTTCTGAAAAGAATAGAATATCTGAATAAATTTCAATGAAGCATTTTTGCGTATTATTAATATGGATTGTTTTTATTTCTTGTAAAAATGAAGATGTTAAAATATCTATAATTAACCCCGAAGCATACAATTCGTATTTATCTACTTCTAACAATAAAACATTTGCAAGAGCTTCGTCTGAAAAAATATTTTGGTCAAAGAGATTACGACCAGATTCTACGGGAGTAGGGGACTTAGGACCCTTAGCAAATGCTTATACTTTACTTTTTGAAACTACAGGAGATATAAGTTATCTATTAAGTGCTGAGAAATTATTAAAGAAAGCCGTAAGTATTTCAGCTATTAGTAAAGACAGCTATACTAGGTTATTGGCACAGAATTTCATATCCCAACACCGATTTAAGGAGGCGAAGCAAATTTTAGAGAAAAGTTATAAAGGAATATCCAATAAGATAGCTACCCAATTGTTATTATTCGATGTTTTTCTGGAATTAGGAGAATATGATAATGCGAATAAAGTTTTAGAAAAATTAAAAAACATCAATGATTATAGCTATTTAATTAGACTAGCAAAATGGAACGACCATAATGGTAATTTGGATGCAGCAATTCGTAATCTTGAAGAAGCAAAAAAAATAGCAGATTCTAGAAAAAGTAAGCCCTTGCAAATTTGGACCTATACCAATTTGGCAGATTATTATGGTCATGCTGGTAGGATAAAAGAGTCTTATGATTTGTATTTAAAAACATTGCATTTACAAGGGGATCATGCCTATGCTAAAAAACAAATAGCTTGGATCGCTTATTCTTATGAAAAAAACACAAAAGAGGCTTCTAGAATTTTAGATTCTATTATGATACAACATAAGGCCCCTGAATATTACTTATTGAAAGCCGAAATGTCACAATATAATGGAGCAATATCTGATAGTAATAAATATAGAGAAAACTTTATTGCTACAATTAATAATGACTATTACGGGCAAATGTATAATAATCATCTCATTGAATTTTATGCAAATGAGAAACCAGAAAAAGCTTTAGAAATTGCAAAAACAGAAATTAATAATAGAGCTACACCAGAAGTATATTCATTACTTGCATATGCTCAATTAGAAGTGGGAAATAAGGCTAAGGCACTAGAAATCATAATCAATTATGTTGAAGGCAAAACATTCGAGCCAAAATCAATGTACTATTCCGCTTTAATTTATAAGGAAAATAATAGGAGAGATAAAGTAGCTGCAATAAAATCTGAACTACAAAATTCTTTTTTTGAATTAGGACCTTTATATATCAAAAAAATAAGAGATTTATAAATTTTGTATTGAAATTGTAAATACTATATTATTAGATAAGTAATTAAGAGATAATAGGCATAAAGAATGAAATTTTGACACTGTAACTAATTTCTTTAAAAGCTCTTAAAGGTTGTCTTACAGGCAACCTTTTTTTTCTATTTTATCGACGAAATGCATATTTATCCGTTTGTCGATATATTATTTGTATATTGGGCTACCCTATTGAATAAAATAAAAAAATTAATGCCCCCAATCTATTACTAAAATTTAATCTAAACCTATTATGAAAAAAATTACTTTTATTCTAATTTTTGGCTTATGCTTAATTTTTTCCGCACAAGTTATTTCACAAAACCATAAAAGCAATATAACGAACCATTTTGATCAATTATTGGAGCAGAATGAATTGTTAATAGAAGATGTGCAATGGCTTATAAACTCAGAGAATATAAGCAGTACTAGTAATATTCAACATGTTTATTTTACACAAATAGTAAACGGAATTGAAATTTATGGAACACAGTCTAGTATCCATATTTTACCAAGCGGTAAAACGTTGTCTGCTGACAGTAAATTTATAAAAGATTCAAAAAGAAAAGTATTAAATGATACTCCATCTTTAACAGCCACTCAAGCTTTAATTTCGGCTGCAAACCAGTTGAATTATAATATTTCAGAATCAATTTCTGTAATTAATAGTGGAAATAGCACTAACAAAAAAACGATATTAACTAATGCTGGAATTTCGTTGAGTAATATTCCTGCTAAACTGGTATATCATATTTCTTCAGAAAATGAATTAAAATTAGCTTGGGATATTTCAATTCAAGAAATAAGCCAACAAGATTGGTGGAGTATAAGAGTAGATGCTAATTCAGGAGCTATATTGAATAAGAATAACTGGATGGTAAGTTGTTCTTTTGAACATGATCATAGTACAGATAATGAATTAAATTACAATTCCAATCTATTTGATATTCCTAATTATAATGAAATATATGAAGAAAATGGGGGTTGTACTACTTGTTATGAAGTAATTGCAATGCCAATAGAAAGCCCATATTTTGGAGCAAGAAGTATAGAGTCAGGAATTGAAAATGCAACAGCATCTCCTTTTGGTTGGCATGATACAAATGGTGCAGCTGGTGCAGAATTTACAGTAACAAAAGGAAATAATGTAGATGCTTATGAAGATGGGAATAATCCAGGATATCAGCCAGATGGTGGAGCAAACTTAGACTTTACAGGATATCCTTTTAGCCAAATATATACTGGAGCTAATCAATATGAAGATGCTGCAATTACTAATTTATTTTATTGGAATAATATTATTCATGATGTAATGTACACCTATGGTTTTGATGAAGCAAGTGGTAATTTTCAAGAAAACAATTATGGTAATGGAGGAAATGGAAGTGATTCTGTAAATGCAGAAGCTCAAGATGGATCTGGTACATGTAATGCAAATTTTGGAACACCAGGTGATGGAGGTAACCCAACAATGCAAATGTATGTTTGTGGGGATAAGGATGGTGATTTTGATAATTTAGTTATTGTTCATGAATATGGACATGGTATTTCAAATAGACTAACTGGTGGACCTTCTAATTCTGGATGTTTGAATAATTCTGAACAAATGGGAGAAGGCTGGAGTGATTTCTATGGAGTAATGATGACAATAGAAACTGGCGATTCAGGAACTGATGCACGTGGAGTAGGCACTTATTTATTTGGTCAGGGTGCTGGTGGTGCTGGAATTCGAAATTTTAAGTATTCTACAGATATGGCAGTAAATCCTCATACTTACGATGACATTAAAACTACTGGTAGTAGTCCACATGCTTTAGGCGAAGTTTGGGCAACCATGTTATGGGAGTTGAATTGGGCATTGATAGATGATCATGGCTTCGATACAGATATTTATAATTTTACAGGAGATTCTAACTTGGATGCAGGAAATGTAGTGGCTATGGCTCTAGTAACAGAGGGATTGAGATTGCAACCTTGTAGTCCTGGTTTTGTAGACGGTAGAGATGCTATTTTAGCTGCAGATGCTGCTATTTATGGGGGTGCGAACGAATGTTTAATTTGGGAAGCTTTTGCTAAAAGGGGTCTTGGTTTAAGTGCAGATCAAGGTTCATCTGGTAGTAGAAGTGATGGAACCGAAGCATTTGATACTCCAACAGGAGTTGCAGGTTTTACTGCTCCAGAAGATGTTTGTTCTAGTGCGTCGATATTAACAGGCCTTAGTGGAGGATCCCCTTCAGGAGGTGTGTATAGTGGTAATGGGGTTATCGATGATGGAAATGGATCAACATATTCATTCGATCCAAGTGTAGCAGGTGTTGGTGTACATACAATTACCTATGATGTTGAAGCAGGAACTTGTTCAACAGCATCAGCAGCTTCAGACACAATCGAAGTAATTGCCTCACCGACAGGACCAGCTACTACAGGTGCTTCAGATTTTTGTATAGGAGAAGAAATTACAGTTACAGCAACTCTAAGTGATCCAAGTAATGTAATACGTTGGTATGATGCTGAAACAGGTGGTAACCTTCTTTTTGAAGGAGAATCATATACTTTTATTCCAGCTGGAAATATGAATGTTTATGCTCAGGAATCAACAGCGGGACCATTATCTAAATTAGTGATTTCTGAAATTAATTTAGAAGCTCCAGATCAATTGGAAATTCAAAATGTAGGACAAGCATTTGATTACACAGGATATAGTGTTGCTTTAAGTCAAGACCCTTATCCAGATGTAAATGCAATAAACACTATAGTGCAATCCTTAGGCGCTATGGGTACAGATTCAGTTGTAGATTGGAATGATAATGGAGGAGCAGATTATTGGGGAAATAATATTTATTGGGATCCTACAGGAACAGGTTGGATTATTATTATAGATGATGTAGGAAATGTAGTTGATTCTGTATTTTGGAACTTTACTGCTGCCCAAATATCAGGATTAAATATTACTATAAACGGGTTTAATATTACTGCTGCAAACCTTGATTGGATAGGCGATGGAGCTAACCTAACAAATGTATGTACTGGCTCTTTTAGAAGAATTGGCGATACAGATTCTTCAGCCGATTGGTCTGGTTCTTGTGAGACTTCAGATTTTGGGACTCCAAATGACGAAATTGCACTTGGTTCTTCAGGATGCCAAGGAGAAAGAACAATAACAGAAGTTGCTGCAGATTTAATACTGCCAACGATATCTTGTTCTATCGATATAGAAATTAGTGCGGATGTAAATAATTGCTTTGCATCAGGAATTTCTCTTATAGATCCAACTTCATCAGATAACTGTGGTGTATCAACAGTTACAAATGATGCGCCAAGTTCATTCCCGATAGGATTTACAAATGTTATTTGGACAGTGACAGATACTGCTGGTAATACAAATACATGTACACAAGTTGTTACGGTAATAGACGATATTGATCCATTAATTTCCTGTATACCAAACATAGAGATTAGTACAGATGTGGATAGTTGTATGGCTACAGGAGTTATTTTGGATAACCCAACTAATTCAGATAATTGTGGTGTACAGTCATTAACAAATAATGCTCCAACTAATTTACCTATAGGGGACACTACTGTTATTTGGACAATAACAGATACTGCAGGAAATACAAATACTTGTTCTCAAATAGTTACAGTAATAGACGATATTGATCCATTAATATCTTGTTCACTAGACATAGAGGTAAATGTAGATGAGGATAGTTGTTCCGCTTCAGGAGTTATTTTAAATGATCCAACTACTTCAGATAATTGTAATATACAATCATTAACAAACAATGCGCCCCCAATATTTTCTTTAGGAGATACAACAGTAATTTGGATAGTTACAGATACCGCTGGAAACACAAATACATGTTCACAAATTGTGACTGTTATTGATGATATAGCACCAGAAATATCTTGTTCAGAAAACATAATTGTATTTGTAGATGAAGATCAATGTGCTGCATCTGGTATTGTTTTAATAGATCCTGTAACTTCAGACAATTGTGGTGTACAATCTGTTACAAATAATGCACCACCAGTATATCCATTAGGAGTCACTAATGTTACTTGGACGATTACAGATAACTCAGGAATTACTAATACTTGTATACAAGTAGTTACAGTATTAGATGATATAGATCCAGAAATTATCTGTCCTGATGATATTATTGAAACGGTAAATGAAGGAGAATTATATACTATTCCTGATTATACATCAGATGCAACTGCAACAGATAATTGTACTACTAATCCAACGATTACACAAGATCCAGTTGCTGGTACCGAAGTTGGTGTTGGAGTAACAGTTATTTCCTTAACGGTTACAGATGGTTCAGGAAATACGATGACTTGTACATTTGACTTGACTATAGATGAGATTTTAGGAACCAATGATTTAGAGTTTTCTAATAGTATTGTATTATATCCAAACCCAGCAAATCAAGAAGTTTATTTGGTAAACAATTCAGATAAACAATTACTTGTTGCAACAATAATTGATGTTAGTGGAAGGATTATACAAAAGGTGGATATGTCTAATTCTGGTATAGAAACTAAAATACAAATTGATAATTATTCAAACGGAGTTTATTTTGTAAGAATTAATTCTGAAAATGCTACAATAATAAAAAGATTTGTAAAGCATTAGAATTTGCAATAATCTAAAAAATCCCTGTTAGACAATTCTTTCAGGGTTTTTTTATTTAAATCTCTTATTTTAAAATTAGAGATATTCTTTTCTGTTGATAATTAAATAATATTATGATAATGAGTGGTTTTATTTATAGAGATAAGTTCTTTAGTTTTATAAATTCTTAACAACCTTAAGATTAAAAAAAATTAAACTAAACTTAAACCAATTATGAAAAGAATTATTACACTTTTATTTTTGGGATTATTTTGTGTTTTTACAATACAGGTAAAAGCCCAAAACTATTCCGAAAACTTAACAGTTCATTTTGCTACATTATTAGAAAATGAAGAATTATTAGCTGATGATGTTCAATGGTTAATTACCGATGAAAATGTTAGTCGAACTAGTAATGTAAACCATGTCTATTTTGCTCAATCATTAAATGATATTAAAGTATTTGGGACACAATCTAGTATTCACATTTTAAATGGAGAAACAATTTCTTCGAATAACAGATTTGTTTTAAATAGTGCAGATAAAGTTTCTGGAAGTTCAACTCCTTCTATAAATGCGGTACAAGCAGTTACAGCTGCTGCAAACCAGTTGAACTATACCATTACGGAAGTTTTTTCAGTTTTAGAAGTAGGTCAAGGAAACAATCAAAAAACAATATTAAGTAAAGGGGGGATTTCATTAAGTAATATTCCTGCAAAGTTGGTATACCACCTTACAGAAAGTAATACTCTTGTTTTAGCTTGGGATATTTCAATTCAAGAAATAAGCCAACAAGATTGGTGGAGTATGAGAGTTGATGCTAATACTGGGAATATATTAAATAAGCTTAACTGGATGGTAAGCTGTGATGCTTTTGATCACGATCATACTTCTGATGCTCATTTAGATTACAATAAAAATCTTTATAATATTCCTAATTATAAAGAAGTTTCCGAAGAAAATAGTGGCTGTACAGAATGTTATGAAGTATTTGCATTACCTATTGAGAGCCCATACTTTGGATCAAGAACTATAGAGTCAGGAATAGAAGATGCAACAGCCTCTCCTTATGGTTGGCATGATACAGATGGAGCTCCTGGAGCAGAATTTACCGTTACGGAGGGAAATAATGTAAATGCCTATGAATTAGGTGATAATCCTGGATACCAACCCGATGGAGGTCCTTCTTTGGATTTTACTGGTTACCCTTTTGATCAAGTATATACTAACGTAAATCAATATGAAGATGCATCCATTACCCAATTATTTTATTGGAATAATATTATCCATGACGTCATGTATCAATATGGATTTGATGAAGAAAGTGGGAATTTTCAAGAAAATAATTATGGCAATGGGGGGCTAGGTTCTGATTCTGTAAATGCAGAAGGTCAAAAAGGTCTTGTATGTAATGCCTTTTTTGGAACCCCTGCAGATGGTAGTAACCCAACCATGCAGATGTTTGTATGTGGAAATAAAGATGGAGATTTTGATCATGCAGTTGTTACCCATGAACATGGCCATGGTATAGATAGACGTTTAGTTGCAGGACCAAATAACGTAAATTGTAATAACAATACCGAAAATATGGGAGAAGGTATTGGCGATTGGTTTGGCTTAATGTTTACTATTCAGCCTGGAGATTCTGGCACAGACGGAAGAGGAGCAGGAGTTTATTTATTAGGCCAAGGTCCTAACGGCCCAGGGATAAGAAGCTATAGATACAGCACAGATATGGGGATAAACCCTCAAACCTATGCTAACTTACCTAGTACTGGTGGGCAAACTCATGCAGTAGGAGAAATATGGGGAGGAATGATTTGGGAAGTAAGTTGGGCCTTAATCGATGAACATGGTTTTAATCCAGATATATATAATTTTACAGGAGATGTAAATCAAGATGCTGGAAACATAATGGCTTTGGCATTAATTGTAGAAGGATTAAAAACACAACCTTGTAATTCTGGTTTTGTAGAAGCAAGAGATGCAATATTTGCTGCAGATTTGGCAATTTATGGTGGAGCAAATGAGTGTTTTCTTTGGGAAGCATTTGCTAAAAGAGGTTTAGGTTTTAGTGCAGACCAAGGGTCTTCAAATAGTCATACCGATGGAACTCCAGCATTTGATTTACCAACAAGTGATTTAGATACAGAAGATGAAGTTTGTGTAGGCCAAGGAGTTCAAGTTTATGGTGGAGGTACTCCAACTGGAGGAGAATACTCTGGTCCTGGAGTTACAGATAATGGCGATGGACTTACTTATGATTTTGATCCTGCAGTAGCTGGGATTGGTATACATACTATTGAATATGATGTTGTTTCTGCTTGTGCAAGTGGAGTTGCTTCTGATGATATTGAAGTAACTTCTGGTGTGCCAGAAATAGTTTGTAAAGATGAAATTACTTTAGCATTAGACGAAAATGGAAAAGTAACTCTTGAATCTACTTCTGTGGTAATAGAATATACAGAAGAAAATTGTGGCTCTCCAACTACAGTTACGTTAAGTCAGGAGTTATTTACTTGTGATGATATTGGTACAATAAGCATTATCGTTACAGTAGATGATGGTAATGGAAATGCCAATATTTGTACTGCAGAGGTTACAGTAATCGATCCATTATTAGCATGTGAATTATCAACAGAAAGTTATGAGCTGGACAAGAATATTGTATTGTATCCTAATCCTACAAGTGGTCATTTAACATTAATAAATAACGGATCTGTAGATTTAGTAACTGCTACGGTAACAGATATAAATGGAAGAACTATAAAATTGTTTGATCTTTCAGGTTCTAATGTTGAAACTTCAATGTCTATTGAGAATTTAACTTCTGGAATGTATTTTATTAAAATTCTATCTAAAGAAACTAGTATTATTAGACAAATTATAAAACAATAATAATATTAATAAATTTAAATAAAAGGCCCCTGAGTTAATTTAACTCAGGGGCCTTTTTGTGTTATAAGTCTTTTTGACTTTTTTTAAATTAATTATATGGAGTAACTTATTATCGGGTTTGCTGCCTGCCCGTTAATTATTTACTTATTTTAACATTCCTTAATAAGGTCTTAGTTTATAAACTTCGACTATGTTTTAATTGTTAAATTAATAAAATATTTAGGAGAACAATAAAACAAGTTAGATTGCATGTGACTAACCATCAAACAAATTTCTTTATGAAAAATATTTACCTATTCATAATTCTTATTATTTTTTCTGAAAACTTAAATGCTCAAGAATTTTCAGGAATAATCAATAATCATTTTGAAGAGTTATTTTCAAAAGGAGAAATGCTTCAAGAGGATTTGCATTGGGAATTATCTAGTCAGCATATAAGTAGTACAAGTAAGGTAAATCACATTTATTTTTATCAAACGGTTAAAGGAGTGAAAATTTATAATACAGAATCAAGTATTCATTTACTTCCTAATGGTGATGTTTTAAGTACAACTACTAATTTTATAAATAATAGTTCAAAAAATGTAAAAAGGGATTTGTCAAATACTCTTACTTCAATAGAAGTAACAAAATCAATTGCGAAACAATTAGGCTATTCTATTAAAGAACCATTACAAATTCTTGATAAGAAAGTTAATTCTAAACAAAATATTTACATAAGTAATGGAGGGATTTCTTTAAATGATATTAAGGCTAAGTTAGTTTATAAATTAAATGATAAGAATGAATTAATATTGATTTGGGAAATAAATATTTTAGAGCTAAGCTTTGAGCATAGCTGGTTAATTTCTGCAGATGCTTTTACAGGGAAAATTATTGATAAAATAGATTTAGTAGTATCCTGTAGTACTAAAAGAATACCACAAAAAGTTAATATTAATTCTGATATAAAAAAAATAGATAATCTAGGAAGTAGTTCAGAAAATTGTGAAGAATGTTATAAAGTTTTTGAAATGCCTATAGAAAGCCCATACTATGGTGAAAGAAGTATAGTTACTAATCCAACAAATAATATTGCATCCCCTTTCGGATGGCATGATGTTGATGGACTAATAGGTAATGATTATACAACAACTAGAGGTAATAATATTAATGCATTTCTAGGTCCTGATCGTAACGAGGGTTATCAGCCAAATGGTGGTAGTACTTTAGATTTTTCAGAATATGATTTTGACCAAGATTTTTCATTAGAAAACAGATATGCAAATGCCTCATTAACAAATTTATTTTATTGGGGAAATATGTTGCATGACATTTTATTTGTATATGGTTTTAATGGTGCCGCGGGTAATTTTCAAGAAAATGATTTTGGGCTAGCGGGCGCAGATGATGATTCTTTATATGTAATTGGACAACATGAATTAAGTAATTGTAATGCATATTATTTCCCCAGTGATGATGGTGAAAGATCCTATATTAGATTGAATGCATGCGGGGATAAAGATGGTGCTTTTGATAATTTTGTTATTGTTCATGAATATGCACATGGTCTTTTTAGGAGGCTAGTTGGAGGGGGGTATGGAGGTTCTATTTGTAGAAATGTAGAAACCCCATCAGAAGGTTGGTCAGATTGGTATGGGTTAATGTTCACGATATCTCCAGAGGATATAAGTACTAAACCAAGAGGAGTTGCTGAGTATTTTTTTGATCAAGGAGAAAATGGTCAAGGAATAAGAGAATATCCATATAGTACAGATATGAATATTAGCCCAGAAACTTACGATGATATAAAAAAGTATCGAAATAAACATGCTATTGGTTCTATTTGGACTTCAATTTTATGGGAGATAACTTGGGCTTTAATTGATGAATATGGTTATGACCCAAACCTTTTTAATTTTACAGGAGATATAAATCAAGATGCAGGTAATATTATTGCTTTAGCTATTGTTACTGAAAGTTTAAAAATTGTAGATTGTCCATCAGGATTTATTGATGCAAGGGATGCTGTAATTGAGGCTTATTTAGCAATTTATGGTGCTGGCAATGAATGTTTACTCTGGGAGGCTTTTGCAAAAAGAGGCTTGGGGATATATGCTACACAAGGAAGTACAACATCTGTAGAGGATGGTAGGGAAGACTTTACAGTACCTCCAAGAAGTGCTGAATTTGATTTTTATTTGGATGAGATATGTCCTAATGCAAATAAAATTAGAAGGCTAGAAGGAGGGTTGCCCTATGGAGGAATTTATAGTGGGGTTGGTGTTATAGATAATGGAAATGGGACTACATTCTCATTTGAACCGTTAGTTGCAGGAATTGGAGTGCATACGGTTACTTATGAAATTCTAGATAGTGAATGTACTGAGGCTTCCAGTAGTAGTGGTACAATAGAAGTTGTTGTAGATACTACCGCACCAGAAATAACTTGCCCCGAAAATGTAGTAGTTACTATACCTGCAGATAAAAGTAAATATTCCCTAATTGATTTTTCTAGTTCGGCAGATTTATATGATAATTGTTTTGATGAGTTTAATTTTTATCAAAAACCTATAGGAGGAACCTATCTTGAAGCTGGAGATTATACGATTGAAATTGAAGTTTCGGATGTAGTTGGCAATCAATCCAGTTGTACATTTATATTAAATGTTAAAAAAGAAGAAGTTTTAGATGATTTTATAGAAATATATCCCAACCCAACCCAAGACGAAATCATTATGTTAAGTTATAAAAAACTATTTTCATTAAAAACTTCAATTTATGATGTAAATGGAAAATTAATTCAATCCAATGAAATTCTTGATTATGGTTTTGAAAAGAAATTAAATATAAAAAATTTAACAGCAGGAATGTATTTTTTGAAAATAGATGGAGTTGAGTTTAGTACTGTAAAGAGAATACTTAAAGAATAATTAAATAGTGCATAACATATTTGGCAAGATATTTGATTATTTAATTAAAGAAGATATAATTACACTTACCTTAATGAAACATAAAGTAAACATCAACTAATTTGATGTCAATAAAAAGAAACATTATAGGTTATATATAAAAAGACCGCAACTATTTTATTTGCGGTCTTCATTTTATATAAAGAAGTTTTATTGTATGATTCCTCCACAGCTAACTCTTACACCTGCAGCACCAGAAGGTTGTGATACAAAATCATCAGTACCTTGATGAACAATTATAGCTTTACCTACAATATTTTTTGTTTCATCATCACATCCAATACACCATTCATTAGTTTTCATCATAACTTTTCCCTGACCGTTTTCACTTACTTCAAAATTACCTATATCTCCTTTATGAAAACCATTTTCATCTCCCCATTTACCATGATTTTTAAAGGTAGGATTCCAATGTCCTCCCGAAGATTTCCCATCTGCAGATGAGCAATCCGCTTTTTCATGAATATGTATGGCATGCATTCCAGGGGTTAAGCCCATAAACTTAGCTTCTAATGAAACCACACCGTCTACTTCTTTTAGATGCAACTTTCCAGTAGCTTTACTTTCACTTTTAGCCTCTAAACGAACCATAATTTCTTTTTTATCTGTCGAACTAATAGAAGGCTCAACTTCTTTTTTAACTTCTTCTGTTTTTTTAAGCTCTTCTTTCGTTTCTTTCTTTTCTTCTTTACAAGAGATAAATGCTATAAGAGCTATTGCTATAATGGATAATCCTATTTTTTTCATAATTGTTTATTTTTAGTTGGTTTTAAAGATAATGAGATTCCTTGTGTTATCAAATATTTTTTGGCGAACACTATTCTTCTTTTATAATAAATGATTGTGTCTTTTTAAAAGGGGATAAATCTAACCGATTCATTTCCACTTTATAATCTGTCCATTCCGAGCTAAAAAACGAATTAGTTTCTTTTAATAATGAATCTAATTGTGTTTTTAATTGTTTAATTAATATTGTTTCAGTTTTTGTAATTCCATTGGGTCTACTACCAGAATACCATCTTGCAGTTCCAAGTCTTTGCGTAACTGAAACATAGTCACTATTTGTAATTCCTTGTCTCTTGTCTTCTTTGCCTAAATAACTGTCAATTATAGAATCAATTCTTTTTATAACTTCCTTGCTTGATTTGATTTCTTCTTTATATAAAACCTTATCCTTTTTAGTCAAGTCACTTTTGTATTTTTTAGCGATATTTTTACTTTCCACTAATTGTTTAACAGCATTTGTTGTTACTTGAGTCATCGCTTCTAATTCTTTTCCAGTTTGATAAGTTTCATTAATTGCCTTTTCTGAAATTTCAACTCGTGGATCACTTTTAATTTTAACGGAACTAGAAGTTAAATTATCCAAGTACTTTAATTCTAAACGATAAGTTCCTGGTTTAACCGAAACACCTCTTGGTTCATCTTTACGCTCTTCAATTTTACGAGAAGGTCTATCCACTCCAGCTTCATTCATGGACCATCGCCAATGATAAATACCAGTACTGTCGGGTGTTTTTCTCTTTAAACTTCTAATCAAACGATCTCCATCATAAATTTTCAAATAAATAGAATCTTTATGTTTGCCCTCGTTAGCCTTTTCATCCACATCTTCTTCTTCCTCTGTTTCTGAGCTTGTCGAAGTATCTTTTTCTTCTTCTTCCTCTGTCGAAGCATCCTCTTCTATCTTTTGAAAATAATAAGGTATTCTCGCTCCATAAGCTCTATTCTCTCCATTAAAAATGGCATCTGCTCCAAATCTACTTCCCGTTGGCTGTTGATAGGAAACTTGATAAGCATCTGGCGTTTCAAATAATACTATATCTGAATCTAATACCTTATCATCTTTTGCAATAGCGCGTAAAGGTCTTAAATCATCTAAAACCCAAGCAGCTCGACCAAATGTTCCGATCACCAAATCATTTTCTCTTTCTTGAATTACTAAATCCTTAACCGGAACGGTAGGGAATCCATTGGTCCATTTATTCCAAGATTCTCCAGCATTTATGGATAAATATAATCCATCATCTGTACCTAAAAACAATAGATTCTTTTCTACAGGATCTTCAATAATACAGAGTGCATAACTTAAAACATCATCTTTATCAACTATTCTTTGCCATGACTTTCCGTAATTACTAGTTCTATATGCATAAGGCTCATAATTGAACCTTCGGTAATCGTTGGCAATTAATAAAGCTTCTCCTTTGTTTTTATTAGAGGCTTTAATTTGAGTAATCCAACTTCCTTCTGGTAATCCTGATAAATTATTAGAAACTTCATTCCAGTCATTTCCTCCATTTTGGGTATAATGAACACGTCCATCATCGGTAGCGACCCAAAGCATATCTTTTTCTAATGGCGAAGGTTCGATAACTAAAATAGTAGTATGGTTTTCTGCGCCAGTGGCATCCAAAGTAATTCCACCACTTTCGTTTTGTTTTTGTTTTTCAGGATCGTTGGTGGTTAGGTCTTCTGAAATGATTTCCCAAGTAAGTCCTTTGTCGGTTGACTTATGTACAAACTGACTTCCAAAATAAATAGTGCTATTATTAAAAGGATCAATATTTATGGCTGAATTCCAATTAAAACGAAGCTTTACATCAGCATCTGGATGTGTAGGTCGTACTGTGTAATTATTTCTAGTTTGCCAATCGTAGCGATCTACATAACCCTGTTGACTCATCGTCCAACCATAACGACTGTCGTCTTTGTCTGGTACCACATCAAATCCATCACCAAAAGAAATTTCTTGCCAATAATCATTTTTTATTCCTTGCGAACGCCAAACATAAGCAGGACCTCTCCAACTTCCATTGTCTTGCATTCCTCCATATACATTATATGGAATTTCATTATCTACTGCAATATGGTAAAATTGAGCAACAGGAAGATTTCCAATAAATCGCCAAGTTTTTCCACCATCATGAGTAATGTTCATCCCTCCATCATTTCCGTCAATCATAAAGTTGCCGTTATCTGGATGAATCCACCAAGCGTGATGATCTGGGTGTACACCATTATCAACACCATAAGCTGGCATTAATTGAGAGAAGTTTTTCCCGCCATCTTCTGAAACATTTACATAGGTAAATACAGAATAGACTCTATTCTCATTTTGAGGATCTACAAAAATATCGCTATAATAGAATGGTCGATTTCCAATATCACTTTTGTCATTTATCTTTTCAAAAGTAAATCCTCCGTCTTCACTTTTATATAAAGCATTCTTTTTGGCTTCTATAAGAGCATATACAATATTGGGTTTGTTTTTAGCTATTGCTAAGCCAATACGTCCCAAATCTCCTTTTGGTAAACCATCTTTGTCGGTACGTTCTTCCCAGGTTTCCCCACCATTATGTGTGATGAAAATACCAGAGCCTTCCCCACCAGAATTAAAAAACCATGGGTCTCGTTTGTGCTCCCATAAAGCAACTATTAGTTTGTTAGGATTTGAGGGATCCATTACCATATCACCAACACCAGTTTTAATATTTGAATAAAGTATTTTACTCCAAGTTTTACCACCATCGGTAGTTTTAAAAACTCCTCTTTCTTCATGTTCCCCCCAAGGAGATCCAATAGCTCCAACATAAATCACATTCGGATTGCTTGGGTCTATTATAATTCGATGGATATGGCGTGTGTTTTCGAGTCCCATAAGGTCCCAATTCTTTCCGCCGTCTAAAGAACGATAGACTCCATAACCACCATTTAGACTATTTCTTGGGTTTCCTTCTCCAGTACCTAACCAAATTACGGATGGATTGGATTGCTGAATCGCCACTGCTCCAATAGAAGCTGTTGCTTCATTTTCAAAAATTGGATTCCATGTAATTCCTCCACTTTCAGATTTCCAAAGACCACCTGAAGCAGTCCCAACATACATCACATCTGGACTGTTCGTCACTACATCTATTGCAGTTACTCTACCAGACATACCACCGGGACCAATATTTCTTGGTTTCATATCTTTCAATATGTCCATAGATATTTCTTGAGCAGAAATGGATACTGCAAGGCATAGCAATATCATAGTAAATATATTCTTCATAGTTGGATTTTGTTTTTATTAAGATTCTAAAGATAGAAAATGAAAACAGTAAAATTCAGTCAATCTAAAAAATTAACAATTCAAGAATTAAGATAAGCTCGATACCCCTTTAATAAGTAATAAAATACCGCTAATTACCATAATAATGATTACCAATTTTCTGAACATTAAACTACTTATTTTCGCTAACAATCGTTTTCCTATAAAGTTTCCGAAAGTTGCGCCAATACCTAAGGTAATTCCATAAATCCAAAGTTCTGTGGTGAGGATGCCAAAAAAAGTATAACTACTAATTTGTGCAATTCCAAGGAAAAATGAATTGGCTGCTTTGGTACCTACTAATTCTTCTTTTGTAATTCCTGCATTTAGGTAAAAGGGATTAAGAACAGGACCCATTCCACCTGTAAAAGTTCCCACTATAGAAACTAAAAATCCTAAAGGAATAAAATGCCATAGTTGAACATGGAAGGAGCGTTCTTTTTTTCCGAATCGATATTGAAAAAAGGTACTTATTAAAAAGAGTGCAATGATTATTTGAAGCCAAGCTATTTTTATTTCAGAAAAGAAATAAGCAGCGATTACAGCACCTAGCATAGCAGAAGGAACATAATACCAAAATACTTTCCAAACAATATTTTTCCAAAAAATAATAATTCGGGAAGGTCTACTTATAAATGCCCCAAGATTTATTATAGGAGCTGTTTTAGTAGTTCCAACGATAAAATTTAATAATGGAATCAGCATTAATGCGCCACCACCTCCGCTAATTGTAGAAATTGAAAAAGCGAGTACTCCTGCAAAAAATAGAATGAGAACTAGTAAAAAATCAATATTTGAAAATAGTTCGGTCATTAGTTAATTTGACCTTAAAGATAACTTTCTAAACGTCACTATCCAACAGATTCGTTACCACATGATAGCGAGGATCTTCGATAGAAGATTCGATAATGTTTTCGAATTCTGGATTTGCTTTTAGTAAAATCATTTTACATTCCGGACTTAAGTGAGTAAGCTTAATGTTTTTGCCTAAAGCGATATATTTATTAGTAACACTTTGTAAAGCTTCAATACCTGAATGATCCCCAACTTTAGATTCTATAAAATCGATTTCAATAGAATCGGGATCTGTTTTAAAGTCGAATTTACCATTAAACGATTGCGAAGACCCAAAAAATAAAGGCCCCCAGATTTCATAAACTTTAGTTCCATTTTCTTTAATTCTTTTGCGTGCACGAATCATTGTTGCATTTTGCCAAGAAAAGACAAGTGCCGACATAATAACACCAATAATAACTGCAATAGCTAAATCTTGCCAAACGGTTACCGCAGAAACTGTAATTAATACGATGGCATCTGCAAGAGGAATTTTATGTAATATTCTAAAACTACTCCAAGCAAAAGTTCCGATAACGACCATAAACATAACACCTACTAGAGCAGCAATTGGAATTTGTTCAATAAGTGGCGCACCAAATAGTACAAAGCCTAATAATGCTAAAGCCGCTACAATACCTGATAATCGACCACGACCTCCAGAATTTACATTGATGATAGATTGGCCAATCATGGCACAGCCACCCATACCGCCAAACAGACCGTTAAGGATGTTTGCTCCACCTTGAGCAACACATTCTCTATTTCCACTACCACGAGTCTCTGTCATGTCATCAATGAGGTTAAGCGTCATTAAAGATTCAATTAATCCAACGGCTGCTAATAAGACTGCTGTTGATAGAATTAATCCCCAGTTACCTGCTAAAGTATCGAATAAACCAAAAATTTGTGCTTGAAAAGTAGGCATGGATCCTTGTAATCCTTCACCACCTCCATCTGCAATAAAAGAACCTACGGTACTAACTCCAACATCTCCGAAAATAGTAATCGCTGCAACCACAATAATGGCAACAAGAGCAGCGGGAACTTTTTTGGTTACTTTAGGAAGTAGAAACATAATCGCCATAGTAAGTCCAACAAAACCAAGCATTATCCAAAGATTAGATCCTTGCATCCATTCTTTCTCTCCATTTACGGTTTCTTTAAAAAGGCCTAGTTGGGATAAAAATATAACTATTGCCAATCCGTTTACAAAACCCATCATTACCGAATGGGGGATAAGCCTAACAAATTTCCCTAATTTAAATACACCTGCTGAGATTTGAATGGCACCTACAAAAAGTAAAGTGATAAACAACCATTGAAGTCCCAAATTTTCTATGGGTGTTTCTAATCCGACACCTACTTCATTTCCCTTTTGGATTAAATGCACCATTACTACTGCCATCGCACCAGTCGCTCCTGAAATCATTCCGGGTCTTCCGCCAAAAACTGCGGTGACAATTCCCATCATAAATGCACCATATAACCCTACTAATGGATCTATCCCTGCTACAAAAGCAAAGGCTACCGCTTCGGGTACAAGGGCAAGGGCAACCGTAAGACCAGATAAGATATCGTTCTTAGGATTGAAGGTAAAATTTTTGAGTAAACGTTGCATTTCAGTATATTTTTAAAGCGCGCAAATATAGACTTTTAAAAAAAGAAGTGTATGTTTTAAAGAAATAATAGTTTAAAGAAAAAACGTATTTATCTTCAGTAAATTTATTTTTCAAATTAATACCAACGCTTCTTGTTTTTCTTTGAAGCAGTTGATTTCCGACTTTTTTTATGTTTAGGAGTACTATTTTTTTTGTGATCTTTCCCTTTTGCTTTATTTTTTGTTTTTGCTTTTGGTTTCAAAGCGAAGGGGTGGTCTTCTACAACAGGGATAGCTTTCTTAATTGTTTTTTGAATATCGACAACATAGTTCTTTTCATCTATCGAACAAAAAGAATAGGAAGTACCTTTTTTTCCTGCCCGACCCGTTCTACCAATTCGGTGTACATAAGTTTCAGAAACATTAGGAAGGTCAAAATTAATCACTGCATCTAAATCCTCAATATCTATACCTCTGGAAGCGACATCGGTAGCAATTAAGATATTTACTTCATTATTTTTGAACTTATTTAATGCGTTTTGTCGTAAGTTTTGACTTTTTTCTCCATGTAAAGTCTCTACTTTAAAACCATTTTTTAAAAGGGTTTGTTCTAAATTATCCACTCCCTTTCTAGTTCTTCTAAAAATAAGGATGTTCCCTTTTATAGTATTTCTTAATAAATGCAAACAAAGCTCTATTTTATTAGGCTTTGGTACATAATATAACAGTTGTTTTATTTTAGTTATCTCCTTTTTTTCTGAACTTATGACTACTATTTCAGGATTGGATAATAAACCTTTAGCAAAGTAAACCACTTTTGGAGGCATGGTTGCAGAAAACAATAGCACTTGTTTTTCGTTTGGACATAACTGATTAATTTTTTTAATATCGTCAATGAATCCCATATCCAACATTAAATCTGCTTCATCGAGTACTAATATTTCAACAGTACTAAGATCGACGATTTCCTGTTTACAAAGGTCTAGCAATCTTCCCGGTGTTGCGATTAAAATATCGACTCCTTTTTTAAGCACTTTTTTTTGAGAGTCTATAGATACACCTCCATATATTACCATGGAACTTAGGTTGGTATATTTAGAGTAGTCCGTAAATTCTTCATTAATCTGTTGTGCAAGCTCTCTTGTTGGGCTTACGATCAAGGCTCTTATGTTTTTTTGTTCTTTATTCGCATCCTGTTGATGAAACAACAATTGCAATATAGGTAGGGCAAAAGCTGCAGTTTTTCCAGTTCCTGTTTGTGCCGAAACAATCACATCTTTTTTAGCTAAAACTAAAGGAATGGTTTGTTGTTGAACCTTTGTAGGAGTTTCATAATTTTTCTCGAAAATTGCTTTTAAGAGAGGTTTGTTTAGATCAAGATCACTAAAGTGCATAGAATCGTTTTACATAGAATTCTTGCAAAGATAGTTTAATTTGAAAGGGACTATCTATGCTTAGTGTTTTATAAATTTCTAGACTCTCCACATAAAAATCATCTTTAATTTTAAATTCAAATAGTCACCATTCACCTCTGTTTTTAATATTGGCTTCACAAAGATTGATGATTTCCAAAATCCTTTTTTCTTTGGTAGCATCCCGTTTTGCTTGGTACAACCAAGAAAGATATCCTTTGCGATAACTAGGAGCGAAGTTTTGATAATTTTTAAAAGCATTTGGACTTTTTGAAAATGCTTTCTGAAGTTCTTTAGGAATAATTAAATTTTCAACATCATCCATGGCTGTCCAGGTTCCTGTATTTTTTGCTAATTCGATAGTTTTCCAACCACTTTCATGAATTAATCCACCAGTTTCCAATTCTATTATATACCTTTTATTTAATGCACTCCAAGTACTCTTTGGATTACGAGGACAAAAGTATTGGCGACGTTTTCCCTCTCCTAAACTTTTTACTGTGCTATCAATCCAACCAAAACATAAGGCTACTTTAACAGCATCTTCCCAGCGCATAGAAGGAATCTTAGTTTCTAATTTATAAAAAATAAGATAGATTCCCTTTGTCTGAATTTGATGATTTTGATCTAACCATTCCCTCCATTCCACATCTCTTGTAAAATATAATTCAGGTTTATTCATGCTTTATTTAGAAATCAATTCACTTTCTACATAAAAATCCTTTTTAATATTTGCGCTTATTATTTCATTGGCAAACTCTTTTGTTTTCCATTCCGCAGTTGGGAAAATCCATTCTTCTTTTCCGTTAATAATAGCAATAACTGGCATGTCAAATTTTTCAACTATATCTACATATCGAAAAGTTATCTTATTCTTGGAAATTTTATATTCCACTTTTGGTATTTTGGTAGTACGTAAATATTGGTTCCAAAACTCAGTTAAATCAACCCCCTTTTTTTTGCCAATATATTCTTCTAATTGTTTACTGCTTATGGTTTGATGGTAAAAATCTTTATTTAATCCTCGTAATATTTCACGCCACTTTTCATCATCTTCAATCAATTGTCTTAGGGTATGTAAAATGTTAGCACCTTTATAATACATATCACTGCTTCCTTCGTGATTTACATTATAAGTGCCAATAAGAGGGCGGTCGTTTTGAATAGTTCTTCTAGTACCAACCACATATTCTGAAGAGGCTTTTTTCCCATAATGATAATCTAAATACAAGTTTTCAGAATAGGCTGTAAACCCTTCATGAATCCACATATCTGCTACATCAATATGGGTAATATTATTAGCAAACCATTCGTGTCCGGCTTCGTGAATGATTATAAAATCGAATTTTAATCCCCAACCAGTACCAGATAAATCATTTCCTAAATATCCGTTCTTGTATTGATTGCCATAAGTAACACTACTTTGATGTTCCATACCTAAATAAGGAACTTCTACCAGTTTAAAACTATCTTCGTAAAAAGGGTAGGGGCCAAACCAATGTTCAAAGGCTTCCATCAATTTTGGAGACTGTTTAAACTGAATTTTTGCCTTTGCTTCATTTTCTTTAAGCACATAATAATCCATATCTAAAGTGCCATTCTCTCCCTCGTATTTCTCTCCAAAATGAATATAATCTCCAATATTGATATTTACAGCATAGTTATTTATTGGATTTACTACTTTCCAAGTCCAAGTAGTTTTATCATCTTTAGTTTCCTCATGGACCAATCTTCCATTAGCAACTGCCATTAATCCATTAGGAATCGTAATTGCGAAATCAACCCCGTTTTCAGGTTCATCGTAATAATGATCTTTGTTGGGCCACCAGATACTCGCACCAATTCCTTGATTAGAGGTAGCTATAAAATGTTTTCCATTGGAATCTCTACTCCAAGTAAACCCACCATCCCAAGGCGCATTTCTGGCAGCAGGTGGTTTTCCTGAAAAGTAAACGGTAAGCTTATTTTTAGCTCCTTTATGTTGATTTTGCAGTTGAATAAAATGAGCATTCCCTTCAGAATTATAGGAAAGCTCTTTTCCATCTTGTATTATTTTCTCAATTTTCATCGGAGGTTGCAAATCTATTTGCATAGAATTACTTTCAGATAAAACAGTATAACTAATGGTATTGTTACCTCGAATGGTTTTGTTGTCAAGATCTACTTCAACATCTAAGTTGTAGTGATTTAAATCCCACCAAGCTCTTTCTGGTGTAATACTTCCTCGTAAAGAATCTTGCCGAGTAAAAGACTGGCTTATTACCGTTATGGAAATGAAAAACAGTAAAAGGGAAAGAAAATGTTTCATAGAATCTATAGTAATTTTATTTTTTTGAAATATCTGATATTGCTTCTGCAACCAATGCTAATCTTTTGCCATCTGGACTTATAGCCAAACGGGTGATGTCTTTTATTTGATATTCTGAAAGATCTGCAACCAGTTTCCAGTCTCCATTTCCGAATAAATCTAACAAAAACAATTTATCCCGACTTCCTATCAATAATGTGGTTTCATCTAGCCAAATATGGTCTTGGATTCCAATAGGTAATTGGGTTACAAAAAAGCTATCTAAACTTTTTAAATCCAATTGAAAAACATCTAAATTTCCCTCTTCATTTACCGAGGTATAGCTCATTGTTTCTTTTGTACTTGGAACTTTATGAATGGATCTTCCTACATTTAATACAAGAGTGTCATTTGTTTTTTTAGATAGGTTAGAAAGCACCAAGTCTAATTTATTATCACTTAAAACAGAAGAAAGTATGGTGTTGGAATCATAAAAAGAATAATAAGCAACCTGAAGGTTTTCAATTAATAATGAGGATGTTTTGGTTTCTGAATTATAATTATAAAGTCTCTGTAATCCTGTTGTGTCCAATCTTACTGCAGAAATATTTGTGCTATTGGGAATTCTTAGTGGAGAATATTCACCTCCTAATGTAGAATAATGTACCCAATTATAGGAATTGGTTTTTAAATGATACTTTGCAATATCTGTTGCTTTTTCATTAGTTCTCGCATATAGAATAAATTCATTATCATAAAAAGAAGGTTGGCTATCATAACCTTTATTATTAGATAAATTTTTAAAATTTGTGATAGAAAATTCTGATTCAGAATACTCTAAATCCATTAGGTAAATTTCTGTATTTGGTTGTGCTAAAAGGGTAGTAGCAGTTACTAATATTAAGATGGAGCTTAAAATTCTTGGCATAAATTAATTCGATTTTAAAACTTTAATTCTGTTTTTGTTGCCATTATAAATGAGCTCTACAATATAGAGTCCTTCCTTTAAATTATAATCGTTTACAGGAATAATATTTGAATTGGCAATTATTTTTGTCAGAATTAGATTTCCTAGCATATTATATAAATTTATCTTGACTTCAGTATTAATAGCCCTACTTAAATATAGGGTATCTGTAAACGGATTTGGGTATATAGTTACCGGTAATTCTTTGGTTTCATCTTCAGTTGAAAGTATCGGAGTGTTGTCATATAGTATAACAAGGTCTGCAACTTCATCAATAAAAGTGATGTCTAATGCTCCATCATTATTGCGGTCGTGCATAATAGAACAAGAAGCAGCTTCTACTGCTGGATAAATTATTGGATTAATAAATATTCCAGATCCATTGTTTTCCATAAGCGTAAATGTAGCCCCGCCATAACTACTTGCAACAAAATCTAGGTCTCCATCCCCATCAATATCTCCAAGATCAATAGCAAGAGGAAAACTATCTACTTTGTATTCATTAGAAAATGATAAGTTACCGTTTCCATCTCCAAATAAAATAGAGACGGAATCTCCAAAAGAATCAGCAGTTGCTATATCCACATTACCATCTCCATTTACATCTCCAATAACAAGCATCCAAGGAGATCCATTGTATTCTGTGGTATTGAAAACAGAAAAGTTACCTAAACCATCATTTAATAAGCTTACGATAGTGTTGCTGTTTAAGCCTCCAACAATCAGGTCTATAAAACCATCATTATTTAAATCGGCTGCTGCAATGGATGTCTCTCCATCGGCTCCAGTTTCTATATGAATTGGGGCATTAAAACTACCGGTACCATCATTTACTAATATGGTAATATTATTTGCACTTCTATTGGCAGTTGCAATATCATCCCATCCATCGCCATTGATATCTATAACAGTAAGTCCGCGAACACCTACATCTGCATTAAAAGCAATTTCAGGATCGAAAAGATCCACATTATTCCCCATAAAAACACTTGCTTTATTGTTTTGTGTACTTCCTATAGCAAGGTCAATTTTTCCATCATGGTCGAAATCAGCTGCTTCATTAGGGCTTGGTTTATTGGATAAAGGCATATCAAATAAAATAAAGTCATCATAATTTCCTGCTCCATCATTTAATAAAACTCGAATATCTTCAGAATTTTCATTTACAACGATAAGATCTGTATACTCATCATCATTGATATCCGCAGCATTTGCTCCATAACATTGTATTAATCCTTCTCCTTCGAGACGCATTGGAATTTGAGTGTTAAATTCAAGATTCAGGGATGCAGGTTTCGTTTTTATCCAATAATTAAATCCAAATCCATTTGTAAGATGATCACCAGAAGTTCCTTGAATATTAAAAGTCAATCGGACACTAATCATTTCTCCATAAAAGAAAGGTCGGTCTGGAGAAAAAGTTACTTCAGTATCATTGTTAAAAATGAGGAATGTGCCTTCCATGGGTCCAGACCATTTTCCGAAAACCATAAAAGTATTTTCGTTAATGGTACTTGGATCTAATTCTTGATCGAAAAGTATAGTAATAGATTCTTGATTCGATGCACTTAAAGATTGAGAGATAGGAGAAATGTCAAGAACAGTAAGATTCTGACCTATTCCATTGAAAGTCAAACATAATAAGATGCCAAAAGAGAAATAGTTTTTCATAGCAAATGGATTATTCTTTAAAATTACTTTAATTTTTTCATAAAAAAAACCAATTCTATGTATAGCGTCGGTTTTTAACTTTTTGTTTTATTTTCTTTCGATTCCGAAAAATGGAGAAACTAGATATTAAAAAAAACCGCTTCCCCATTATTATGGAAAAAGCGGTTTTACAAACTTACTAACTAACTTAAACTAATTTATCTATATTATTAAAATGGGTATTTATTTTCTTTGGTCACCATTTCTGCAATACTATTACGTAAGCCCACTACATTTGGCTGATTTTGATATTTAGTAAATCGTTTTAATCCCATTAACATCATTCGTTGTTCATCCCCTTCTGCAAATGAAACAATGGCTTCTTTTGCTTTTTGATGAATAATATCTACAGCATTATATAAATATAATTGTGTCATTGCAATTTGCCCTTTCTGACTGTCTTCCCCAAAACGTTTTATGTTTTTACGGGTACGTAAAATTGCAGATTCTGCTAAATATATTTCAATTAAAACATCTGAGGTAGCCAATAATATTTGTTGGTGTTCTTCTAGTTCAGCACCAAATTTTTGAGCAGCAGCGCCTCCTACCATTAAGAAAACTTTTTTAAGTTTTGCAATCATTGCTTTCTCTTCTGAAAGGAGCTCAGAATAATCTGGTGTTTCAAAAGAAGGAATACCAGTAAGTTCTTCAACTACTGCTTGTGCTGGACCAAGAAGATCCACATGACCTTTCATTGCTTTTTTAATCAACATTCCCACTGAAAGCATTCTATTAATTTCGTTGGTACCTTCATAAATTCTTGTGATTCTTGCATCTCTCCAAGCAGATTCCATTGGGGTATCTTTAGAGAATCCCATTCCTCCAAATATTTGGATTCCTTCATCGGCACAAGCTTGAACATCTTCAGAAACAGCAACTTTTAATATAGAGCATTCAATTGCAAATTCTTCCACCCCTTTTAATTCTGAAATTTGATGAGATTCTCCTCCAGTTTGTCTAAGTTCTATTCTGTTTTCAATATCTTTTGCTGCTCTATAGGTAGCAGATTCACCTACATAGGTATTGGTTGCCATCTCAGCAATTTTTGCTTTTATGGCTCCAAACTCTACAATTGGTGTTTTAAATTGTTTACGTTCTGTAGCATATTGTACTGCATAAGAAGTTATTCTTCTTTGCGAATCTAAACAGGCTCCTGCTAATTTAATTCTTCCAACATTTAGGGCATTCATAGCTATTTTAAAACCGTTTCCACGTTCTGAAAGCATGTTTTCTACAGGAACTACTGTATCTGTAAAAAATACTTGTCGGGTAGAAGAGGCATGAATACCTAATTTATGCTCTTCTTCCCCCAAAGTGATACCATTAATTGGGTCATTTTCAACTAAAAATCCAGTTATGTTTTTATCATCTTCAATTCTTGCAAAAACAATAAAAAGTTTACAAAAACCTGCGTTTGAAATCCACATTTTCTGTCCACTAATCTTATAACTTTTACCATCTTCTGAAAGTACCGCTTTTGTCCTTCCACTATTGGCATCACTACCTGCGCTTGGTTCTGTTAAACAATAGGCTCCAAACCATTCTCCAGAAGCTAATTTTGGAACATACTTTTGTTTTTGTTCTTCAGACCCATATAGAGTAATTGGCAAAGTTCCTATTCCAGTATGTGCTCCAAAAGCAGTACTAAAAGATCCCGTACCACTTGATATATAATCACAAGTTAGTAATGTAGAAACAAAACCCATTCCTAGTCCGCCATATGCTTCAGGAACCGCAACACCTAGAAAACCTAGAGCACCTGCTTTACGCATTACTTCTTCCGTAAAAGCGTAATCCTTATTTTCGAAGCGATCTCTAAATGGAATAACTTCTCTATCATTAAATTCCATCACCGCATCTTTCATCATTTTTTGTTCCTCCGTAAAATCTTCAGGTGTGAAAATATCTTCACAATTAGATTCTTTTACAATGAATTGTCCTCCTCGTAATATTTCTTTTTCTTTTGCTTCCATTTTTTTGATATATAATCTTGTTGTTCTTTATTATTAATTTGTCAGTTCGAGCGCAGTCGAGAACTATATTTAAAACTATCCGATCAATAAGGTCTCGACTGCGCTCGACCGGACAGGAATTTTATTTTATTTCAAAAACTCAAAAATCCCTGCGGCTCCTTGACCAGTACCAACGCACATGGTTACAGCTCCATATTTCCCTTGCATATTTTGTTTTCGCATTTCATCAAATAATTGAACTGAAAGCTTTGCTCCAGTACAACCTAATGGATGACCTAATGCAATGGCACCTCCATTAACATTGATGATATCTGGGTTTAGGTTTAATTCACGAATTACTGCAAGTGATTGTGATGCAAAAGCTTCATTAAGTTCTATTAATGATAAATCTTCTTGTTTTAAACCAGCTTGTTTTAATGCCTTCGGAATTGCTTTCACAGGTCCAATTCCCATAATTCTAGGTTCCACACCAGCGGCGGCATAATTGACTAATCTTGCAATAGGCTCTAGGTTTAATTCTTTAACCATATCCTCACTCATTACCATTACAAATGCTGCCCCATCACTCATTTGAGAAGAGTTTCCTGCGGTTACACTTCCTCCCGCAGCAAATACTGCTCGTAATTTCGCCAAAGCTTCTTTGCTAGTTCCTTTACGAGGACCTTCGTCTTTGTTTACGATATAGGATTTGGATGCCTTTTTTCCATTTTCATCCAGATATGTTTGATTTACCGTAATAGGAACTATCTGTTCTTGAAAACGATTTTCTGCTTGAGCTTTTAAAGCTTTCATATGGGAATGATAAGCAAATTCATCTTGATCTTCTCTTGAAACATTAAATTGGTTGGCAACCGCTTCAGCAGTATTTCCCATTCCCCAATAATAATCTTCGTGACCAGAATTAACTACATCATAATTAAGTTCAGGTTTAAATCCTGTCATTGGAACAGAGCTCATACTTTCTGCCCCTCCAGCAATAATGCAATCTGCCATTCCCGATTGAATTTTTGCAGTGGCAATTCCTATAGTTTCAATTCCTGAAGAACAAAAACGGTTCACAGTTACACCAGGTACTTCTACAGAATTTAATCCCATTAATGAAATTAAACGCGCCATATTTAGGCCTTGGGAACCTTCTGGCATAGCATTACCTACTATTACATCGTCTATTCTAGTTTTATCTAATTGTGGCAATTCATTCATCATAAATTGAATAGTCTCCGCAGCTAATTCATCCGTTCTTTTAAACCTAAAAACTCCTCTTGGTGCTTTTCCTACTGCTGTTCTATATGCTTTTACTATATATGCTTGTTTCATGATTTTTTGCTTTAGGCTTTAAGCGCAAGGCTTTAAGCAATTTTATTATTAAGTTTTTTGCCTATAGCATATTGCATAAGGCATAAAGCGAAATTTTTAATTTCTCAACGGTTTTCCAGTTTTTAACATATGTTCTATTCTTTCTAAAGTTTTACGTTCTGTACATAAACTTAAGAATGCTTCTCGTTCTATATCTAATAGATATTGTTCACTCACTAAAGTGGGTTCAGATAAATCCCCACCAGCCATTACATATGCCAACTTATTTGCAATTTTTTGATCATGGGCACTGATGAATTTTGAGGCTTGCATAGAATCGGTTCCTACTAAGAACATCCCTAAAGCTTGTTTTCCTAAAACGCGAACATCTTTTCTTTTGATGGGTTGCGTGTACCCTAAATCTGCCATAGATCTTGCTGCCGCTTTCGCAGTTGCAATTTGTCGATCTTTATTAACTACTACGATATCTTTTCCTTTTTTAAGAATTCCTAAGCCATAAGCTTCATAAGCAGAAGTAGAGACACTAGCCATACCTATGGTTAGAAAATATTCTTGCAATACGTTTAATTCTACATCATTTTTGTGGAAAAGATCACTGGCTCTTAATGCCATTTCTTTGGAACCTCCTCCGCCAGGAATCACTCCTACACCAAACTCCACCAATCCTATATAACTTTCTGCGGCAGCAACAACTCTATCGGCGTGTAAGGTCATTTCGCAACCTCCACCTAAGGTCATTCCGTGAGGAGCAACTACCGTTGGAATAGAAGAATAACGCAAACGCATTACCGAATCTTGAAAATATTTGATAGCCATATTCAACTCATCATATTCTTGCTCCACCGCCATCATAAATATCATTCCAATATTTGCACCTACCGAAAAATTTGCACCTTGGTTACCAATCACTAAGCCGTCAAAATCTTTTTCAGCTAAATCAATTGCTTTATTTAAACCAGCCAATACATCGCCACCAATGGTATTCATTTTGCTTTGGAATTCAAGATTTAAAATCCCATCACCCAAATCTTCCACCACACATCCACTGTTTTTAAATACCTCATTCGATTTACGAATGTTATTAAGTATTATAAAGGAATCTTGTCCAGGTACTTTTACATGTTTCTTTTGTGGAATATCATAATAATAAGTAGCACCATCTTTAACGGTATAAAATGAAGTCACTCCAGAAGCTAACATTTCATTAACCCAAGTTGCAGGTTCTTTACCAACAGCTTTAATTAGTTCAATTCCTTTTTCAACTCCAATTGCATCCCAGATTTCATAGGGTCCATTTTCCCAACCAAATCCAGCTTTCATGGCATCATCTATTTTGTATAATTCATCTGAAATTTCAGGAATTCGTTTAGAAACATATCCAAACATTAAAGCAAAGCTCTTGCGATAAAACTCTCCAGCCTTATCTTTTCCTGAAACTAAAATTTTAAAACGATCGATTACATTGTCTACTGTTTTTGTAAGTTCTAGAGTAGGGAAGGAGGCTCTTTTACCTTTTCGGTATTCTAAGGTTTCTAAATCTAAACCTAAAATGACACTTTTACCATTTTCTCCTTTAGTTTTTTTATAAAATCCTTGACCAGATTTACTTCCTAGCCATTTGTTTTCCATTAAAGTATTTATAAAATCTGGTAATTTAAATACTTCGTGTTCTTCATCGTTTGGACAATTATCATAAATTCCATTAGCTACATGAACTAAGGTATCTAATCCAACCACATCAACAGTACGAAATGTGGCCGACTTTGGACGACCAATAACTGGCCCCGTTAATTTATCCACTTCTTCCACTGTAAGTCCCATTTCTTTTACCAAATGAAATAGACTTTGAATTCCATAAATACCAATTCTATTACCAATAAATGCAGGAGTATCTTTTGCGAGAACCGTTGTTTTACCTAAAAACTGTTCGCCATAACTATTTAAGAAATCTAAAACATCTGGAGAGGTGTTTGGTCCGGGTATAATTTCGAATAATTTTAAATAACGGGGAGGGTTAAAAAAGTGAGTTCCACAGAAATGCTTCTGAAAATCTTCACTTCGACCTTCATTCATAAATTTAATAGGTATCCCTGAAGTATTACTCGTAATTAGAGTACCCGGAGTTCTATGTTCTTCAAGCTTTTCAAAAACTTGTTTTTTAATATCTAAACGCTCCACAACTACTTCAATAATCCAATCTGCAGAGGATATTTTTGAAATATCATCTTCTAGATTACCCGTTGTAATTCGGTTGGCAAACTTTTTATTATATAAAGGAGCGGGTTTAGATTTAATGGAAACAGCAAGTGCATCATTAACTAATCTATTTCTAACTACCTTATCTTGAAGTGTTAATCCCTTTGCTTCTTCCTTTTCATTTAATGAAAAAGGAACAATATCGAGTAATAATACTTCCACTCCAATATTGGCAAAATGACAAGCGATTCCACTTCCCATTATTCCTGAACCGATTACGGCAATTTTATTTATTCTTCTTTTAGACATCTTATAATCTATTTATCTGATATGTATATTTTTTTTGAATTGATGAGCTCTAAAATAGTGCTGGTTACTCTTTTAAAAGCTTTTAAATCTTCTAAGGATACCGTTTTGTTTACTGCCTCATCAAAACCAATCACTACTTGTTTTGAAAAATCTCTCATTTCAACACCAAATGGAGTCAAATGAATTAAAACCCCACGGCCATCATCTGGGTTTGGTTTGCGAACGATCAATCCTTTTTCTTCCATCGATTTTAATGTTCTGGAAAGACTAGTAGCTTCAATTCCCATTTTTGGACCTAAAGACGTAGAAGGTGTCCCTTCATCTGGATCTATGTTTATAAGTGCAAATCCTGTTGCCATCGTACTTCCTTTTTTACCCGCCTCTTCGTTGTACATTTTAGTAACACTCATCCAAGTGGAACGTAGGAGGTAGTCTATTGTCTTTTCTTTCATAGTGATTATTGGAAGTGATTTTTATATTAATTCAAAGATAGATAAAAATACTATGCACGCATAGTAAATATATGTTAAATTTTTTTAGAAAGGAAGAGAAGGGTAGAGTTGTTTTCTTTTTTCGTTATTTTTTTATAAATTAGGACCGCTATATGCTTGCTACCAAGTTAATGAAACTCCCCTTTTATTTAAGTTAACGAGGTTTTATAGTGTTTAATTAAATTCAATACTTAACAAATTAGCAAATTTTAAAAAAGGCTCAAATTTTCTAAATGAAATTTTGAGCCTTTTTTCTTGAACAATTTATTATTTATTCATATTTAGCAGGTTTTCCGTTTGTAGAAGATGCTTTAATAAAATCTCTTAAATCATCGTTTGCTTTAATAAGATCCTCATTTCTTAAATACATCATATGTCCACTTCGATATCCTTTAAAAGTCATACGATCTTTCATTTTTCCACTTGGATCAATTTGAGACAAGGAATATTTAGCAGCAAAATAAGTTGTAGCACCATCGTAATAACCAGATTGGTTCAATACTTTTAAGTAAGGATTTGTTGCCATGGCCTTACGTAAATCTTCTCTAGTGTTATTGTTTTCTCTATCCCAAGGATGCACATCCCCAAACATATTGTATTTTATATCTGTAGCGAAATTTAATTCTGTTTTAATATAATGATTAATCGCAGGAGTAAAAGAATGCAACCAAGAAGATAGCTCTGGACTATAATCTGGTCTTGTTCCGGCTTCAGTTTTATCTATACCTAAATAACGAGAATCTAAACGACCAATAGTCTGTCCTGTTTTATCTCGTAATAATTCCTTCCAGAAAAAACTCGTAGGAACATCTAGATTATGTTGCAAGATTACCTTTTTATTCAATCCTGAAAAATAAGCCATTTTCTCAGCGACACTGTTTTTCTCTACTTCCGAAATAAAACCACCTTTTGCTAATGCAGGCATCAATACATTTATAGCATAGTCTTCTACTTCTGGTAAAATCTCATTTAGATCTTTATTTTGTAGAGCAGCAGGTAACATGTTATGATACCAGGCAGCAGCTGTAAAATAAGGTAAATTTATTGCGGAATAAACAGGTTGCCCTGTACTGTACAATTTATAATCTGCTGGGGAAACCAAAATCACACCATTTAAATACATCCATTGGGAGCTTTGAAGTTCTTGTGCCAATCCCATCACACGAGTCCCACCATAACTTTCACCAATAATGTATTTTGGAGATTCCCATCGATTATGTCTGGTTACAAAAGTATTCACCCATTCTGCCAAGTATTTTATGTCTGCATTTATTCCGAAGAATAGTTCGTTTTCGGGCATTTTATTCTCCTCATTCGGAATCATTCTGGAGTAACCAGTATTTACAGGATTTACAAAAACTATATCCGCTTCATCTAGGATGGAGTTTGGATTGTCTCTAAAACCATAGGGCTGTACAGGATATCCTTCTTCATCTATATTTAAAATTCGGGGACCTGTATATGCCACATGCATCCATACCGAAGCAGATCCTGGTCCTCCATTAAAGGAAATGATTAAAGGCCTATTGGCGCGATTTTTCACATTGTCTCTGGTATAATAGGTATAAAATAAAGTAGCCATGGGATCACCATCTTTGTCCCAAACTGGTTGCGTTCCTGTTTTTGCGGTATAAGATAAACTTTGCCCTTTTATTGTAGTATTATGAGTGGTTTTTACTAGAGTGTCTATAGGAATAGTCCTGCTTTGAGAATAAGATGCTAAGGTCCCTAAGAATAGTAGGAAGGTAAGTAAATATTTCATGCGTAAAAATTTTGTTGGTTTTGAGGTTTAAAGGTAGGTAAAGCCAAAGAATAATTCCTGAAAATTTATTCTAAACCGATTATTTGATAAATTAATGATTAAGTAATGTGAATGTGTTTTTTTTAATTGCCTGATATTTACTATTTTGTGGTATTGAATTAAAAATAGAATCAAGAGAATTTTCTCAATAGATTTATGCGTTTTTTAATAATAATTAAAAATATTTCTAATGAAACCATTAAAAACAATACTGATTTTAACAAGTGTACTATTTTTTATAGTTATTTCAGCCTGCAAAGACAAAACTCCAAAGTCTAATCCTGCCTTAGCTTCCATAGATTTATTAAGAGGAGAACTTTTATTATGTGGGGATGGACAGTTTGGAGAATTAAAATTTTCTCTGTCTTGTAACTATGAAACTAGAGCCACTTTTGATTTGGGAGTAGCCTTATTGCATTCCTTTCAATATAATGAATCTGAAAAAGTATTTGTAAAAGTTATTGATGCCGATCCAAATTGCCCAATGGCTTATTGGGGTGTTGCCATGAGTATTTACCATGCTGCTTGGTTTCCCCCTTCGAAAGAAGATTTAATAAAGGGCTCGAATGTATTAACAATAGCCAAAGATTTATCGATGGATGACAAACAAAGAGCTTATATTAATGCCATTGATGCTTTCTATACCGATTGGGAAACGATAGATCATACTACAAGAGCAAAACGATTTGAAGATAAAATGGAACAGATTTATATTGCTTATCCTGAAGATATTGAAGCAGCTATTTTTTATTCTTTGGCTTTATTTTCCACTAGAGATCGTGTTGGAAAAGAATATGTAAACGAACGTAAAGCGGGTGAAATTTTAGAAGAATTGTTTGTAGAAAACCCTAATCATCCAGGAATTGCGCATTATATTATTCATAATTACGACAATCCTTTATTGGCACAAAAGGGTTTAAAAACCGCAAGACGTTATGCAAAAATAGCACCTTCTTCTGCACATGCTCAACATATGCCTTCTCATATTTTTACAAGATTAGGCATTTGGCAGGAATCTATTGACACCAATATATTATCTGCTGAAAGTGCTCGTTGTTATGCTGATGCTATGGCTTTAACAGGGACTTATTTTGAAGAGATACACAGTATAGATTATTTAGTGTATGCCTATTTGCAACAAGGAGATAATGCCAATGCAGAAATGCAATACAACCTTATAAAAGAAAGGAGAGCATTTTACCCGATGATGTTAACAGCAGTAACCTATCCATTAACAGCAATTCCTGCAAGATTAGCTTTAGAAAATAAAGAATGGGAAATGGCTGCGAATCTTACCTTACAAGATACCGATATAAATTGGGAACAATACCCTTGGCAGGAAGCTATACATCACTTTGCAGTGGCATTAGGTGCTGCAAATACCAATGATTTTGAAAAAGTTGAAAAAGAAATTGAAATTTTAAAAGAATTGCATAAAAATCTAGTAGCTCAAAACGACAAAACAAAAGCCATTCAAATTAAACAAGTTGAAATTCAAATTAAAACTGCACAAGCTTGGTTGAGTTACCGAAAAAATGAAAAGGACAAGGCTATTTCATTAATGAATGAAGCCGTAGCAATAGAAAAGACAACGAGTAAACATCCCGTAACTCCAGGCGATGTATTGCCAGCAATAGAATTATTAGGCGATATGTTATTAGAAATGGGAAAGCCAAAGGAAGCCTTAGTTGCTTATGAAGAAAACTTAAAAGGAAGTCCAAATAGATTTAATGGTATTTATGGTGCTGCGGTTGCTGCACAACAATCTGGGGATAATGAGAAGGCAACGATGTATTTTGAACAATTATTAAAAGTTAGTAATAGCTCTAAAGGCGATAGACCAGAATTAAAAGAGGCACAATTGTTTATTGAGAAGAATATTATTTAATTTAACAATCTGAAACACTAATCACCAAATTATGAGAACAAACTTAAGTTTGCTTTTAACAGCTATTGTTTTATTGCCAATCCTATATTTTACAACGAGTAAATTATCTGAAAATGAAGGGGAAGATTCTCTAAAGTTGGGATACAATTTTATTAAATGTACTCCAGCTAAATTTATGTTTGAAGTCTTAGACTCTACGAAACAAATATCACCCTTATTCGAAAATTTAGGAAAACATAGTTATAGCATACGTACTACTAATAAAAAAGCACAACAGTTCTTTAATCAAGGCTTAAGACTTACCTATGCTTTTAATCACGCAGAAGCACATCGATCTTTTATGGAAGCTTCCCGTTTGGACCCTTCATCTGCTATGAGTTATTGGGGACAGGCCTATACCTTGGGACCCAATATCAATGATCCAAAACCCGATGAAGAACGTAAAAACAAATATAACGAAGCCATTGCGAAAGCAAAGAAATTTGCGTCAAATGCAAGCCCAAAAGAACAGGCAATAATCAATGCTTTAACACATCGATATAGTACCGATTTAGAAAAAGATGTTGAAGATCTCAATATGGATTATATGGAAGAGATGACTAAGGTTGTTAATGTATATCCAGAAGATTCGGATATACAAACTCTGTATGCTGCTTCGATTATGAATACAGTACCTTGGAATTATTGGGATAAAGATGGCAATCCCTCTCCCAATATTAAAGAGGCCAAAGCAGCTTTAGAAAAAGCAATGAAAATTAATCCAGATAACCCAGGTGCGCATCACTATTACATTCATATGGTGGAACTTCCAAAACCAGAACTTGGTGTGCCTAGTGCAGATAAATTAGGAGCTTTAATGCCAGCAGCAGGACACCTAGTCCATATGCCTTCTCATATCTACATAAGAGTTGGAAGATATAAAGATGCGGTTATTGCTAATCAGAAGGCAATACTGGCAGATGAAGATTATATATCTCAGTGTTATGCACAGGGAATGTACCCATTGGGTTATTATCCCCATAATATTCACTTTTTATGGTCAGCCTCCAGCTTATTGGGGGATAGTAAAATTGCAATCGAAGCTGCGAAAAAAACAGCTGAGAAAGTACCGACAGGGGAGTTAATCGAGATGTCATTTTTACAGAATTTCGCTTCCACCCCTTTATTGGCCTATACTAGATTTGGAAAATGGAATGATATTCTTACCATCCCAAGTCCAAACTCTGAGATTAAACATTTAAAATTAATTTGGCATTATGCAAGAGGAATTGCATTTATTAGAAAGAACAATCTTAAAGATGCAGCCGAAGAATTAGAAGCGATCCAAGAATTGATTAAGGATCCAGAAATGGAAAACTTAATGGCTACAGGATTTGACTCTAGTCTAACCATTGCAAAGCTTGCCTACGAAGTTGTTGCAGGTGAACTAGCAGCAGCGAAGGGAGATTTAAGCAAAGCAATCGACCATCTTAAAAAAGCAGTAGAATTAGAAGATGGATTAACCTATAATGAACCTGCGGCCTGGCATATTCCTACCCGACAAAATTTGGGCGCGATTTTATTAAAAGCGCAACAATATGAAGAAGCTGAAAAAATATACCGAGAAGATTTAAGCGTTTTGCGACAAAATGGATGGTCATTAATGGGACTATATCAAAGCCTTAAATCACAAGGGGAAAATGAAGAAGCTAATCTGATTATGCAAGAATTTGATACTGCCTGGAAAGATGCAGATATTTCCATAAGCACCTCTATACTTTAATTATTTAAAGCTCCTATTAACTTAATAAAACATCCTAATCTTATATAATGCTATTTAAATTTTTAAAAAGGCCTATTTCAATTTTACTATCGGTTTTGGTTATCGTTACGACCTATGCTATATATTCTTGGTTTCAACCTTCCCCTACATTGCCTATTTATAACCCAGCAGATTTCACTCCAGAATTAGTCGATAAAAGCTTACAAGAAACCAATGAAAATCATACCGTATCTGATTTCAACTTAATTAATCAAAATGGAGAAGTAATCACCCAGGAAGATTATAAAGATAAAATCTATATCGCAGATTTCTTTTTTACTAGATGCCCAAGTATTTGTCCGATTATGACAAATAATATGGTTAAAATTCAAGAGGAGTTTTTAAAAGATACCGATGTTATGCTATTGTCTCTTTCGGTAACTCCAGTAGTTGATAGTATTCCGGTTTTAAAAGAATATGCTATGAAAAAAGGGGTGAACGATTCCAAATGGAATATAACAACAGGAGATAAAAAACATATCTATGAATTGGCAAGAAGAAGTTATTTTGCAGTAGTAGAACAAGGAGATGGAGGCTTGCAAGATTTTATTCATACCCCTAACTTTATCTTAATAGATAAGAAAAAACAAATACGAGGAATTTATGATGGTACAGACGATGAAGAAATACTTCGACTTATAAAGGATATTCATATTTTATCGAATTAATTTCAAAAAAATCAAAGTCACTTTATGTAATTTTGATGTTATTAAAAAATTAAAACATTCTAAAAGTTAATATCGAAACTCTTTATGAAAGAACCTTGTCTATTTTGTGAAATTGTTACGAAAAAAGAAAAAGCTCATATTATATGGGAAGATGAAAAACATATCGCTTTTCTTTCTATTTTCCCAAATACAAAAGGCTTTACTGTAGTCATTCCTAAAATACATTATGCTAGTTATGCTTTTGAATTATCCGATACGATCTATTCTGAATTAATGATAGCTTCCAAAAAAGTTGGATTATTACTGGATAGGGCTTTTGATGAGGTTGCACGAACAGGTTTGATTATGGAAGGATATGGTGTAGATCATGTACATACAAAATTAATCCCGATGCACGGTACAGCAAAGTTTAAAAAATGGGAGCAAGTGCAGGTGACCAAAGAAAAATACTTTTCAGAATATGAGGGGTATTTGTCTTCTCATGATTGCAAAATAGCAGCGGAAAAAGACTTAGAGATGCTAGCAAAAAAAATCAGAAAAATAGATCTATAGAAATATGAATTTAAACCAAATAACAGTACCCTCTATAGATTTAACCAAGTCGATACCATTTTATGAAAAGTTAGGGTTAAAATTAATTGTGAGGGCACTTCCTCATTATGCTCGATTTGAATGCCCAAAAGGGAATTCCACATTTTCAATCCATCTTGTGGAAGAACTACCTAAAGGTGATGGGATTAGTGTTTATTTTGAACTGGATAATTTAGATGAATACGTAAACCAATTAATTGAAAAAGGAATAGAATTTGACGAATTACCCAATGATAAAAGTTGGCTGTGGAGAGAAGCAAGATTAAAAGATTTAGATGGGAATAAATTAATTTTATTTTTTGGAGGAGAGAATAGATTAAATCCTCCTTGGAAATTAAATGAAAGCAATAAAACTAAAAATTAAGAAGATTGCATTTCCTAATTAATCCTTAATTAACGTAAAGTCATTAGATCCTTTGATACATTTGAAACAATTAATATTAATCACTTATTAAAATGATCAAATTCTTTATTTCCGCTACCTTATTTTTATTGATTTCATTTGGTATTCAGGCACAAGATGCTACAAGAGCTCATAAAGACTCCTTAATTACAATTGTAAAAAAGTATTACGAACTAAATTTTAATATATTTCAAGCAAACTCAACTGTGGAAGATATTGATAAGGTTTTTGAATTATTCACAGTAGACTTTACGTACACCCATCCTAAATATGGAGGTGTTTATACTCGTGAAGTTTTGTATAATGGCTATATAAGAAATCAGAAAAATGGAGGGTATGATGGAAGTGTCTTAGAGATTAAAATCTTAAATAAAATTGTTGGTTTAAATGCTATAGTGATTGAAAAAAGATTTGTAAGAAAAGAAGAGGAAGGGAAAAATGAAGAGGAATCAGATATGACTCTTTTTGAATTTAGAAATGGAAAAATATCCAAGATATTTGAGTATTGGTAGAAATTTGACTAATTATACCTTATAAAAAGCAATGATGAAAAATAGTATTTATACGATAAGAAATGCCCAACCTTCAGAGTTTGATGAAATAGGGAGACTTATGGTAAAAACCTATTCACAATTAGAGGGCTTTCCTAATCAAGAAGAACAACCACAATACTATGAGATGCTTGCTAATATTGGAGATTTAACTCAAAAACCCAATACAGAACTTTTGGTAGCGGTTTCTAAAGAAGGGAGCATTGGAGGAGGAGTGGTCTATTTTAGTGATATGAAATATTATGGTTCTGGAGGTACTGCTACACAAGAAAAAAATGCCTCAGGGTTCAGGTTACTAGCAGTAGATTCCACTATAAGAGGTCAAGGCTTGGGTAAACTTTTAAGCCTTGAATGTATTAAAAAAGCAAAAGCACTTCATCAAAATAACCTCGTTATTCACACCACTAATTCTATGCAAATTGCTTGGGGGATGTATGAAAAATTAGGATTTAAACGGGCTACCGATTTAGATTTTTTACAAGGGGAACTCCCCGTTTTTGGATTTAGATTGATATTGCCTTAAAATGTTTAAACAATCAAATGATTTATAATATTTTTAACCTTTATAATTGACACATCAATTATATTTGCATCAAATATATTGATATGAGTATAATTTTGCCTTCAGAAACTGTTTTTCATTCCATTGAAAGAGCGATAAAAGAATATCGGAAATTTTCACAGAAAAACATTTCAAATCAGATAGAGGATCTTACTATAGATCAAGGGATGGTTTTATTGTTTTTAGATAAACATTCCGAATTGACCCAAAAAGAAATTGCGGCATTAATATTTAAGGACAATGCTTCTATGACACGTATGGTTAGTCTAATGGTGAATAAAAAATATTTAAAAAGGTCTATGAATGCAATAGACCGTAGACGTTTTACTATCGAATTAACTGCAAAAGGAAAAAGGGTATTAGAAACCTTACCACCAATAATTTTAAGTAATAGAGAAAAATCTCTCGAAGGAATATCTCAAGAAGAAATAATTCAACTAGAAACAATTTTAAAAAAAATAGCAAAAAACTGCACAAAATCTTTATAAAATGAAAAAATTAAAATCAACAATTATAATAACTCTTTCCATAATCTTATTTTCTATTGGAAATAGTTTTGCTCAGAAAGCAGATGCTGTTTTAACACAAAAGCAAGCCAGTATAACTATCGATTCCATAGGGAATAAATTAAGAGCAAACTATATTTTTCCTGAAGTGGCAGATAAAATGATTGCTGCATTAGAAAGTAACCTTAAAAAAGGAAACTATAAATCCATTACAGATCCACAGGAATTTGCAAGTCAAATAACAGAAGATCTTCAATCCGTAAGTCATGACAAACACCTTAGAGTAAGGTACGATCCAGAAGGGATAGCAGAACAAGAAAATGTTATTACTCCAGCAGATAGTATTAAATATTTAAATGAGTATATAAGCTCGATGCAGCGGACTAATTTCGGTTTCAATAAAGTAGAAATCTTAGAAGGCAATATTGGTTATTTAGATCTAAGAAGCTTTTCAGATACCGAATATGCTGGGGAAACTGCTGTTGCAGCAATGAATTTTTTAAGCAATACAGATGCTATAATTATCGATTTACGTCAAAACGGGGGAGGTTCTCCAGCAATGATTCAATTAATAACCAGTTACCTTTATGGAGCAGAACCGGTACATCTTAATAATTTTTATTGGAGGCCCACAGATACCCATACCCAAACTTGGACATTACCTCATGTAAGTGGAAAACGAAATCCCGATGCCGATGTATATGTTTTAACTAGCAATAGAACTTTTTCAGCAGCCGAAGAGTTTAGTTATAATCTGAAAAATTTAGAACGAGCAACCTTAATTGGAGAAACCACAGGAGGAGGAGCACACCCTGGAGGTACTAGACCTGCAACCAATGAATTTACAATTTGGTTGCCAACAGGAAGAGCGATTAGTCCGATTACAAAAACCAACTGGGAAGGAGTTGGAGTTGTGCCACATATAGAAGCTAAAGCCGATGAAGCTTTAGATATAGCAAAGATAAAAGCGCTAGAAACTTTGATTGCTAAAACTAAGGATGAAGAAACAATAGAATTCTATGACTGGTCCTTGCAAAGACTTAAATTGCTTAAAAATCCTATTACATTAGATGAATCTGTTCTTAAAAAATATGTAGGATCTTATGGTCCTAGAGTGATCACTTTCGAGAATGGAACCTTATATTATCAAAGAGATTCTGGGACAAAATTTGAGCTAAAACCTATGAATGAAAATGAATTTATGTTGGTTGGATTGTCTTATTTTAGAATTCGTTTTTTATCTGAAAATAATAAAGCAGTAGCATTGCAAGGGCGTTATGAAGGAGGAAGATCCGATAAAAATTTAAAAACAAAATAGGGAGGTCATCATCAATCAAAACCTAAATAGAATATGGATAAATACAAAGAAACCTTTCAAACTTGGAATAAAATAGCTTCTATTTATAAGGATAAGTTTATGGACTTAGATTTATATAATGACAGCTATGATATTTTTTCCGAACTAATACCAAAGAAAAATTCAAGTATTTTAGAAATTGGATGTGGCCCAGGAAATATCACAAAATATCTATTAGAGAAGCGATCTGACTTTAAAATTACAGCTACAGATATTGCTCCAAATATGATAGCCCTGGCTAAAAAGAATAATATAGCTGCCGACTTTAGAGTATTAGATAGTAGGGATATTGGTGAACTAAATATGGAATACAATGCTATTATTGCAGGTTTTTGTATTCCGTATTTGTCTAAAGAAGATTGTACCAAATTAATAAAGGATAGTTCTAATTTATTGACAGATTCTGGAGTTGTTTATTTGAGTTTTGTAGAAGGGGATTACGAAAGTTCTAATTATCTATCTGGCAGTAGCGGAGACAGAGTGTTTTTTTACTATCACAATTTAAATAGTTTTAAGGAAGAACTAGAAAAGAATGATTTTGAAATAGTAGAAATAATGCATAAGAAATTTGAGAAATCGGATAAGAGCGAAGAAATACATACCATCTTGATTGCTAAAAAACTAAAATAACTATTCACTATTCACTATTCACTATTCACCCTTCACCATAAAACCCGTTAATAAGTCTGTTGAAAACCCCTACAGCTTAAACTTCATTTGTCCTCTCTAAAATCCTAACTTAGACAAAGAAAATAATTAGCTCCCTATAAAAATTGACTCCCCTTTTTTTATTAAAGTATTGATAAATACTCATAAAAAATAATGATACCATCTTGTATTGGCGAATAAACGTCCATAAAGTTGATGATATAAGAAGTTGGCAACAATATGAAAAACTATATTCGATGATTAAAATTTATTGTGAAGATGGAGCTATGTCTAAAGGAGTTAAAAAATTGAAAAATGAGGATAATATTAAATTAATTTCATTCCCATTTGAAAATTTTAATAAAAAAACAATTAGCTCCAAAAAACCATCTGAATTATTAGCCAGTTCTAGTTTCGTACTATCTAGTAGTGACATAAGGATTTCAGATACTGTACGTTCTGAAATATTTGAGAAAATTGAAGCAATTATTGGAGCCGAAAATTATAATGATGTTCGACACATTGATACAGCATATAAAGAAAAATGCCACATATTTTTATCACCAGACAAAAAAGATATAATTAATAACGGAGAAGAATTACAAAAACTGACTGGAATAAAGTTCATTTACTGTGAAGACATTGAATCTATTCATAATCATATAAAAGATTTAAAATAAATACTGTTGCCAACACCGCCTATAATTGCTTCGCCAGTTCGCTTCGCTCGTGTCATTACGGCTGAAATTCCTACCAGAAATCCAAGCCTTTTTGTTAAATTCAATGCTTAGCCAAAAAACCCTATCACCAGCCTTAGGGCAGACAGGGATTTGTTTGCAACGTAAGCCTAGCCAAAAACATTGGTAATATTTAACAAAATGTATTATAACACGTATGATATAAATTTAATAAATGTATATTTTTGGTTTTTCTAAAGGGGAATATTATGGAAGACATTAAAATACTAGATTATATTAAAAATGTATTAGAAAATATGCCAACTAGCTGGTTGAATCTAACTACTCATCGACTAGATATTTACGATGAAAAATTGGCCAAAACTCAATTTTTAGAACAGTTTGAAATTTTATATAATGAGAATAATTATAAAGCATCTGCATTAAGTGAATTACCAACTGCATACGATTACATAAGGTTAGGTCATCCATTATCCTCTGTTCTAGAATGGGCGATTGCTAAACTGCATCATCTAAAACCAAAAAATGCAATTAGTTTTTCATCACAGACAACTCCTATTTTATCCATTTTAAGGAAAAATTTATTAGATAATAAAAGCACACAAATAAATTATACAGGCGATTTACCACATTTTTTTGATGCTGAAGTATTACAGCGTGTTTATGGTTATAAGTTTGAATTAAATAAAGTAGAAGATATTTCTGAGATTTCCGATTTTACCGGCAGTTCCATTTTCTTTTCTCAGCAAGATGAAATTTTTAAAAACAATCTCAACAAAAACATTGATTTTGTTATCCATGCTTATTCTCATCTTGGAAGTATTTTATTAGTAAATGGAGAACCTTACCTGCCTGCAGGCAGACATAATGAAAGTTATGTTTCAGAAATTCAGCATGTAAGAAGAAGAGAAACTATTGCAATGACACCAGCCAATTGTCTTACGGCCTTAATTGCTCTCATAGACAAGTCTTCTTTTGAAAGTAAGAAAAGTAATGTCGAGACAAATATTAGTACAGCGCTAAGTCGAAGTAAAACACTAGTTTTAGATTCAATTGCAACCATTACCGGTGCAGCTACAAAAGCACTCGTTGGTTCTAGTGGACTATCTATTCAATATGCTATTATGATGGGATTAGTGCACGATGCACAAGAAAATCATAAAGGAAAGGCTATTAAATTTGTTGTTCCTTCAAATTGTTATGGTGGTACAAATGACCAAGCAAGAAGAGTTGCAGCTTGTATTGAAAATGTAGAGGTTATCGATTTAGCAGTAGATGGCGATAACGATATGGTTCAAAGTATTAATATCGTTTTAGATAAAATTGCAAATGAAGATGCGATCCCTTATATAATTGCCGAAATTCCGACAAATCCTAGGGTTGAGGTTCCAGACCTTATACAATTAAAAGGGGCTTTAAGTGCAGTCCGTAAAACAAGTAAAGGTGAAATTGCGATCGATCCCGTTTTTATTTTGGATCAAACATTTTGCCCTAATGTACACTTTTTGGGTGAAGGTGAAATACTCTCTACGGTTAGAACTATTTCGTATGCTAGTGGATCTAAATTTCCAAGTGGCGGCCAATGTACAGCTGGCTATGTGGTAGGAAATAGTAAAACGGAAACGTTGATGGAGAAAATTGAAATGCATTTAAAACTTTGCGATAATGAAGCTACCAATCTTCAAATGGAAATATTAGCCAAACAATTACCGTCCATGAATGAAAGAATAATGGATGCTTATCAAAATACACGAGAATTTGTAACCTTCATCAAGGAGACATTACCAGAAGCCAAAATCAATTTTGTTTCAGAAGAATTAGTGAAGCAAGGATTTACTCCATCGGTGTTTTCATTAGATCTTCCTACTAAAGGGAATACTGCTGAAGAAAAAGAATCTTATAAAAGAGCATTAAATCATAAATTAATCCATTTAATGATTACAGAAATCCCCAATGAAAGTAAGTATTGTGTAAGCTATGGACAGTTAATGGGTTGTTATTGGACCATACCGGCAACATCTACACAAGGGACAACCAAAGAAGGCGACAAGGATTATATTGCGCGTGTAGCACTTTCTCCTAATATGGATCTTGAACTTCATAAAAAAGTATTTTTAGATTTTGTTAGAGAAATTTGATTAATGGACATTCGCAAGTTTTCGACAGAATTACAATAATGAAGCAATTAGGGTTTATGTAATATAAAAACCCAGGCAACCTTTTGTAACACATTTGCGTCTTCATAATTATAGCGTTATATTGATTACATTATTAAACACTTATAAATTATGTTAGAAAATTCAAAAATAAATATCAAAATCAAACTCGCTGCATTGTGGGCTTCTGTTACATTGTGTTATTTATATGGAGACTACTTTGAGCTATATACACCAGATAAAGTAAACAGTTTAATTACAGGCGAAAATACTTTAGACAGTCCAATCAAATTACTAATAGCATCCGTAATTTTGGCAATTTCTTCAGTGATGGTTGCAGCTTCAGTTATCCTCAAAGCAAAAATAAACCGAATTCTTAATATCGTATTTGGGGTATTATTTACTTTAATGACGGTCTTAGTAGGTATTTATTCCACTAACGAATGGTATTTATTTTATGTGTTTTTAGCCATTTTAGAAAGTATTATAACTGCTTTAATTGTTTGGTATGCTTGGAAATGGCCAAGGGAATAACATATTTAAATAAATAAAATGACAGCAAGAAATAAAACAGCAAGAATTGCAGGAACCCTTTATTTAATTTTAATAATTTGCGGGATAATTAATCTTTTATACATCCCGTCTAAATTTATAGTTTGGACTGATGCTTCCAAAACGTTTGAAAACATTGTTAATTCAGAGTTTTTGTTTCGTTTAGGAATTGTGAGTGGTATCATCACTTTTCTTACTTTCTTACTTTTGCCTTTAGTTTTATATAAACTCTTAAGTAAAGTAAATAAAGTTTACGCAAGCCTTATGGTGTTATTTGCATTAGTAAGCATCCCTATTTCTTTCATCAATATTTTAAACAAATTTTCAACCTTAACATTAATCTCTAAAGCTGAATATTTACAAGAATTAGAAATAACGGAGTTACAAACTCAAGTGATGCTACATCTAGATTACTATAATAATGGAATTGAACTCTCTCAAATATTCTGGGGACTTTGGTTATTTCCTTTTGGATATTTAGTTTATAAATCTGGGTTTCTTCCAAAATTATTGGGAATACTATTAATGGCAGGATGTTTTGGATATTTAATTACATTTTTTGGAGGCTTTCTCTATGGCGATTTCCATAAAACAATTTTCTCAACTATTGTAGGCTTACCAGCTTCTATAGGAGAAATTGGGATTTGCCTTTGGCTTTTAATATTGGGAACCAATACATTGAATTTCAGGAAAAAAGAAGGGTAATATCCTATAATGTTGATCTAATTTTCACGACTACATTTGCATCTTATCTTAGTTCTATATTAGTTCTTGTCTACTGCTATTTTAAAAATTATATTTGCCCAGAATATTATTTTCACGATTGTGCAAACACATTTTCAATATTTTTCTACTTCTATAAACGAGATAAAACTCCCGAGTAAGTTTACTTTTCCGTTTTATTATGAGCCACATCCATTGTGTGAATTCGCTGCAAGCGAAGTGCAAAATTATTTGCAAACACAAACCGATTTTGAACATAATTTTGGTTTAGCCCCTTCTAAAAAAGGGTCGGTAATTGGAAAAATGTTTGGGATTTTAGTAGTGCAAAACACTAAAAACGAAATCGGTTATATTACATCCGTTTCCGGGAAGTTGGCAGAAAAAAACATTCATAAAAAGTTTGTTCCACCAGTTTATGATATGCTTACTAAAGATTCCTACTTCTTAAAAGAGGAACAGGTGTTAAACCAAATCAATCTAGACTTAGAAAATTTAGAGAACCATACGGATTATCTTACATTGCTAGCACAATATAATTCAGAAAAGAGAAAGGCATCTATTGATATTCAAGAAAAGAAAGAGGACTTAAAAGCTGCAAAAAAAGATCGGAATTTTAGAAGATTAAAAGCACATTCTAGACTAAGCTTAGAAGATTATGCTACTTTAGAAGAAGCTTTGGCTAAAGAAAGTTTAGAGGCTAAATATTTTTTTAATAATGTAAATCGTTATTGGGAGCATACGCTAAAAGCTCTCAAAGAAAAGCTCTCCGTTTTCACCAAGAAAATATCAATATTAAAGAAGCAACGCAAAACAAAATCTGCAGCATTGCAACAATATTTATTTGAACAGTATCAGTTTTTAAATTCAAAAAAAGAACACAAAAACTTAAGTCAATTATTTTCTGAAACTTCGGAACAATTTCCACCTGCAGGTTCTGGAGAATGTGCTGCTCCAAAATTATTACAATATGCTTTTCTACATGATTTAAAACCTATTGCAATGGCTGAATTTTGGTGGGGACAATCGCCAAATAAAGAAATACGAAAACACCAACAATTTTATCCCGCTTGTCAAGGAAAGTGCAAACCTATTTTAACACATATGTTGTCAGGTATAGAAATGGATACAAACCCCTTGTTGCAAAATCCTGCCATTGGTAAAGAACTCGAAACTGTTTTTGAAGATGAAAGCTTGATAGTGATTTACAAGCCAGAAGATTTTCTATCGGTTCCAGGAATTCACATTCAAGATTCGGTGTATACTAGGGTTAAGCAAGGAGTAAAAAACATTTCAGGCCCCATTATTGTCCATCGATTAGATATGTCTACTTCTGGAATATTGGTATTAGCAAAGAACAAAAAAGCACATAAAGATTTGCAAAGTCAGTTTATAAATAAAACAGTACACAAAAGATATACGGCTTTATTAGACGGGATTGTTAACGATAATACCGGAACTATTAATCTACCACTTCGGGTAGATTTAGACGATAGGCCCAGGCAATTGGTTTGTTATGAACATGGAAAACCAGCAGAAACTAACTGGGAAGTTATAGAACGTAAAAACGGAAAAACGAAAATACATTTCTATCCAATCTCTGGGCGAACACATCAATTACGAGTACATGCTTCTCATGCCTTAGGATTAAATATCCCTATTATTGGAGATGATTTATATGGAAAAAAATCGAATCGCTTGTATTTGCATGCAGACACCTTAGAATTTACGCATCCCACAAGTAAGCAAAAATTGGTATTTCATAAAAAAGCTGAGTTTTAATATATTAGTTTACTTATTTGCTAAATTCGATTCTTAACTATAATTATAAAGAACAAAAAATTATATTGGATTAGGAATAGGTGCTGGATTAACTAAAAAGAAGAAAGGGGAAGAGTCTAAAAAAGACGAATAAATAAAATTATGATAAAAAGACATAAAATCATCCTACTCACAATAACAGTTCTATTACTCATTCCGTTAATTGCGATGCAGTTTTCAGAACAAGTGAATTGGACATTAGGCGATTTTTTAGTGGCTGGTATATTACTTTTTAGCACTGGATTAATTCTTGATCTCATTATAAGAAAAATAAAGAATATCAATTACCGAATCGTAATCTCTATAGCTCTTTTTATAATACTTCTTCTTATTTGGGCAGAACTTGCAGTTGGGATTTTTGGTACTCCACTAAGTGGGAATTAAAAAATTGAGTAAATAAAATGTTATATCTTTCGAAGAATCAATAAAAGGATATTCGAATATCTTCTTTCAAATATGTTTGAAGATATTTACATTAAAAACTAACAAAAATATTAATTATGAATCCTATAGTTAAAAATGTTTTAGCAGTTATTGCAGGTTGGATTGGAGGCAGTATAATCAATATGGGGCTAGTCAAAGCTGGTCATAGCATATTCCCAATTGAAGGGATAAATCCTAATAATATGGAAGCATTTGCCGAAATTCTCCCAACTCTAGATTTTGAATATTTTATTTTTCCATTTTTAGCACATGCCCTTGGAACACTAGTTGGAGCAGCTATTGCATTTAAGATTGCTGCAATTCATAAAATGAAAATGGCATTGATAGTTGGTATTTTGTTTTTAATAGGAGGTATTGTGGTTAATTACTTATTACCTGGACCAAATTGGTTTGCTATTGCAGATATTCTTGTTGCTTATATACCTATGGCTTTGATAGGTGCTAAAATTGGGGCTAAGCTTTAAAAATAAAATAGATTTAATTTATGAGGTTTTTTAAACTAGGAAAAAAAGAATTTAATTGGAAATACGTTTTAGGAGAAATACTATTAATATTTATAGGTATAAACCTTGCGATTTGGTTTAATAATTGGAACGCTTCAAAGAAGGCAATTGCCGATAAAAAAGTAGCAATTACTAAAATAACAGAGGAGGTAATAAATAATAGTAATCAACTAGAAATAGCACAAGAACAAAATCATTTAATTTTATTAGCTTATTCAGAATATAAAAATAAATTTGACGGAAATAGTACTCAAATTATCTCGACTCCTAAAGCGCTAAGTATTCTTAAAACAAAATACCCTGATTTTTATAGGGTTTCAGATTCAATCCCTTTGGAAAATGGAGTATATAGATATGAAGGTAGTACTGTTATTCTACTCGAAATGCCGATACTAAACGAAATTGCTTGGGATACCACTAAAACCTTAAGTGTTTTAAATGAATTTGATTATGAATGCTTATACGATTTGGAAAGTTTGTATAGTTTACAGCGGCTTGTTCAAAAGGAAATAAATAAGGCTGCAGATGCATTGCAAAAAAGAGAACTAAAAGAATTGATGAATATTCTAGGTTTTTTAAATCAACTAAATAGTCAATTAAGTGAAAACTATAAAACGGTTCTCGAAAACATAGATAACTGTGGCTCATAACCGGAGTAAATTATTAATCAAAATTTTGGAAAATGAAGAAATTAAAAAAGGAGAATATCAATCCTGAGATTTTTGATCTTTATGATGATTATGCACATAACAAGTTAAATAGAAAGCAATTTATTGAAAAGCTATCTCTATTTGCAATTGGGGGGATTACGGTTTCTTCCTTGCTTAGTTTTGTAATGCCAAACTATTTAGATTCTATTTTAATAGAAGAAGAGGATCCTAGGCTGATTTCAAATTATGTGATGTACAATTCACCTAAAGGGGGTGGAGAAATTCGTGCACTTTTATCAAAACCAAAAGAGGCAAATGCCAAATTATCAGGAATTATTGTAGTACATGAAAATAGAGGACTTAACCCCTATATAGAAGATGTTGGGCGCCGTGCTGCTTTGGAAGGATTTATAACAATAGCACCAGATGCCTTATGGCCTTTAGGAGGGTATCCCGGTAATGATGATGATGGAAGAACAATGCAAAAAAAACGAGATAAAAATGAGATGCTGGAAGATTTTATTGCTGCGTATAATTACCTTTTATCTCATAAGGATTGTAACGGTAAAATTGGTGTAGTTGGTTTTTGTTTTGGAGGATGGATTTCTAATATGATGGCAACTAAATTGCCTGATCTTTCTGCTGCGGTTCCTTTTTATGGGATGCAACCTACCGCTATAGAAACAGTTCAAATTAAAGCACCTTTATTATTGCAATTTGCTGCATTAGATGAGAGAGTTAATGCTGGCTGGCCAGAATATGAAAAAGTGCTTATTGAAAACAATATTCAATATGAGGCACATATTTATCCAGAAGTAAAGCATGGGTTTCATAATAATTCAACGCCTAGATTTGATAAAGTAGCAGCGGAATTAGCTTGGAATCGTACGATAACCTTCTTTAAGGATAAATTAAAATAACAAGAAAGCGAATTTAAAATATAGTAGGTAAACTAGTTGTTTATCTATACGTAATATTTAATCCACAATTTCTTGTAATTGACATCAAATTCCATATTTTTGCAAAAAATTTTACAAAAAATGAGAACAGACAGAACGTTTACTATGTTAAAGCCTGATAGTGTTGAAAAAGGACATGTTGGAGCTATACTTGAAAAAATTACAGCATCAGGATTTAGAATTGTTGCTATGAAGCTTACACAAATGACTACAGACGATGCTAAAACTTTTTACGAAGTTCATAGTGAACGTCCATTTTATGGTGAGTTAGTAGAGTATATGACAAGAGGGCCAATCGTTGCAGCTATCTTAGAAAAAGATAATGCAGTAGAAGATTTCCGTACCTTAGTTGGTGCTACTAACCCTGCTGAAGCAGCAGAGGGAACTATTAGAAAAATATATGCAGCTTCTATTGGTGAAAATGCTGTTCACGGATCTGATAGTGATGAGAATGCAGCTATCGAAGGTGCTTTTCATTTTTCAGGAAGAGAAATGTTCTAAGACATACCGATATAGAATAATTTAAAATGTCCTTAAGAAATTAAGGACATTTTTTTTGTCATTCAGATTCGTTTTGTCATTCAGAAGGAGTTTGTGACTGAAGAATCTTTATTTAATACTCTTCACTTTATTTGAATGAAATTGGGATTCCTCGGCGTTATACTTTGTCGGAATGACAGAAGATTTCTCACTATATTCAGAAAGACAAATTACCGCAATACCAGTTTTGTAATTATTTCTTTTCCCATCTCTTCATTGATGAGTTTAATTATTTTGGTCTTACCATAGCTTAATTCTTCTCGTAGTACTGAAGAACTTAATTGGATGTACAATACATCTCTTTCCAATATAATGGCAGTAGTGTATTTTGAAATGGCAGTACCCATTACAGTATTCCAAGCATCTTGTATAGAAACCTTATCCAAACCTTTTTGTAATCGGTTTTTGTCTATAAATCCTTTTAAAACGTCACTTATCGTGTTGTTTTCACCTTTTCTTCTTTTTGCCATTCTTTTAAATTCTTTATAGTGTAAACATCTGGTAGGATTGATGTACTTTTTTTATAATATTTTCCGTTCTGTCTCCATGAGTGTCACTGATAAATAATTGTCCAAAATCTTCATTATCTACCAAGGTTATTATTTGTTCTACTCTTTTTTCATCAAGCTTGTCAAAAATATCATCCATCAATAAAATAGGATTTACTTTATTATGGACTTTAATAAAATCGAATTGTGCGAGTTTTAAAGCTATTAAATAGGATTTTTGTTGTCCTTGAGAACCAAACTTTTTAATGGGATGTTCGTCAATTTCAAAAAGTAAATCATCTTTATGAATCCCGTAATTACTGTATTGAGATAATTTATCTTTTTGAGTATGTTCGTTTAGTAGGCTAAGCAAATCTTTTTCTTGCAACTGACTTTTATAAACTAAGGAAACTGATTCGTTAGCATTGCTTATAGATTGATATCGTTTTAAAAATATCGGCATAAATTCCTCTAAAAACTCCTTTCGCTTTTCAAATATATAAGAGCCTAATTCATGCATCTGCTCGTTATAAATATCTAAAGTACTTTGATTATGGGTATGGTTTACTGCAAAATACTTTAATAAAGAGTTGCGTTGTGCTAGAACCTTATTATAATTAATTAACGTTTGAAGGTATTTTGAGTTTCCTTGTGAAATCACCCCATCGATAAATTTTCTACGGGTATCACTACCTTCTATGATGAGGTCACGATCTGCAGGTGAAATAATTACCAGAGGTAAAAAACCAATATGCTCACTAAAGCGAGTATAGGGTTTGCCATTGCGTTTAATAATTTTTTTCTGTCCGCGCTTGGCACTAATTATTATTTTTTCCTCTCTTTCAGATTTTGTGTAATTGCCATCAATAACAAAAAATTCCTCTCCGTGTTTTATGTTTTGACTGGTAATTGGATTAAAATAACTTTTTCCGAATGATAAGTGATAAATAGCGTCTAAAACGTTCGTCTTTCCAACCCCATTATTGCCCACTAAACAATTTATCTTAGGGTCAAACTGAAAAGAAACCGTTTCGAAGTTTTTATAGTTAAGAAGAGATAATTGATTTAATGTCATAGTAATCAAAGTGTTGCTTTGGTTTTTAGCGATATTTTCTTTTAAAAAAGGGCTATCTTTAAACCCTTGCAAATTATTGAAAAATAATAAATAGTTGTGCTTTTAATATCTAATAAAAATTATATTTTTGCACACTTAACAAAGTATAGATTATGGCAACATATAAGAAAAAAGGTAATAAGCCTACAACCAAAGCCGAAAAGCAAGATAAAATTGAGGCAGAAAGTACAACGGCAGAAGTATTTAGTACCTTAGACGAGGGAGCATCTAAAACAGAAGCTTGGGTAGAAAAAAACCAAAAAGCGATATTAATATTTGTAGGAGTAGTCGCTATAAGTGTTTTAGCTTATTTAGGATTCCAACAATTTATTCAAGAGCCAAAGGAAACGGAAGCTATGAATGAAATGTTTCAAGCACAAACTTTTTACGAACAAGCCCTAACGGCAAGTTCAAAAGATTCACTTTTCAACTTATCTCTTGAGGGAGGTAATGGTAAATTTGGGTTTTTAGATATTATAGATAATTACGGCGGTACTAATGCAGCTAATTTAGCAAAGTATTATGCAGGGATTGCTTATTTAAATACAGGAAACTATCAAGAAGCTATCGCACAATTAGATTCTTTTAAATCTGATGACGATACTGTAGGACCTTTAGCTAAAGGAGCAATAGGTGATGCTTTTGCACAATTAAATCAATTTGAAGATGCATTGAAATATTACGAAAATGCTGCTTCTATGAAAGCTAATGAGGTTACTACACCAAGATTTTTATTAAAAGCTGGAATTATTGCACTTAATTTAGGGAATACAGATGTTGCTTTAAAACATTTTAATGCAATTGCTGATAATTACCCAAAATCTCCAGAAGCATCTAAAGCAACTTTATATAAAGGAAAAGCGGAAGCAATGCAGTAATGGCAACAAAAAATAAAAACTTATCTGTTTACGATAAAACAACAATCCCAAACGCGAAAGACTTTCGGTTTGGGATTGTTGTTTCTGAATGGAATCCTAATATTACCGAAGGACTATTCCAAGGCGCTTATGATGCCCTTTTGGATTGTGGAGGTATTAAGGAAAATATTGTGAGATGGAATGTTCCAGGTAGTTTCGAATTGGTTTATGGTTGTAAAAAAATGCAACAAAGCTTCGATATGTTGGATGCTGTCATAGCCATAGGTTCTGTAATAGAAGGAGAAACCAAACATTTCGATTTTGTTTGTCAGGCAACTTCTGAGGGAATTAAAGATTTAAATGTTCAAAGTGATATTCCTGTTATATTCTGTGTACTTACAGATAATAATCTACAGCAAGCTATCGACCGCAGTGGAGGAATACATGGCAATAAAGGAACAGAAGCAGCAATCGCTGCAATTAAAATGGCACAATTACGAAAAGAGGCAAAGTTTTAGCAATTATTCTTTTTTAAAAATCAGTGGTATTTACTACCTTTGGTTTTAGAAAAACTCCCTTCAATACATTTATATCATGCAAAAAAATCTAGAGCTTAATCTAGCATGGGATTTTGTTGAAAAAACGGATAGAAATATTTTTTTAACAGGAAAGGCAGGTACAGGGAAAACCACATTTTTACACAATTTAAAATTAAATTCATTAAAAAGATTGGTTGTTGTAGCGCCAACAGGTGTTGCTGCTATTAATGCAAAAGGAGTTACCATTCATTCTTTTTTTCAGGTCCCCTTTGGGCCTATAATACCAGGCTCCACCTTTTCTAACAATTCAAAATCTCAATTTAGATTCAGTAAATTAAAAATCAATATTATTAAATCTTTGGATTTATTAATAATTGATGAGATTAGTATGGTTCGTGTCGATTTATTAGATGGTATTGATCAGGTATTAAGACGCTATAAAAATAGGAATAAGGTTTTTGGAGGTGTCCAGGTATTGATGATTGGAGATTTGCAACAACTATCGCCCGTTGTTAAAGATAATGAATGGGAGATGTTGCGACCACATTATAAAACTCCCTATTTTTTTAGTAGCAATGCTTTTAATGAAGCAAATGCTATAAGTATTGAGTTGAAACATATTTATAGACAAGACAATCAAAAATTCATTGAAATATTAAACGAAATAAGGAACAATAAGCTTTCAGAAAAATCGGCTAAAGAATTAAACAATAGGTTTGTCCCAGATTTTTCCCCAAAAAATGAAGACGGATATATTACCCTTACTACTCATAATCATCGTGCCAATACAATAAATGAAATTGAATTAAATAAACTTGAAGTTAAACCTCAAAGATTTCAAGCGCAAATTGATGGTAAATTTCAAGAGTATTCTTACCCAACACTAGAAGAACTAAAGCTAAAGGTTGGAGCACAAGTAATGTTTATTAAAAACGATAGCAGTCCCGAGAAAAGATATTATAATGGTAAGATTGGGAAAATCATTTCCTTAGGTAAAGATGAAGTTACTGTTCAATGTCCAAATGATTCTGAAAATATTTTGATAACTTCAGAAAAATGGGATAACGTTAATTATACCATTCATCCAGACACAAAAGAGATTTCAGAAAACATAATCGGTTCTTTTACTCAGATTCCATTACGACTTGCTTGGGCAATAACCATTCATAAAAGTCAGGGTCTTACTTTCGAAAGAGCGATCATCGATGCAAAATCTTCTTTCGCACACGGACAAACATACGTTGCATTAAGTAGGTGCAAGACTTTAGATGGGCTAGTGCTTATGAGTCCGATAAATAATGAAAGTATCATTACAGATAACAGAGTTGTTGTATTTAATGAAAATGTTACAGAAAATCAACCAGATGAAACCATATTAAATCAATCCCAAAAAACCTTTCAGTTAAATTTAATAGAAGAACTATTAAACTATTACAACTTATTATTTCCTATAAATAGACTAATCGATATTTATTACACTAACAAAAACAGTTTTGAAGGAAATATAATTGCACCATTAGAACAATTAAAAGATGAGGGTATACTAAGCATTCTAAAAATAAATGCAGGTTTTAAAAGTCAATTAAACGACTTATCAAAAAACATTATTTCTCCCGAAAAAGATACTGTTATTCAGGAAAGAATTAAAAAAGCAATTGTCTATTATATCCAACATACAAATGAGAAAATTAAAGAGCCTTTTGAAGCAATTACATTTTCAACTGAAGATAAATCATTAAAAAAAGATTTTGAAAGGCATTTGGAAACTATGGAGACTATTATTTCAAATAAATTATACTGTTTGCAGGGATTGAAAGATGAGTTTTCTATAAAAGAATATTTAAAATTAAGAGCGAAAGCTATACTACAGAAAGCGGAGAAAACAGAGAAACCAAAGGAAAAAAAGGAATTTAAAGCTACAACAGACCATCCTATATTATTTGAAACTCTTAGAAATTTAAGAAGCATAATCGCAACAGAAGAAGATGTAGCGCATTATCAAATATTTACACAACGATCGCTTTATGAAATGTGTGACATACTCCCCCTGAACAAAAAACAATTAAAAGTTGTTAATGGTATGGGAAAAGTGCGGATAGAAAAATATGGTGACGAAATTCTTGGAATCATTAATGAATATGCTGATGAAAATAATATTGAGATTAAGGAAATTATATTAGAAGAAAAAAAGCCGAAAAAAGAAAACACAAAGTTAGTTAGCCTTCAGATGTTTAAAAAAGGGTTGTCTATTTCTGAAATAGCATTAAAAAGAGATTTAGTTATCGGTACAATAGAAGGTCATTTGTCTTCTTTTATAGCAACAGGAGAAGTTTCTATATTCGACATTATTTCAGAAAAAAAATATTCTGAAATTAAAAAGAGTATTCAAAGCGTCAAATTTGAAGGACTGTCTGATTTAAAAAATAAAGTAGATGACAAATTTTCTTATTCTGAACTGCGATTTGTATTAAATACACTCGATATAAAAGCAAAGTAGTTTTTATAGCAAAAATTGCATTTGGTATAACTATTGTTAATACTAAGGCTGTTAAAACTTTTAAAAAACTAATCTAAATTAAGTACATTTGATTTATGGGAATGCTAAAATCTCGAAAGAATAAAAAATATGGATATGAACCGCGTTATTTTGATAATAATGGGGAAGGAAATCCATATCAAATAGAACATAAGTTTGATAAATTTAGAACTACAGTTGGATCTAAAAGTGGGTTAAAATCTAAGTTTACCACGGTTTTGGAAGAACTTAAAACTTCATCAGATAAGAGATCAAATAAAGTAGTGCTTCTTATTTTTTCTATTTTTATTCTTATTTTCCTTTTCATTATTGAATTCGATTTGTCAATTTTTTTCAATTAGCATAATGGCAGATATCATTCAATTATTACCAGATCATGTAGCCAATCAGATTGCAGCTGGAGAAGTTGTACAACGACCAGCTTCTGTTGTAAAGGAGTTGTTAGAAAATGCAATAGACGCTAATGCGACTTCCATAAAACTTATAATTAAAGATGCTGGTAAAACATTAGTACAGGTTATTGATAATGGAATAGGAATGAGTACTACCGACGCACGCTTAAGTTTTGAGCGACATGCGACTTCAAAAATTCGTTCTGCCGAAGATTTATTTAATCTTCATACCAAAGGGTTTAGAGGAGAGGCTTTGGCTTCTATTGCAGCGATTGCTCATGTAGAATTAAAATCCAAAACAGAAGATTTAGAAATTGGTACAGAAATTAGCATTGAAGGAAGTGAAGTCACTTCACAAGAGGCAGCAGTAGTCCCAACTGGTACTACCATATCTGTAAAGAACTTGTTTTATAATATTCCGGCACGTAGAAATTTTTTAAAGAGCAATTCTGTAGAGACTCGACATATCATAGATGAATTTCATAGAGTAGCATTGGCACATCCCCAAATAGAATTTATCATGCTAAATAATGGGGCACCTGTTTTTAACCTTCCGTCTTCCAATATTAGACAGCGAATTGTAAATATTTTTGGAGCAAAGACCAACGAAAAATTAGTCCCTGTTTCCGAAGAAACAGATATAGTAAAAGTGGATGGTTTTGTTGTAAAGCCTCAATTTGCTAAGAAGAGTAGAGGAGAACAGTTCTTTTTTGTAAATAATCGTTTTATTAAAAGTCATTATTTGCACCATGCCATTCTTTCTGCTTTTGATGGCTTGACTAAAGAAGGAGCACATCCAGGTTATTTTTTATTTTTAGAAGTAGATACAAAATCTATCGATATTAATATTCATCCTACAAAGACCGAAATTAAATTTGATGATGAGCATTCTATCTATGCGATGCTTCGAGCTACGGTAAAACACAGCTTAGGACAGTTTAGTATTGCACCAGTATTAGATTTTAAGAAGGATTCAGATTTAGATACTCCTTACGAATATGATAAAAAAAGCCCAGTGGCACCTACTATTGAAGTGGATAGAAATTTCAATCCATTTGATAGAGAAACAAAACTTAGCAACTCAAAATTTTCTTTTCAAGGGGATAATCCATCTCAACGGCATGCTTCAAGACAGTCGAGTTCAGCTACAACTGCTTCTTGGGAGGCGATGTATGTGGGCTTAAAAAATGAAGAAAGTCAAATGGATATAGCATCCATTGAATTTGAAAGTGAAGAGCTTACAGGTAGTTTTTTTGAAGCAGAAAGCAATGTACCTAGTGATATCACTTTCCAACTTCAGAATAAATACATTATCAGCCCTATTAAAAGTGGCTTGATGGTAATTCATCAAAATTTAGCGCATCAAAGAGTTTTGTATGAAGGATTATTAAAAAACATTACAGTAAAAGAAGCCATTAGTCAGCAACTTTTATTTCCGCTTCGATTGCAATTTTCAACTTTAGATATAGAGTTAATAAAAAGTATACAAGAACAATTAGAACATACAGGCTTTGGTTTTTCTGTGTTTGGAAAAGAAGAAATAGAAATTAATGGAATTCCAGTTTCAGTTAAAGAAAGTGAAATTAAAAGTGTATTAGAGCAATTAATAAGTGATATTAAAAACGAATTGCCTGAGGCAGGTTTTAGTCAAAATGATTTGTTAGTTAAGTCTTTAGCAAAAAGTTTGGCAGTTAAAACAGGAACAGCTTTAACTTTAGAAGAGCAAGAACATTTAATTCACCAACTTTTTGCTTGTAAGGAACCCACCATATCACCAACAAATAAACCTGTATTAATGACCTTAGATGTGTCAGATTTAGATAAAAAATTTAAATAAATGGGAAGAATTTCAGAAACTATAAAAGCATTAATCATTGTTAATGTTATATTTTTTATAGGAACACAATTGTTAGGAGAAACAGCCTATAGGTTGTTTTCATTGTATTTTTTCGAAAATCCTAGTTTTCAATTATGGCAGCCTTTAACGCATATGTTTATGCATGGAGGAATTATGCATATATTATTTAATATGTATGCCCTTTGGGCTTTTGGTTCTCCCTTAGAACAAATATGGGGAAGAAATAAATTCTTGTTTTTTTACTTTTCAGCTGGATTTGGAGCGGCATTGATTCATACTCTAGTCAATTATTACCAAGTAGAATCTGCCACTGATATTCTTTTTAATGCTGGAATGAGTCAAGCAGATATTACAAGCCTCTTTACAACTGGACAATATAACTCAGGGATATTAAATACGGTTTCTGTAGATGTGATACAATCTGCATACAATTCTTTTAACACCCCTGCAGTTGGTGCTTCTGGTGCCATATATGGAATCCTAGTTGCTTTTGGAATGATGTTTCCAAATGCTGAATTGATGTTGATATTTTTTCCAGTTCCTATTAAAGCAAAATATTTTATTCCATTGATATTATTAGGAGATTTGTTTTTTGGAATCTCTGGAGCCGGAACAGGAGTTGCTCATTTTGCACATTTAGGTGGCGCATTATTTGGGTTTATAATGTCATGGTATTGGAAAAAGAATAGTTTTGATTCTCATCGATGGAATTAAAATATTGTAGGATGACAGAAGTTAGAAGACCGATGTCTTTGCGAAGCTTTTAAAGCTGAAGCAATCTCATTAAATGAAGTTTTAAGTAAAATAAAAAATAAAAATATTGACTACAAATAACCTAACATACCAATTTAAACAAGCCAATATCGTATTAAAGCTTATTGTGATTAATACGCTTATATTTTTATTGATTTTTTTAAGTTCTTTCTTTTTTAAAATTCCACCAGGAGACTTAACAGCTTGGTTGGTATTACCAAACGATTTTTTCTCTCTCTTAACGCAGCCTTGGTCACTTATTACTTATAGTTTTTTACATTTTAGTTTTTGGCATGTGTTCTGGAATATGTACATTTTATATTGGTTTGGTTCTTATGTAATCAATTTGTTTAGTGCAAAACGTTTTATGACTATTTACTTATTAGGAGCAATAAGTGGAGGTTTGTTATATGTGTTGTCCTACAATCTATTTCCTGTATTTAATGGACAGTATGGAGGACTTTTAGGGGCTTCAGCTGCAGTAAGAGCCATTATGATATTTATAGCAGTATATACTCCTAATACGGTTGCTCGAATTTTCATGTTCAAAATTAAATTATGGCAAATAGGGCTTTTTGTTGTATTATTTGATCTTATTCAATTACCTTCTTCAGGGAATGCTGGTGGCTTATTAGCTCATTTGGGTGGTGCTTTATTTGGATATGTTTATGCCAGACAATTGGCAAAGGGAAACGATATTGGGATATGGTTTGAAAATATAATAGATTGGTTTTTAAATCAATTTAAACCAAAACACAAGAGACCTTTTAAAAAAGTACATAGAACCAAGCATAAGACTACAACTAAAGCATCTAAAAACTCCGCACAAGTAGAACATCAGAAAAAAATTGATGTAATTCTAGATAAAATTGGAAAAAGTGGTTATGAAAGTTTAACTAAAGTAGAAAAAGACTTTCTTTTTAAAGCGGGTAAGGATAATTAATAACAGATAGATTTGAAAAAAAAGTTGGGGCTTTTTAATAGAATTTTATATTGGATCAACTTGGTTGTTGCATTTCTATTGGTTGTTTGTTTTATACTTCCATTTATACCTCCAAAAAGCTTCCCAACAATTTCTTTGCTGAGTTTAGCTGTTTTCCCTTTGCTTATCCTAAATTTTTCATTTGTAATTTATTGGTTATTTAAACTGAAACAGAAGATTGTTATTTCTTTAATTGTTTTAATTATTGCTCACTTTCATTTCGGTTCTTTTTTTCAATTTTCTTCTGAAAGTAAGATTTCTAACTCTGAAAATTCTCTTAGGGTATTATCTTATAATGTGCATTTGTTTAATGCCTATGAAGAAAACCCACAACCAAAAATTGTTGCGGAAACATTTTCAGAAATTTTAACTTCTCAGCAGCCAGATATTATTTGTATTCAAGAGTTTTATGCCGAAAATGAAGTAGATTTTTCAGCATATCCATATCAGTATATTTATTATAGAAATAGTGAAAGATTAGGTCATGCTATTTTATCAAAATATCCATTCCTAAACAAAGGGTCTTTCGATTTTGAAAATACTGGTAATAATGCTTTATATGTTGATGTTATAAAAGATAAGGATACTCTTCGGGTTTATAATTTGCATTTGCAGTCCCTTGGTATTGCGTCTAGTATTAGTTCTTTACAAGAAGGAGATAAAGAAAAATTTATAAAAAGAACATCGAATGCTTTTAAAAAGCAACAAGAACAAGCGGAAATAATTAAAAAGCACCAACAAGCATCTAAATACCCAGTGTTGTTATGTGGAGATTTTAATAATACTCCATTTTCTTATGTATATCATAATTTATCTGATAATTTAAAGGATGCTTTTATTGAAAAAGGAAATGGTATAGGCACAACCTATTTGTTTGATTCCTTTCCAACACGAATTGATTATATTATGTCATCGGAGGAATTAAATGTGGTTTCTTTTGAAAATATAAATACTACTTTTTCAGACCATTACCCTGTAAGTGCTAGGGTAGAGTGGTAATGTGTTTTACAGCAAATCAATTTTTTGAGATTCTAAATATTGAAGGGCGTTGGTTCCTTCATTAAAAAGTAAATCTAGAATAGAAAGATTTGGTATAAAATCATAATTGCTTCCTAAAACCTGAAAATAGGGTTTTAGTTGGTAATCCTTCTTTAACTTAGAATTTGCTAGAAATCGCAAATCGGTTTGTGTTGGAGATTTTAAGTATTCTTCAGTAAATGTATAAGAAATATCAATCTCTAAAAGTTCACAGATAAAATCAAAGACTTTTAAATTGAATTCTAATAATGAAGTTACTTTATTAAAAAATAAAGGCTTTAAATCATCTTCATAAAATTCAAAATATGGAGAAGTGCGATAGGCAGATTCTAGGGATTTCCAATGTTGAATTTGCCAAGGAAAAGCATTTTCAACTTGCACCTCTTTTGTTTTCAGTTTTCTGCCATCTTCAGAATGTTTTACAGGAATACTAAGCAAAAGCTTCCCATTGCTATGTGCTACATAAGCCCGACTTCGATAACTTTGCTTTTGGTAATTCCCAGAAACCTCAAACACGACATTATCAGCTTGTACAATAGCTGCCATCTGAACAATAGAAGGGAAGTAAGTAGGATGTATAAGAATAGTTTTCATAGAATGGTCTACTTATGACTCCAATTATCTGGGTCGTCACTATCGTTTGGAGAAAGTCCAATAATATCCCCTTTTGTATTTACTCCCAAACCATTTACGGTTCTATTTGCATAATTAAAATAGCTAGTCACCTGATTGATTTCTAAAACCTCTCCTTCCGAAAAACCCAAATCCTTTAGTTTATCAATTGTTGATTTTGAAAGATTATGCATGGAACTGGTTAGTGTTTCAGCATATTTTATACCTTCAAATAATTTGGTTTCAAAATAATTTTCTAAAGTATCATTTTTAATTGCTTCCATAAATTCGGAAGCTTTCTCATCATTATTTAAAAGTCTTTTAAAGCCTTCAAAATGATGTATAACACAATAATCGCATTGGTTTAAATAGCTAACATAAACTCCAATTGCTTCCAAATACCATTTTGGAAGGGTATTGTTTGAGTTATGTAAGACATTTTTGTATAAGGACATATGACCTACCAAAGAATGAGGACGCAAACTGTGTATGGATAATACATTGTCTATACTATCGTTCGGACCTTTAACTTTGTTATAGATGCTTTTTAATTTTCCTTCCGCATTTTTATAAGAAATCGTTTTAATCCAACTCATATCTAATTATTATGCTTTTTTCTTACGCTTTCTAAAGAAATCGAAAATAAACCATCCGGCTAATAATATCACAAAATATTTAAAAAACGAGATAGGTTCTCCTTCACCGCCAACGGTTGTGAATAGGCGTTCTGTACGAATTTTATCCCATCCTTGGGCGTTTCCGTCATAACTCATCCAAACAAAAACTGGCTTTCCTACTACATGATTAAATGGTACAAAGCCCCACATACGTGCATCTTGTGAGTTATCTCTATTGTCTCCCATCATCCAATAATAATCTTGTAAAAAGGTATATTCAGTAATCTCTGAACCATTTAAGAATACTTGCGTGCCTGATTGTGAGATTTTATTGTTAATCCCTAATTCACTTCCTTCATAAACTTCTATTACTCGTTTATAAAGAGGAATATTTTCGATGGTTATAGCGATAGTAGCTCCTTGTTTAGGAATATAAAGTGGTCCGAAAAATTTAGTGTTCCAAGGAAATCTTGGATCCTGTGGAAAAACACTAGGGCTCCATTTTCCTTTTTCATTTTCAATTTTTATAACCTCAATTACTTTCGGATTCTTTTTTAATAATGCTACAGATTCGTCTGAAATTGCTGCAAAGCCATAAACACCATTTTCTCTATTATAATTGTAACGGTCGGTAATGTCATAACGATCTTTTAAAAGCTGAGGACTTAGTTGTCCATTGGTTTTAACATAATATGAAAACTGCAGTCTTGCTCGATCTGGTATCTCATTTTGCTTTCCATTAATAAATACATAACCGTCAATTACCTCTAAAGAATCTCCTGGAATCCCAACACAGCGTTTTACGTAATTCGATTTCTTATCTAGTGGTTTTACTTTAAAACCTTTAGCGGGATTATTTATATCGATAAGAGTATCTGTTGGCCAGTTAAAAACGACGATGTCATTTCGTTTAATATCTTGAAAACCTGGAATTCTAAAATAGGGAAGTTGAGGGTCTAAGAAATAAGATTTTTTATTTAATACAGGAACGGTATCGTGAACCATTGGAAAGGAAACAGCTGTCATTGGTGCTCTAGCTCCATAATGAAATTTACTCACAAACAAGAAATCCCCCACTAATAATGTTTTTTCTAAAGAGGAAGTAGGTATGGTAAATGGTTGCATTACATAGGTATGAACAATAGTGGCTGCAACTATAGCAAACAAAATGGAACTGGTCCATTCTCCAGCAGATGTTCTTGGTTTTAAACTTCTGTCCTTGATGTAGGTTACATCTTGAGTATAGTTGATATAATAAATATATAAACCACCAGTAATAAGACCTAAGAATGTATCTGTATTGCTGTTTTTTCCAAAACTACGTAAGGTTTCAACCCAGATAACAGGAAACATAATTAGGTTTACTATTGGAATAAAGAGTAAAATAGTTAACCAAGGAGAACGGTTAATAATTTTCATTAAAACCACTGCATTGTATACTGGTATTAGTGCTTCCCAAGCTTTTCTTCCAGCAAGCGTATAAAGCTTCCAAGTTCCTGCAAAGTGAATTAATTGAACTATTAATATAAAAAGTAATAAGGTTGTAAATGTCATAATTGTTATTTTATGGAAGTTTTAGCACATCTTTCATGCTATACACTCCTTTTTTATTCTGAAGCCATTCGGCTGCTAGGATAGCACCCATTGCAAATCCTTCTCTTTTGTGCGCTTCGTGTTTTATGGTAATGCTATCTATATCTGATTTATAATTTATAATATGCGTTCCTTTTACATCATCCATACGCTGCGATGTTATTTTTAATTTTTGTTCTGATTCCTCTTCTAAGCTCCATTCCTTTTTATCAGAATTTTTGATAATCTCTTCTGCTATGGTTATCGCCGTTCCACTTGGAGCATCTTTTTTTTGTGTATGATGAATTTCTTCAATAGAAACCTGATATTCTTTCCATGGTTCCATCAGTTTTGAAAGATATTCATTGATATTAAAAAATAAATTTACACCAACGCTAAAGTTGGACGCATAGATAAAACTTCCGTTACGTTTTTCACATAACTTTATCATTTCATCATAGTTTTCTAACCATCCTGTAGTACCAGAAATCACAGGAATATGGTTGTCTAAACATAATTTTATGTTTTTAACCGCTGCATTAGGGGAGGAGAATTCTATGGCAACATCTGCATCAGAAATATCAATATTTTCAGAAGCACTTGTAGACTTTACAACAATGGAATGTCCTTTTTGTAAGGCCAGTTTCTCAATGGTTTTTCCCATTTTACCATATCCTAAAATCGCTATCTTCATTTTATATTGTACTTAAGAGAAATCCCATAATTGCTTTGAGAATTGATTGGGTTGATATTGAAATTTGGTTCTAAGCTAAGATCCTCATTAACGTTAAATTGCCGCAAATGTGCGTCTACATTGGCATCAATAATATTCAGTAAATAAAAAATACTCGTTACCAGAATACTTAAATTTTTGTTTTTTGTTGCATCTTTTTGAGCATCTATCAACCGTTCTGTAGAAACTATTGGATTTTCTCCTTCTCCCCAAAACTCATCATCTTCAAAACCTGCTAATCGACTTTTGTATGCATCTCTAAAGCGATCGTAATCTTCATCGTTTTGAATATAAAAATAAATACCAACACCCATACCAGCATAAATAATTGGAATCTTCCAATACTTTTTATTGTATGCCTGTCCTAGACCTGGTAGTACTGCCGAATAAAATGCAGCTTTTGCAGGAGCTAGGGGATTATACTCTTCTTTGGTGACTGCAGTTTCTTCAATAATTAGCCCATTTTCTTTTTTAATAGAAAGAGAATCAGCTTCTTGAGCAACCATAATGGAGGTAAGAAATATAAATAAGATGAAGAAAATGTTACTTTTCACTTTTTAAAATATTCAAGATGCGAAGAAAATCTTTTTTGTTTTTAAATGAAACATTTATCTGACCTTTTCCACTATCGTTTAATTTTATAGAAACTCCACTATCTAGTAGTCCTGAAAGTTCTTTTTTTGCGGTATTAAAGTAGGAGGGAAGTTCGCTTTTCTTAGTGGCTTTCTTTTTTTCAATAGGAGATTTAACTTGCCTTACTAATGCTTCTGTTTCTCGAACAGAAAGATTCTCTGTAATTACTTTTTCGTAAATATCTAATTGATTACCAAAGTTATCTATGTTGATCAATGCGCGTCCATGTCCCATACTAATAAAACCATCACGCATTCCCGTTTGGATTATTGGATCTAATTTTAATAAACGCAAATAATTTGCAATAGTTGATCGGTTTTTTCCAACTCTATCACTTAATTCTTCTTGGGTAACTTCTATTTCTTCAATTAGGCGTTGGTAGGATAATGCAATCTCAATAGGATCTAAATCTTGCCTTTGAATATTTTCAACCAATGCCATCTCCAAAGATTCTTGGTCGTTGGCAATTCGAATAAAGGAAGGTATTTTTTTTAATCCAATTAATTTTGAAGCACGATATCTACGCTCACCACTTACTAATTGAAATTTATTAAATCCTAACTTTCTAACTGTAATGGGTTGTATAACCCCTAGTTCCTTAATTGAAGAAGCTAACTCTCTTAAGCTATCTTCGTTAAAACTAGAACGAGGTTGAAAAGGGTTCATCTCTATACTCTCCAACTCTAACTCTACAATACTGCCAACAACCTTATCCGCATTTTTATCGGATGCCGATTTTATATCGTTATCAGGATCTTTTAATAAGGCTGATAACCCACGACCTAAAGCTTGTTTTTTAGTTGCTTTTGCCATTTATTTTGGTGTGTTTTTCTCAATTAACTCTTGAGCCATACTTAAATAGTTATTTGCACCTTTACTTCCTGCATCATAACTTATAATGCTTTCTCCAAAACTGGGCGCTTCTCCTAAACGCACATTACGCTGAATGATTGTTTTAAACACCATCTTATCGAAGTGCTTTTTTACTTCTTCCACAACTTGATTGGAAAGGCGAAGTCTAGAGTCGTACATCGTTAATAAAAGACCTTCAATATCTAAATCTGGGTTATGTATTTTTTGAATACTTTTTACCGTATTTAATAGTTTTCCTAGCCCCTCTAATGCAAAATATTCACATTGGATTGGAATAATAACAGAATCTGCAGAGGTAAGTGCGTTTAAAGTTAACAAGCCTAATGATGGGGCACAATCTATAATTATATAATCGTAATCGTCTAAAATAGGTGCAATAGCTTTTTTAAGCATATATTCTCTATCTTCAAGATTCACTAATTCTATTTCTATAGCTACCAGATCTATATGGGAAGGAATGATGTCTACATTTGGAGAATTAGTAGGTATTATAGCATCTTTTGCTTCTATGGCATGTTCTAAAAGCCTATAGGTTCCATTTTCAACAGTATCAACATCAACCCCTAATCCAGAAGAAGCATTAGCTTGTGGATCTGCATCTATCAATAATACTTTCTTTTCTAAAACTCCTAAAGAAGCAGCAAGATTTATAGAAGTGGTTGTTTTTCCAACTCCTCCTTTTTGGTTCGCTATAGCGATTATTTTTCCCATAAATTACTAACAAAATTATGAGTTAAAAATACAATTATTTACGTGGATTAGAAACGATTTTTGTTAACAGGTAATCAACAATTAAATTTAGTACTTCTTGTATGTTCTTAAAGGTATAAGCATAAACTCAATGGGGTGTTTTGAATAGAAGAAACTAACCAAAAATTATTTTTAAAAAGAAACTTACTGAATTATTAAATTTAAATTAACCCCAAAATTGGGCTGGAATCCGATCTTTAGTCCTTCTTTTCTATAATAAGATCTCCATAAAAAGTCATCATAATCATTTGGGTAAGGCTCTGCTTGAACTAAATTGGTATAAGTATTTTGACGCCATTTTATACCAAGTCCTGCATAAAAATTCATTCCAAAATAACTAGAAAATGGAACGAAAACTCCAAAATTGGCTACAGCCCCATACTTTTGACGATTATAATCCGCTTGTTTAAAATAAACATTGAAATCATTTTCGGTTATATAATAACTATTTTTAACTACAGCATTTTCATTGATGTAGAATAATTCTACAGAATTATAGATGGAAACTTTACTTTTTGGGTTGTGAATTATATATACTTCTGGTCGAATTTCCCAAATAAAATAATTGGAGAAGCTGGCATCATAATTATCGAATACTATTCTGCTTGATCCTATTCCCACAGTAACACCTAGTTTAATTTTTTCATCTATACTTTTTATATATCCAAAATTCCATCGAGGACTTACTACAAGAAGAAATGGACTAACACTAAAAGTAATATATGAACTACCTTTATTTGCATCAAGTGTTTTAGCGTCTGTATCCTCTTGCCCAAAAAGGATTAATGGTATTAGAAATAAGAATAGGAGTAGTGTTTTTTTCAAAATTAAATAGGACTATTTAATTTTTTTTGAACGAATCATCATTTCTAACATATCCCACATTTCTTCAGGAACTTCCTCTAATAAATTCATCTGTCCTGCACCTTTAAGCCATTCACCACCATCAATAGTAATAACTTCACCATTGACATATGCTGAAAAATCGGAAACTAAATAAGCTGCTAAATTTGCTAACTCTTGATGTTCTCCAACTCTTTTTAGAGGTACTTTTTTAGATAAATCGAACTTTTCTTTTAATTCACCCGGTAATAAACGATCCCAAGCTCCTTTTGTAGGAAAAGGACCTGGTGCTATTGCATTAAAACGCATTCCGTATTTGGCCCACTCAACCGCTAAAGAACGTGTCATTACTAGAACTCCTGCTTTGGCTGTAGCACTTGGAACTACATAGGCAGATCCAGTCCAAGCATAGGTTGTTACAATATTTAATACCACTTTATTTGTTTCTTTTTCAGCAATCCAATGTTTACCAAATGCTAGGGTACAGTTTTTTGTTCCTTTTAAAACTATATCAATGATGGTGTCAAAGGCATTAGCCGAAAGACGTTCTGTTGGAGATATAAAATTACCTGCTGCATTATTTAGTAAAACATCGACACTGCCAAATGCATCATTTGATGCTTTTACCATCGCTTCAACTTCATCGTAATTTCGAACATCACATTGTACAGGAAGTACTTTTCCTCCAGTTTGAGCTTCTAATTCTGTTTTTACTTTTTGAAGTTTCTCTATATTTCTTGATGTGATAACTACATTGGCTCCTAATTCTAAAAAGTAGGTGGTCATTGCTTTTCCTAATCCACTTCCGCCACCTGTTACCACTATTGTTTTTCCTTTTAGGGCGTCATCTCGCAACATTTTTTGCTTGTAATCCATTTGTTAAGTTTTATTTATCTTATAAACAATACACTTTTTTATATCCTTATTATTAATTAAACTGGGATGATTGAAAGTGTCTATATAATTCATTCCAATTTTTTTCATTACTGCTTCAGAACCTTTATTATTTATCGTAGCGAAGGAGTATATTTCATTAAGTTCTAATTCTGAAAAAGCAAAATCTAAACAAGCCATTGCAGCTTCTGTTGCAAAACCATTTCCCCAAGCACTCTTTTTTAAACGCCAACCAATATCCACACATGGGGTGAATTTACTTTTATAATTTTGATGTAAAATACCAGTAAAACCAATAAATTCTCCGGATTCTAATATATCCATTGCAAAATAACAAAAACCATAAGTCTCAAAATTGTTTTGCATTCTGGCAATAAAATTTTTCGAATCTTCTTTATTAAGAAGTTTCGGAAAATATTTCATCACCTCTTTATCTTGACTCATTTCAGAAAAAGGAGCTTCGTCACTTGGCAACCAATTTCGTAAACCAAGCCTTTCTGTTTTTAAAAGGTATTTTTTATTTTTAGTCAACGGAATCAATCAAAATAGTTAGCAAATCTATAGCAGCATCACTAATTCTGGTACCTGGACCGTATACAGCAATTGCACCAGCATCAAACAAGAATTGGTAATCTTGATGTGGAATAACACCACCTACGATTACCATAATATCTTCGCGACCATATTTCTTAAGTTCTTCAATTACTTTTGGAACCAAAGTTTTATGCCCTGCGGCTAATGAGGAAATACCTAAGATATGTACATCATTTTCAATTGCTTGTTGTGTTGCTTCTTTTGGAGTTTGAAATAAGGGTCCAATATCCACATCAAAACCAACATCTGCATAACCCGTAGCTACCACTTTTGCACCACGATCATGACCATCTTGCCCCATTTTAGCAATCATAATACGAGGACGCCTTCCTTCTAATTCTGCGAATTTATTGGCAAGTTCTCTTGCTTTTTTAAAGGATGGGTCTTTCTTAATTTCTTTACTATACACGCCACTAAACGATTTAATTTGTGCTTTATGTCTGCCAAATACTTCTTCTAAAGCATCACTAATTTCTCCTAGAGTTGCTCTTTCTCGAGCAGCTTCAATAGCTAAATCTAATAAATTTTGTTCACCTGTCTTAGCACTTTGAGTTAATTTTGATAAAGCTTCTTTTACTTTTTGAGAATCTCTTTCCAATTTAATACGATCTAATCGTTCAATTTGTGAAAGCCGAACCTTTTGATTATCCACATCTAAAATCTGTAAGGCATCCTCTTTTTTTAATCTGTATTTATTAACACCTACGATTATATCTTGTCCAGAATCTATTCTAGCCTGCTTCTTTGCGGCGGCTTCTTCAATTCTTAATTTAGGAATTCCTGCCTCAATGGCTTTAGTCATTCCGCCTAATTCTTCTACTTCTTGGATTAATTTCCAAGCTTTATTTGCTATTTCTTCCGTTTGTTTTTCAACAAAATGACTTCCAGCCCAAGGATCTACCGTTTTGGTAATATGAGTTTCATTTTGAAGATAAATTTGAGTATTCCTTGCGATTCTAGCTGAAAAATCGGTTGGTAATGCAATGGCCTCATCTAAGGCATTGGTGTGTAAAGATTGTGTGCCACCAAAAGCTGCTGCCGAAGCTTCAATACAGGTTCTTGCAACATTATTAAATGGATCCTGCTCGGTTAAACTCCAACCACTGGTTTGGCAATGTGTTCTTAATGCTAAAGATTTTTGATTCTTGGGATTGAACTTTTTAACCAATTTTGCCCATAACATTCTTGCAGCTCTTAATTTGGCAATCTCTGTAAAATGGTCCATTCCAATTGCCCAAAAGAAGGATAATCTTGGGGCGAAAGAGTCAATATCCATTCCAGCTTCTATTCCAGTTCTAATATATTCTAAGCCATCTGCTAAAGTATAGGCCAACTCAATTTCACAAGTGGCACCAGCTTCTTGCATATGATAGCCAGATATAGAAATAGAATTGAATTTAGGCATATTCTTAGAAGAATATTCAAAGATGTCGCTCACAATTTTCATCGATGGACTCGGTGGATAGATATAAGTATTCCGAACCATAAATTCTTTAAGAATATCATTTTGTATTGTACCAGATAGTAAATCTGGAGAGATTCCTTGTTCTTCTGCCGCTACAATATAAAAAGCTAATATGGGTAAGACAGCACCATTCATGGTCATAGAAACACTCATTTTATCCAACGGAATTTGATCGAATAAAATTTTCATATCCTCCACACTATCTATGGCTACACCAGCTTTACCAACATCTCCCTCAACACGATTATGATCACTATCATATCCACGATGTGTAGCTAAATCGAAAGCTACAGAAAGTCCTTTTTGTCCCGCAGCAAGGTTTCTACGATAAAAAGCATTGCTCTCTTCAGCAGTTGAGAACCCAGCATATTGTCGTATTGTCCATGGTCTTCGAACAAACATAGTGGAGTAGGGGCCTCGAAGAAAAGGTGGAATTCCAGCTACGAAATTTTCATGAGCTAAGGCTGAGGGTTCAATATCACTATTGCTTTTTGTTAATGCGATATGTTGAAGATTTCTTCTTGCCATTTTAATTATTTTCTGGTATTTCTAAATCTAATAAACGTTGATAAAAAGTATCTAAGGCAATAAACATTAAATAATTAGTGTCGGTTTTGGTGTAAAAAGTAGTTGCCCGATAATTTTCAGCCATAACTTCTGGGCTTAAATAATCAACTTCTATAAGGTCGATTATTTTATTTTTCATCTCCTCGTGTTGAATGTTATTTACTAAACACTTTACAAAATCATTTTGATAATTTAATTTGTTTTTTCCATTTGCTTTTATAAATAAATTTTTCTCTTTTTTAAGTTCATTAATAATAAGTAGTGTATGTGTAGAAGCAATTTCTTTAAAATTTAAATTGCCCTTTGCACCATTATAAATGTATTGATTGTAGGAGAAGGTAAAGTTTAATTCCTCTTTTTCTTTAATTCCTTTAATTTCTTTTAAATAATACATACTGATATCATTTTTAAAACTATACAAAGCCTCATGGATTAAATTTGTATCTATTTGTGAACATTCTATTGTTTGTTCTTTATTTTGATATTTATATGGAAATGGTTTACTACAACTTGAAACTGTTGCAATAAAAACCAATAGAAATAATATATTTTTCATTTAATAGTTTTGATTTATTCTTGGTTAATTCTTTTTGTTTCCATTTTTTCTGCAAGCCTTCGTTCAAGGATGGGAGCAATAAGTGTCTTTCTGGCTTTAATTTTTGAAAATGGATATAATTCTAAATCGTCTTTCATTCGATCATTTTTGTTAGGATGGATGTTAGTTCCTAATAAAACTAAATCTCCATTATCAAATAACTGTTGCTCTTTTTCGGCACTTTCTTTTATTTTACGATGAAGAACCCCATCTTTTAATTGTTTTAGAAAGCCTCCACTAGCTTCTATATTTTTAAATAGAATTAACGCTTTTTCAGACATTTGTTGGGTTAAATTCTCAATATAATAAGATCCCTTTGAAGGATTATCTGAGGCTTTAAAATAGCTTTCTTGTTTTAAAATTAGCAATTGATTTCGAGCTATGCGTTCTCCAAACTCGTTGCTTTTATGATAAATAGAATCATAAGCTAAACTGCAAACAGTATCGGCGCCACCTAGTACAGCACTCATGTATTCGGTAGTGGTACGAAGTAGATTTACATTGTAATCGTATAAAGTTTTATTTCTTTTAGTTGGTGTAGCAACTATGTGACATTCTGTGGTTAATCCGTACTCTTTCGCAAGAATAGCATAAAGCTTCCTTAGAGATCTAATTTTTGCAATCTCGAAAAAATAGTTAGTCCCAACTGCAAGGTTAAATGTTATTGTTAGAGATTTTTGATTTTCTCCTGTAATTTTTTCTGAAGTAAAATAATTTAAATATTCGTTTGCATGTGCAAGGCAATATGCAATTTGCTGTACCATATTGGCTCCTGCATTTTGATAAAGTGCCCCATCTACACTTAGTATGTTTTTATCTGCAATTTTTTGAATCGTATTTTTTAGAATTTCATGGTCTTGGTTTAAGTTATGAAACCAATTTCCAGTTCTGGCTAGGTTGCCAATAATATCTATATTATAAAAAACAGATGCTTTTTTATTGGAGAAGAATTGGGATAATTGAATGTAAAATTCTTCAATATGAAATTTTAAATTAAAGTAAATACTACAAGTTTCAAATGGGAAATTTTCAAATACTCTTTCTATATTGAAATTCTTTTCAGCAGTAATCACAACCGCTTCCGCTCCTCTTTCCGTAGTATTAATTATTAAATGATTTGAAATGGCTTCATCATCAATAAATATACTTTGAGCAATATTCCAGGTACTTGGGTGATTTAGATCCTCTGAAGAACTATATTTTGCATCATCTTGATGATAAAAGGGTTTAACGTCTATTCCTTCCAAGTTTTTCCAGATTAATGTATCGTTATAATCTGCACCTTTTAAATCAACTTGAATTTTTTGTTTCCATTCTTTTGCAGAAACTTCATTAAACTCACTAAATAAAAAATCACTCATTCTCTACTTTGTTTTTTATA